>Ga0315287_10000333_pt1 | contig 40912 bp, 36 predicted proteins | sample YL17G11_0_MG_FD_205037 | JGI IMG/M metagenome (GOLD analysis project Ga0315287, IMG submission 205037) | Sediment microbial communities from Yellowstone Lake, YNP, Wyoming, USA - YL17G11_0 | ecosystem: Environmental > Aquatic > Freshwater > Lake > Sediment | place: USA: Wyoming | collected...
AGAGACCCTCACCGGGATCGCGGAGCGGTTCAACGTGTCGCTGTCGGCCCTGCTCAGCGCGAATCGCCTGACGGCCCGCAGCCGGATCCGGGTCGGCGACTCCATCCGCATCCCGAGCTGAGCGCCGGCTAGGTCTTCCGCTTCCAGGGGCCCGAGCGCCCGCCCGACTTCACCAGCAGCCGAATCGCCCCGATCGTCATCCCGCGGTCCACGGCCTTCACCATGTCGTAGACGGAGAGCAACGCCACCGCACAGGCGGTGAGCGCCTCCATCTCCACGCCCGTGCGGCCCTTGAGTCGCGCTTCGGCACGCACCCGCACACCGGGGAGCTCTGGATCGAGCGTCGCTTTGACGCCGACGTGATCGAGCGCGAGCGGATGAGCGAGGGGGATGAGGTCCGCCGTGCGCTTCGCCCCGCCGATGCCCGCCAGCTCCGCCACCCGCAGCACGTCACCCTTCTCGACGCGGTTCGCCTTCACGAGCGCGAAGGCCTCCCCGCTCATCGCGATCGCGCCTTCGGCCACCGCGCGCCGCGCGGTGGCGCGCTTCGGGCCCACGTCCACCATCCGCGCCCGGCCCGCCTCGTCCACGTGCGACAGCTTGCGGCGTGTCACAGGCCGATCTCCGCGAGGGTCCGTCCCAGGTGGGCCACGATGAGCTGCGGGTTCACGTTCCCGCGCGCCCAGCCCTTGGCGCGCTCGATCTCACGAATGGCCTCCAGGAGCCGCTCGACCGGCACCGCCGCGTGGTCGGCGCCGCCGGTGCCGCGGAGCCGCTGTGCCAGGTCGTCGCGGAGGATCCCCGCGGCGGCGTCGAGGACCTCGCTGAAGTCGCTGCGCGCGCCGTAGGCCTTCACGCCGAGCGTGTACCGGAAGCGGACCGAGGCCTTGCCCCCCGCCGTCTCGAGCAGGCGGCGGGCGGCATCCTGTACGTCGTCCGCCTCGGCCCGCGCCTCGAGCGCGTCGCCGATAGAGCCGTACGCCGCCTCCGCCCGCCGCTCGGCTTCCGCCGCCGGGACGGGCTGTGCGGGGACCTCGCGGAGGAACCGCGCGACGTCCGCGCTCCCGAGTCGCCGCACCCGGAGCGGCACGAGACGCGAGCGGATGGTGGGCAGGAAGGCGGACGGCTCAGCCGTCGTGAGGATGAAGTGCGTGTCGGGCGGCGGTTCCTCGAGCACCTTGAGCATCGCGTTCGCGGCCTCGGGACTCGACGCCTGCGGCACGAGCCGATCCGCTTCGCCGACGAGAAAGACCTTCACGCGGCCCATCACGGGGCGCATCATCGCGCGCCGGTGGAGCAGGCGCACCATCGGGAGGAAGAGGCCGTGCAGCCCGTCCGGTCGGCCATACAATGGGTCCGTGCGCCGCGCCGTGATCGCCTCGACCAGCATCTCTTCGGCTTCCTCGACCTGCTTCGTCTCGTCGCCCTTCGGCCGGGCGAGGGGAAAGAACCAGTGCACGTCGGGATGCTGGAGGGTGTTCACCAGATGGCACGAGTGGCAGGTGCCGCACGGCGCGCCGGGGCCGGACTCGCAGAGAAGCCCCGCGGCGATCCAGTGCCCGAGGCGCTGTTTGCCGATCCCCGACGGTCCGACGAGCAGGAGAGCAGGCGGGAGCTTTCGCGCCTTGAGGGTCCCGGCGAGGCGGGACTTCAGTTCTTCGTGGCCGTAGAGGGCGGGGAGAGGCACAGATGGAATCTAAGGCTGTGGAGCGGGAGGCGTGAGGCGGGTGAGAGGTAAGAGGTGAGAGGTGAGAGGAGACACGGGGGCGCCGAGCCTCGGGCCTCCCGCGCACCTCAGGCGGTTGGCAGGCGCCGGTTCTATCCACGTTGCGCGGACCAAAGTGTGGGAAGCCGGGCAGTCAACTCGTCGCGCACGGCGCGGAACGTTGCGAGGCGCTCCTCGTCCGCCCCCGTCGCCTTGGCCGGGTCCGGCAGGGGCCAGTGGAGCTTCCGCACCGGCCGAGGGAAGAGCGGGCAGACCTCCTCGGCGCAGAGAGTGACCACGAGGTCGATGTCGTCGAGCGGCACGGCGTCGAGCCCCTTGGAGAACTGGCCCGAGGTGTCCACGCCCGCCTCCGCCAGCACCCGGATGGCCAGCGGGTTGATGGTGCCGGGCTCCGAGCCAGCGCTGAAGACCCGGACCCCGGGCGGCGCGACCCGCCGCGCAAGGCCCTCGGCGATCTGGCTGCGCGCGGAGTTCGCCACGCAGAGGAAAAGAACAGCCCTCACGTGCGATCCTGTGTATGGGGTGACTCCGCCACCGACGTCTCCGCCACAGGCGGCCGTCGGCGCCCCGATGATGCGTACGCGCAGTGGGGGCTTCACTAGCCGCAGCACCCTGCGCCCGGGTCGCAGCCCCGGAAGCCCGCGCCACCGGGCCCGCGCCGCAAGAGCATCGGCGCCGACAACAGCTGCTCCGCGCGCGGGCTGCCGCACTTGGGGCACTTCGGCGCGAGGCCGGCCTCGCGCTCCTTGATCGAGGCGCGGACGTCGAACCGATGACCGCACGCGGCACACGAGAACTCGTAAAGCGGCATCACTCCTCCTGGCCGCCAGGCCGGTTCAACAGGGTCCTGGGCGGCGCGCCAGCGGCGCGAAGTCCACCCCCAGGAGACGGCTGATCGCTTCGTTGATGCTGCGGAGGCTTGCCACGGCGTCGCGCCTGGCGTGCCAGAAGTCGGTGATCACCCGGTCACCCTCTACTGCTTTCCGCAGTGCGCGCAGTTCCGCGAGGTCCTCGGCGTTCACCTGACCCGCTGCCTGCCGTCCGCGGATGCGCGCCTGGACGGCGGCCAGCTTGGCGACACGCGAGCGGGCGTCGTCGTCCCGCTCGAACCGCTCCTGTGCGCGGCGGAACCGGGCGACCGGATCCGCGGCGGCGATGTCGCGGGCGAGCGCGTCGGTGGCGTCCGCCAATGGGCGTGGCAGTTCGATCTCAAGTGGCTCGACCATTGGCACCTCCTCAGCCGCAGCAGCCGGTGGCGCAGGACGCGGCGTAGTCGAGGCCGATCGCCCGCGATAGCCGTTCCGCGGTGGCACGGCACAGATCCTTCAGCGCGGCCTCGGCCTCCCTGTAGGCGACCACGGACGGCTCGGCGATGAGCGCGTCGTGCAGCCGCTCGAGGTCGGCTTCCTCCTCGGCGCTGGCCGCCTGCAACATCAGGTTGAGCCGGAGCGCCCGCAGGCGCTCGTCGTACGCCGCGGATGCCCGCTGAGCCGACGAATCACTGCGCACGCGCATCGACGCCTCCTCCCACGCCAGCCATTCCGGCGTGGCGGTCACGGCGGAGGCAAAACCGACCGTTGCGTCGCTCGCGGCGGGGGAGTCGGTAGTCATCGGTGTCCCGTCCATCGTAAAACCTCCCGGTCCGCTGGCGGACCGAACACGCGCTCTCCCAGCGCGGCGAGCGTATCGAGCCCCCGCACCTCGCTGGCTTGGAGCGGGACCTCGAGCACCGGCACGGCGAAGCGCTCGGCGATCTCCCCTAGGTAGCGGTCCTGCATGGCGCGCCGAGCGCGGACGAACGGCGTCGTCGCGTGCTCCCGCGGAATGACGAAGTTGGCGACGACGAGCCCGGTGGGAATGCCGAGGCCTTGCAGCTCCTGGCTGGCGCGATACGCCTCGATGATGGGGGTGGCCTCGGGGTACATCACGAAGGCGAAGGTGCTCCGCTTCGGATCGCGCATCCCGGCGATCACGTCGCCGAAGCGGCGCTTCGCCGCGCCGTCGGCGGCGTCCCCGTCCACGCTGGCGAACACCTTGACGTCGAGCTGGCGGCTCCAGTCGATCGGCAGCTGCAGTAGGCGTAGCGTGTGGCCCGTCGGCGCGGTGTCGAACACGATCGCGTCCCACGTCCCCTGCGCGGCGAACTCGATGAAGCGGTCGAACGCGGCCATCTCCTCGGTGCAGGGCGATTCGAGTTCCTCGGCCATCACGGCGAGCGCCTCGGGCGGGCGCCCCCGGCGGCGCGCGTCGTCGAGGATCCGGGCCTTGTACGCCTCCGCCGCGCTCTTGGGGTCGATCTTCGCGGCCCACAGGCCCGGCAGGCCGGGGACCGCCCGCACGTCATCGCCGACGGGGACCCCGAGCACATCGCCGAGATGGGCGGCCGGGTCGGTGGTGAGGAGGAGCGTACGGTGGCCGCGGCGTGCCAGCCACACGGCGGTGGTGCAGGAGGTGACCGTCTTGCCGACCCCGCCCTTGCCCGCGAAGAAGATCGTGCGGCCCTGTCCGTTGGGAGTCAGCAGGCCGATGGCCGCGCGCGCATCGGCTGCTCTGTGGCCGGCGACAACCCGCGCGGCTGGGGCATCCGTCCGCACCGTGGGCCGGCCGCCGTCCTCCAGGAGCCGCGCGACCTCGCGCAGGCGGTCCACACCCTTGACCTCGCTCTCCAGCAGGAACATCCGGCGGGAGGGGTAGGGCAGCTCGGTCTCGATCTGGGCGAGGTAGCGCGCCTGCATCGCGATCCGCGCGGCGAACAGCGGGTCGCCGGCCTGGTCCGGCGGGATCAGCCCGTTCACGATGAGGCGTGCCGCGTTGATCCCGAGCTTCCCGAGTTCGCCGATGGCGCGCTGCGTTTCCCTGATCGCGATCGCCTCCGGATGGAGGACGAAGACGAAGCTGGTGCGCGCCGCGTCCCGCAGCAGCGCGAGCGCCCGCTCGTACTTGATCCGCGAGATCTCGACCGCCGCGGCCGGCCCGATGCACGTCTGACCCGATCCGCGCTCGGCGAGCGTGATGCTGCGCACCCATTCGGCGGGCAGCTCGAGCAGGCGGATGGTGTGGCCCGTCGGCGCGGTGTCGAAGATGATCACTTCGAAGCCGCCGCCGTCCGCGGTTCCCCCCGCGTCTGGCATGAGGAAGTCCGTGAACCGGTCGAAGGCCGCCACCTCGGAGGTGCAGGGGCCGCTCATCTGCTCTTCCATCACCTGCACGATGGCGGGTGGGAACGCGGCCCGGATCGGTCCGAGCGCCCGCTCCTTGTACTCGGCCGTCGCGGCATCCGGATCGATCTCCATCGCCCAGAGGTTCGGGACGCCGGCGATCGGGGTGACGTGGTGTCCAATCGGCTGCTCGAACACGTCGGCCAGGTTCGAGGCGGGGTCCGTCGTGACGATGAGCGTGCGCTGTCCGTCGCTCGCGTGGCGGACGGCGGCGGCACACGCCATCGTCGTCTTGCCCACTCCCCCCTTGCCGGAGAAGAAGACCGAGCGGGTCGTCATCGCGAGTGCTCCGCGAGCGCCGCCTGTACCTCGGCGGCCGACGGATAGGCGCCCGACCGTATCACGCGGCCCCTGACCATCGTGATCGGCAGCGCCTGAAGATCCCGCTCCCGCACGAGCCGCATCACCTCGGGGTTGGACAGGAACGCATCGGGCCGGCTGGCCATCTGATAGCGTTCCAGCGTGACACCGTCCGCCTGGAGCGCGAGCATCAGGTCGTTGACGTCCAGCAGCGTCTGATCCAGGCTCGGGCCGCACAGCCCCGCCGGGCAGCACATCGGCGGGTCGAAGATCTCCATCATCGGGCGGGGCGCCTGGGCGTCTCTCGTTTTCGTCACTGACACCGGTTGCGTCATGATGGTCGAACTCTCCTTCGGCGTAATCGCCTAGTCGAGGAAGGTGCGGCCCGCAGCCTCGCGGAGCGGGAGGCGGTCGCTCGACACCCGCGGCCCGCAGTTGGGTCGGCGCTGCTTGATCCGGCCGGGATCGACGAGCGAGGTGAATGACGCCCGCAGGGCCCCGAGCTTGGCGCGATCGACCGAGTAGTACGCCCACCGGGAGTCGAGCAGGTCCCGCTCCACGCTGACCAGCCCGGCCTCGCGAAGGATCCTCAGGTGGTGTGAGACCAGATTGGGAGGCAGGTCGAGCGCGTCACCGAGCTCGCAGTTGCACTGCACGCCCTCCATCAGTAGATGGAGTATCAGGAGCCGCTTGGGTTCCCCCAGCGCCTTCAGCAGCGTAGCGAGCGTGCGCGGGTCGGTGGGTGGACGGGATATGCGGTTCACGGCTGGCTCCTGGCCGGTAGTTCAATGATTCAAGACACATTGAACAATATGGGGCGTTGATCGATGCCGTCAAGCCCCGGGGTTCTGCCCCGGGGTTCTGCGGCCCGGTCATCTGAACATGAGGAGCCTGGTTGGGTGTTCTAGCCCTGCAGCGCCGGGCGTTCGAACCAGCCCCGCGTGCGGTTGCAGACGGTGCAGACCGAGAGCATCACGGGCACCTCGACCAGGACGCCCACGACGGTCGCGAGCGCCGCGCCCGAGCCGGGGCCGTAGAGCGCGATGGCCGTGGCCACCGCCAGCTCGAAGAAGTTGCTCGCCCCGATGAGGGCACCGGGCGCCGCGATGTTGTACGGCACCTTGAGGAGCCGCATCAGGCCGTAGGTGAGCGAGGAGTTGAAGTAGACCTGGATGAGGATGGGCACCGCGATCAGGAGGACGTGGAACCACTTGCCGAGGATGTTGTCGGCCTGGAACGCGAAGATGAAGACGAGCGTCGCGAGCAGCGCGAGAATCGTGACCGGGTGCAGGACGGCCAGGAACCGCTTCTCGAACCACTCCGCGCCCTTCGCCCGCAGGAGGATCATCCGGCTCACGCTGCCGAGCACCAGCGGGATCACGATGAACGCGACGACGCTGTAGAGCAGCACCCGGAAGGGGACGGTCAGGCCGCTGGTGCCGCTCACGAGGAACGTCACGATGGGGGCGAACGCCACCAGCATGATGAGGTCGTTCACCGACACCTGCACCAGAGTGTACGCGGGATCGCCGTCGGTGAGGTACGACCACACGAACACCATCGCCGTGCACGGCGCCGCGGCCAGGATGATGACCCCGGCCTGGTACTGGTCCGCCAGCTCGGGCCCGATGATGGGGAGGAAGAGGTGCTTGAAGAACAGCCAGCCGAGCAGCGCCATCGAGAACGGCTTCACGAGCCAATTCACGAACAGCGTGACCAGCAGACCCTTGGGCTTCTTCCGCACGCCCAGGATGCTGGAGAAGTCGATCTTCAGCATCATCGGGTAGATCATCAGCCAGATCAGCACCGCGATGGGGACGTTGATCTGGCTCCCCTGGCCGAACTCCACCCGCCGCACGGCGTCCACGAAGCCGGGCAGGGCCTTGCCGAGCGCCACACCGACGACCATGCACGCGGCGACCCACAGCGTGAGGTAGCGCTCGAAGACGTTGAGGCGGCGGACGTCAGCCATAGGCCGATAGCCGATAGCCGTTAGCCGTTAGCTGGAAGCCGGGAGCCGGGAGCCGGAAGCGGGAAGCGGGAGACCGGGAGTCAGGAGTCGGCAGAGGGGCGCACACTTCAGGCTCCCGGCTTCCCGCTTCCGGCTCCCTTCACCGCCCTGATCTTCGCCGATACGACGGAGCGGGCGGCCTCCCGCATCCACTCGGCATCGCCGAACAGCGCGGCGTCGCCGTAGCTGCGCTCCTCGACGACCTGGATGTCCTGGAACCCCGCGCCGCTGATGGCGCGGAGGTAGTCCTCGCGCAGCGCCGCGCCCGCCACGCAGCCGACGTAGGCCTCGACGGAGCGCCGCACCTCGTCGCTCAGCGGGCGGACGAGCACGAGGTCGCTCACCACGAGACGCCCGCCGGGCTTCAAGACACGGAACGCCTCGCGGAAGACCTGGTCCTTCTCGGGCGAGAGGTTGATGACGCAGTTGGAGATGATGAGGTCCACCGACGCGTCGGCCACCGGCAGGTGCTCGATCTCGCCGAGCCTGAACTCCACGTTCTGGACGCCGGCCCGCACCGCGTTGGCCCGTGCCTTCTCCAGCATCTCGGCCGTCATGTCCACGCCGATCACGCGTCCCGTTGGTCCCACCTCGCGGGCGGCGAGGAAGGCGTCCATCCCGGCGCCGGCGCCGAGGTCCAGCACGACCTCGCCGGGCTTCGGCGCGGCGTGCGCGAGCGGGTTGCCGCAGCCGAGGCCCAGGTTGGCGCCCTCGGGCAGGACGTCGAGTTCCTCGCGGGTGTAGCCGACGTACTCGGCCACCTGGTCGGCCACCGGGCTTGGAGAGCCGCAGCAGTCGCTCGGTCCGCAGCCGCACCCTTCGGTCCCCGTCTTGGCGATGTCGCCGTACTTCTGCCGCACCACCTTCCTGATGTCCTCGCCCACCGTTGCCGCCTCCGTGGAGTCAATCGTATACATACGATAGAATATCGGTTCTGTCAATTTGGCTCGGCGGGTGCCCTTCAGCGCTTAATAGCTATCGGCGGTGAGGACCGTCTTCCCCTTGAACACCCGGTAGATGAAGACCGTGTAGCCGATCACGAGCGGCATCCCGATCAGCGCGATGATCAGCATCGTGGTGAGGGTGCGCGGCGTGGAAGAGGCGTTGTAGATAGTGAGACTCTTCGCCAGGTCGGGCCGGGCCGGCACGAGCCGCGGGTAGAGGGCCGCGGCGGCGAGGCCGATCTGGCTTGCGATCGCGACGCTGGAGGCGAGGAACGCGCGGCCGAAGCGGCGCTGCTTGATCGCGACCGGATAGAGGAACGCCGCCGCGACGAGCAGCACGCCGAACACCCAGGTGAGCGGCGAGGGCCCGGTCTCGCGGAAGAGATAGGGGACCGTCGCGAAGGTCGCTATCGACGCCACGACGAACAGCAGCACGTACGCCACCCACAGCCGCGCGGCCCACTCCGCGAGGCGGTGCTGGAGTGCGCCGTCGGTCTTGAGGGCGAGGTAGGCCGCGCCGTGCATCAGGAACATCGCGAGGCTGAGGAGGCCGATCACCAGAGCGTACGGGTTGAGGAGGCCGAGGAAGCTCACCGCGAGGTCGCCGTTGGCGTCGAACGGCACGCCGCGCAGGATGTTGCCGACCGCCACGCCGAAGACCACGGCGGGCACCAGGCTCCCGAGACCGAAACTCCAGTCCCACACACGCCGCCACGCCGGCGACGCCACTTTGCCGCGGAACTCGAACGATACGGCGCGGAAGATCAGCGCGAGCAGCACCAGGATCAGCGCGAGGTAGAAGCCGGAGAAGACGGTGGCGTACACGACCGGGAACGCGGCGAACAGCGCGCCGCCGCCGGTGAGCAGCCACACCTCGTTGCCGTCCCATACGGGGCCGATGGCGTTGATGTGCAGGCGGCGCTCCTCCTCGCTCTTCGCGAAGAGGTGCAGCACGCCGACGCCGAGGTCGAAGCCGTCGAGGATGGCGTAGCCGGTTAGCAGGACGCCGATCAGCAGGAACCAGATGGTGTTGAGGTCCATGGCCGGTGTCTCCTACGCCCGTGTGGGTTCGGGGCCGTGCTTCACCTCGCGCACCATCAGGAAGAGCCACAGCGCGCCGAGGGCGAGGTACACGAGCGTGAAGAGGATGATGGAGAAAAGGATCTCGCCGGCGCCGACGGTGCGCGAGGCCGCGTCGGAGGTGCGCAGCAGGCCGTAGACGATCCACGGCTGGCGACCGACCTCCGTGGCGATCCAACCGAACTGGATCGCGACGATGGGGAGCGGGATGGACCAGACGAGCAGCCGCAGATAGCGCCGCCGCTCCCAGAGCTTCTCGCGCAGCAACAGCAGCACGCCCCAGCCCGTCGCGGCGATGAAGAACATGCCGAGCCCCACCATGGTGTGGAACGAGACGAAGGTGAGCCGCAGCGGCGGGCGGTTCTCGGGCGGGAACTCATTGATCCCGCGCACCGGCGCGTTCACGTCGCCGAACGCCATCAGGCTCAGGAGACCGGGGATCTCGATGGCGGCCCTGAGCCGCGGCGGATCGGTGAGCGGAATGGCGAACACCACGAGCGGCGCACGCGTCCGGCCGGTGTACAGCCCCTCCATCGCCGCGAACTTCTCCGGCTGCGTGCGCGCCACCTGCTGTGTGTGCAGGTGTCCGAAGGGAAAGACCTCGGCGAGCGACGCGACGAAGCCGACGACGAGGGCGAGCGCCAGCGCCTTCTTCGCCAGGTCCGTCTCACGCCCCTTGAGGAGCATCCACGCGGCGACACCGGCGACGACGAACGCGCCGGCGATCAGCGCGGCGTCCATGGTGTGGAAGAAGCGCGGCAGCGTGGACGGGTTGAAGACCGCGGCCCAGAAGCTCTCCAGCTCCGCACGGCCGTTGCGCACCGCGAAGCCGGCCGGCGTCTGCTGCCAGGAGTTCGCGACGAGGATCCAGAACGCCGAGATCGTGGCGCCCACCGCCACCATCAGGATCGAGAACCAGTGTACGCCCTTCGAGACCCGGCCCCGGCCGAACAGGTAGAGCCCCAGGAAGCCGGACTCCAGGAAGAACGCGAGTATGCCCTCGGCGGCGAGCGGGGCGCCGAAGACGTCGCCGACGTACTTGGAGTACTCCGCCCAGTTGGTGCCGAACTGGAACTCCATCACGATGCCTGTCGCGACACCCACCGCGAACGTCAGGGCGAGCAGCTTGCCGAAGAACTTGCCCATCCGCAGGTACGTGTCGTCGGTGCGGCGCCACCCCATCCACTCGATGGCCACGAGGAACCAGGCCAGGCCGATGGAGATGGGCGGAAAGATGAAATGGAAGCCGATGGTGATGGCGAATTGGATGCGCGCGAGGAGGACTGCATCCACGGCGTCTGCTCCTGGGTCAGGATCATTCAGTGTACGGGGCGAGCAGTATCCCGCCGTGAAAGTTGCCGCGGCGGCCTGGTAAGCAAACTGTCCCAGTCCCGGCGCGAGCGGGAGTGGGGGCGCTGGCATCAATCGTACAATTACGATAGATTGTCTACGAGATGGATGCGGCCGCTCGGACGCGGCGCAAGCGGGACCGGAGGAACCGTGGGCATCTGGAAGAGCGAGTGGAAGCCGCTGCTGCTGATGGCCGCCGTGTTTGTGGCGGCGCTCTACCTGCCGGTGGGGCATCCGCGGTTCGACGGGGGCGTGAGCGAGGCGCTGCACCTCGTCCGCTGGTACGCCCGGGAGCACGTGGTACTGTGCCTCCTGCCCGCCTTCTTCATCGCCGGCGCGATCTCGGTGTTCGTCAGCCAGGCGTCGGTGATGAAGTACCTGGGGCCCACAGCGCCGAAGCCGCTGGCCTACGGCGTGGCGTCGGTGTCGGGGACCATCCTCGCCGTGTGCTCGTGCACGGTGCTGCCGCTGTTCGCGGGCATCTACCGCATGGGTGCGGGACTCGGGCCGGCGACGGCGTTCCTCTACTCCGGCCCCGCCATCAACGTGCTGGCCATCATCCTCACGGCGCGCGTCCTCGGCGTGGAGATCGGCGTGTGGCGCGCGGTGGGCGCCGTGGCGTTCAGCGTGGTGATCGGCCTCCTGATGCACCTCATCTACCGGCGCGAGGAGGAGGCGAAGGTGCAGGCGGCAATGGCGGCGCCGCCTCCCCAGGCCACGCGGCCCCTCACGCAGACGGTGCTCTACTTCGCGGCGATGGTCGCGGTGCTCGTCTTCGCCAATTGGGGCCGGGCGTCCGAGGGGGCGTCGTTCTTCGCCGCGGTCTATGAAGTGAAGTGGGTGCTGACCGCGGTGTCGGCGCTGGGGCTGGGCGCGGCGCTCGTGGCGTGGTACGGCCTGGCCCTGTGGAAGGCAGTGGCGATGGGCGCGGTCACCGCGCTCGCGGCCGTCCTCGTGCCCTCCGATCCGCGGGTGCCGTTCGGTGTCGGTGTGGTCGCCCTGGCGGTGGTGACGAGCACGAGCGGGGACGATCTCGGCGAGTGGTTCGAGGCGTCGTGGGGGTTTGCGAAGCAGATCTTCCCCCTGCTCCTCATCGGGGTGTTCGTGGCTGGGGCGCTGCTCGGCAGGCCGGGCCAGGAGGGCTGGGTGCCCTCGGTGTGGATCAGCGCGGCGGTAGGTGGCAACTCGCTGCTCGCGAACGCGTTCGCGTCGGTGGCGGGCGCGTTCATGTACTTCGCGACGCTCACCGAAGTGCCCATCGTGCAGGGGCTGCTGGGCAGCGGGATGGGGAAGGGCCCGGCGCTGGCGCTGCTGCTCGCGGGCCCGGCGCTCTCGCTCCCCTCGATGCTCGTGCTGCGGAGCATCTTCGGTTGGAAGAAGACCGTGGTGTACGTGACGCTGGTGTGCGTGATGGCGACGGTGACGGGCGTGCTGTTCGGCGCGCTCCGGTAGCGCGCCTCAAGGGAGGTCCGTATGGCGGAATCGAGACTGATCGAGATCCTGGGTCCCGGCTGCGCGAAGTGCGAGATGCTCGCGAAGCACGCCGAGGAAGCGGCGCAGGCGCTCGGCATCGAGTACGCGGTGATCAAGCTGAAGGATCCGAGCGCGTGGGCGCGCTACGGCGTGATGATGACGCCGGCGCTGGTGGTGGACGGGCAGGTCAAGCTGCAGGGCCGGGTGCTGAGCGCGGAGAAGCTGAAGGAGCTGATCGCGTAAGGCCGGTCGCAGCGCGCCGGCCACGCTCTTGCCAACGTGGCCCGCGCGTGGTTGGATTGGCGCTGTGCGCATCCTCTTCCTCGAGAACGACGATTCCTTCTCCTGGAACGTCGTCGAGTGCCTCCCGTTCGACCGCGGCCAGGTCGTAGTGCGGCCGGGGCGCGAGGCCGCTGCGGACTCTCGGGCTTTCGACGGCATCGACGCGGTGGTGGTCGGCCCCGGCCCGACAGATCCCCTCCGCGCTGGGATCGTGGGTCTGATCTACGCCGCCGCACGCGCCCGCCTCCCGCTCCTCGGCATCTGTCTCGGCCACCAGGCGCTCGGCCTGGCGTTCGGCGCCAGCCTGGTTCGCGTCCACCCGACGCACGGCAAGCGGTCCACCATCGTCTTCGGCACGTCCCGCCTGCTACCGCGATTCCGCGGGCCGGAGACGGTGATGCGCTATCATTCGCTCGCACTCACCGGTGTCGCGGCCCCGCTCCAGGTGATCGCGGAGACGGAGGACGGCGTCCCGATGGCCATCGAGCACGGGTCCCTGCCGATGCTCGGTCTCCAGTTCCACCCCGACTCGTACGCCACCCCGCGGGGCAGGGAGATGGTCGCCGCGTTCTTCGAGGCGGTGCGCTGAGTGTGGCGGCGGCGGCGTGAGCCCTGCGGTGGCCTCGTGAGGGCGGTGGCCTCGTGAGCCCGGAGGTGGCCTCGTGAGCCCGGAGGTGGCCTCGTGAGCCCGGCGGCGGCGTGAAGCTGTCCGGCCTGGAACGCTTGCGCTCCTTCGCCCTGCTGGGCCCCGGATTCGGCGGCGACCGCTGGACGCTTCTCTGCGGGCTCCGGGAGGCGTCGGGCCCTCCCGAGCTGGTGTACGTGCCGTTCGAGGCGCCGGGAAGCGCTCCGCGGCGGTTCGTCGCCGAGCGGCGCGAAGCGGTCACGGTCGAGCTCGATCCGCCGCGCGCGGCGCCGCAGATCGTGCTCCGCGCCGAGGGCTATCACGAGGCCGTCGCGCGCATCCGCGAGGCGATCGCCGCCGGCGACGTCTACCAGGTCTGCTACACGGAACGGGCCCAGATGACGGTGGCGAGCGGGGCGGATCTCCTCGCGCTGATGTGCGCCGCAGGAATGCCACGGTTCGCCGCCTGGGTTCGCCTGCCGGACGGCGAGGAGTTCGTCTCGGCGTCACCCGAGCTGTTCTTCGAGACGCAGGGCCGCCGCATCCACACGGAACCGATGAAGGGCACCGCCCGACCTGGCGCCGCCGGCGCGCTCGAATCCAGCGAGAAGGACCGCGCCGAGCTGGCGATGATCACCGACCTGTTGCGCAACGACCTCGCGCAGGTCTGCACGCCGCGCTCGGTGCGGGTGGAATGCGAGCGGCGCGTCATCGAGTTGCCCTACGCCTTGCAGACCGTCAGCGATATCGTCGGAGAGTTGGCCGAGGGCGCCTCGCCCCTCGACGCGCTGGCCGTCCTGCACCCGGGTGGGTCGGTCACGGGCGCGCCGAAGCGCGCGGCGCTCGCGATGATACGGGAACTGGAGTCCGGGCCGCGCGGTGCATACTGCGGTGCGCTCGGCCTGTGCACGCGGGACGGCTGTACGTTCAGCCTGCTCATCCGCACCGCGACGCGGACGGATGCCGGGTGGGTGTACGGCGTGGGCAGCGGCATCGTGTTCGACTCGGACGCGGAGCAGGAACTCGCGGAATTGCGCGTGAAGCTGGGGGCGCTCGGGTGCACTACACCTTACTGAGAGTGACGAGCGCGGGGATCGTCCTGCGTGAGTACCACGTGCGGCGGCTCGAACTCGGCGAGAGCGGCGCGGCGGCCGAGGCGTTCGCGCGCTTTGGAGACGCGGCCGAGCCCGGCGTGTGGGCGGTCTGGGTGGGAGGCCCGGAGCGGATTCGCACGGAGCGGCGTGCCGGCTCGCGGCTCCGCGACGGCATTGCGACGCGCCTCGCTTGCTCGCCCATCGCGGACAAGCGGGGGACGATCCCCAAGCCTCCGCCGCCGTGCGTCTACGACGCGGTCCGGAGCGATGGAGTGGCCACGCTCCTCACATCCGCGGACGGCGCGGAGATTTACGAGGCGTGCAGCGCAGCGGTACTCGGCTGGGACGGGGAGCGGGTGGTGTGCGTCCCGGGCGATCGGCCGCGGGTGTGGTCCACCGCGGAAGCCGCCGTGCGCGAGCACTTGCCGGTCACGGAGGCGCCGATCCCCGTCCGCGCGACGATGCCGATCCTGCTCGTGAACGCGGTGAAGGGGACGTGCAGGATGGACGCACCGGGCCGGGATGCGTTCCCCGTTGACGTGCGCGCAGGCTTGGATCACCTCTTCGAGTCCCTCTTCCGCTTCACCTTGGCGCGGGCGAAGATAGAGCGACGCTAGGGGGAGCCGATGGCCGTCGAAGGTGAGCCGATCCTGATCCTGCTGGTGGAAGACGAACCGGCGCACGCCGAGGCGTTCGTGCGGGCGTTCCAGGCAGAGGGCCGGAATGACGTGGTGAAGGTGGCGGGCACGCTGCGGGAGTACCGCGACCTGGTGGCCGCCCGGCCGCCGGACATCGCCGTCGTGGACATGGTCCTCTCGGACGGCCGTGGCGTGGACGTGCTGGTCTCTCCTCCGGAAGCCGGTCTCTTCCCCGTGGTCGTGTTGACCAGCTTCGGCAACGAGCGGACCGCCGTGGAGGCGATGAGGGCGGGTGCCCTGGACTACGTCGTCAAGTCGCCCACCGCCTTTGCCGAGATGCCGCACACCGTGGCGCGCGTCCTCCGCGAGTGGGATCTCCTGCGGGAGGGTCAGCGGACGCAGGCGGCACTGCGGGCGAGCGAGGCGCAGTTCCGCGGGATGGCCGAGCAGCTGGCGGACGTGCTCTACACCACGGACGCTCAGGGGATCATCACCTTCGTCTCCCCATCCGTGCGTGGCGTGTTCGGCTCGGACCCCGAGGAGATGACGGGCCGGCACTTCCGCGAGTTCCTGGTGGAAGATCAGATTCCCAAGGCCCTCGCGGCGTTCGGCGCCGCGGTCGGGTCCGGGGTGTGGACCCGGGATCTGGCGTTGACGATGAGGCGCAAGGATGGGAGCGTCTTCTTCGGGGAACTCACCGGCGCGCCGATCGTCACGGGAACAGGCCAGAGGGGATCCCTCGGCATCATCCGCGATGTCACCGAGCGCAAGCGGGCGGAGAAGGAGTTGCTCGAAGCGGTCGCCCACGCGCAGGCGGCGAACGTCGCCAAGAGCCAGTTTCTGGCCACGATGAGCCACGAGATCCGCACGCCGATGAACGGCGTCATCGGGTTCACCGGCCTGCTGCTCGAAACGGCGCTCAGCGAGGACCAGCGGCAATATGCCGAGATCGTGCGGTCCAGCGGCCAGGCGCTGCTCGACCTGATCAACGACATCCTCGACTACTCCAAGGTCGAGGCCGGGCGGCTGGAGCTGGAGGAGCTGGACTTCGACCTGCGGACCACCCTCGACGACTTCTCGGACCTGCTCGCCCTGCGCGCCCAGGAGAAGGGCCTCGAGTTCGCCTGCGGCATCGCGCCGGATGTCCCCACACTGCTGAAGGGCGATCCGGGCCGCCTGCGCCAGATCCTCGTCAATCTGGCCGGCAACGCCGTCAAGTTCACCGCAAGCGGCGGGGTCTCCGTGCGGGTCTCCCTGGAGAGCGAGACGGAGGATAGTGCGACCCTGCGATTCCAGGTGCGCGACACCGGCATCGGCATCCCCAAGGACAAGCTCGGCCTGCTGTTCGGCGCCTTCCAGCAGGTGGACTCCTCGACGAGCCGCAACTACGGTGGCACGGGGCTGGGCCTGGCCATCGCGCGGCGCCTCGCCGAGCTGATGGGCGGCGCGGCCGGCGTCGAGAGCGCGGAGGGCGAGGGTACGACCTTCTGGTTCACGGCGGTCCTCGGCAGGCAGGACGCATCGGCGCGGGCCCCTCAGGCGCCCCCGACGACCGACCTGCGCGGCCATCGGGTGCTGATCGTGGACGACAACGCAGAACTCCGCGACATCGTGTGCCTGATGCTCGCGGGGTGGGGCGTCCGTGCCACCGAGGCGGCATCCGGCGAGGCGGCCTTGGCCCTGCTGCGCGAGGCCTCCACCGCCCGCGACCCGTTTCGCCTCGCGATCCTCGACATGAGGATGCCGGAGATGGGCGGGGAAGATCTGGCGCGCGCGATCGCAGCCAGCCCGGAGCTGCGCGAAACCCGCTTGGTCCTGATGACCACCCTGGCCCGGCGCGGCGACGCGTCCCGGATGAAGGACGCCGGATTCAGCGCCTACCTGCCGAAGCCCATCAAGCAGTCCGAACTGCGCGACTGTCTGTCGGCCGTTTTCGGCGCCGGCGCGGAATGGGAGGAGGATGCGCCACCGCTCGATGCGCGGCATTCCGAGAGGCAAAGCCAGCGCGCCCGCTTCCGCATTCTCCTGGCCGAAGACAACGTCACCAACCAGAAGGTGGCGCTCGGCATACTCGGGAAGCTGGGCTTCCGCGCCGACGCCGTGGCCAACGGCCGGGAAGTCGTCGAGGCGCTGGGGACGCTCCCGTACGACCTGGTGTTCATGGACGTGCAGATGCCCGTGCTGGACGGTTTCGAGGCGACCCGGCTCATTCGCTCCGGAGAGTCGCAGGCGCTGAATCCGAACGTCCCCGTAATCGCGATGACGGCACTCGCCGACCAAGACGACCGTGCGCGCTGCCTCGACGCGGGAATGAACGACTGCCTCTCCAAGCCGATCTCGGCACAGGCCGTGGCGGCGGTCATCGAGAGGTGGTTGGGCCTCGGTGAGTAGTCCTATCGCACAGGACCCGGCCCGGTTGCGGCTCGTGATCCGCATCTGCGCCGCGTACGTCGCCGGCACCGGGCTCATCGCGCTCCTCCTGTGGTTCCTCGGCAGTTCGTTCGTCACCGCCCCCGGGTCGAACACGGTCCCCCCGCCCAGCGCGGCGGTGTTTCTAGTGCTGTACGCCATCGCGCTCTTCCTCCGCGGCGACTTTCCCGCGCACCGCGGGGCTCGCTGGATCGGGGCCTCGATCAACGCCGCTGGAGCGGTACTCGCGCCCCTCCTCTTCGTGCTTCAATCCCAGGGCGTCTTCCTGGGGATCGAACACGCCGGCATCGCGACGATTCACTCGCCGGGTGCCTCTTACACCGGGCATCTGTCGCCGGTCACGGCGCTCTGTCTCGTGCTCGCCGCGCTGTCGTTTCTCGCCTCGCTCCCGGCTGTCCGGGGCCGGCTTCGGTTGGATCTGGTGGCCGCGGTGCTCGCCGGCCTCGTGCTGGCGGCCGGCCTCGCGCTCACCCTGGCGTATCTGTTCGGGACGCCGCTCTCCTCCAGCGGTTCGTTCTTCTCACCGTCGGCAATGACGAGCACGGCGGAGGTGGCTCTCGGGATCGCCCTGCTCGGCCTCGCCGCGCCGCCCCGGACCACCACCGAGGGAGAGGACAGCCGATCGGGAATCGTCTACCTCGTGGCGTTCGTCGTGCTGGCCGCGGGCATCGTCAGCGCCGGCTCCTTCTACTTCCGTCAGTACGGGACTCGGTTCCATACGCAGGTGGGGCGCGAGCTTGCGGCGACCGCGGAGCTGAAGGTGGTCGGGCTGCTGCAGTGGCGCGCCGAGCGGTTGGGCGATGGCGCCATCCTCTCCCAGAACGCGGCTCTTGCCCGACTGGTGCGGCGTGTCCTCGAACGCCCGGAGGACGCGGAGGTGCGGCAGGAACTGCATTCGTGGCTGGGCTCGTACCGGACGTACCGTGGGTACGACCGGATCCGGTTGCTCGATGCGCGCGGCGTGACGCGCTTCGTGGATCCGGCGGATGTGGTCGGTCCGGCCTCCTCCTCCGTCCTGCGGGGGGCGTCAGAGGCAATCCGGTCGGGCCAGGTGATGCTCCAGGATTTCTACCGGAGCGAGAACGACGGGCGCATCTATCTCGGAGTCTTGGCACCCGTCCGCGACGAACGCGGCGGCGGACCGCCCCTCGGCGTCCTCTTCTTCCGGACCAATCCCGAAACGGTTTTCTACCACTCTCTCGAAGCTTGGCCCGTTCCATCCCGGACGGCCGAGGTGTTGCTCGTTCGCCGGGACGCGAACAACGCGCTCTACCTGAACCCGCTCAGGTTCAGTCCAGATGCCGCCCTCACTCTGCGGGTGCCGCTCGCGGCGGGGGAAACGCCGGCGGCGAAGGCGGTGCTCGGCGAGGAAGGGCTGGTGCAGGGCCGCGATTACCGCGGCGTGCCGGTGGAGGCGGTGGCTCGGCGCGTCCCCGACTCGCCGTGGTTCCTCGTCGCCAAGATGGATGACTCGGAAGTGATGGCGCCGTTGCGGGAGCGCTGGTGGCTGACGGTCGCGCTCGTCGGGGTCCTGCTCCTCGGCCTGGCAACCGGTCTTGGGCTTCTCTGGCGACAGCAACGCGTGCGGTTCTACCGGGAGCGGTATCGAGCGGCGGAAGTGCTGCGGGTCCTCGGGTCGCGCCATGAAGCGCTGCTCGCGGCGATCCCGGACATCATTATGGAAGTGGACGCCAACAGAGTGTTCACGTGGGCGAACCGGCCGGGCATCGAGTTCTTCGGCGAGGACGTGCTCGGCAAGGAGGCCGCGGCCTACTTCGAGGGCGAACAAGACACCTACCATGCGGTCGAGCCGGTCTTCAAGGGCAGCGCGGATGTGATCTACGTCGAGAGCTGGCAGGTGCGCCGGGATGGGCAGAAGCGACTGCTCGCCTGGGGGTTCCGGGCGCTCACCGACGCCGCCGGGAACGTGACCGGCGCGCTGTCCACGGCGCGGGACATCACGGACCAGCGGGAGATCGAGGAGGCGGTGCGCCGCCAGGAGCAGTTCCTCCGGGTGATGCTGGAGAACCAGAATGACGGCATCGTGGCCTGCGACGAGATGGAAAAGGTGGTGGTCTTCAACCAGACCGCGCGGGAGTGGCACGGAGTGGATGTGCGCGACATCCCGCGCGAACAGCGGAGCGAATTCTACACGCTCTTCGACTCCGACGGCCGGTTCCCGTTGCCGAGGGATGCCATCCCACTGGTCCGCGCCTTCAATGGTGAACGGGTCGAGCAGGTGGGGATGGTGATCGAGGCGAAGGGACAGGAACCCCGGTACGTCACCGCGAGCGGTGAGGCGTTCTACGACGACGCCGGCCGCCGGCTCGGCGCCGTCGTGGTGATGCGCGACGTGACCGACCTGAAGAGAAGTATCGAATCCCTGCAGGAGACCGCGAGGGACCTCCGCCACGCCGAGGAGCTCGGCCACCTTGGACACTGGAGCGTGGACCTTCGCACCAACCGCGTGTCGTGTTCCGAGGAGGTGTTCCGCATCTACGGCGTCCCGGCGGACGTGGATCTCACTCCCGAACGCATGGCGGAACTCGTCCATCCGGAGGACCGCGACCGCTCTGGCCGGGTGGCGGGCGAGACCGAGTACCGCATCGTCAGGCCGGACGGCTCGCTGCGGTACTTGGCCATCGACGGAGAGGTCCAGCACGATGAGGCCGGTGAAGCCGTGGCGGTGTTCTGGACGGTCCAGGACGTGACCGAGCTGCGGCGCAAGGAACGAGAGCTGGCGGAGCGGAACGAGGAGCTGGCCCGCTTCACGTACGCCGTCTCGCACGACCTCAGGAGCCCGCTGGTCACCATCAGGACCTTCGTCGGTTACCTGGAACAGGACTTCCGGAGCCAGGATGCCGCCCGGATGGAGAAGGACCTGGCGTACATTCACTCCGCGACGGACAAGATGGGCCTTCTGCTGGACGAACTGCTGGAGCTCTCGCGCATCGGGCGCACGGTGACCCCGTCCGCGGAAGCACCGCTGCAGGCCGTGGTGCAGGATGCCCTGGCCCTGGTGGCCGGGCGGATCGCCGAGCGGCGCGTGCGGATTGACGTGACGGAGGAGCCGGTGGTCCTGTTCGGCGACCGGCGGCGGCTGGTCGAGGTTTTCCAGAACCTGGTGGACAACGCCGTGGGCTTCATGGGCGATCAGCCGGCGCCGCGGGTGGAGATCGGGGTGGAGGTGGACGGCGTCCGGACGGTGCTGTTCGTGCGGGACAACGGGGCCGGGATCGACCCGCGGCATCAGCCGAAGTTATTCGGACTGTTCGAGAAGCTCGATCCCGGCTCGGCGGGCGCGGGTATGGGTCTGGCGCTGGTCAAGCGGATCGTGGAGGTTCATGGCGGCAGGATCTGGGTGGAATCGGAGGGCCTCGGCAAGGGTGCGACCTTCCGCTTCACCTTGGCGGGGACGAAGATAGAGGGACACTAGGGGGAACCAATGGCCGTCGACGGTGAGCCGATCCTGATTCTGCTGGTGGAGGATGACCCGGCGCACGCCGAGATCGTGCGGCGCAACCTCGGGGACTCCCGCGTGGCGAACCGCATCATCCACCTGGCGGACGGACAGGCGGCATTGGACTACCTGTTCCGCCAGGACGCCTATGCGGACCCCGCATCCAGCCCTCGTCCGGACCTCATCTTGCTGGACCTGCGCCTGCCCAAGGTGGATGGCCTCGAGGTGCTGCGCCGGATCAAGGAGGATGCGGGACTGCGGTCGCTCCCGACGGTCGTGCTCACCACGTCCAGCGCCGAAACGGACCTGGTCGGCGCGTACACCAACGGCGCTGTGAGCTACCTGGTGAAGCCGGTGGACTTCGTGAAATTCACCACGTTGATGGAAGCCTTCGGCTACTACTGGCTGGCGTGGAACCGATTCCCGCAATGAGCGCCGGCGGATGGATTCTGCTCTTGGAGGACGAACCGGCGCACGCCGAGGCGTTCGTGCGGGCGTTCCAGGCCGAGGGCCGGAATGACGTGGTGAAGGTGGCGGGCACGCTCCGGAAATACCGCGACCTGGTGGCCGCCGGGCCGCCGGACATCGCCGTCGTGGACATGGTTCTCTCGGACGGCCGTGGTGTGGACGTGCTGGTCACTCCTCCGGAAGCCGGTCTCTTCCCCGTGGTCGTGATGACCAGCTTCGGCAACGAGCGGACCGCCGTGGAGGCGATGAGGGCGGGGGCACTGGACTACGTCGTCAAGTCGCCCACCGCCTTTGCCGAGATGCCGCACACCGTGGCGCGCGTCCTCCGCGAGTGGGATCTTCTGCGGGAGGGTCAGCGGACGCAGGCGGCGCTGCGGGCGAGCGAGGCGCGGTTCCGCGGGATGGCCGAGCAGATGGCGGATGTGCTCTACACGACGGACGCTCAGGGGATCATCACCTTCGTCTCCCCATCCGTGCGTGGCGTGTTCGGCTCGGACCCCGAGGAGATGACGGGCCGGCACTTCCGCGAGTTCCTGGTGGAAGATCAGATTCCCAAGGCCCTCGCGGCGTTCGGCGCCGCGGTCGGGTCCGGGGTGTGGACCCGGGATCTGGCGTTGACGATGAGGCGCAAGGATGGGAGCGTCTTCTTCGGGGAACTCACCGGCGCGCCGATCGTCACGGGAACAGGCCAGAGGGGATCCCTCGGCATCATCCGCGACGTCACCGAGCGCACCAAGGCCGCGGCGGAGCGTGAGCAGTTGATCGGAGAACTTCGCAACGCTCTCTCCAAGGTCAAGACGCTGAGCGGATTCATCCCGATCTGTGCGTCCTGCAAGAAGATCCGGGACGACAAGGGCTACTGGAACCAGATCGAGATCTACGTCAGGGACCATTCGGACGCCGAGTTCAGCCACGGGATCTGCCCCGATTGCATGATCAAGCTCTATCCGGAGTTCGTCGCAGACACTGGCGATTCCGACCGGGAGCATTCGTGAAGACCCTGGTCGTCGAGGATGATTTCACCAGCCGCTTGCTGCTTCAGGAGATCCTGAAGGGCTTCGGTGTCGTCCACGTCGCCGTGAATGGCAAGGAAGCGGTCGATGCGGTGCGCGCCGCCCTGGTGTCACACGAGGCCTACGACCTGATCTGCCTGGACGTGATGATGCCGGTATTGGACGGGCAGGCCGCGCTCAAGGAGATCCGTGCTCTCGAGGCGGAGATGAGCGTCTCCCCGCCCAAGAGGGCCAGGATCGTGATGACGACCGCCGTCTCGGACGGAGAGAGCGTCAAGCAAGCCCTCAGCGAGCGCTGCGACGGCTATCTGCTCAAGCCCGTCGAGAAGTTGAGGCTACTGAATGACTTGCGCAAGCTCGGGCTGATCCGGTAGCCCGGGGTACGGCCACACTCCTGGCGTGCGGGCCAGGCCTCTCGCACCGAAGTGCTCGCCAGGACCTACTCGAAGGAGGATGAAGTGAACAAGAAGCTGCATGCCTGGGTCGAGGAAATGGCGGCGCTGTGCAAACCCGCCCGGGTGCACTGGTGCGACGGGTCCGACGAGGAGTACAACGGGCTGTGCGAGGATCTCGTTCGCTCCGGCACCTTCGTGCGCCTCAACCCGGACAAGCGCCCCCACTCCTTCCTGGCGCGTTCGCACCCCAGCGACGTCGCCCGGGTGGAGGAGCGCACCTTCATCTGCGCGCCGACGAAGGACGAGGTCGGGCCGACCAACAACTGGGAAGAGCCGGCCACGATGCGCGCCACGCTCCGCGGCCTCTTCGACGGGTGCATGAAGGGGCGCACGATGTACGTGATCCCCTTCTCGATGGGACCGATAGGTTCGCCCATCGCGCAGATCGGCGTGCAGATCACCGACTCAGCGTACGTGACCGTGCACATGAAGACCATGACCCGGATGGGGCAGAAGGTGCTCGACGCGCTCGGCGACGGGTTCTTCATCCCCTGCATGCACTCCGTGGGCGCGCCCCTCGAGCCGGGCCAGAAGGACGTGCCGTGGCCCTGCGAGGGGGACATCAGCCGCAAGTACATCGCGCACTTCACCGCGACGCGCGAGATCTGGTCGTACGGGTCCGGCTACGGCGGCAACGCGCTGCTCGGCAAGAAGTGCCTCGCGCTGCGCATCGCCTCGGTGATGGCGCGCGATGAGGGCTGGCTCGCCGAGCATATGCTCATCCTCGGCCTCGAGTCGCCCACGGGCGAGCGCACGTACGTCGCCGGCGCCTTCCCGAGCGCGTGCGGCAAGACCAACCTCGCGATGGTCGTCCCGCCGCAGGGCTTCGAGGGCTGGAAGGCCACCACGGTGGGGGACGACATCGCCTGGATCAAGCCCGCCGCCGACGGCACCCTGCGCGCCATCAACCCCGAGGCGGGGTTCTTCGGCGTGGCGCCGGGCACGAACTACGAGAGCAACCCCAACGCGATGGACTCGCTCAAGGCGAACTGCATCTTCACGAACGTCGCCCTGACCGACGACGGGGACGTCTGGTGGGAGGGGATGGGCCCCGCGCCGGCGCACGCCATTGACTGGAAGGGGCGGGACTGGACGAGCGAGTCGAAGGAGGCGGCGGCGCACCCCAACGCGCGCTTCACCGCGCCGATCAAGCAGTGCCCCTCGTACGATCCGGCGTGGGAGGACCCGGCGGGCGTGCCGATCGGCGCGTTCCTCTTCGGGGGCCGGCTCTCGACCACGTTCCCGCTGGTGTGCGAGGCTTTCGACTGGACGCACGGGGTCTTCCTCGCCTCGACGATGGGCTCCGAGGCGACGGCCGCGGCGATCGGGCAGGCGGCGATCCGCCGCGACCCGTTCGCGATGCTCCCCTTCATCGGCTACCACATGGCGGATTACTGGGGGCACTGGCTGAAGACCGGGACGCGCTCGGGCCTCAAGCTGCCGCGAATCTTCCGGGTGAACTGGTTCCGCAAGGACGAGCAGGGGAAGTTCGCCTGGCCCGGCTACGGGCAGAACATGCGGGTGCTGAAGTGGGTGGTGGACCGGGTTCGCGGGCGCGCCAAGGCGGTGGAGAGTCCCTTCGGCCTTATGCCGCGCTACGAGGACCTGAACTGGAATGGGCTGGCATTCGACAAAGCGGCCTATGCCCGGATCACCGACATCCGTCGGGACGCCGCCCAGCGCGAGGTGGAGGGCGTCCAGGAGTGGTACGCGAAGTTCGGCGACCACCTGCCGCCGGAGCTGAAGGCGGAGCACGAGGCGCTGGCGAAGCGTGTCGCCGCGCAGCCGGAGACCTGGAGCGCGGCCGACCCGGCCTGAGGGGACGGCCGCTCCGGCTCGCGCACGGCCTGCCCTGGCACTCAGCCGTCAGCCGTCGGCCGTCAGGGAGGCTCGCGCTGGGCACGGCGTGCGGAGACGACCAAGCCCCACCGGCGCTCGCCGATCGGGGCTTGGTCGACAACTCTCAAGAAGGCTCCGGAGGAGGGACTTGAACCCCCGACCCGCCGGTTAACAGCCGGCTGCTCTACCAACTGAGCTACTCCGGACCGCCGAACCCTGAATGCTAGACTGGGTGCCGGATGCCGTCAACCGGAGTCACCGCAGGATGGTGTACAGCGTGAGGACCAGGGTCACGACCTGGAGTCCGATGCTGAATTCCTGGAGCGTGAAGCGCTTGCGCGGCAACACGATGTGGTCGCCGGACCTGATGCCGAGCTCCCGCAGGGTGGCCCGGCCGAGGGCCGACGCGTTGAGGGCCACCGGGATGGTCTCGCCGCCCCGGATCAGCTGGATCTGCCGCTGGTTCGCATCCCGCGTCGGTCCGCCCGCTTCGGCGATGACGTCGAAGACGGTCATCGTCGGGTCCACGCTGTAGAGGCTCGGCCGGAACACCTCGCCGAGCACCGCCACCCGGAACATCGGCACGATGACCACGAACGGGCGCTGGAACAGCTGCTCCAGCTCGTGGTTGAGCCGCTCGCGGAGCTGCGGGACGGTCATCTGGCGGACGTTGATCGCCCCGACGATCGGGTAGAAAAGGTCGAAGTTCTCATCCACCGGGAACTCGCCCGAGAGGTCCTCGTGCCCCCAGACGGTGATCCTGACGATGTCGCCGGGGCGCACGGCGAGGACGCGCAGGGAATCACTCGGCGAGGGGAGCGTGAGGTTCTGGGCCTGGACCGGCGGCGCCGGCACGGCGAGCGCGGCCGCGGCCACGAGAGCGAATGCGAGCCGTTTCATGGGGCCAACATACCGAAACGGCGCGCCGGGCGTCAACGACGGAATACCCACCCCTCGCAGGGACGGTCTACGAGGTGCAGATTGAGGCGCGCCCATGGCACCTCAAACGCTCCGCCCCGTGCCGATTCGCGCACTCGTCCTGTCCCTCGGCTCGCTCGCCGTGCCGGTGGCTGCCGTCTTGGTGTTTCCCGAATGGGCGCAGGACGAACAGGGCGTCCTCATCTGGCTGACCTCGCTGGTGCCGGCCTTCCTCCTCGCCTACTACCGTGGCCTTCGGGGCGTCGCTCTCGCGGTCGCCGGCGGGATGGCGGTCCTGTCCCTGACGCAGGTCGCCGTCCTCCTGCTCGGCGAGACCGCTCCCAACTGGTACGTGCTGCTGGCGGTCGTCGCGGCCTACGTCGGCATCTGCATCGCGCTCGCCGTGTTCGCGGAAATCCTGCACCGCGAGCGGCGCGCCGCCGAGGCGCTGGCCCTGTTGGACGAGCTCACCGGCCTGCCCAACCGCCGGCACGCCGAAGTCACGCTGGACGCGCAGTTCGCCGCGGCCGGGCGCGGGATCCCGCTCACGGTGGTGATGTTCGACCTCGATCACTTTAAACACGTGAACGATCGGCACGGGCACGAGGCCGGCGACGCGGCGCTCCGCGTCTTCGCCGATGTGCTCCGAGGGAACACCCGGCGCATGGACCTCTCCGCCAGGTTCGGCGGCGAGGAGTTCATCTCGATCCTGGGAGGCAGCGGGATTGCGCCGGCCGTTGCGCTCGCCAACCGCGTCCGGGCCGGCATCGAGTCACGGAGCTTTGCCTGGGGCCGGCTCACGGTGAGCGCGGGCGTCGCCGCGTACGAAGAAGGCATGGGATCGTACGAGGTCCTGGTGGCGACGGCGGACCGCGCGCTCTACGCGGCGAAGCAAGCCGGCCGGAATCGGGTGACGGTGGCGGAACCCGTGAAGACCATGGCGCCGCCCCCGCCGCCGGCGCCGCGGCTCGCGACTCCCACGCCGCTGGCGGGGAGCCGCGGGGAAACCGTGATCGTAATCGACGATGATCCGGGCATGCTGCGGTCGGTCGGCCGGCTGCTGGGGCGTGCGGGCTACCGGGTCGAGGAGACCGACGACCCGGACACGGTCATCCGCCGGTTCGGCGAAGCGGCGCCCCCCGATCTGCTCGTCACCGACGTCATGATGCCGCGCATGAACGGGCTCGCTCTCGTGGACCGGATCCTGACATCACACCCTGGCCTGCGTGTCATCTACCTCTCGGGATACCTCCAGCAGGATGTGTCGTGGGCGGGTCTGCCGGGCGCGGTCACGGGATTCGTGGCGAAACCGGTCGCGCCGCAGGACTTGCTGGCGATGGCGAGAGACGTGCTGGATCGAGCGGTGGGCTGAGCGCCTCGACGTGCGCCGGGCGGCCCCAATCCTCAACGTGGGGGAGGCTCCGGCAACTTGCGGACCTGCGCGACGCGCCAGCCGCCGTTCGCAGCCCGCCGGAGCCCCACGCCGAGCCGGGAGCCGCAGCCGGGACCGCAGTCGAGGACGACGAGGAGCGCGGCGCGGGTCGAGTCGGGGCTGAAGCCGACGGGAGAGAGGCGGATCAGGAGGTACTGCTCGAGGTCGTACGGGTCGTACACCCCCTCACGGCGCACGGCCACGCCGGCGATGTAGGCGGAGCCGAGGGGGTCGAGGCGGCCCGTCTTGCGGTCCAGGTCCTCCACGGCGGCGTCGAACTCGCGCCGCAATGCCAGCGGGTAGCGATCCGGCTCGTAGTTGACGGTGGCTGGCGCGAGCGCGAGTGGGAAGCGGCCGTGCGGCCGGCGGGCGCGCACGCGCTCGACAACGCTGGTCATCGCGCCCACCTCGGCGGAGAGAGCGGGGGCGGGCGGCTCAGGATGGAGCAGCGCGCAGCCGGAGAGACACGCGAGCGCGAGGCAACACGGCGAGGCGATGGGACGCATGGACATCTCGGGCTCCGGTCGAGAGCGCCTACCGGATCGCCTGCACCACGGGCATCCGCGCGGCGCGGCGCGCCGGGAAGTACCCGCCTAGCACCCCCATCACGACGGAGAAGATGATGCCCTCGAGGAGGATGCGGGGCGTGACCAGGAAGCTGAACGCGATCGTCGAGAACGACGACCAGTTCGTGGTGCTGGTCACGATGCCGTTGATGGGGAGTGCGACGAGGCACCCGAGAAAGCCCCCGACCAGCGCCAGGAAAGTGGCCTCCGTCAGGAACGACGCCAGGACGCTGCGGGGCTTGAACCCCAGGGTCAGGAGCACCGCGATCTCGCCGGTCCGCGACGCCACCGCCGCGTACATCGTGTTCACCGCGCCGAACACCGCGCCGATCGCCATGATGCCGGTGATGAAGACGGCGAGGAAGTTCAGGATGAGCCGCAGGACGCCATTCTGGGAGGAGTAGAACTCCGACTCGCGGCGCGCGTCCACCTGGAGCCGCCGGTCGTCCTCCAGAACGCGCTTGACCTCGTCGAAGAGCGCGGCGCTCCGGAGCCGCAGCGCCACCACCTGGAAGAACTCGCCGCGCAGGATGGGCATCAACTGCTCGTTCTCGCCCCAGATCTCCGACTCGAACGCGGAGCCGCCGGAGCTGAAGTGACCGGCCACCAGCCAGCCGCGCCCCGCGAAGTGGATCGTATCGCCCACCGCGCTGTGCGCGAGCCGCGGCGCGATCGCGCTGCCGATGATGACCTCGTCGCGGCCTTGCGCGAAGCGCTGTCCCTCGACGATCCGCACGTTCTGCCGGACCTCGAACGCCTGCGCCGAGACGCCGCGCGTCACGACCAGCCGGTCGCCGCCCCCCGAGGCCGCGTCCAGACTCATCGGCACGAAGACCTCGGGACTGGCCAGCGGCCGCCCGTCGGAGCCGGTCGCGATCTGGGGCAGGGCCGCGATGATGGCGGCGTTGGTGCGCGAGACGCCGCTGGAGAGTTCCGAGTCGGCGCCCTTCCTGAGGACCAGCACGTTGTCGGGCGAGCCGGTCCGGACCAGCGCCATCCGGAAGCCGTTGGCCAACGCCAGCATCGCGATGAACACCGCGACCACCAGCGCCACGCCGACCGCCGTCATCGTGCTCGAGACCGGACGCCGCAGCAGGCTCCGGAGGTTGTAGATCAGCGGGATCTTCATTCGACGTGCCTCAGCGCCTGCACCGCGGAGAGCCGCGCCGCGCTCAGCGCCGGCACCAGGCCGCTGGCCAGCGCGAGCAGCACGGCGATCCCGCAGCCGAGGGCCAGCGTCCCGAGGGTGACGTCGAAGCCCGGCAGGAAGCCCATCGCGCTGAAGCCCGAGGGCCGGTACAGCGCCTTGGCGGCGCCGAGGCCCAGCACCGCGCCGCCGAGCGCGATGATGCTCGCCTCCGCCATCACCAGGCCGAACAGCAGGCGGTCGGTGAATCCCACCGTCTTGAGTATCCCGACCTCGTTGGTCCGCTCCCTCGCCGAGAGCATCATCGAGTTGGCGGCCACGAGCAGAATGGCGAACACGACGGCCATCCCGATGGAGTTCATCAGGAAGCTGACGTTGCCCCACATCGTGACGAAGCCGGCGTTGAAGGCGCGCTCGGTGCCGGTCTTGGTCGGATCGGCGGAGTTCTTGAACATCGAGTCCACCGCCGCCGCCACCTGCGAAGCGTGGGACGGGTCCCGGAGCTGGAGGACGTACCAGCCCGGGTTCACCCACTGGGGGTAGCGCTCGTAGATGAGGCTGTAGTGGAACACCAGGGCGTCCTCGCTGAACGCCGGGTCCACCGCTCGGTACACGCCCCGGATCGTGAACGTCCAATCGCCCTCGAAGATGGTGCCCCGCAGAGTGATGTCCTGGCCGAGGCGCCAGCCGAACTTGTCCAGCAGGTGCTGGCCGACGATGCAGGCGGTGCGCTCCCTGAGGAAGGTGGCCCGCTGGTCCGCCGGCAGCTCGAGGTCGCTCCGGTACATCTCGAGGTACGACTCGGCATCGGCGGCGAAGCTCGCGAAGAAGTTCTTCGGGTCCTGATAGACGCCGCCGAACCAGTCGGCCCAGGTGACCGCCGCCACTCCCGGCACGGCCGCCAGCCGCTCCTTGTAGCTCATCGGCAGGAAGAAGACGATCGCCTTGGCGCTCTGGACGATCATCCGCGACTCGCTGCCCACCCGCGCGCCGGCGTCGAGCGTCGTCACCACCGAGCGGAGCGAAGCGAACAGGAACAGCGCCAGCGCCACGCTCGCCGTCGTCAGGATGGTGCGGCGCTTGTGCCGCGTCAGGTTCGCCCAGATCAGCGGGAAGAACCTCATGGCGTCAGCACCCCCTTATCGAGGTGCAGGACCGCGCTCGCCGCCTGGGCGGCGTGCGGGTCGTGGGTCACCATCAGGATCGTCTTGTGGAACTCCTTGTTGAGGCGCTGCAGCAGGGCCAGGATCTCCGCGGCCGACTTGGCGTCCAGCTGCCCGGTGGGCTCGTCGAGGAGGATGATCGTGGGGTCCGAGACGAGGGCGCGAGCGATGGCGACCCGCTGCTCCTGCCCGCCCGAGAGCTGGCGGGGGAAGTGCTCCGCCCGGTCGGTGAGCGCGACCACGCCGAGGGCCGTGAGCACATGCTCGTGCCGCTCCGCCTTCGAGAGCCGCGTCAGGAGCAGCGGCAGCTCGATGTTCTGGTAGGCGGTCAGCACCGGCAGGAGGTTGTACGACTGGAAGACGAAGCCCACGTGCCGCGCGCGCCACCCCGCCAGCTCCGTCGGGTTCATCGCGCTCACCTCGGCCCCCGCCACGGTGACGGTGCCGCTGGTGGGCCGGTCGAGCCCGGCCACGAGATTGAGGAGCGTGCTCTTGCCGCTCCCCGACGGGCCCATCAGCGCGGTGAAGCTGCCCTCGGCGAACTCCAGGTCCAGGCCGTCGAAAATGACGATGGACTCGGAGTCGCGCTGGAAGGACTTTGCCAGGCTACGAAGTTCGACGAGGGGCATTGTGGGCCAACGTGATGGGTGATGAGTGATAGGTGATAATAGGTGATGGGTGATAGGTGATGGGTGATAGGGGTCGACGGCTACCGGCTCCCCGCTTCCGGCTCCCTGCTCCCTGCTCCCGACTAGTTCCTCGGTGCGACCTTGACCTTCTGTCCCGCCGCCGGATTCGCCACCCCGGACAGCAACAGCACCTCCCCTCCCACCAACCCGGATCGCACTTCCCGCATCCCGCCGCTCACCGGGCCGGCGTCCACCGCGCGGCGTTCCAGCCGGCCGTCGCTCACCAGCCACACAACCGTGGCGCCACCGTCGGTGCGCACGGCTTCCGCCGGCACGGAGACGCGGCGGCGTGCCGCGGCATCTGATGCGGCGTCGGACGCGGCCCCGGCCCCCCGCGCCGCCTCCAGGAACTCGACTCGGGCGCCCATCTCGGTGAGGATGCGCGGGTCGTGGTCGAGGATGGAGACCTTCACCTGCACCGTGGCCCTCTGCCGGTCGGCCGTGGGCACGATCATCCGCACCGTTCCGCGGAAGCTGGTGTCGGGGTAGGCGTCGAGGGTGATGCGGGCCGGCTCGCCGCCGTGGACGCGGGCGATGTACGCCTCGTTGACGTCCACCTCGACCTCGAGGGTCGAGAGATCCGCCATCGTGACCACGGCGCCGCGGGTGAGGCCGCCCCCCACCGAGGGCGCCACCACCTCTCCGACCTCCGCGTCCTTGCGCAGGACGGTGCCGGTGAACGGGGCGCGGATCAGGGTGTTCTCGAGATTGGCCTGCGCCATCCGGATCCCCGCCTCGGCCGCCTGGACGCGGGCCTCCTGCGCACGGACGCGCGCCTCCGCCTGCGCGGCGCGACTCTCCGCGGACTCGAGGTCCTGCTGCGAGAGGAGCTGAGCGTTCTGCGCGCGGACCTCGTGGGCCCGCCGCGCCTCGCGCTGGAGCTGATCGCGGTCGGACTCCGTCTCGATCAGCGATGCCCGGGCCGTGGCCAGATTCGCCTCCGCCTGCATCACGGCGGCGGTGTAGTCGGCGTTGTCGAGCCGGGCGATCACCTGGCCCTCGACGACGTGCGACCCCTCGCTCACGCCCAGATATGCCAGCCGGCCGGGGAGCTTCGCGGAGACCGACGCCTGGGTGCGCGCGACCACGTAGCCGTTCGCGACGACTCCGGTTCCCCCCGCGCCGCCGCCGCCGCTCAGGGTGACCGTGGCCACCTGGACCGGTGTCCCGGCGCCGCTCCCCCTGAGCAAGACGACGGCCACGACCACCAGCACCACAGCCCCCGCCGCGATGAGCGCCGCGTTGCGGAACGCGCGCCGCAGGCCGGGACTCGGCGAGTCGCGGTTGATCTTGAGCCGGGAGAGATCGGGTGAGCTATCGGTCATCGTCCGCGCAGTCCTCGTGCCGCCAACGCCGGGCGGTCAAGGAGAATAGCGCGCTGCGCACGAACACGCGACCGGCGCGATGGGGTCGGGTCCACGCCTCGTGCCGCGATCACCCCGCGAAGTTCGGTCACACAAGTGAATGGAGTGAATGGGCGGCGCGCCTTCTCGGCGCGTGGGGGGGAGTTCAGCCCGCGCACCTCTCCCGTCCGACGATCATGGACAGATTCCGACAGAGAAGGCGGTAGTCCTCGTTGATCTCCAGGCTCTGGAGCTTGGCCGCCGTCTCGGCAGGGAGCCGGTCGAGCGGTACCCGCTGGATGAAGAGAGCGGTCTCCCGCTCGGAGAACTCGGCCCGGTCCTCGAACCACTCCACGATGGCTCTGTTCTCGGGGCAGGCGGTCTGGCATCGGAGACAACCGATCAGGCAGTGGTGCCAGGACGGGTCGATCCAGCCCGGGAAATCGCCCGCGGCCTCGTTGTGGTAGGTGAGGCAACGCTCCGCGCGGAGCAGGAAGCGGTCGTTCGTGATGGCCCCGGTCGGACAGTGTCGCAGGCAGGCGACGCACGATTCGCATCGGTCGAGCGCCTTCGGCTCCCGCCACGGATCGTCCTCGCAAGGCAGGTCCGAGAAGCCGGCCACGAGCTGGAGGAAGCTCCCCATGCCGGGGACATAGCAGATGTTGTTGCGGCCGTACTCCGCCAGGCCGCTGCGCACTGCGAGCGTCTTGAGCGGCAGCCTCGGCGCCGCCAGGCGGTAGCCGTCTTCCCGCAGCCATGCACCCAGGACGGCCTGGACGGTCTCCGTCCTCGGCGTGTAGCTGACGTAGGTCGGCGGCACGACCACCGGCGCACTCGCGCGGCGCCAGTGGAAGACGATCCGCATCTGAGGCGTCGGCACGGCCACGATGACGATCGAGCGCGCGCCCGGAAGGTCCGCCGGGGGATCGAAGGAGAAGAACCCGAGCTGCTCGCGGTAAAACGCTTCGTCGAGGAGCCCGCGCTCGTAGCGGCTGCGGATCGCCTCCTGGAGGTCGGAGAGGTGGCGGATGGGGACGATCCGGCCCTTCCATCCCCGCTCCTCGATCCTGTCGAGCAATCCCGGCGCGCGCGGTCCCGTCGGTCTCATCCGATCAGCTCCTGCGCGTGGCGCGCCGGCCACGCGTCCGCAGGTAGTGCCGCCGCGCCTTGGCGCGGTTGCCGCAGTCGCCCATCGCACACCAGCGCCGGCTGCGGTTCTTCGTCGCGTCGAGGAACAGCCAGCCGCAGCCCCGGTCGTCGGCGCACTGCCCGATCCGGCTGCGCCTCTCCGAGGTCAGCAGCTCGGCCGCCGACTCGACGATCGGCCACAGCATCGCATCGAGGGCGCGATCGTCACCCTCCCAGGTCCAGGCGAGGCCGTCGCGCCCGGAGACGACACGTGAGCGCCGCAGGGCGGACGCCAGGGCCCGGTTGAAGACAGCGAGGTCTGCCCGATCGGGGGGACCGCCGCGCAGGAGTCTCACGACGATTCGGTAGATGGCCTCACGGAGGGCGGTGGTCCGCCGCAGGGCGGTCTTCGCGGCAGCGGGGCGCCGCCGCGCCTCCCGGAGGAGTCTCTCGGCGCGGGCTGCGTCCAGCAGGTCCGCCCGCCGGCACCAGGCGACGAGGTTCTCGTAGCTCTTCAGGCTTTCGTGCGGCCGGGCACTCGCGTGCCAGTCGGCGGTGTTGGCGAATTCGAGGCAGAGCGCTCCCGCGACGAGCTTGGGTGGCATCGGGGTCGCCCCGCTGCGAGCCATAGTGCTGTAACCTCTGTAACGCTGATAGAAGGTTAGCACTGACCTGGTGAGCCGGCAAGCGGCAATACCCGGGCGGACGGGACGCGGCGGTGGCGCCGGGGCTGAATGGCTAGTGGATCGCCCGCAGACGATCGCGCGGTCGATCTCGTGATCGGCCCGGTCTCGGTCAGGGCACAGCGCGCGTCCGACTTCTTCGGCAGCCTGTCAGGCCGCCGACTCCGCACCGAATTCCTCGCGCACTCGCCGTGTGCAGAGTCTGGCAATGATGAGGGCGTTAATGAGTCCAACGAGAAGGGCGCCCACGAGCACAGCAGGACGCATCGAAGAAGCAAGCGCGTCGAGCTGCTCCTGCGAGATCCCCGGGGGCGGTGCGCCGCCGGCCGCCGCCATCTCAGAGAGGCTAGGCATGGGCAGGCGCCACGCTCCAACGAAGCCCATGGCGATCGAGTAGCCAAGAATGCCGATGAAACCGAGGCGTGCCCACTCACGGCGCTGCTTCAAACCGATGGAGGTCGCCAGCGTAGCGGCCCCGCTCAGGAATCCCACGACCGCTGCAATGCTAGGTCTTGAAAGCAAGAAGGGGCAGGACCCAAGCGTAGTAAGCGCACCCGAGACGATGCCAAGCCAGGCCATTCCGGAGATGAAGGTGGAACGCGGCGCTCTGGCGGTCCCCGTGGGCAACACTGGGCACCTCGATTGGTCGGCGGCCTATCGGATCGCGTTTCTGCTGCGGGCGCGTGCGCTCACAGGCCTGTCGGCGCCGACTCAGTCGTCACAAATGTGGGAAGGCGACGAACGGGCCGCCAGCCGCCCTGGCGCCCGCCAGCAGCAAACGCTGGTCAGGCAGCCCCTGCGGGTGGAACGGTATCGTCCAGCCAGGCACGAACATGCTCGAGCCGAACCGCGACCCCATGTTGCACCACGGCCCTTACCTTCTCGTAGTACTCACGCCCGGACTCCTTCACCTCGGCTATCGTGCGCACGTAAGTCGACGCCTCGATGACCTCGGCGGCAACTCCGACAACTTCCCATGGATTGCGATCGAACACCACAGGACCACCGCTTAGGCCTTGTGGGATCGGGAAGCTGAGCTCGTCGGCCACGTACGAGTAGCCGAGGTGGCTCTTGTGTTCGAAGACGCGTTGCACGAAGCCTCTGAACATCCGGGGAACAGGTGCGAGCCCTGCCGTCGTGGAATCCTCGGGATAGCCGAATGCCACGGCACCGTCCCCGGCACCGTGGATCTGACCTACACTGTGGAAGGGTGTGAAGATCCCGGCTCCATCATTGACACGAAGAAGCGCCAGGTCGGCAGAGGGGTGGAGAGTCACCGCCGCGACATCGAGTCCTCGTTCCAGATTGTCAACTGATTGCTACGGCGAACGAGGTCCCGGGCGCGCGCGACTCGATTTGAGCTGCGGAGTGGAACTCCGAACCCGGTGAGGCGCGTGATGGTGTAATCGGCGGCACACACGCCGTCCTCCGGCGTCCAGCGAAGAAACACCCCACGAACACCACCCATGGGAGGGTTGTGTCGCATGGCGGCTCCACGCACCCTCACTCACACCTCCCCAGCCCCCCGACGCCCCGTCACCTCTCACCCCTCACCTCTCACCTCCTCACGTGTTCCTAGTCAGAACCTCCTTCAGCCACCTTCCCGTCTCGCTCCCCCCGCACCCCGCCACCGCCTCCGGCGGCCCCTCCACCACCAGACGCCCACCATCGGCGCCCGCCCCCGGCCCAAGATCGAGCACCCAGTCCGCACGCTTGATGACGTCCAGATGGTGCTCGATCACCAGCACCGTGTTCCCCGCGTCCACCAGCCGATCCAACACCCCCAGCAGCACCCGCACGTCGTCGAGGTGCAACCCCGTCGTCGGCTCGTCGAGGATGTAGAGCTTCCGCCCCTTGCGCCGCCCCGCCGCCGCCAGCTCCCGCGCGATCTTGAGCCGCTGCGCCTCGCCCCCCGACAGCGTCGTCGCCGGCTGCCCCAGCCGGAGGTACCCGAGCCCCACCTCAGCCAGGTGCCACAACACCCGCCCCAGCCGCTCCTGGTGCCTGAACCGCCGCATCGCCTCGTCCACCGTCCACTCCAGCACGTCGGCGATCGAGAAGCCCTTCACCTTCACGTCCAGTACCTCGCGCCGAAACCGCCGCGCCCCGCACGCCTCGCACGGCACGAAGACGTCCGCCAGGAACACCATCTCCACCTGCACGTGCCCCGCACCCTGGCACACCTCGCACCGCCCGCCGCTCGCAACGTTGAACGAGAAGGTCGCCGGCGTGTAGCGCCGCGAGCGCGCCAGCGGCTGTTCCGCGAACAGCTCGCGGATCTCGTCGAACCCCTTCACGTACGTCACCGGGTTGGACCGCGGTGTGCGCCCGATCGGCGACTGGTCCACCAGCACCGCGCCGTCCAGGTACTCCAGCCCCTTGATGCCGCGCACCGAGCCCACCGTCTCGCCCAGGTGCTCCTTGGCCGAGTGCTTCCCCTCGAAGTGGCGCTCGAGCAGGCGGAAGAGCACGTCGTTCACGAGGGTTGACTTCCCCGAGCCGGAGACGCCTGTCACCGCGGTGAGGGTGCCGAGCGGGATGCGGACGGTGAGGTCCTCGAGGTTGTGCGCCCGCGCCCCCTCCACCACGAGCCACCTCGGCCCCGCCGGCCGCCGCACCGATGGCACGGCGATGCGCTTCTCGCCCGAGAAGTACTGGCCGGTGAGGGTGTCCGACTTGCCGAGCTGCTCGACCGTCCCCTCGAACACCACGTTGCCGCCGTGCTCGCCGCTCCCCGGACCCAGCTCCACGACCCAGTCGGCGGCGCGGATGGCTGCGGAATCGTGCTCCACGGTGAGGACGGTGTTCCCCGCGTCGGCGAGGCGCCGCAGCAGCGCGAGCAGCCGGCCGGTGTCGCGCGGGTGCAGGCCGATGGTCGGCTCGTCGAGGACATAGAGGGTCTCGGTCAGCTTCCCGCCGAGGGCGTTGGAGAGGGAGATGCGCTGTGCCTCGCCCCCGGAGAGGGTGCGCGTCTGTCGGCCCAGGGTGAGGTAGCCGACGCCCACGTCGCGCAGTACGCCGAGCCGCTGGGTCAGCTCCTCGATCACCACCGCGGCCACGCCCCGCTCGAAGGGCGTGAGGTCGAGCGCGGCCAGCCATCCGGCCAGCTCGTCCACCGGCCGCGCCGAGACGGCGCCGATCGTCTCACCGCCGATGAAGACGCTGAGCGCTTCCGGGCGGAGCCGCGCGCCCAGGCACGTCGGGCACTCCAGCGCCATCTGGTATTGCCGCAGGAAGACGCGGACGTACTGCTTGTAGCGCTTGCTCTCCAGGTGCCGGAGGAACGGCATCACTCCGACGAAGCGGCCCTTCCTCGTGTGCAGCAGGAACCGTTTCGCCGTGACGGGGAGCTTGGCCCACGGCACGTCCGTGGGGATTTCGGCGCCCTGGCACGCCTGCTTCAGGATGCGCCGCCGGCCGTCGTAGCGCGGTTTGGTCCACGGGTCGAGCGCGCCCTCGGCGATCGTCTTCCGCGGATCCGGCACGACGAGCCGCTCGTCGTACTCGAGCACGGCGCCGAAGCCCTTGCAGCCGGGGCATGCGCCCGTCGGGTGGTTGAAGGAGAAGAGGGCGGGCGAGAGCGTCGGCGCGCTCGCGCCGCAGGCGAGGCAGCGGGGCGAGGAACTGAAGCGCTCCTCCGCGCCGCCTCCGCCCACTTGGAGTGCCACGGCGAACCCATCCCCCTCAGCGAAGGCGGTGCCCACGGCGTCGGCGATGCGCTCTGCGTTCGCGGGATCGAGGCCCAGCCGATCCACGACCACGAGGACGCCCGGCGTGGACGCGAGGTCGAGCCCCTCGGGCAGTTCGTCCAGCCGGCGGATGGCGGGCGCGGGCGCGGGCGGTGCGGAGCCAGGTTCCGGCGTGGCTGCGGGCGAGGTGGAGCGGGGGTCGGGCGCGACGGCGGGCGCCGTGCGTGCCGACCGACCGCCGGAGCGCCCGGCCCCCGCGACACCGAAGCCCGCGCGGGCCGGTCCGGCGAGCGCGCCGCCCGCGGGAACGGTGCCCGCCGGCACCGCGATCCGCACGAATCCCATCGCAGTGAGGTTCTCCACGATCGCCGTGTGCGTCGCCTTGACGGCCGGCGGCAGCGGGAAGGCCACCAGCGCGGCGCCGCCGCGCGCGATGAGCCGGTCAACCACCTCCTGTACCGTGTCGGTGCGCACCTCACCCCCGCAGGAGACGCACCGCGGCCGGCCGATGCGCGCCCAGAGCAGGCGCAGGTAGTCGTAGACCTCGGTGGCGGTGCCCACCGTGGAGCGGCTGGAGGTGGTGGGGTTCTTCTGCTCGATGGCGACGGCGGGCGCGATACCCTCGATGGAGTCCATCGCGGGCCGCGGCATCCGTTCGAGGAATTGCTTGGCGTAGGTGGAGAGCGACTCGATGTAGCGGCGCTGGCCCTCGGCGTAGATCGTGTCGAAGGCGAGCGAGGACTTCCCGGACCCCGACGGCCCCGTGAGGACGATGAAGCGGCCGTGCGGCAACGCGAGCGTGAAGCCACGCAGGTTGTGCTGGCGGGCGCCGCGGATGACGAGGAAACGGTCCACGCTGGCCGAAGGCTAAAAGCCTCCGGGGACGCGAACAAGCGAGGGCGCCGGCGCGCGGGATGGCCGGGGCCGCGGCGCCTGGGTAGCTTCAGCCGCGATGGCTTCCGCCGACACGGCCCGCCTCCTCAGGCGTGGCCTCGAGATCTTCGCGGTCCTCTCGGTCGTCGCCGTGCTCGCCCTGCTGGTCTACACCGGACAGTGGTCGGCGACGGTGAACGCCTTTCTCCGCGTGAATCCGTGGTGGATGCTCGCGGCGCTCGGGATTTCGTCGCTGGACTGGTTCGGCGGGGGCGTCCGGATCTGGGTGCTGGCGAAGTACGTGTACCCGCGCACGCCCTTCTGGGGGATGGTCGCGGCCGGAGGGCTCAGCGCGTGGGCGGCGTACCTCACGCCGGCGCAGGCGGGCGCGGGTCCGATGATGATCTACACGATGCGCCGCTACGGCGTGCCGATGCCCGAGACCCTCACCTCCACGCTGATGGACTTCCTGGCGACGGTCGTCTTCTTCGCGATCACCGGGCCGCTCGTCATCATATTCGGCGCCGGCCGCTCGCTGTCGGCCCACGGGATCCCGCTCGTCAACATCTCCTTCTACGACCTCTTCAAGGCCACCGCCGGCATCTGGCTGGGGCTCGGGCTGCTGATTGCGTTCGTGGTCGTCTTCCCCGGCGCGACGCGCCGCCTGCTCCACGCGGTGGTCACGTGGCTCGGCCGCCACCACGGCGAGAAGGTGGCCGCGCGGGTGGACGGGCTGCGCGCGGGCATCGAGCGGATCCACGAGTGCGTGCTGGCGTACTTCCGCGGCCTGGGGTGGGTGGCGATAGCGCTGGGTGTGATCACCTCGGCGCTGGCCCACGCCACGAAGTACCTCTCGGGCTACGTCGCCCTGCGCGCCCTGGGGCTGCACGCGGACTTCTTCGATGTCCTCATCCTCCAGACGACGATCGCGTTCCTCCTGTACTTCGCGCCCACTCCCGGCTCCTCGGGAGCGGCCGAGGCGCTTTCGGCGGCGATGATGAGCGTGTACGTGCCGGCGAGCTTCCTCGCCGCGTACACGATCCTGTGGCGGTTCACGATGAGTTACGCCACGGTGATCTTCGGCACCTTCGTCTTCTACCGCCTGCTGCACGGCCGGCTCGACGAGGTTGTGGAGTCCTCGGGGGCCGGCCCGCCCGCCGCGTGAGCGCTCCGATCCACGAGGAGGAGGCGCTCGGCAGGCCGTACGACGCCGCCCTGATGCGGCGGCTGCTGCGCTACCTGGGGCCCTACCGCCTGCACGTCGCGCTCGCGGTGCTGATGCTCCTCGCCGTGGCGGCGCTCCAGCTCGCCTCGCCCTACCTCACCAAGGTCGCCATCGACCGGGCCATCCCCGCCCGCGACATCGGCCTGGTGCGCCTGCTGGCCCTCGCGTTCCTCCTCGCCAACGTGGCGGAGCTCGCGCTCGAGTACGCGCAGACGGTGCTCACCGCCTCCATCGGCCAGCGGGTGATGGTGGACCTGCGGCTGGGGATCTTCGCCAAGCTCCAGCGCCTCGGCGTGACCTTCCACGACCGAAACCCCGTCGGCCGGCTGATGACGCGGGTCACCACCGACGTGGAGACGCTGAACGAGCTGTTCACGTCGGGGGTGGTGGCGCTGTTCGGCGACGTCTTCACCCTCGCCGTGATCATGGTGTGGATGCTGGTCGTGGACTGGCGGCTCGCGCTCGTCTCGTTCGCCGTCATCCCGTTCATCTTCGTCGCGGCGACCATCTTCCGCGTGCGGGTGCGCGCCGCCTACCGGGACATCCGCGTCCGCATCGCCCGGATCAACTCCTTCCTCCAGGAGCACCTCTCGGGGATGCGCGTGGTCCAGCTGTTCGGGCGGGAGGCGCGCGCGGCGGCACGGTTCGACGAGGTCAACCGCGCGCACCTGGACGCGCACCTCGCCTCGATCACGGTGTACGCGGTTTTCTTCCCGGTCATCGAACTCCTGACCTCGATCGCCATCGCGAGCCTGCTGGTGTACGGGGGCGGGCGGGTCCTGGGCCACACGCTCACCGTCGGCGTGCTCGCGGCGTTCCTCCAGTTGCTGCGGCGCTTCTTCCGCCCCCTCCAGGACCTGTCGGAGAAATTCAACATCCTGCAGTCGGCGATGGCGTCCTCGGAGCGGGTGTTCGCGCTGCTGGACGAGCCGGAGACGGTGCGGGACCCGGAGGAGCCCCGGCGCCTGGCCCGCCCGGTGCGCGGCGAGGTGGCCTTCGAGGACGTGTGGTTCCGGTACCCGCGGGCGTCCGCCGCCGGCGAGCGGCCGGCGGAGGACGGCTGGGTGCTCAAGGGGGTGACGTTCGCGGCGCAGCCGGGGCGGACGGTGGCGATCGTGGGCCACACCGGGGCGGGGAAGACCACGATCATCAACCTGCTGCTGCGCTTCTACGACGTGGACCGCGGCCGCATCACCGTGGACGGCGTGGACATCCGCGAGCTGGAACAGGCGGAGCTGCGCGCTCTCGTGGGTCTCGTGCAGCAGGACATCTTCCTCTTCACCGGCGACATCCGCGCCAACATCCGGCTGGACGCGCCGCTCCCGGACTCGGCCGTCGAGGCGGCGGCCCGGCGCGTCGGCGCCACGGGGTTCATCGAGCGCCTCCCGGCGCGGTTCGACCACCGGCTGGACGAGCGGGGCCAGAATCTCTCGGTGGGCGAACGCCAGCTCCTGTCGTTCGCGCGGGCGCTGGCGGTGGACCCGGCGATCCTCGTGCTGGACGAGGCCACGTCGTCGGTGGATGCCCAGGCCGAGGAGCGGATCCAGGCCGCCATCGCCGAGCTGATGAGGGGGCGGACGAGCCTGGTGATCGCCCACCGGCTGTCCACCGTGCAGCACGCCGACGAGATCCTGGTGCTCCACCACGGGC
>Ga0315287_10000334_pt1 | contig 40910 bp, 30 predicted proteins | sample YL17G11_0_MG_FD_205037 | JGI IMG/M metagenome (GOLD analysis project Ga0315287, IMG submission 205037) | Sediment microbial communities from Yellowstone Lake, YNP, Wyoming, USA - YL17G11_0 | ecosystem: Environmental > Aquatic > Freshwater > Lake > Sediment | place: USA: Wyoming | collected...
ACGCGAGCTCGACGATCCTTCCGAGGTACATCACCGCGACGCGATTGCTGATGTGCTTGACCACCGACAGGTTGTGGGCGACGAACAGGTACGTGAGTCCGAACTCGTGCTGCAAGTTCTCGAGCAGGTTCAGCACCTGCGCCTGGATCGACACGTCGAGCGCCGACACGGGTTCGTCGCAGACGATGAGTTGCGGCTCCAGCACGAGGGCGCGTGCGATCCCGATCCGCTGGCGCTGGCCGCCGGAGAACTCGTGCGGGTACCGCTTCATGTGCTCCGGCTTGAGGCCCACGGCGGCGAGGACGTCGCGAACGCGATCGTTTCTCTCGTTGGTGCGTCCCATGTGGTGTACCAGCAGCGGCTCGCCGATGATCGATCCGACCGTCATTCGCGGATTGAGCGACGAGTACGGGTCCTGGAAGATGATCTGCATGTCGCGGCGCAAGAGCTTCATCTCGCCGTGCGACGCCTTCACGACGTCAACCGCTTGGGGACCCTCGTCCGCGCTCCGTGCCATCCTCCGGCTGCGGAACACAATCTCGCCTTTCGTCGGTTCCACGAGACGAAGGATCGAACGGCCGGCCGTCGTCTTGCCGCAGCCGCTCTCCCCGACAAGACCGAGCGTCTCCCCCTCGAGGATCCGCATGTCGATCCCGTCGACGGCCCTCACCATGCCCTTCCTGTGGCGGAACGCCTTCTGGCGCACCGGGAAGTGCTTGGTCAGCCCTTTGACTTCGAGCAGTACCGTATCGGTCGTGGGCACGGTCATCACTCCCATTCGCGGATTGTGCGCCGAATCAAGGCTCTGTCCGGTTGATACAGCCAGCATGCCGCCGTGTGCTGCGGCCCGACGTCCAAGAGCGGCGGCATCGTCGTCTTGCACATCTCCATGCTGTGGGGACAGCGTGGCTCGAAACCGCACCCCGGCGGCGCGTCGCGCGGATCCGGAACGACGCCCTCGATCGGCACGAGTCGCTCCTTGCTCCGCGTGAGCGACGGAATGGATCGCATCAACCCTTGCGTGTACGGGTGCTTCGGCGTATGGAAGATTTCGCGGACCGGCGCCGCCTCCACGATCCGCCCGAGGTACATCACGGCGACGTCGTCGGCCATGCCCGCGATCACGCCGAGGTCGTGGGTGATGAACTGGATGGCCGCCTTGAACTCCCGCCGCAGCGCGTTCATCAACTCGAGCACCTGCGCCTGGATCGTCACATCGAGCGCCGTCGTCGGCTCGTCGGCGAGCAACAACGACGGGTTACACGACAGCGCCATCGCGATCATCGCGCGCTGCCGCATCCCGCCGGACAACTGATGTGGATACTCGTCGACTCGCTGCTCGGGAAGCGGAATCCCGACCGCTCGCAGCATCTCGATCGCCTTTCGCCGCGCGTGCTTTTTCTTCAACCGCTGGTGGAGGATGATCGCCTCCATAATCTGGTTGCCGATCGTGAACACCGGGTTGAGCGACGTCATCGGTTCTTGGAAGATCATCGCGATCTCGTCGCCGCGGATCGCACGCATCGCGCGTCCCTTGGGTGGAAGCTTGGCCAGGTCGGTCGTCTTCTCCCCCTGGTGGTAAAGGATCTCCCCCTTCGCGATCCTCCCCGGCGATTGCACCAGACCCATGATGGCGAGCGCCGTCACCGTCTTGCCACAGCCGCTCTCTCCCACCACGCCGAGCGTCTTCTCCGCCTCGATGGTGTAGGTCACCCCGTCCACCGCACGGAGGACCCCATCCTCCATCGTGAAGTGCACCTCAAGGTCACGAATCTCGAGCAGCGCCGAGGACTTCATGCCGCCACCTCCAGAGGGCGCCGGGACCCGGGGCGCAGGCACAGCGCGCGAGACCCCAGCGTTCCTCGAGTGGACTTCGAAGGGCGTGTGTGACGACGGCAGAACGCTGTCTGGGAATCTGTCATGGCGCGGCGGGGCACACGAATCATGGAGTTCTACGTTCTCCTCTGAGGGACTGTGAACTTTTCCAGCACCTCGAAGCTGGTGTCGCGGCGCCATTATAGCTCGACCGTCGTGTGGACGGCAAGCAGAGCAGCTCGGACCTTCTTCTCCCCAGCGGGTGCGTCCGAACAAGCGCCGCTCGAGGAGAAGTCGCGCACGCCGGCTCCAGGAGTCCACGATCCCGGGGCGGATCGAGCGTCGTCGAGACATGGCGACCCAACGGATACGATAAGGCCATGCCCACGTACGAGAAGACGTACCTCAAGGACATCGTGTCCCGGGGACTCTCTCTCGCGCAACGGAATCTTGGCGATGTCACAAGCACGTCGGCCGTCGAGATCCGTCCGAGCGAGCGGCCTGAGTTCGGCGACTATTCGACCAACCTTGCCATGATCGAAGCGAAGGCATCCGGAAGGGTGCCGCGCAAGGTGGCCGAGGCGCTGACGGCGGCACTCGCCAAGACACTGTCCGCCGCGGGAATCGCGAAGGCCGAGGTGGCGGGGCCGGGATTCGTCAACCTGTTCCTTTCGCCCGAGTGCGTCCGGTCCGCGTTGCGCAGCCTGCTCGCCGACGGGGACGAGTACGGCAGCTCGCAAAGAGGCGGAGGAGTCCGACTCCAGGTCGAGTTCGTCAGCTCCAATCCCACCGGCCCGCTGACCGTCGGGCACGGACGACAGGCCGTTCTTGGCGACGTCCTCGCCGCGCTCTACGAGCGCCTCGGCTACGACGTCCAGCGTGAGTACTACTTCAACGACCAGGGGCGACAAGTCGACCTCCTGGCAGAGTCCCTGTGGATTCGCTACCGCGAGCTGTTCGGAGAATCGCGAGAGATTCCCGAAGGCGGGTACCAGGGCGAGTACCTCAAGGATATGGCCGTCGAGGTGCGCGCCGTCGTCGGAGACGGATACGATGATTTTGACGCCAACACGCTGATGATCTTCCGGGCGGAGGCGGTCAATCGGATCAGCGCGGGCATCCGCAAGGATCTCGCCGCGCTCGGAATCCGCTTCGACAGCTTCTTCAGCGAGGCGACCTTGCACGACAGCGGGAAGGTCGTGGACGCGCTCGCCGCGCTTCGAGCGTGCGATGCGGCGTACGACAAGGACGGAGCCGTGTGGCTGCGCGCCGACCACGCACCAGGCGGAAAGGACTCCGTGCTGATCCGCAGCGACGGCCGACCTACCTACGTGATGGTCGACATCGCCTACCACATCGACAAACGGGCCCGCGGTTTCGACCGAGTCGTCGATGTGCAGGGCGCCGACCACGTCGTCGAGCAGGCGTGCATGAAGGCGGCGCTCGGAGCGCTCGGCTTCCCGTCCGATTTCCTCAGCTACGCCGTGCATCAGTTCGTCAGCCTGAAGCAGGGCGGCGCCGTGCAGCGCATGTCGACACGGGCGGGCCGGTTCGTCACGCTGCGTGACTTGCTCGGCGAGGTCGGCACGGACGTTGTGCGCTACTTCATGATCTCGCGCAAGCCCGAGGCGCACCTGGACTTCGATCTCGACCTCGCCAAGAGCCAGTCGCTCGACAACCCCGCCACGTACATTCAGTACGCCCACACGCGCATTGCCTCCCTCTTTCGCAAGGCGGGCGTCGAGACGATCTCGCCCGACGTCGACCTGGCTCCGCTCGAGGCGCGGGAGGAGCTCGAGCTCATCAAGAAGCTCGACCTCTTCCCCGAGGTGCTCGAAACCGCGGCGATCTCGTTTGCGCCGCACCTCGTTGCCGAGTATGCGCTCGACGTCGCTCGGTCTTTCCACGCCTACTACGACAGGTTCCGCGTCCTCGGCGAGGCGGAAGGGGTCATCGCGGCACGCCTTGCGCTCCTCCACGCAGTGCGCATCGTGCTCGCGCGGTCGCTGCGCGTTCTGGGCATGACGGCGCCCGAGGAGATGTGATGGCCTGGTTCGATCGCCTGAAATCCGGGTTGAAGCGGACGCGCGCCTCGCTCAGCGAGTCCGTGTCGAGCGTCCTCCGCGGGCGGTCGAGTCTCGACGCGGCCCAAATCGAGGAGCTCGAGGAGTTGCTCATTGCCGGCGACGTCGGCGGGCGGCTCGCGGCGGATCTCGTGGCCGAGCTTGCGGAGACGTGTCGACGAGAGAAGACGGATGCCCTCGCAGCGTTGCGCCAAATCCTGCTCGCCCGATTCGCGGGCAGCGAGCGCGCCCTCGCCCTGCGAACCGACGGGTCGCCGACGGTCATCCTTGTCGCCGGAGTGAACGGCGCCGGTAAGACGACGACGATCGCCAAGGTCGCCGCCCACCTCCGCGAGGAGAATCCCCGCCTGCCGATCACGTTCGCCGCCGCGGACACGTTCCGCGCGGCCGCCGTCGAACAGCTGGCCGTCTGGGCCGATCGCATCGGGGCGGACCTCGTGCGCCAGCAACCTGGCGCCGACCCGGCGGCCGTCGTCTTCGACGCCCTTGACCACGCGACGCGCACCGGCGGCGTCCTGTTCGTCGATACGGCCGGCCGGCTGCACACGAAACACAACCTCATGGAGGAGTTGAAGAAGATCGAACGCACGGTGGCGAAGAAGCTCGGACGCGAACCGGACGAGCGACTCCTTGTGATCGACGCAACCACCGGGCAGAATGGCATTGCGCAGGCAGAGCGGTTTCACGCCGCCATCGGGCTCACCGGGCTCATTCTGACGAAGCTCGACTCGACGGCAAAGGGCGGCGTCGTCCTCGCGATCCGCGAGACCCTCAAGCTACCCATCTTGTTCGTCGGCGTCGGAGAAACCGCAGACGATCTGCATGCGTTCTCGGCGAGCGAGTTCGTGGATGCGATGTTCCCCTGATCGAGGCTCGCCAAGCATGGAGGTGCACGTAACGATGAAGAGCGTCTACTTCTTCAGCAAGGGAGAGACAGACGGCGACGCGACGATGAAGAACCTGCTCGGCGGGAAGGGCGCCAACTTGGCCGACATGGCCAAGCTGGGCATTCCGGTCCCGCCCGGGTTCACGATCACGACCGAAGTCTGCGCATCCTACCAGGAGCACGACGGCGCCGCGCCGCAAGGGCTCGAGGCCGAGGTCGAAGAGAACCTAAGGAAACTCGAGAAGAGCGCCGGGAAACGGTTCGGCGACGCGAAGAACCCCCTCCTGGTCTCGGTCCGATCCGGAGCCGCCGCGTCGATGCCGGGGATGATGGACACGATCCTCAACCTCGGGCTGACGGACGAGACGGTGCGCGGCCTCGCGACCGCCTCGGGGAACGAACGGTTCGCCTACGACTCGTACCGTCGCCTGGTCCAAATGTACGGCGACGTCGTCATGGGCCTCAAACCGGAGACCGACGCCGACCTCGATCCGTTCGAGGAGATCCTCGACGAGCTGAAGAAGGAGAAAGAGGCAAAGCTCGATACCGACCTCTCCGCTGAGGACCTCAAGACGCTCGTCGAGCGGTTCAAGGCTGCCATCCAGAAGAAGACGGGGAAGGCCTTCCCACAGGACCCGAAAGAGCAACTCTGGGGCGCGATCTTCGCCGTCTTCCGATCGTGGAACAATCCGCGCGCGGCCAAGTACCGCGAGCTCTACAACATCCGCGGCCTGCGCGGCACGGCCGTCACGGTCCAAGCGATGGTGTTCGGCAACATGGGTGACGCGTGCGGCACCGGAGTCGCGTTCACGCGGAGCCCCGCGACGGGCGAGAACGTCTTCTACGGTGAGTACCTCATGAATGCGCAGGGCGAGGACGTCGTGGCCGGAATCCGCACCCCGCATCCGATCTCGGAGCTCGAGAAGGACATGCCCGACTGCTATCGAGAGCTCCTCGCGATCCGCCAGAAGCTTGAGCTGCACTACTCGGACATGCAGGACGTCGAGTTCACGATCGAGCGCGGGAAGCTCTACATGCTCCAAACGCGAAACGGCAAGCGCACCGCGGCCGCCGCCGTCCGCGCTGCCGTCGAGATGGCGGGCGAGGGGATGATCGACAAGAAGCGGGCCCTCCGCCGCGTCACTCCGGATCAGATCGACCAGCTCCTTCACCCGACGTTCGATACGGCCGAAGAGAAGAAGGCCATGATTCTCACGAAGGGCCTCCCGGCGAGTCCGGGCGCCGCAAGCGGCGCCGTCGTGTTCTCCGCCGACGCCGCTGAAGCCGCGGCGGCAGCGGACAAGCGCGTCATCCTCGTCCGCATCGAGACCTCGCCGGAGGACATCGGCGGCATGGACGCCGCGCAGGGGATTCTCACGGCGCGGGGCGGCATGACGAGCCACGCTGCTGTTGTGGCCAGAGGCATGGGCAAGTGCTGCGTCGCCGGAGCCGGCGACCTATCCATCCACTACGCCAAGGGCTACTTCACGGTCGGCAAGCACACGGTCAAGGCCGGCGAATGGATCAGCCTGAACGGCACGACGGGTGCCGTCTACAAGGGGGAGATCCCGACGGTCGAGGCCGAGCTCTCGGGTACGTTCGGCACGCTGCTCGGCTGGGCCGACGAAGTGCGGCGCCTCGGCGTGCGCACGAACGCGGACACCCCAAGCGACACGGTGACCGCCATGCGCTTCGGCGCCGAGGGCATCGGCCTGTGCCGCACCGAGCACATGTTCTTCGAGGGAGATCGGATTATCGCGGTGCGCGAGATGATCCTCGCGGAGGACGAGGCTGGGCGGCGCGCCGCACTCGCCAAGCTCTTGCCCATGCAACGCAGCGACTTCGAGGGCATCTTCCGCGCTGTCGGTGGACGGCCGGCGACGATCCGCCTCCTCGATCCCCCGCTGCACGAGTTCCTGCCGCACGACGTGGCCGGCCAAGAAGAAGTTGCCGAAGTCATGCGCGTGCCGGTCGACGTCATCCGCCGCAAGGTCGACTCGCTGCACGAGTTCAATCCCATGCTCGGCCATCGCGGATGCCGCCTCGGCATCACGTATCCCGAGATCTCGGAGATGCAGGCACAGGCCGTCATGGAGGCAGCGTGCGCCGTTCACCAGAGCGGCACCAAGGTCCGACCGGAGATCATGATCCCGCTTGTCGGTCACGTGAAGGAATTCAAGCTGCAGCGCGACCTCGTCGAGAAGGTCGCGCAAGACGTTCTGAAGCGGAACGGATTGTCCAAGAAGGAAATCCCGTACCTCATCGGAACGATGATCGAGGTCCCCCGCGCTGCGGTGACCGCCGATGAAATCGCGTCGGAGGCCGAGTTCTTCAGCTTCGGGACGAACGACCTGACTCAGATGGGTTGTGGTTTCTCGCGCGACGATGCCGACCGATTCCTCAAGGAGTACGTCGCCAAGGGCATCTACGAGAAGGATCCCTTCCAAACCCTCGATCAGGGTGGAGTCGGCAAGCTGGTCGCGATGGCGTGCGAGCTCGGCAGGAAGGCGCGACCGACGATCAAGCTCGGCATCTGCGGCGAACACGGCGGTGACCCGGCATCGATTCACTTCTGCCACAAGACGGGGCTCAACTACGTGAGCTGCAGTCCTTATCGAGTCCCTGTCGCGCGCCTCGCCGCGGCGCAGGCTGCGCTCGACGACTAGTCTGCATCCGTTCTCGATGGACGCGGGCCCCGGTCGACGAGGCCCGCGTCTTGTACGCTCGAGAAGAGCCAAGCTACAATCCGTTGGCGTTCTGGGGAGAGACGATGTCGCAACGAAACGTTGTCCTTGGCGTTACGGGCTCCATTGCCGCCTACAAGGCGGCCGATCTCGCCAGCCGTCTCACGCAGGCCGGCTTCTCTGTACACACGGTGATGACCGAGAACGCGACGAAGCTTGTCGCTCCGGCCACGTTCCGCGCCCTCACCGGACGACCGGTGGCCACCGAGATGTTTGACCTCTCCAGTCCATTCTCGATCGAACACGTCTCGCTGGCCGAGATCGCCGACGCCCTCGTCATCGCGCCGGCCACCGCGAACGTCATCGCCAAACTGGCGCACGGAATCGCCGACGACCTCCTCACCTGTACCGCACTAGCCACTCGCGCCCCGGTCCTCATCGCACCGGCGATGCACACCGCGATGTGGGAGAACCCCGCAACGCTTGCCAACGTCGAAACGCTGCGCGAACGCGGCGTCACGTTCGCGGGTCCCGCCGTCGGTCGCCTCGCGTCCGGCGGCCACGGCGCCGGCCGCATGGCCCCGGTCGACGACATCCTCGACGAGATCGGCGCGCTGCTCGGCCGGCACGGAAGCCTTGCGGGTCGGCGCGTCGTCGTGACGGCCGGCGGCACGCACGAAGCCATCGACCCGGTCCGATTCCTCGGCAATCGCTCGTCAGGGAAGATGGGGTATGCGGTCGCCGCCGCGGCCCGCGACCGAGGCGCGTGCGTCACGCTCATCTCGGCGCCGGCGACGCTTCATCGCCCGGCCGGCGTGCGCGTGATCGACGTGACGACGGCCGACGAGATGCTCGCCGCCGTCGAGCAGGCTCTTCCTGGAAGCGACGTCCTGATCATGGCTGCGGCCGTGGCCGACTTCGCGCCGGCCGAGGCGCTGTCGACGAAAGCGAAGAAGGGGAAAGCTCCGCTCTCCATGGATCTTCGGCGCACGCCGGACATCCTGGAGGCCGTGCGAGACGTTCCCGTCAAAGTCAAGGTCGGCTTCGCGGCGGAAACGGAGAACCTGATTGCCAACGCGCGCGACAAGCTCGCGAGGAAGAACCTCGACCTCGTCGTCGCGAACGACGTCGGAGGAGAGAACTCGCCCTTCGGCTCGGATATGAACGAGGCCATCCTCGTGGGCCCTACGGACACGACGCCGACTCCCCGCATGCCGAAGCGGGCGCTCGCCGACCTCATCCTCGACCGCGTCGTCGCACTGCTCGAAAACGCCTAGGAGAGTCATGGACCGATCGGGTCGGCCGCGGCTTGGCTTCATCGGAACGGGTGTCGTCGCGACCGCCCTCGCCCACGGGCTGACCGACGCCGGTTACCCCATCACCGCGGTCCACGGCCGCAATCGCCGTCGTGCTCAGGCTTTGGTCGCCGGGCTGCCAGGAGCGATCCTGGCGCCATCCTGTCAAGACGTCGTCGACGCTGCCGACATCGTCGTTCTGGCCGTGTCGGACGACGCGGTGGCGTCCGTCGCGGCCGCGGTACGATGGCACCCTGGTTGCGCGGCCGTGCACTGCAACGGCGCGGCGTCGCTTGACCTTCTGCGCGCTGCGTCAGACGAGGGCGCCGAGGTCGGCGTCCTGCATCCGCTCCAGTCGTTTGCCAACCCGGACCAGGCAGGACGGCTGATGCGCGGCAGCTACTTCCGAGTCGAAGCGTCGAGCGAGCGGCTGCGAGCCCTCCTCGAGGAGATGGCGTCCGCCGTCGGCGGCCACCCCTTCGTCCTCGGCGCCGACCCGACGCTCTACCACGTGAGCGCGGTCCTTGCGTCGAACTACCTCGTGGCGTTGCTCGATCTCGCCGCCAGCCTCTGGACGGAGTGGGGGGCAACGCCCGAGGACGGCCTTCGCGCCCTCCTTCCCCTCGTGCGCGGCACGATCGAGAATATGGATGCTCTCGGCATTCCGGGAGCACTGACGGGTCCCATCGCCCGCGGCGACGCGGGGACCGTCAACCGCCATCTCGAGGCGCTCCAAGCGCTTGCGCCCCACGTCATGCCGGTGTACAAGGAACTCGGTCTCCGGGCCGTTTCGGTGGCTCTGGCCAAGGGCACGATCGGTTCCGAGCAGGCGCGCCGTTTGCAGGAGGCGCTCGACGGCCCGGACGCGCTCTCTGGCGAGAGCGAAGGAGGCGCGGGATGCGCGTGACAACGTCCGACATCCGGAAGATGAAGACGGAGGGCAAGCGCTTCGCCGCCCTCACCGCGTACGATGCCGTGACTGCCCGCATCCTCGACGAAGTCGGCGTCCCTCTCCTCCTCGTCGGCGACAGCCTGGGAATGGCCGTCCTCGGGTACGAGAACACCATCCCGGTCACCCTCGCCGACATCCTGCACCACACGCGCGCCGTCGTCCGCGGCAGCCGCCGCGCCCTCATCGTGGCCGACATGCCCTTCATGACCTACCACCGTTCGCTGGACCAGGCTCTGGAGAACGCCGGCCGCTGCATCCAGGAAGGCGGCGCCCAGGCGGTCAAGCTCGAGGGGGGGCGAATCATGGCCGAGACCATCGAGCGGCTGGTCGCGGTCGGCATTCCGGTTCTGGGTCACATCGGGCTCACGCCGCAATCGGTGCACCAACTCGGGGGGTTCAAGGTGCAGGGAAAGACCCTCGACGCAGCCCGCCGCCTCGTCGACGATGCGCACGCGGTCGAGGGCGCGGGGGCGTTCGCGGTCGTGCTCGAGTGCATCCCCGCGGAGGTCGCGCGCCTGATCACGGAGCGCCTCTCGATCCCCACGATCGGCATCGGTGCCGGCCCGTTCTGCGACGCAGAGATCCAGGTCTCTAGCGACATCCTCGGCTGGCTGCCCGACTTCACGCCGAAGCATACACGGCCGTACGCGCAGCTCGCTCACGAAGCGGCCGCCGCGTTCCGCAGTTTCCAGGAGGATGTCGCCGCGGGGAGCTTCCCGACGGCGAAGGAAAGCTTCTCCGTTCCGGACGATGTCCTCGTGCAGCTGCGAAAGGAGTTGTCTCCTACGCGATGATCGTCACCCAGTACGTGTCCGAGCTTCGTCGATTGCGCTCCGAGCTTCCCGCGCCCGTCGGTTTGGTCCCGACGATGGGATTCCTCCACGAGGGACACCTCGCGCTCGTCCGCCAGTCGCAGGAGGAGTGCGCCGCCACGGTCGTGAGCCTGTTCGTCAACCCAACCCAGTTTGCTCCGACGGAAGACCTGACGAACTATCCCCGCGATGCCGAGCGGGACGTGCGCCTCCTCGAGGAAGCGGGAGTAGACCTCGTATTCGCGCCGCAGGCCGAGGAGATGTACGCCGAGGACCACGAGACGTGGGTGATGGTGGACCGCCTGACTCGCCGCCTCGAGGGGACCACGCGTCCAACTCACTTCCAGGGCGTGGCGACGGTGGTCGCGGCGCTCTTCCACATCGTCGAACCCCAGCGCGCCTACTTCGGCCAGAAGGACGCTCAGCAAGTCCTCGTCATCGACCGCATGATCCGCGACCTTCACTTCCCGGTCGAGCTCTGCGTCGTGGACACGGTGCGCGAGCCGGACGGCGTAGCGATGAGCAGCCGCAACACATACCTTTCGCCCGACGAGCGACAGGCAGCCCCCGTCCTGCGACGATCGCTCGACCTCGCCGAGCGGCTCTGGCAGGATGGAGAGCGCGACGCGGAGCAGATTCGGAAGGCGATGGTCGAAGTTATCGAAGCGGAGCCGCTCGCCCGCCTCGACTATGTGAGCATCGCCGACGCACGAAAGCTCGACGAGATCCACGTGATCGACCGCAAGGCCGTCGTCTCCCTCGCGATTCGCATCGGGCGGACGCGTCTGATCGACAATGCCGTCCTGCCGCCGGGCGAGTCGCTTCTTGCGAGGAGCTCACCGTGCTCCTAGCGTACGACATCGGGAACACGAACATCGTTGTCGGCCTGTTGGACGGAGAACGGATCGTCGGGCGCTGGCGGTTCACGACGCACCGGCAGCGCACGGCGGACGAGCTGCGATTCGAGGCGCGCAGCGTGCTGGCCGAAGCGGGAGTCGACTCGGCCGACATCGACGGCATCGCCGCGGCGTCCGTGGTGCCATCGCTCAACTCCGCGCTCGCTGCCGGACTGCGTCCTCTGTTCGAGACGGACATCCTGTGGGTCGACGCGCGCACCTCGCCGATTCGGCTGGACGTCGACGAACCGTGGTCGGTCGGCGCGGACCGGATTGCCAACTGCGTCGCCGGACACGCTCTGTACGGAGGGCCGCTTCTCGTCATCGACTTCGGCACGGCGATCACGTTCGACCTCGTTTCGAAGGACGGCGTCTTCCTCGGAGGCGCGATCGCTCCGGAAATGCAGCTGGCCGCAGACGCCCTCACGGATCGAGCCGCGCAGCTCTTCGCCGTCTCGCTCGACGTGCCGGACACGGTGATCGGGCGGACCACGGCCAGCAACCTGCGGGCGGGACTCGTCCTCGGGTTCTTCGACCTCGTCGACGGGCTCATCGCCCGCTTCCGCGCGGAGGTCGGCCCCGCTCTCCGCGTCGTGGCCACCGGAGGAAAGGGCGATCTCTACGTCCAGCACATCGACTCGATCGAGCTCTACGATCCTGATCTCACGCTGAAGGGCCTCCAGCTCTGCTGGCAGAGAGCACGCGCCCCGCGGTAGTCGTCGGGAACCGTCCCCGCGCTTCGGTGTATGTTCGCCGAGACAACAGAGGAGGTCCTTCATGATGTGCCGGGTTCGGTTTCTCGCGTGGTGCACGGTCGCTCTGGTCGCCCTCTTCTCGGCGCAGGCCGTGGGCGACGGCATGATCCTGCCCGACGATCCCGCACGTGGGCAGCTCAACATCGTCTATCACGACGTCGAGGTCACCGCCCACGACGGGCTGGTGACCACGCACATCGATCAGGTCTTCCGCAACCCGAACGCCTATGACGTCGAAGGCCGGTACCTTTTCCCCGTTCCCGCGGGCGCCACGGTCTCGAGCTTCACGATGTGGGTCGACGGCCAGGCCCTCGAGGCACGCCTGCTCGACGCCGACGAGGCACGCGACATCTATGAGGACTACGTGCGCCGAGCCGTCGACCCGGCGCTCCTCGAGTACATCGGCCGCGACACGCTGGCGGCGCGCATCTTCCCGATTCCCGCCGGCGGCGAACGCCGCATCGAGATCGTCTACAGCGAGCTCCTCACGGCGGACAACGGCATGTACCGCTATCGCTACCCGCTCGATACCGAACGGTTCTCCGCGCGGCCGCTCGAACGCGTGCGCGTCGTGGCGGACCTCTCGACGAGCGAGCCCCTTGCCGCCGTGTACTCCCCGACGCATGAGATCGAGATCACCCGGTCAGAGGCCCGAAAAGCCACCGTCACCTACGAGGAGCACGATGTTCGCCCGTCGCAGGACTTCGTGCTCTACTACGCCGTGAGCCCGGCCGCAATGGGAATGAGTCTTCTCTCCTACCGCGCCCCCGGGGACGACGGGTTCTTCCTCCTCGTCGTCACGCCGCCCGATCTCGGGGAAACCTCGACGATTGCCAAGGACCTTATCCTCGTCCTCGATCGATCGGGCAGCATGAACGGCGAGAAGATCGACCAGGCGAAGGCGGCTCTCCACTACATCGTCGAGAACCTGAATCCCGACGACCGGTTCGCCGTCCTCTCCTTCAGCGATGTGACCTCGGCCCTCTACTCAACGCTCGTTCCCGTCACTCCCCTCGCCGTCGCCGAGACGACGGCCTGGATCTCGGACCTCAAGGCGTCCGGCGGAACGAACATCGACCTCGTCCTCACGCAGGCGCTCGCCTTGTTCGAGGACGGCGACCGACCGCGCTTCCTCGTCTTCCTCACCGACGGCGAACCGACGGTGGGCGAGACCGACCCGGTGCGAATCGCGGCGCACGCGCTCGTTGCGAATGAGGCGGACGCGCGCCTGTTCGCCTTCGGCGTCGGCTACGACGTGAACACCGTCCTCCTCGATCAGCTCGCGCTCGAGAATCACGGCACGACGACCTACGTCGCGCCGGGCGAGGATCTCACCCTCGCGCTTTCCGCCTTCTACCGAAAGATCGCCTCGCCCGTCTTGTCCGACGTCTCCGTGACGATCGCCGGCGTGACCACATACGACGCCTTCCCGCGTGCGCTGCCCGACCTGTTCAACGGCACGCAGCTCCTCATCCTAGGGCGCGCTCAGGGCCTAGGTGACGCCCAGATCACGGTCTCGGGGCAGACGACGCTCGGGTTCAGGTCCTACGTGTCGCTCGCCTCCTTCTCCGTATCGATGACCGAGACCGCTCTCCCCCGGCTTTGGGCGGGCCGCAAGATCGCGTACACCCTCGACCAGATTCGCCTGTACGGCGAGAGCGACGAACTGGTGGACGAGGTCATTGCCTTGAGCCGCCAGTACGGGATCATCACGCCGTACACGTCATTCCTCGTCGAAGAGGGCGATCTGAGTCCCGAGGCCGCCGCGGACGCCGTCTACCGAGCCGCCGCCCCCGCGTCGGGCGCGAGCGCCGTACAGGCGTCGTCCAGTCTCAAGAGCCTAGCGGAGGACTCGGCGGCTCCCGGGGCGAGCGACGCCGTGCGCGTCGTCGACGATCGCGCGTATTTCCTCAAGGACGGCGTCTGGGCGGACAGCCTCTACGCGGGAGAGACGACGATCGACATCGCCGCCTACAGCGCCGCGTACTTCGATCTCGTGGACGTCGTGCCGTGGATCGGACCGCATCTCGCGCTCGGCGACAAGGTCATCGTCCGCGTTGGGTCCGTCTTCGTCCGCGTCGGCGCCGAGGGCGCGGAGACGCTGACGTTCGAGCTACAGACGCTCCTCGCGCCGTAGTCCTGCATCGGGCCGCGCAGGCACTCACGCCGAGCCGCTACCCGGCTCGCGCTTGCTCGACGGCTCGAAGGGGAGGCAAGATGAAGGAGACATGGATGCTGTACCGACTGCGGCGCGTACCACAAGGGAAAGGGCAACGTTCCGACCTGCCAACGGAAGTAGGTCATCCCTGTTGGCCCACAACGGCATGATGGACGGCACCCGGCCGCCTGGTGAACGCATCTTCGCGCGAGCGCGACGTATGTGGTGAAAGCTTGGAGGGAGGACCCGGATGGACACGAGCCGACAGTATCTGAGGAACCCGTCGCCGGAGGCGCTGGAATCGTACGAGAGCGACCAACGCAAGGGCGTGACCCCGCCACCGCTCGAGAAGCCGATCGAGGCAGGCGCCAAGGTGATTCCTCTCGTGCCCGCGCACGGTCTCGCGCTCGGCAGGATGCCGCTGGTTGACGCCATCCGGAAGCGCGAGAGCCGAAGAGCGTTCTCGGACGAGGCGCTGTCGCTGGAGGAACTGTCGTACCTCCTCTGGGCGACCCAAGGCATCCGCAAGATCCACCCGCAGAGGGTCTGGGCCATGCGCACCGTGCCGTCGGGCGGGTGTCGCCATCCGATGGAGACCTACCTCTGGGTGCGTAACGTCGAGTCGGTGCCGCAAGGTCTCTACCGTTACGCGCCGCTCGAGCACGCGCTCGTCGCCGTCGAAGCCCCGGGCGCGGAGGCCCAGGCGAGCCTCGCCGAGGCCAGCCTCGCTGAGGTCTGCTACGGGCAGGAGTTCGTCGACAAGGCCGCCGTGACGTTTGTCTGGACCGCGATCCCCTACCGCACCGAGTGGCGCTACGGCCCCGACTCGCTCAAGGACATCCTCTTGAGCTGTGGACACATCTGCCAGAACCTGTATCTCGCCTGCGAGTCCATCGGGGCGGGGACCTGTGCGATCGTCGCCTACAACCAGGACGAGCTCGACCGCTTCCTCGGTGTGGACGGCGAAGACGAGATCTCGCTCTACGTCGCCCCGGTCGGGAAGGTGCAGGTAGGGCAGGCGTAGACGCTGCACAGTCCTGTCGCAGACCCGGTTCGGTTACCCAAGCTTCTTCACCCCACAACTCGGCGCCGGAATCGCGGACGGGAACTGCATATCGCCGGAGGCTAGTCCGCAGGACGTGTCAACCAGTCGACGCCGGGGCGCAGGACCTTCTCGTACCGGTTGACCTGCTCGACGACGTGCATGCCCGCTTTCTCGTAGAGGCGCGTGGCTCCTGTCGGGCTCGAGGCGTCGACTCCTAGGCGCACCGCATGGTATCCCGCGGCATAGAAAGCCTGGAACGCCGTCTTGAGGAGAGCGAGCGCGACTCCGCCTCGTCGATGCATCGGCCGGACACCGAGGTAGTCAACGAGGCCTATCGTCGAGTCTCCTCGGTAGTTGTCCTGCGACACGACGTACCCGGCGATGGCGCCGTCTGCCACGGCGACGTAGTTGAAGTCAGGACGCTGCCCCGCGGTCTCTTTTCTCCACTCTTCGACGAGACTCTGGGGCGATTCCTCGGTGTGACCCCAGTGGTCGCGGAACGCCTCATTGTGGGCCACGGCGACGTCGAGCAACTCGCGCTCCATGTCGATCCGCCGAATTACGACCCCCGCGGGAATCGTCGGGGACGCGGGCTCGCCGCCGAACTCGATGCGCATGCGGAAGAAGATCCGCGCCAGCTCGAATCGGGCGCGAGTCACCGCAGCCTTTCGCGAGAGGTCACTGTCGACCGACTCCGTCAGGAGACTGACCTGCGCCTCGGCTGGGGCGAGTCCGACATACGACCCGGCCCGCGTGAGCGCCCAGGCATGGAGAGCATCCCAAAGCTCCTCACAGTCCCAGTGATCCGGATGCACGCTGGCACTGCCGTAGGTCATGACGAAGGGCTCGGTTGGGCGATCCACCGTCGCGAAACCGATGATGTGCCCCGCGCCGTTGACGGCAACGCAGCTGTCCGAGGCAAGATTCGCACCCTGCCCCGCCCACCACTTCTGCCAGCCCTCGCGCGTCGTGCGCGTCGGGCTGTTCAGCCGATCCGCTCGCGCATTCGCCAACGCCACGAACCCGTCGAAGTCCGTGTCTGCAAGAGCACGCAGGCGCCACGGGCGCAACTCAGATGCAGCCATGCATTCCTCCTCATCGGGTGCCAGCACTCCTGCCGCCCGTCCCTTCCCACACTCCACCTCTCGCGTCTCGTCGCCGTCTCGAAGGTTGGCCTCACGTCGCACGGCACGCCTTCCCGAGCATGCGCTTGCCCTCGACACGCCGATCGATCGGAGGAGAGCCATGGAGAAGGTCAGGATCTCGCCCAAATACCAGATCGTGACTCCGAAGTCGGTGCGCCGCGCTCGACCTCGTCCCAGGCCAGGACGTCGAGATGATCGCTCACGGCGATCGGATCGAGGTCATCCCCGTGAGGCCGCTTCGCACGATGCGCAGAACCTCAAGGGAACCGACACGACCGTGGAACGCGAGACTGACAGAGTATGAACTTGGCCGACTCGTCCGGTTGGCTCGAGCACTTCGTCGACGGCCCGAATGCCAAGCTCTTTGCCCGACCGCTTCAAGACCCGATGAGCTCATCGTCCCCACCTTGTGCCTCTACGAGGTGTACAAGGTCGTCCTGCGGCAGCGCGGTCCGTCTGCGGCACTGCAAGCCGTCGCCCTGATGCGCCAGGGACGGATCGTCGAGTTGGGCGAGCGAATCGCGCTTCTCGCAGCCGAGCTCGGTCTCAAGCACAAGCTCCCGATGGCCGACAGCGTCATCCTCGCCACCGCACGAGTCCACGATGCGCACGTCTGGACTCAGGACGCCGACTTCGCCGGGATCGAGAACGTGACGTTGGTGCCAGAGTCCCGTCCCAAAGCATCGCGGTAGCGCCCATTGGCATCAAGAGGGAAGGTGCGCGACCAGAGCCAACGCAGTCCCCGTGGCGCGGAAGCTCCCCCGCCGCGTCAGGTGCCCAGGTCCAACGGCACCCCGGCGAACATGCCGACCACGACGAGGACGAGCGCGATGAGAGTCACGACGCCCGAGATGAGGAAGTAGAGCCGCAGGCGATCCAGAGCCTCGACGAGTTCCGCTTCATTCCCAGACGAACTCGCACTCGCCACTCGCGTTGCGGCCCTGTAGAGCAAGACCGACGACCAGATTGGAAGCCAGACGAAGAGAAGGCTCCACAGTGACGCGATGACGGAGAGGACCGCACCGGCGATCGTTAGCACGGCGAGGAACTTCATCCAGCTGGCGGCCGCCGCCAGCGGCATGCTGACTCTCCGAACCTGCGACTCGAGAGCCTCCCTACGGCCTACATCAAAGCCGTCGTCCACCATGGTGACCCCTCCTCTTCCGATCGTGGGTGCTCCAGCTCTTGAGCAGCCTGCACTGCAGGCCCGCAACGTCTCTCGATGAGCCTGGCACAGGGTATCACGTGAGCGTGGTCTGTGCGCACAGGCGCCTCATCTCCGAGCACGCGCTGCGATACGGGACGGACATCACGATAAGGGAATGGAACGCCAGCTGATCAACGCCGGCGGGCTTGCGAGGTCTGTTGGCGCACTCTTGACACCAGGAGTAGAGATCTGCCCCGTGTCCCAGAGGATCAAGCCGGGGTGTTGCTCTGCCCCGCAATGTCTTGCACGGTCACGTCGGGATGGTGGTAGCGGTAGCCCGAATTGGCGAGTGGACCGTGGATGGCGTTCGCAGGGCACCAGTTGAAGCACGCGAGGCAGTTCTCGCAGCGGTTCTGCCAGACGGGCTTCCTGTCCACGATCTCGATGTTGTGGACGGGGCAGACTCGGGCACAGGTCCCGCAGCCGGTGCACTTCTCGTCTACCGCAAACGATCTGTCGGCCAGCGGCATCAGTTGCTCGACCGTGAGCCCTGAGGGAGTGGGAGTGTTCGACGCCTTCTCCAGGTACAGGGCCGTCATGCGCCGGATCCAGCCTTGGAACGGCGCCATCATGGTCTGGACGAGAACGTTCGAGTAGAAGAGCCCCGTGCGCCGTGCCTCGATGGATCGAGCGATGAAGTCGATCCTCTTCGGGGCCCGTCTGTAGGCAAGCGACTTCATCTCCCACGGCTTGCGAAACGCGCTCTGCGGCATGTGCACGCCGAATCCCGCCGAGAGCGCTTTCCTGCGCGATCTAAGGATGCCGTCCAGGGTCTTGAGCGAGTCTCCCGCCCCTCCACCGTAGTTCGAGATCGCGAAGATGTACTTGCCTTCCGTCGTTTCCAGCTTCTCCGCGAAGCGCCGGACGATGTTGGGAGCGTCGGCGTAGTAGACCGGAAACACGATTCCAATCACGTCCGCAGCCGGCTCGATTCTCTCCCGATCGATCACCGAAGCGATCGGGATCAGGTTGCCGTCAAGCCGTTGCGCGACGAGCTTCGCCAGGGTCAGCGAGTTTCCCGTGCCTGAGAAGTAGTAGACCGCTGCTCTTGCCATGGGCGTCCTCCAGAGAACATCGCTCTCGGTCGGCCGGAGATTCGCTCAGCTCCTTTTCCACCGGGCCAGAGCGCTCAGGACATAGTAGGCAATCTGGGGACGAGCGGGCACTCGGTCTTCCACTGTGCCCTGGGACCGGATGCGTGAATGCAGGATCCAACTCCGTCGCCCCAGACAGCGTGCGGGGCCTCGGCTTCTCCGTGGCCCCGCACTGCGCAAGGAGGTTGCCATGGTCCCATGCTTCTTCCCCCCATCTTGCTGCCCGGAGACCAAGGCTCTGCTACATGCTTCTCTCCACCATGGAGGGACGAATCTACAATACAAGGGAGTCCACGACCCTGGCAAGAAATGCAATCTGCTGCCGGTCGTCCGCGGGCGAGGCGCACCGCGGCAAGGGGACGCGACCGCGTGTCCGGGTATGTGATCGACCAGTGCCTCGAGCGAGGCTTCTCGGTTGCCTGGAGCTGCGAGACCGACAACCCCGCCTCCGCAGCCATCGCCCGCAGGCTGGGGTTCCAGAAGGAAGGAACTTGCCCGGTGCTCGTGCATCGCTCGACGAGGCCCCGGCCCACCGAGACCGCGTAATAGGGCACCGGACAGTACGGCGTGGGGAGCAGCCTCGCTGGGTGAAGGTGGGCGGCTCACGTCGTGATTGGAAGCAGGCGTCGGCGGCGTGTTCGCGCAGGCCAGACATCATGAGCGAGACCGACCCCGCGCCTGAACCTGTCAATTGAAGATTTGCCCCCCGCGCCGCATGCCAAGCTGTGAGTCATCACGGCCGACGAGCTTCGCCAGGACGAGCGGGTGGCCCGTTCCGGAGAAGTAGTAGACCTCTACGTTTCCCATCGGGCTCCTCCAGGGATCACAGCTCTCGGCCGGCCCCGGCCGGGCCCCGTCGCTTCGCGACCCCGTCACCCGAATCCGGACTGGGGAGCGCGAGCCGGCTGCCCCGTCATCGCTCCACACTGAAGTAGATCTTGAGATGGGTCCACTCGCTGGCAAAGTCGATGTCCTTCTCCGTTTCGGACATCGAGATCCACGGGCGCATCTCGTCGTAGTACTCGCGCGAGTACGAGACTAGGTGGCTCTGAAGTTCGGCCTGATCCAACTCGACTCCCAGCCCCGGGCTCGACAGCGTGAGGGGCACGTTCCTCAACACGATCTCCTGGGTCGAGACCTCGCGCGTGTCCTCGTTCTCGTAGATCTGGCCGTAGGCAGCCGTCAGGCTGATCAGCATCGTGTGGTCCGCCGAGAGCACGCCTTCAATCCGTCGCCACACGGTCCGCTTCTCCAGCGGGGAGTTGGTGGGGATGTCCTGCTGTCCCGTCACGGTGAATCCTCCGCCCCCTTCAACGAGCGGGCACCAGGCGGAGTCGCTGCTGACAATGAAGTCGATGTACCCGCGGCCCGTATACCCGAGGCTTCCGCCAATCGAGACCCCGATCAGAGGCAGGAGCGGAACATCGGTTGCCGGAGGCGGGCTCTGGTCAGGCTCTTTCGCGACCGCGGTCACGGTCACGATGTACGGCGTCTTGCTCGAGAAGTCGGCGTACACGTCGCGGACCGCGACGAGGTAGTACCCGGGTTGGAGAGTCCGGCCCGAGGACACAAGGTCGATCCGGCTGAAGAAGTCCTCGCCGGAGTCGTCGTCGCTCGCGATCGGCGTGCCGTCGGCCTGGTACAACCCGATGATCGTGTCTCCGTCATACATCCCGGACGTCTCCACGGTGACCGATCCAGGCTGGAGCAGCTCGAAGTACCAGACATCGAGATCGCCCGCGGGATCGACGGTCCCCTTTCCGCAAGCTTCGTCAGGCACAGTACCGAGTAGGTCCGCCTCGGGAACCGTGTTGTTGGGCTCCCACTCGCCCGAGCAGCCCAACGTCGCCGAACCTGACCCGAGAAGCAACGTGAGAGCGACAACCAAGACGAGCGCTGACCCTTTCATCGCACCACCTCCGCCTGTGGATGAAGCTATGGAACCACGCGCGCGGAGTCAACTCGCGCGCCGTCTGATGATGTGCGGCCGGCGCGATGCCCTCCACCTCCACGCCGAAAGCGCACCGGCTTCCATGGGTTCCCCGGTTGGATGTCGCACGAGAAGCACATGTACCCCGGGGACGGAGTCACCGTCATGGCGTGCGATCTGGGCAAGGGATCCGATGCGTGATTGCAAGACCTGACCCCGTCGCCTCGTGGCCTGCGTCACCCCAGACTGGATGGCACTCTAGCGAAACTGCACGAAGCGCGACTCTTCGTCGGCGAGATCCGCCGGCTTGTCCCAGAGTCGCAGCAGTGTCTCCCTGGCCTCACGAATACGGCTCTGCATCTCCTCTGTGTTGCCGAAACGCGGCTCGGATGGGAAACCGAGGATCTCTAGCCACTCTGAGAGATGGGCCTCCAGCTCCGAGAAGGCACGTCGGATGGCCGCCTCTCCATCGAGGTCCTCTTCCTGGGTCTTGTATGGTGAGCCATGTGCGGGCAGCATGTCACAGTGGAATTGGCCGTGAGCAGTGTCAAATCTCACTGCCGGCTTCCAGTCCGCCCTCGGTGAGTCGCGCACTTCCACCTGAACTGCAAACCCCGCACTGCCCCCGCGATGCTCGCGAATCAGAGAGCGAAGGCGCATCTCCGCATCACCCTCAAGTGGCTGTTGAATCAGCGTGTACGAGTGCGCTTGCTGCGGCACTTTGAAGCGAATGTCGATCTGTCCGCTCAGGCCGCGGTCCGGAACGTCGGCCACCCGGGCCCGAACCTCCCGGGGATCTATCCACATGATTGCCTGATCCGGAGCCAGCGTCGTTCCATGATCGACGAGGGCGTATCCCACCCGAAGCAGTTGCCCGTTCTCGGTGTGGTCGCACACAAAGACGGCGTCTTTCCTCCGTTTCACTGCCTCCTGCACAGCACGCACGATTCCCGGGCCACTCAGGGCCCACTCCTTCCGCGACATCCTCACCCCCGACAGCAGCATCTAGCCCTTCGCCCTTCCCGCCGAGGAGATGGCGTGACATTCGATACAGCATCCGCCCCCATCGCCGCTAGCCGAACAGCAACCTGATGACCAGTTCGGCCACTACAGCAGCAGCCAAGAAGAGGACACCTTGGCGGCCCCTTCGGACAACCCGCAGAAGCTTCGACTGGGCGATCGCGCTCTTGCTCCGGCCAGACCTCTCCGCCAGCACTAGCCAGATCGAAGACAGGATTCCAAGATGTAGGAGAACCACACGAAGAGGCTGCCAGCCAAATCGGGTGCAGAGTAGGACAGTCCCAGCTGCCGTGGCTCCGAGTACGAGAACAAGGGGCGCCGTGCACCACCAGAGTGCGTACGCCCGGTAGCCCTCTCGCCGCGCCCTGTCGGCGCTGCCGGTTTCCATCCCCTTGACTACTGAACTCACCGCTTTGAGCTGCTCAGCCAGCTGTCCAGCGTTCTCTCTTGCTTCGATGAGCTGCGACCGAACCTCGGTGAGGTCGCCCTCCAGTTTCGTTCCACGCTCTCGCTCCTCCTGCAGAGCTTTTTGCGAGTTTGTATTCTCGACCTGGAGAGCCGCGTATTGCGCCGCCAGTGCGTCCCGGACGGCTTGCACCTGCTCCTCAAGCGCCGTGCTGTGCGCAATCCGCGTGCGGAGCGCCTCATTGAGCAGCATTGAGCGAAGAGTACTTACGGGGAGCTTCTCGACACCATCAAGTCTGCTCATTGCGGCGAGTATGTCCACCGTCACCTTCTCGCTTCCCTCGTCGAACTCACTGAAGAGGAAAGGCAAGCGCATGCTTCCGAGAACAGCTCGCTCGAACGCCTCGGAACGGGGAACCCAGAACTGCAGGAGCTGGAGGAGCGTCGTCGGGTGCAGACATACGGGGAGTTCGCCTCTGCCAGATGCCGTCTTGTATGCATCGAATCCGAGGAATCGCATGTCCACTGTAACGATCCAGTACTTCGCCTCCGCGGGCGATTCAGCAAGAGTAGGCCTCTTGTCCCTCACGAAGTGCCAAAGGACTACGTCATGCATGAGCCGTTCATACGCCTTTGCTCGGACGCCCCGTTTCGCGCTTTCGTACGCTTCCTGTGCGAGGACGTCGTCGATAACTTCCTGCCGTCTCTTGAGTTGCTCTGTAGGGCAGTTGAACAGCTCTACGCCATGGTCGCGCAGGAGATGGACCAAGTTCTGGGTATATCGGTCGAAGTAGGCCTTTGCCCCCGATCGGACGCGCCCGGACCTGACAGCTTCGAGATAGCTCGCAGCGATTCCACTCACGTCCGTCTGCAGACCTGCTTCAGCAATGTTTGATGCCACTTTGAGTCTGCCAAGCACCTTCTCACTCGCCACGAGGACACCTCGGGCTTCTTCAATTGTTGGGGGGAGTACGTAGAGCGCTGCCTTGACCTGTCCCTCAAGGCTGCCAAGCACGCCCTGCACGGCATGAACGGCTTCGTTTGCCGGGTTCTCGTGAAGATCGAGGAGCGAGAAGACGAAGTTCGTGTCCAGGAACAACGTGAATTCCGGCTTCGCTGTCGCTGCTAGGCCTGTGAGGGATTCTTCGCTGAGCGTGCTGGCCTGCATGAGGAGGTAGGCGTTCAGACAGCGCAGGACATACTCGCGCGCAATGCGGTCATCCGGATTGAGAAACTCCATTACCGCAGTGCGCAACGTCTTCGCTTCATCCTGAGGGAAATGGGACGTGAAGGCGTCGAGTACCCCTGACCAGTCCGGCTTCGTCGGATGGCCAAGGATCAGGTCGTATGTGCGTGCACCAATGTTCTTCACCAATGGCACGAGGAATTCGTCGTTGAAGTTGCGCCACACGTCCGAAGCATCAAGGTTCGGGCATGCCCGCCGGCAGGAGTCACGAAAGCGCTCCTCGGCCTGGTCAGTGAGCGCCTCTGCGCTCTCCACTCTGGAAGCCTGTTCTCTGGATGCCGCCTGGGAGAGGCGCATGCGGCCGTCAGGCAGCACGACAACTGCGCCTTGCGACCGCAGTTCCTCTACGCGCTCGGTAAGCGTAGCATCGAGCACTTGCGGCACGAATTGCTCATGCAGGATGGCCCCAAGCTGGTCCAACGTAGCAGGCCCGCCATGCAGCCACAATGACCCGAGCACTAGTTGATCAAGAGACCGATTCCGCCAACCTGCCTTGCTGAGTTCCACGTGCTCGAGCAGGCAGGAGACTTGGTGTTGTGCAGACTGTCCCTGCGTCATAGCCCCCTCGTTGCGCGCTAGACCCCATGCGTGCTATGCGCCAAGTACCGGATCACCGATTTCCACGTCATCACTCATGCATCCTATCATGCTACGTGCTCGGCATCAAAACGCGGAAGGGGGAGATCTACGCGGCCCCTCTCTGCTGGGTCTGTCTCACTGCTCAGTCGTACTATCCGGCCACCGGGGTCGGGTCTTGCAATGACATATTTCGAGGCGACGGGGACAGGCCCAGGAGGGCGCTGGGGTCGTGCCTTGTCTCTTAGCGCCCTCTCTGTAGAGTCCCCTCTTGGGCCGGCCAGCACGAGGGGGGCGGCGGCTTCGCTGAGCGAAGATGGCGGCTCAAGTCGTGATTGGGAGCAGGCGTCGGCGGCCTGTCGGCGTACGCTTGACGCAAAGAGCAAGACTGACTCCGCTGTCAGCACCCATCAATCAAAGATCTGACCCCATCGCCGCGACACACCGCGTCTACGGGGCGAGCGCCGCGGTCGCTCTTGTGCCTATGCCGTCCTCTCTGCGCAGAGTCCCCGCCTTGGTTGGGCGGCGCCTCAGAACCGCGCAGTCGAAGACTGCGGGCCCTCAAGCTGCTTGTGTCGCAAGCAGCCAGCCATTGCCTTCTCGACGCTGAAGGAGTTGCGGCAGGCAACTCCTAAGCTGCTTCGCACGGAGCGAAGCAGCCGTCTACGTCGCGCCGGGGATGTTCCCGTCTCTGGCAAAATCCGATGGTAGACCCTATCACCTCGGAATGTCACAGACGGACACTCCACGTCTCTGTCCTATCGTTCTACTCACCAGTCAGAAGGCGTAGAGACTCATCTAGACTGAATCCGCGACCACGGTGGATTCTGAGGATCCTGAACCTCTTATCCTCGTAGGCCACGCTCAGGCCAAGACGCAACGCGAGCGGGAGGACGAAGGCGCCACGATCTCCTGGTATGTATACGAGCGCATCCGGCGTGGTCGCATGCAATCGAACGGCCTTCATGAATGCGTCCAGCTGCGCATCCCTCTTGCCAGAGGTCTCGCTGATCGACGGCTTGCTCTCAGCGAATTTCCTGCGCAGTACCAGCACCTCTTCTACGGCCGGGTCCTCCTCGATCTCCCTGACACTGATCGGCCGGCTCCTGTCAGTCCCGACGCAGTAGAGGTGGGCAGAGGCGAACGGCTGTTCGTGGTCGACTACGCATTGGCGATTTGCCTCCTGATCCTGGAAGAATCTCTTGAGGCTCTGGTGGAAGGAGACCTGCAGCAATTCGTGACTGAATAGGACGTACTCCATCCCGTGGTAGTAGCGGCCCCCGCAGGGAAAGTGGACTGATGCCTCTATCTTGCCCACCTGCTCGAAGTAGCTCTCGACGAACGCCCGCATGAGCTCTTGTGCTAGTAGCCTGTTGTAGGTGTTGTCGCTGATCTGCGCGCGGTTGGCGCTGAGTTGAAAACACCTCCCGCGTACGTCCACGTCTACAGTGAAGGTATCCAGAAGCGGTAGGCCGCCTCTGACGTCTCGGAAGAAGCTGGCCGCGTCTTCGACGGCTATCCCGTTTTGAGAGAGACGGAAGGGCTCTCTGGAGCCAGACTCCGCATACATCTGCACCCTATAGTGTGACTTCCCGATACTGTATGCATTTTCGGTTATCGCCCTGTCCTTGGGAGGCCCTTCGTAGAACCCTCGCTTCGGCGTGTACAGGTCTGTGAAGACCTCCGTGACGCTCGGACGAGCGCGTCCCGGTCCGGGGGCGAGCGCGTGATGTCTCGCGGAGCTGTAGAACAGATCGTCGACGCCGCTCCGCAAGTGCCAGATCTCGGGCAGCCGAAGAACCCCCTCCGATGTCCGGAGGATGATCGTGCTAGAGATCCTCAGAATGTGTTTGCCCAAGAAGCGCAGAACCTCATCTGGGTCTACGCTCTGACCCAGATGCATCCTTATCGAGCTTCCGTGCCGCGACGCCCAGGGAAGCGATGTCCCCACCGCCGCATCGAAGGAGGGGAACTCGGAGACGGGCGTGTTCCTGAAGACGACGCCGTCCAGGTAGTCGTCGAGCATGACGTGCACGTGTTCGCCGGAGGGGCCGTAGATACTGAAGATCTCTATCCGATCGGCGAGCATGAAGTAGCTGAGAGTGCCGATCCCGTGCTCCGCGATCAGGCACGCGTTCCTTGGTATCCCTCCCCACTCCCTGATTCCTCTGTCCGAGTACCAGAATGCGCTCTCACCAACGGAGAGAAAATGCTTGTCAATGATCTCCTTGTCCATGCCTGTCCCGTTGTCGTAGATATCTACGATGCCGTCTTGACTCACATCCACCACGACGCAGGGCGAGTAGTCGGCGGCTGCCTTCCCTTCATAGACCGTTACGGCATCAACCGCATTCTGTATGCACTCCCGTAACGCGTAGAGCTTGCTCCGATAGAGGCGGTTCCCCATCAGGAGTTCGATGATGTGTCTGCGGTTCAGCGTGAACCGTGAGTCGTGGTAGTCGTAGTCGCCCTTGGCGGGTACTACGGCTGATGTGTCCACGTACTTCCAGTCAAACAGCTGATCGGAGTGCCGTTCCGCAAGCAGCCGGTGGGCGTTGACTAGTTCGGTCTGTATCTCATGCGCGTTGTTGACAATAGCTCGATGGATGTAGAAATCCTCGCACTTCGCGGAAATCTCTATCCTGTGGGTCTTCGGGTTCGGTACGGTGTCGGCAACGTCTGCATAGTAGCTCCATATGCCCGCCGATCTCCCGGACACGAACTGGTTCCCCTTCTTGAGGAATGGGAGCGCTCGATCTCTGCCGAAGTGACAAGCGTCTGCCATGCGCGAGACGGCGACCAAGAAGACCGCATCGACCGTGACACCATTTCCCAGGGCGGTGCTGCACGAGATTGACGAATCGCCCAGAATCTCCGCGATGTCTCTCCGATGTGCATCGCAGAGAGTGGCAAGCGTCTCCCACAAGTAGATGCCATGACCGAAGAATGAGCTCGCTTGATCCTGTGGGAAGTGCTCTCGAATCCTCCTTGCTGACCGCACGGCATGCTCTTGGCGGAAGTGCTCAAGCGCCAGCAACTTCCTGCCAGCGCTTGGGTCGAGGTCATGCACTTCCTCTCGGCTGCACGCGTTCTCAATGAGCAACCGAACTGCGGTATCGTCTCCGAGCGAGTCTACGTACTCCGTGTACTCCTCAGTTGAGACTACCATCCCCCAGTCGTGGTAATAGGAAAAGAGGATCAACAGAGCCTTCTCGAAGTCAGTGGTAGCCCCGATGGTAAGTCTCTCGGCCAGTTCGAGCACGCGCTCTGAGTGCCGTACAGAGTGATCCGTGTACTCCGAGAAGAACGGTTGAACACCGTCCAGCTCGCGGCATATCTCAGCCACATGCAGCTCGACGTACTCGGCCAACTCCGGACAGCTCTTCCTCAGTGCATCTCGGAATCGCATACCCCCACCGATACAGTCGGCATCTGGCGAAAGCCCCTTCTCGACTCTATCCGCGCACTCTGCCAGGCGCTAGTACGCCCTGGCGAAATACGCCTTGCCGAATGCAGGCTTACCACAGACGGCGCAGACCTTGCCCTTCGGCTGCCACTCGGGATTGAGATCAAGTGGATAGCAGCGGGAGCTGGCTTTCGTTTCCTCTTTGATCTTGTCCTCGCACTCGCGGGTGCCGCAGTGGTAGATGAGCGCCCAGCCGTCTTCTACGATCTTCTTGAGGTCGTCATAGGTCGCAGCTTCGTGCAGGTGTCCGGCACGGAATGCCTTGGCACTGGCCAGCATGGCGGCCTGGATCTCGTCGAGAAGCGCGCGAATTCGAGGGACTAGTCCGTCGACGGTCATGGACGCCTTTGCGTCCTTGCCGGGGACGTCGCGCCGACACGCCATGACGGACTTCCCGGCAACATCCCGCGGACCGATCTCGAGCCGCACGGGGACGCCGCGCATTTCCCAGTCGTTGAAGCGGAAGCCGGGCGATAGCCCTTCGCGCGCGTCGAGATGGACGCGCACGTCAGAAGCTTCGAGCTGCGCTTTCACTTCGCCCGCGAACGCGAAGACGGAGTCCTTCTCTTCATCCGATTTCCAAATCGGAACGATGACGACCTGAATCGGCGCGAGAGCGGGCGGCAGGCGCAGGCCTTTGTCATCGCCGTGCGTCATCACAATGGCGCCGACGGTGCGCGTCGTCATGCCCCACGATGTGGTCCACACGTGCTTCAACTCGTTGTCGATGTCGAGGAACTGGATGTTGAACGCCTTGGCGAAGTTCTGGCCGAGGAAGTGCGACGTCGCGCCCTGGAGCGCCCACGTGTTCCCCATCATCGACTCGATCGTGTAGGTGTCGTCGCCGCCGGCGAACTTCTCCTGCGCGCTCTTGCGGCCTTTGATCACGGGCACGGCGCACACGTTCTCCGACACGTCGGCGTAGATGTCGAGGATCTTGAGCGTCTCCTCGACGGCCTCCTCGCGCGTGGCGTGCGCCGTGTGGCCTTCCTGCCACAGGAATTCGGTCGTGCGGAGAAACAACCGAGGACGCATCTCCCAGCGGACGACGTTGGCCCACTGGTTGATGAGCATCGGCAGGTCGCGGTAGGACTGGATCCAGCGCGCGTACGCTTCGCCGAACAGGGTCTCGGAGGTAGGACGGACGACGAGGGGCTCTTCAAGCTCGCTGCCGCCGCCGTGGGTCACGATGGCGAGTTCGGGCTTGAAGCCTTCGACGTGCTCGGCTTCTTTCTCGATGAAGCTCATCGGGATGAACAGCGGGAAGTAGGCGTTCCTGTGCCCGGTCGCCTTGAAGCGGCGGTCCAGGGCGGACTTGATGCCTTCCCACAGCTCGTAGCCGTAGGGCTTGATGATCATGCAGCCGCGCACGGGAGCGTTTTCCGCGAGCTCGGCCAGCTTCACGACGTCCGTGTACCAGCGCGAGTAGTCCTCGCTGCGCGGTGTCACGCCTTGCGTTGCCATGCTGTCCCTCCCTTTCCCCGCGAGTGAGATAGGAAGACGACGAACGCCGCACGGGGAAGGCGTTCGCGCTAACGGGCAGGTGCCAAGGGCACCTGCGCCGCAAGTGTACTGCGCCCGCGGACTGAAGGAAACCGGCCGCCTCTTGACGAGCGGCGCGCGGAGGTCTACGGTGATGCGATGGCTACCGAATGCAGTACGACGTTCCTGCCGGTGAAGCGCATTCTCTGTCCAACCGACTTCAGCGAGCCGGCGTGCAAGGCGCTCAAGGCCGCAGCGGAGATCGCCGAGGCGGCGAAGGCTGAGCTCATTCTCGTCCACGTGGTCGCGCCCATTCCTGCGCTCGACACCCCGTCCGGAGCACCCGCCTTCGACCTCGCCGGCTATCAGGAGGAACTTGTGCGAAGCGCGCGGCTGGCGCTCGACGAGCGCCGCCGCCGTCGCGTACCCGACTCGGTCCGATCGCGTGGCATCGTCACGATCGGCGACGCGGCGCACGAAGTGACGCGCATCGCGGAGGAGGAGGGCGTCGACCTCATCGTCATCGCCACGCACGGCAGGACGGGCTGGCGAGAGCGGCTGTTCGGGTCGGTGGCGGGCAAGGTCGTGCGCCTAGCGCACTGCCCTGTGCTGACGATTCCCTGCGCACCCGAGGTGCGCCGCGCACCGGAGACCGCGCCTCGCACCCGAGATTGAGGGCCAGCGGGGCGACTACCGCCCCGGAATCGTGCCGCTCGTCAGGAGACCCAGGCTCAGCGCCATCACGATCATGCCGGCCACGACACCGACAATCGCCCAGTGCCCGCTGTGGTAGTCGCGCGAAGCGGGGATCAGTTCGTCGAGCGCGATGAAGACCATGATCCCGGCCACGGCAGCCAGCGCGTAGCCAAGCAGAGCCTCTGACAAGAAGGGCACCAGTACGGCGGCAGTCAGTCCCGCTCCGACCGGCTCGGCCAGCCCAGACAAGGCGGCCCAGCGGAACGCCTTGCGCCGACTCCCGGTGGCCGCAAGGATCGGCATCGCCACGGCGAGGCCCTCCGGGATGTTGTGAATCGCTACGGCAATCGCAATCGCGAGCCCAACTGAAGGGTCATGGAGCGCACCGGCCAGCGTGACCATACCCTCAGGGAAGTTGTGAATGCCGATGCCGAGCGCGACAAACAAGCCAATCTTGAGGAGTCGCGCCTGCTGGTCGAACCCGTTCCGGTCTGCGGTACCACGTCCCCGGGGGCCGTGCCCGTCGAAACGCCGGCCCCTTCGTCCGGGTCCGCGGCAGACGAATCCCTCGCGATCGGTCCTCTCCAGGCAGAGTCCCGGGGGCGGCTCGCAGACGTGCTCGGCCAGGTACTCGTGCGGAATGAGGATGTCGATCAGGAACATGACACCCATCCCAAGGAAGAACGTGATGTTCGCGGGGAGAAACCCGATGGAAACGACCGCACTTCCGAGCAGCTCGACGAACGAGACGTAGATCATCACGCCGCCGGAGAGCCCGAGCGTCACTGCCATGACTCGAGAACCCGGCGCGCGCAAGAAGAGCGCGACTCCGGCGCCGATCAGGGTCGAGAGGCCGGCCAGGGTCGCAAGAACAAGTCCGTAGCCGACGCCGCTCACGCGCTTCGCCTCAGTTGTCTGGACTCGTACACGCGCTGATCATACCGGAGACATCGACTCCGTTCCGGACAGTGACATTCGGCCACCTCTCAAGGGGCACAGGCCTGGCACTCGGCGCGGCCGAGGATAAGCTGGGGCCATGAACAAGCGTGGGTACATTGCCATCGCGGTCATCGTCCTGCTCGCCGCCGCCGCGGTCGCCTACTTCGGTTTCTTGCGCCAACCCGCCGGGCCTTCCGCCTCAACCAAAGGGAAGATCCTCGTCGCCCTCGACGCCGGGCACGGCGGGAAGGACCCCGGAGCCACGTCCGGCGACTACACCGAGAAGGCGATCAACTTCGCCATCGTCAAGAAGATCCAGTCCCTGCTCGCGTCCGATGCGCAGATTCGCACGATCGCGACGCGGTCCGTCGACGTCTTCGTTCCGCTGGAAGAACGCATCCGCATCGCGCAGGACGGCGGCGCGTCGATCTACGTCAGCGTCCACGTCAACTCGTTCACCCAGAGCGACGTGAGCGGCGTGGAGACGTGGGTCGACACGACGCGCAAGGACTCGGATGCCAGCTGGACTCTCGCGGCGATGCTCCAGGACGCTCTGAGCCTGTCGACCGGCGCGCGCAACCGCGGCATCCGAACGCAGGAGTCGTACCTGCAGCGGACGTTGATGCCCGCCGTCACCGTGGAGGTCGGCTACATCACGAACCCAGCCGAGCGGACCCAACTCCTCGACGGGTTGTACCAGGACAAGATCGCCGCCGGCGTCGTCACCGGTATCCGTCAATTCCTCGCCTGGCGTGTGACGAATCCGCCGGCATCCACCACCCCCGCGACCACGCCGGCCTCCACGAAGGCCACAACGCCCGCGACATCGACGACGAAGACGACAACGCCCGCCAGCGCGAAACCGAAACCCTAGTCAAGGTCGAGACGTTGTAGAGCAGCCGGCCGTTCTTTCGCTGTAGGCTCAGGCGTTTTCCGAAGAGCGCTGGCCGCCGCGAGGCAGTCGTTCTCGCTCGCGCCGCGAGAGTCGTTCGACGACAAGCGAGTAGGACTCGTCGATCCAGTCGGCAAGCTCGTCGTCCGCCACGCCCCCATCCAGGACGACCGTGTTCCAGTGGTCCTTGTTCATGTGGTAGCCCGGAAGGACGGACGCGTTCTGCGCGCGAAGGAGCTGGCCGTGCAACGGCTCCAGCTTCAAGGTGATCCGGGCCGGAGAGTCGGGCGCGACGAGGGCGAACATGCGCCCGCCAACCTTGTAGACGAGAACGTCCGGGCCGAAGGGCTGGTCCTCCATCGCACCGGGTTGGGAGGCGAGCAGGCGGCGCAACGCTGCAAGATCCATGCTAGCGAGGGTTCCAGACCAGCTCGGGCACCCTGCGAGGCACGAGCCTTCGGAAGGGATGGAGAGGGTATCCCAGAACGAGTGTAACCTGGGCGGTGCGCCCCTCCGACAGTCCCAGCATGCGCCGAACCTTGTTGCTGTGTTCGGCCGTCATCTGGAAGATCCCGATCTGGCAGGTGGACAACCCCTGCCGCTCCGCGGCGAGCATGAGGTTGTACGCAGCGTAGATGGCGTCATCGCGCGCGAACGGCCGCCGACTCCGCGTGTGCCCGACGAGCACGACGGGGGCGTTGTAGAAGACGGGATCGAGACCCTTTGCCCAGCGGTCGAGGAGTTCCTCGCCAGCTCGCGGATTGCTCCCGGCACTCTTCGTCAACTCCCGCCCAAGAAACAGGCGCAGGACCCCACGGAGCACGGGGTGACGCATCAGGTGCGAGAATCGGCGGATCTCGTCGACGGTCGCCTTGGACATCTCGGTGATGCGCGCGCGATCGTCGATCGCGATCCAATCGACATCCTGGCTATTCTGCGCCGACGGTCCCCAGCGGCTGACGCTCGCCAGATCGCGCACGATGTCGCGCGGCACGGGCCGTTCGGCGAATGTCCTGGCTGACCGCCGCGCCCGCATGAGGATTGCCAATTGCTCCCCCGTGGGCTGCCGACCGTTGTCGATGAGCGGGCACTTCTCGAGCGGGAACGCGTCGTGGTCGATCGCGTCGACCGGACAGACCGAGACGCACTGCCCGCACCCCCAGCATTTCTCAGGGCGGACGGCGACCGAGGCGCCGTCGCGAATCTCGAAGACATCGGCGATCGCGCAGACTCGAACGCACGCGCCACACTGAATGCAGGCTCTCGCATCGACCGTGATCTTGCTCATTCGTATCCTCTCGATGGGCCAAGCGTAGCTAGAGTCACGGTTTCCGCGGGTGACGCCGAGCGAGCCCCGACGGGACGAAGGGTCCTCCCGCACCAGCCACGTGTCCGATCTCGACACTCCGGGCTGGGTAGCCTCAACGCATGGAAGAGAATCCGTTCGTCGATCGGCTTCTGTCGCAGGTGTCCCTCGACGCCGTGGACTTCGCCAGCGACGTCGAACGCTTGTTGGCCGAGCAGGTCATCTTCCTGCGCGGCGAGCTCGAAACGTGCCGCCGTGAGGCCGTCGTCGGCGCCCACGCGGTGATCGGCGAACTGTACGCACGCATCGGCTCCCTCGAGGACGAGATCCGCTTCCTGCGCGGTCAGCTGGTCGTGCGAGCCAGTTGAAACCGCTTCTCGGTTGGCGTAGCGTTACGACGCCATGGCGAATCTAGAGATCCCTCCTCATCTTGCGAAGGCACGCGCCGAGCGAGCCGAGCTCGAGCAGCGCTTGTCGGACCCGAACGCGTACGCGCGCCCGGAGTACCGCGAGACGGCTCAGCGCTTCGCGCGGGTACAGGATCTCATCCGCATCGGTGAGGAGTGGGAGAAGCTGGCAACGTCCATCGCCGAGATGGAGGAGATGCGGAACAGCGACCTCGAGCTCCGCGACCAGCTGACGCAGGCCATTGAGGCGGACCGCCCGCGGCTCGACGACCTCGCCGGCAGGTTCCGACGGTTGCTCGCGCCCCCGGATCCGAACGACGAGAAGAACGCAATCATCGAGATCCGTGCCGGCACGGGCGGAGAGGAATCGAGCCTTTTCGCCGCGGACCTGCTCCGCATGTATGCGCGGTTCGCCGAGAAACTGCGTCTCAAGACCTCGCTCCTCGACAGTCACCCGACGCCGCTCGGCGGCTTCAAACAGCTCACGTTCTCCGTCGAGGGGAAGGGCGCCTACAGCGTGTTCCGCTATGAGTCCGGCGTCCACCGCGTCCAGCGCGTGCCGGAGACCGAAGCGCAGGGCCGCATCCACACGTCGACGGCCAGCGTCGTCGTGCTTCCGGAAGCCGAGGATGTGGAGATCGAGATCGATCCCAACGACTTGCGCATCGAGACCTTCCGCTCTCAGGGCCCCGGCGGGCAGAGCGTGAACACGACCGACTCCGCGGTCCGCATCACGCACGTCCCGACCGGCATCGTCGCGAGCTGCCAGGACGAGAAATCTCAAATGAAGAACCGCACCCAGGCGATGCGCGTCCTTCGCGCCCGCCTCCACGACCTACACGAACAGAAGAAGCAGGCGGCACTTAAAGCTACACGACGCGCCGCGATCGGAACGGCCGAACGCAGCGAGAAGATCCGCACGTATAACTATCCGCAGAATCGCATCACCGACCATCGCATCGGGCTCAGTCTCTACGACCTGACGACCGTCCTCGAAGGCAACATGGAACCGCTCGCCGAGGCTCTCCGATCCCACGAGGCCGACAGCGCTCTCGAAGAGTAGAACACCGACAGCAACGGCAGTTGCGCACGCTTCCTGCTTGACACTCCCCGGACCGCCCGATACTATTGCCGAGCTTCACTCGGGGTCTGTAGCTCAGCTGGTTAGAGCGCTCGCCTGATAAGCGGGAGGTCCCTGGTTCGAGTCCAGGCAGGCCCATAGAGTACGCTCCCGTACGGCTTTTCCTCGACAGACCTAGTTGGACGACCCTGCACAGCCGCTTCCCCTCAGAGAAACGTGAGCCAAGGTGAGGAGCCTGCTTGTCCGTGGATCTGCCGTCGGGGAACACGCCAGGCAGAAGAAGCGGCACTAGCCCGACTACTTCGCACGTCGGAGTACTCGGTCCGGCCGCAAGCGGAGCTACTCCGCATCCGAACCCACATGCACTTCCTCTATTAGCATATCCACAGCCCCCTGCAATCGCTCAGAACTCTCGATGAACACGCGCAGAAGGATGACCTCTGGCACCCACGTCAGGGTGAGTGGGCGCAGATGCCGGTTCCCGATCTGGCATGACAACGTGGCATGTGCGGCGTCGAACGCAAGCCGAATCAGGGCTCCATCCAGAAGAACAGGTCCGTCAAGCCTCGTTGATTGCACGACCGGTGTGTTCTGGTTCTGAGGATCGTAGGCATAGTGGTTAAGTTCGAGCCCGTCGAGATTGCCTTTCAGCTGGAGCAGTGCGGCGTGGCTGATCGGGCCATTCAGCTCGATGACCAGCATCGGCTCGAGTTGCGATGCCGTCACGGCAAGGACTACCTCGAAGTCCGCATTGCCATCAAGTAGGAGTCCGCTGAGCCGGAAGCCGGACTGGCGAAGCTCGGCCAGCCTCGTGACCCCCTGGATTCTTATTGCTCCCTCGATCAACTGGACGGAGATGGAAGGGTCGAAGTTCTCCTTCCACCTGGGGTCATCGATCTGCCATTGAGTCTGAAGTGTGGGGGAGTCGAAACTGTCATGGAACTCGAGTGCATAGCTCCTCAAGAGGCCGCACGTCCCGCGCGGGTCGTACGTAGAGCAAAGCCACTCGAACTCCAGCACAGCCGCAGTGGCTGGTTCCCAGTTGAGCCAATGACTGCCCCACGCTTCGACGGCTCCGCCCGCGAAAGTAAACTCCGTGGATTCCCCTTCGGGCTCGACGGCGGTCAGCAGATCTCCAAACCCTGTGATTGTGACCGCCTCGGAGAAGAGAACGCGAAGACCGTATGCAGTCTGTCCTGTGCTGTTGATCACGTACTCTCCCGCAAGAAGAGGGAAAGAACAGAGCACTACCAGAACGAGTCCAGCGGATGCCTTCCTCATGTCTCCTCCCTAGAGAGGAGCATAGCATGAGATCGCCACGAGGCGAAGCCACCGCCAGGTGCAACGGACGTCCTACCCCGGCATGGGTCGTTGGCTCGCCTCGCCCTGGTCTGGATCGGATGGCATCCGTCTCCGGCGCCGGTGGAGATGCAGGAATCGCAAGGATACGCGCGTTGTTAGGCCTGCAGTATCCGAACCCGCGACTTGCTCGGCGGTAGGGTCGAACGCATAACAACACAGCAGTACGCACGTTCTTCCGCTGGTTGTGCGCGGAAGATTCGAACACCGTGGCGCGCGCCTCGGAGCGATGAGCAAGTCCAACATCCTTGGAGAGGATTCGAGTGGTGACCCGTCCCGCCGGGTCACACAAGGAGAGGCCTTCCTAAAGGGCTACCCATGCCCGACGCCCTGAGCGGGAAGTTCAGCGACGGCTCCGCAGAGTGCCCGAGGGGCGGGCCTGGCGGGCCGCTCCGGGACACATCAGGGTAGCGATGCCCCGACACGCTAGGACCCATCAGCCAACCATAGACTGCCCACGTGCACGGCATCCTCGAAAGCTTGAAATCCGTCGCCGGAAGTTCGAAAGTTGTCCAAGAAGGCCCATAGAAGGCTCTTCTGTAGGCCCTTTCGTCGACAGACCTGATTGGACGGTCCTGCTCGCTTCCCCTCAGAGAAACGTGAGCCAAGGCAAGGATCCGCCTAGTCCTTCGACTAGTTTTCGAGGAACAGGTCATGGCCGATCAGTCTCTCTCGATTCGGCGAGGTAGCTGAACACCAAGCTGCCGGTGTCGAGCGATCAGGCGGAGCAGCCAGGCAATTGCCTGGCTGCTCCGCTGCTACCCTCCAAACGTGGTCGTTGGAACCTCACTGCGTGCACGTGGGACACGGCAACCCGCCCTGCGGACAGCCGTAACAGGATTGAGCCACCCAGGCCGCTCGGCACTCCGTAGTATGAGGATCCACGTAGTGCTCGAGTTCGTGCAGGAGTGAGAGACCATCAGCTCCCTTTCTCAGGCAGATCATGAGGTAGGTCTTGCTCCCCGGGGTGTAGCCGTACCCCGTGTCGCAGACCGTCGCCCCGCTCGCGTCGGGAACCTCGCAGTCGTCGGGGTAGATGACGAGCGTCGCCATCGCAGCGAGCATGTCGTCGGTCAGGGCGCCTCGCAAGTACGGATCATTGAAGCGGTCGAGGTTCGTGTTGTTGCGGATGCAGCCTGCCTTGAGCTTCGCTTCAACCTCCTGAAGCAACAGCTTCAGACGCTCGAGCTCTGAGGAATGGCCGCAGTTCACGCAGGGCGCGCAGCCGATGCAGACCGCATCCTTGTACCCAATCGCCATCTTCGGGAGAACCCGGATCGTCGCCTTTGTGCTGCCATGGTCGTTCGACGCTACGAGAGTGAACGTGCTGCCCTGATTCCCAATTGGCGGTTGATGGCGTGATCCGTGGTCGCCTGGCGGGAGGTCCACACTGGACTGTGGACAGTCCCCGGACGTGTTCGGCGGAAGCTCCGCCGGCACCGGGCCACAGCTCGTCTCAAGGCTCACTTCCGTGGTGTTGGTGACCACCCATGAGAGTTGGAACTCCTCAGTCGTGAACGCCGCGTAGGTGGAGACAGCACCGTTCTGCCTAATAAGGGTCAGCGTGGCGTGGAAGAGACTGATCGTCGGTAGGGTCTCTGGGTACCTGAACTCGATCTTTCCAATCGAGACCAGACCCGTTGTCGGGCTCGTCAGCTTGAGCTGCCACGCCGTACCCGCAGACAGCGCGCGGGGGGGCACCAGGAATCGTGTGTCAAGTGGACTCCTGCCCTGGATCCTCACGTAGGGCTCGGTTTGCCCGGGACCGTACAGCGTCAGCTCGAGGGGTACCGGCGCGTCCCACGTCGCGTGGACATCAATATACCCCGACTCGTAGACGCTGAACTCCCAGGCGATCGTCCTATGGGAGGCCAGTTTGAAGTCGTGCTCCTCGGTCACCACAGCAGCTGCAGCAGAGAATGCCAAGACGAGGACTGCCAAACCCACCAATACGCAGACCGTAGCCAACTGGTTCCTTCTCATGCTCCCACTCTCCCTCTCCCGCCGCTCTGAGCGCGAACCTCGCGGCGGCACTCACGCTGCGCTCACAGTAGCGATGACACGCTGGCCTAGTCAAACGCCAAGGCCCAATCCGCGCCCTTGAGCAGGAGACGACGCTGTCCGTCGCGCAGCCCTGCGAGCCAGTTCCGCCACACCCTCTTGCCGTGTCCCACGAGGGCCAATCTGCACGTAACGACGGAGGTCTACTGCGCCTCGCCCAGTATGCGCTGGCCGACACCTCGAGCTCCCGACAGATCGGCTCGACCCCGAAACGAGCGCGCTGCTCATCGATGAATGCGCTCACCTCGGACGGGGTTGGTCGAGCTCGCGTGCGAAAAACACGCTCGCCGCCAGCTCCTCGCGCTCCACGGTCGCCAGTCGGTCGGCACGCGTGCCGTCGTTGGCCTCATCCTGACGCACCCAGACCCGTAGGGTCTCGTGGTGCACTCCAAGATCACGAGCTACCGCCGAGATCGGTCTGTCCGCCCCCCCGCGCCAGTCGCACCGCCCTCTCACGCAGCTCGGGCGGATACTTCGATCGTCTCCCCATGTCTCACGGTCTCCTCTCCAGGTTCCCATGTTCCTGGAAACAGAGCCTCCGTCAAACCCGGGGCGTATCATGTGGTTGCACTCTGCCTCTTGACCGTTCTGACTTGGCTTGCTAGATTGAGCGACAAGGAGGCCGTCACATGCGGGAACTACCAGCAATCCTTCTCACTGTCTTCCTTATGACCTCGGTCTGTCTAGGGGCTTCGGAGGTCCTGACCAACGATACCGGAAGAACCGCGACGGGCGTTGTTGTTACGTTCTCCGGCAAGGTGACGCTTGCCAGTTGGGATGACAGTGTCTTCCCGGACGCGAACCCGGGCGAGCGAGGAGCCATCTCGTTTGCCTTCAGCGGAGGGAGCTTGGCAAACAGAGGACGCTTCAAGATCGCATGGAGCCCATCCTCCGCAACTATCGTCGACATCCAATGGAAGGAGCCCTCAGCTGGCCTTGATGCGGCTGGAATCAACTGGGAGTCTCTCCCAGTAACGATCAGCTATGCGTACGATCCTCCCCTAACGGCCTTTGTCAACTGCGTTACAGGTGCCACGTGTGGCAACCCGATGGACATTTCTCTGGCTCGGTACTGGGGCCGAGACGGGATCCACGTAAAGGCCGTTCGCGTCGGTCTATCTGAAGCTGGCCTGGCAGTCAACGTCGAACTCCACGACGGCGACAAGTGGGGCAACTACGGCTACATCGTGGCTTTCCATATCGGCAACTCCCGGCTCCTGATGTTTCTCTACCCGCAGGATATGAAGGCAACGCGGCTTGCGGCGGATGGGGACGGCAAGTGGACCGAACTTGGAGCGGTTTCTGCGACGTCCTTCACGGTGGCGGGTAGGGTGATGAAAGCGTGGTTCCCGAGTGCCTTGTACTCCAAGCAGTTCACGGCGGAGACCCTGACGGCCAGTCCGCTAGACATGCACCTAGACTGCATTCAGGGGGCGAGAAGGGAACTGTTCAGCTATAGCGGGAGGGGAAGTGCCACGTGGATCGGCAGGGAGCCGGCCATCGCGGAGATTCCCGGCCTTGAGTCTGTAGGAAACCCGTTCCGGCGTCGGTACCCGGGTGAGGGAGCGCTGGCCTTTCCGAGAACAGTCTGGGACATGCAGGCGTGGAACGGACGGATCTACTTCGGGCACGGAGATTACGGCGGCAATGCCGGGCCGATCGATGTCTGGTACTACGCTCCCGACCAAGCACGCTTTGTGGCTGAGTTCAGCGTGGACGATGAGCAGATCGGCCGGTACTGTCCCATCGGTGACCGTCTCTTCATCCCCGGTTACGACGCAATGGAGTCCTGGGGCTTCGGGAACCTCTACGTCAACGAGGGTACAGGCTGGCAGAAGCTGAGAACGATTCCCAACGCAGTTCATGTGTACGACCTCGCGATGTACGAGGGTCGACTGTACGCGGTCGGGTCAGGCGGGCTTCCCGGCGATCCGCCACCGGACATGGGAGGCTTCATCGGTGTCTCTGACGACGTAGGTCGGAGCTGGGGGATCGAACAGCATTTCGGTCCGTTCTCCGAGGAGGGGATTACACGCGTTCGTAGCCCCTCCGATCCGGGGGTTTGGCGGTTCATGTCGCTCTTCGAACTGCAAGGGAAGCTCTTCGCGTCGGGATGGGGTGCCTCTCGGATCTACGAACTTGGACCTGGTGGTTTCTCGGTCCTCAGAGTAGATCCCTTCCCGGGAACTGCGTCCCAGTTCGACGAAGCGCCCCTCTTACCCCCGAATGAGATTGACTTGAGTATGAAGGAGCTGTACCACTTGTATGCCGATCCGAAGGTCGGAGGGTACATCGCTCGGAGCGTCCAATTCTCGGGCCAGCTTGTGTACATCGGACAGGGGATTGGTCTGTTCGAGGCGACAGCAATGCAGGACGGGCAGATTCGTCGGGTCTTGGATCTAGGTGCGGCCTGGCAGCCGCGGGATCTCATCGCAACCGGTGACCAGTTGTACGCCCTGTGCGTCTCGGCGATGGACAGTGGTTTTCAGTCTCGAGTCTATGTGACGCGTGATCTCAATGAATGGAGTGTGGTCACGGACTTCGCGGCCGACGCCCCGGCCTTCTCCATCGAAGTACTAGACGGCTACCTCTACCTAGGCCTGGGAGGCGCGTACCTAAGTAGCGGCAACATCTATCGAGTGAAGCTGTCCGGGGAGTGAGCGGCCCAAGACGCCCCAGTGGAAGCGGGGGAACTCGCGAGACGTCAGGTGTTGGCATCCTTGGATCGATTGCCCAACCGGCCCCGCTCGCGCTGCTGAGTTGCGGCACCCTGATGAGCAGTTCCGCAGGGCGTGTCCTGGTCGAGCGGCTGCTGAGGAGGGTCCGCCACGTTAGGGATGCCGACGCGCTGGGATGCTAGGGCTCGTCAGCCATCCACGGACTGCCCACGAGCACGACATCAAGAGCTTGAAATCCGCCTCCCGAAGTTCGAAAGTTGTCCAAGAAGGCCCATACCCATCTTCTACAGTTTGCGGACCCTCTGACGCGGGAATGTAGATCTGGACGAGAGTCAGTCTGGCGAAACGCTCTCGCCTGCTGCCAGGATCGAGACGATAACTCTTGACGTAGACGCCACATCTCGCTAGCACGATGCTGCTAGGGAGGAGGTGGCGGTGTTCATCCGCACGAAGCACGTCTCGGGTCATGACTACGTCCAGCTCGTGGAGAGCCGTTGGGAAGACGGCCGCTCCCGTCAACGCGTCGTCGCCACCCTCG
>Ga0315287_10000336_pt1 | contig 40797 bp, 44 predicted proteins | sample YL17G11_0_MG_FD_205037 | JGI IMG/M metagenome (GOLD analysis project Ga0315287, IMG submission 205037) | Sediment microbial communities from Yellowstone Lake, YNP, Wyoming, USA - YL17G11_0 | ecosystem: Environmental > Aquatic > Freshwater > Lake > Sediment | place: USA: Wyoming | collected...
CGCGAAGCCGCTGACGTGGTGGCACTGGATGGACGGTAACATCACGCGCGACGGCATCACCGCCGATCTCGACCGGACTAAAGGGGTCGGGAGTCTTTGATTGGACCTCGTGCGGCAGACATACACTCCCGACCTCTTCATCCTTCCTTGCTGTGCGGTAGGCGCCGCCATCTTACTCCTTCCTCAATGGGGCAACAAGCGGGATGTCGCCGGAACGCATGCTTGACTCCCGCTCAGTTTCCCGCAAATGGCCTAAAAAACCGGGCTTGAAATTGGGCCAGCCGGTGTGCTACGATCGGGCACAGGGAATGATGAATGATGAATGATGAACGGGCGGCCGGAACCGGGCGAAGGATGACGGAATTGGAAAAACGGGCGCGGTGTTGACTAACAACAAGCCTGCGAATCGGTGGACACATTACTGGTTTTTCGGCTTCTTGGCTCTGATTTGCCGCTTCACGCGCGCGGGTGGAACTTTTTGTGAACCGCCTTCAGCCGCGCGGGGTCGACGTGCGTGTAAATCTGCGTGGTGGCGATGCTGGCGTGGCCCAGCATCTCCTGCACTTGACGCAGGTCGGCGCCGCCGGTCAAAAGGTGCGTGGCGAAGCTGTGGCGCAGGGTGTGCGGGCTGACTTCCGGCGGCGCGCCGACGCGCCGGGCGTACCGCTTCAGCAATTCCCATATCCGCTCGCGTCGCAATCGCCGGCCCCGGTACGAGAGCAGGACCCATTCGGGCGCGGAGGATCGGCGGGCGGCCAACTTCGGCCGCTCGTGTTCCAGGTACGCCCGCACCGCCTCGATGGACCGGACCCCCAGCGGCACGAGTCGCTGCTTGTCGCCCTTGCCGCGGCAGGCGCAGAAGCCCTCGTCCAGGCGCAGGTCGCGGAGCTTGAGATTCGACAGTTCCGACGCCCGGCAGCCCGTGGCGTAGAGCAATTCCAGCAGGGCCCGATCGCGCCGCCAACACGGATCGCTCCTGCCCGGCGCGGCGAACAGCCGCGTAACCTGCTCGACGCTCAGCACTTTGGGCACGCGCTCCCACAGTTTCTGGCTGCCCAGCAATTCGGCCAGATTATCGCTCATCACTGCTTCCAACTGCAGGTAGCGGAAGAAGACTCGCAGCGAGACGATGTGCCGGGCGATGCTGGCGGGGGCAAGTTTGCGGGCGTGCAGCCAGGTCACGTAGTCGGCCAGGTCGCGGATCGACAACTTCGGAATGTTTCGCTGGTCGAGCCACGACGAGAAGTGTTCCAGGTCGCGGCGATAGGCCGCTACGGTATTCTCCGCCAGGTGGCACTCGCCCTCCGCGTAGGCCACAAAAGCGTCGAGCCAGCCCTTGGCCATGCCGGCGGGCTTGGGCGACTGGACGCGGAGGAGTCGGCGGCGAGTGTGTGCCATGTCTGTTCGTTTCGGACGGCAGAATGGGCAATCTCCAGCAGATTTGCCGCTGCCCGCCCCACCCCACCCAGCCGCTCGTCAAAGTCGCTTGCCTCCGCTACAATCTCCGTATATGCTTAGCATCGACGAATCAATAATTGTCATCCTGAGCGCAGCGAAGGATCTCGATGCGCTCTGACCAGTATCCTTCGCTGCGCCGTATAATTGCGGTTGGAGTGATTTATGGCTATAGACAGCATTGTTGCCGAAGTGCGACAGGTTCGCGAGGAATTGGCGAGACGCTTCAACTATGACCTTCGAGCCATGATCGAAGATGCCAGAGTCCGGCAAGCGGCTGGTGCATGGAAGACGGTGTCCTTCCCCGCAAAGCCTGTCGAGAGATCAACGCCTGTCGAACCGCCGCACCACGGTACGCAGCCAACCGAGGTGGCCGGTCGAAGTTGAGGGTGGTACGATCCTTGCAGGGAGGGCATGGTATGAGAAAATTCGCGATTTGGTGCGTAATGCTTCTCGCGATGGCGGGGACCGCTTTCAGCGAAACGAAAGAGCCGTCGAAGGAACTTGCGGTGGACCTGGGTAAGGGCGTGAAGCTGGAGATGGTCCTGATCCCGGCGGGCGAATTCAAGATGGGCGACGATCAGTCGGGACGGGGCTTTGAGAAGCCCGTCCACAAGGTGGCGATTACGGAGCCGTTCTACCTCGGCAAGTACGAGGTTACGCAGGAGCAGTGGGAAGCCGTCATGGGTAACAACCCAAGCCACTTTAAGGGGGCGAAGAACCCCGTGGAAACCGTTTCGTGGGACGATTGCCAGGCTTTTCTTGGTAAGCTCAATGCGAAGATAGGCAGGCAGGGCGGCAAGTTCGTCTTGCCGACCGAGGCTCAGTGGGAATATGCCTGCCGGGCAGGGAGCACGAGCAAGTTCTGTTTTGGCGACGATGAGAACCAGTTGGGCGAATACGCTTTCTATGCCAGGAACTCTGGCGGCAAGACGCACCCGGTAGGTGAGAAGAAGCCGAACGCCTGGGGGCTATATGGTATGCACGGAAACGTAGGTGAGTGGTGTCGCGATTGGTACGGTGCGTATGGGACGGAAGCGGTGACAGACCCGCGTGGGCCTGCCATAGGCGCGATCCGCTTGTTCCGGGGCGGGACTTGGGGCGGCACCGACTGGTACTGCCGGTCGGCGCCTCGCTACCAAATCGTTCCCGAGGGCAAGAACAGCCTCCTGGGCTTGCGTATCGTCCGAGTCCCGGCGGTCGTCGCAACGGCACCCAAGCAGATCACCAACTCGATCGGCATGAAGCTGGCGCTCATCCCGACGGGCGAGTTCAAGATGGGCAGCGGTGAGTCAGCGGAGGCCACAGCGGCCTTCTTCAAAAAGACCTACGGCGAGGATCTTCTGACCGTAGAGTCTTTCAAGGACGAACATCCGCAGCACCGGGTGTGGATTTCGCGGCCCTTCTACCTGGGCGCCTACCACGTCACACGGGGCCAGTTTCGGCAGTTCGTCGCCGACAAAGGGTACAAAACGGACGCGGAGAAGGGCGAGAAGCCGGAGGCCTGGGGCTTTGACCCTGACACGAAGGAGGCCGGCACCAAGGGAATATACTCCTGGCGGAACGCGGGTTTCGAGCAGACCGACGAGCACCCGGTGGTCAACGTGAGTTGGAACGACGCGACGGCTTTTTGTAAATGGCTCAGCAAAAAGGAAGGCAAAACCTACCGGCTGCCAACGGAGGCCGAGTGGGAATACGCCTGCCGTGCAGGCACGACAACGCGGTATTCCAGCGGCGACGATCCCGAGACTCTGGCTATAGTCGGCAACGTGGCCGACGCCACGTTCAAGGCAAAGTTCCCGGATCGGAAGTACACGATCAAAGCCAGCGACGGCTATGTGTTCACAGCTCCGGTGGGAAAGTTCAAGCCCAATGCCTTCGGGCTTTACGACATGCACGGGAATGCCTGGCAGTGGTGCGCGGACTGGTACGGCGAAGCGTACTATGCCACGTCCCCCGCGGATGACCCGACCGGCCCGGATTCCGGCCATCTCCGTGTCCTTCGGGGCGGTTGCTTTGGCAACGTGCCGGTCGATGCCCGTTCCGCCAAACGCCGCTGGTTCATGGCTGACACCCAGTTCATCTTTCTAGGTTTCCGTGTTGCCAGGACTCCGTAACAATATGGCATTTGGCTGTGTTACCCTTTGCGGTTTAACCCTTTTCCTTTTTTACCTCGCCGCGCAGCGGCACGCGATTTCTGGCGGACAAGTGGATGGGGATGGCGAATCCAACAACTGTCGTGATTGACTGTCATCCTGAGCGCAGCGAAGGATCTCCGTGTGTCCCAGCTAGATCCTTCGCTGCGTTCAGGATGACAGTTGTTGACTCGCCGATCCTAAACACACTCGCGCAGAACCCAATCACCAATCCCTAATCCCTCCCATGCCCATCGCCACCCTCTCTGAAATGTCGCCCGGCCAAGAGGCCGATCTGTTCTTGCTGATGACCGTCAAAGAGGAACTCACCACGAAGACGGGAAAACCCTATTTCCGCGTCGGTTTTCGCGACGGCGCCCGCGAGGTGAGCTTCCCCATCTGGGGCGATTCTCCCTGGGCGGTCGAATGTCGCGACCGCTGGAATCCCGGCGTGTTCTACAAGCTCCGCGCGGTCTACCAGGACACCAGCTACGGGCCGCAATTGGAAATCCGCAAGATTCGCGAGGTGATCGATGCCGACGCCGCCGACGGGTTCGATCCCCACGCGCTGCTGCCGCGTTCCCGCTTCGACTCGCGGAAAATGTACGACGAGTTGTTGGCCATCGCCCGCGAACACATCGGCAATCCCGGCCTGCGGAAGTTGGTCGAGACGATCTTCCACGACAACCGCGAACTGCTGCTGACGTTGCCGGCCGCGCGGCGGAACCATCACGCTTACGTTGGCGGGCTGCTGGAGCACACGCTGAGCGTCACGCGGACCTGCCTCTACCTGGCCGGCAAGTACGCCGAATACTACCCGGAGATGAAGCCGCCGCTGGACAAGGGCCTGGTCGTCGCGGGCGGAATCCTGCACGACATCGGCAAGCTCCGCGAACTCGAACAGCGGCCCGAGGGCGCCACGCACACGGCCGAGGGGGCGTTGATCGGGCACATCCTCAGCGGACGCGACATCGTCCGCGAGGCGGCCACCGCCATGAAGGGTCAGCCGGCCCTGGACGCCGAAACGCTACTGCGGCTGGAGCATCTGATCATCGCGCACCAGCGGTTGCCCGAGTGGGGCTCGCCCAAGCCGCCGATGACGCCCGAGGCCCTGTTGGTGCATTACGCCGACGACATCGACGCGAAGTACCAAATGTTGGTCGCCGTGTTGCGCGACGATACCAACCCGGGACCGGTGACAGCGAGAAAAAATGTGCTGATGCAACAAGTGTATCGAGGGATTAGGGATTAACCCCGAAAGGAGACTTCCATGAACGTACCCGTCACCACTACGTTTTCCGTCGAAGGCTACCGAATCGCCGCCTACAAGGGCGTCGTGCGGGGCATCATCGTGCGTGCGCCGACGATTCGCCAGGGCATCCTCGGCGGACTGAAGAACATCATCGGCGGCAACATCGGCGCCTACACCGAGATGTGCGAACAGGCCCGGCAGCAGGCCTACGATCTGCTGATCCAGCACGCGGTGCAGCTTGGGGCCAATGCGGTGGTCGGCTTGCGGTACGACGCCTCCGAGGTGGGGGGCGCAACTGCCGCAACCGAGGTCCTCTGCTACGGCACCGCCGTGGTGATCGAGCCGATGTCAGGCCCTTGACACGCGCACGAAGGGGTGCTAGACTAGTCTTAGACTGGTCTGAATGGAGATTCTCCCATGCAAACTGTTGGCGCCTACGAAGCGAAGACGCACCTGCCGGCACTCTTGGATCGTGTTGCCCAAGGGGAACGGATCACCATTACCCGGCACGGTGTTCCCGTAGCCGTGCTGGCGCCTCCGAGCGGTGCCCGAAAAGGCGATGTCCAAGCGGCGATTCGGGATCTGCTCGAGTTCCGTAAGGGTCATCGTCTGGACGGCCTTTCCATTCGGGAGTTGATCGAGGAAGGGCGGCGATGAGTCGTTTCGTGCTCGATTGTTCGGTGACGATGGCATGGTGCTTTGAGGACGAGACGGATTCTCGTGCGCAAGCCGTGTTGGCCGCGATGCCCGCTCAAGAAGCCCTTGTGCCTGGCCATTGGCCGCTCGAAGTGGCCAATGTATTGGCGGGCGCTGAGCGGAGGAAGCGTACGACTGCGACGCAGATTGCGAGATTCATCGACATTCTGGACAGGCTGTCGATTGTCGTCGACGACCAGACGGCGAAGAAGGCGTTTGGCGAGGTGCTCACGTTGGCGCGCACCCATCGGCTTACCGCCTACGACGCCGCCTATCTGGAACTTGCCTTGCGCACCGGATGTCCGCTGGCCAGCCTCGACGCCACGCTGAACAAAATCGCAGCCGCGCTCGGCATCGCACTGTTTGTGGGCTAATCTGAATTGTGCCCCTTATCCGCTCGTAGGCGCCGGCGGCAGCAAGCGTGCCGCGTGGGTGATAGATACAATTTCAATGGTGCTCTCAGACACCCGGTACACAATGCGGTAATTCTGAAAATGACGCTCGCGCAAGTCCTCGCGACCATACTCGGGTACAACGGCGCCAAGTAACGGCTGGCGCGGAAGCGTTTCGATGAGCGATACCGTGCGTTTGGAGAACAGATAGGCGTACTTCGGCGAGTCGCGAGCGATGAACTAGCACGCGGCATCCAAATCGCGCAAGGCCCGAGCCGACCAGATCAATCTAGCCATTTGCCAAGCCGCCGTTTCGCTTCCTCGTGGTCGATGCCTTCCCCCGCGTCAAGTTGTCTGAGTCCTTCGTCGACTTTCTGGCGAAAGTACAACTCTGCCATGATATCCTCCACGGAGGTGTCGTCGGGCATGCGTTCGATCATTTCCATGACGGCCTGTTTGGTGGTTGTCGGCACGGATACCTCCTTCAATCGGTGAGAAAATGCTCTCTTAACGACATATTGTAACAGTCTTTGTGTCAGCGTTCAAATCCGATTCCCCCGACACCCGCTCAATCCGTGCCCCTAGTTGGCAGAGCTTTCGTTCCAGCCGCTGGTAGCCGCGGTCGAGGTGGTACACGCGGTCGACGATGGTGCGGCCGTCGGCGGCCAGTCCGGCCAACACCAGGGCGGCGCTGGCGCGCAGGTCCGACGCAACCACCCGGGCGCCGCTGAGGCGCGGGACGCCGTCGATGGCGGCCGCGCCGTTGTGACATTCGATCCGCGCTCCCAAACGATTCAACTCGGCCACGTGCATGAACCGCCCGGGAAACACCTGATCGCGCACGGTCGATACGCCGTCGGCCAGGGCGAGCAGGGCCGTCCATTGGGCCTGCAAGTCGGTGGGAATGCCCGGGTAGGGCCGGGCCACAATGTCCACCGCCCGAAGCCGATCGGCGACACGGAGGGTGACGCGAGCCTCAATGTAGTCGGCACACTCCGTGTGCCCACAAGTTTGTGTTCGATACGGCTTACCGGTTTGGCTTGTCGGCACACGGAGTGTGCCGACTACATTGCCAACGTCGATCGTCGCGCCCACTGCTTGAAGGGTCTCCAGCACCGCGGCCATGTGCCCGGGCACGACGCCCGCGACGGTGGCCGAGCCGCGGGTAATCGCCGCCGCCATCAGCAACGTGGCCGCTTCGATGCGGTCGGGGATCAGCCGGTGGACCGCGCCGCCCAGTTGATCCACGCCTTCAATACGGATCGTGGGCGTTGCCAGCCCGGTGATCCGCGCACCCAGGGCGGTGAGGAAGTGGCCCAGGTCGACGATTTCCGGCTCGACGGCCGCGCCGTGGATGATGGTTGTGCCCCGGGCGAGCACGGCGGCGCTGAGCACGTTGGCCGTGCCGGTCACGGTGGGGCCGTCGGAGCCGCGGAGGTCGATGGTTGCGCCCACCAGCCGCCGCGCCTTGGCGACGACGTAGCCGTGTTCCAGACGGATCTCCGCGCCCAAGGCGGCCAGGCCCTTCAGATGCAGATCGACCGGCCGGTTGCCGATATTGCAGCCGCCGGGGAGCGGCACCACGGCCCTGCCTCGCCGGGCCAGCAGCGGCCCGAGCACGCAGAAACTGGCCCTCATCCGCCGGACCAGCGCGTCCCTGGCGCGGACGGGCGTGGGATCGACCGTTTCCAATATCATGGTGGGGCAGATATTCCTGTCCGCCATAAAGCCGCGACCGGTGGTCGCGCCCGGCAACGCGGCCACCGGTCGCGGCTTTATGCTAGATGTCATCACAACGCGCACGCCCAGACATCGCAGCACTTGGGCCTGGGTTCGCACGTCGATCAGCCGGGGCACGTTCTCCAACCGCACCGGCCCGTCGGCGAGGATGGACGCCGCCATGATCGGCAGCGCCGCGTTCTTCGCGCCGCTGACGCGAACCTCGCCCTGGAGTGCAACGCCGCCGGTGATTTCGAAATGGGACATAGGAAAAAGCGGTCAGCTTTCAGCGGTCAGCTATCAGCCACACCATTGATCGGGAACGATTGTACCCCAGCGCGGCGAGGATCACAATCATCCTGCGGCCGGTATGCCGAAACGGCGGCTGCATGCCTTCACGCCGGATGGTGTTCCCTTGGGCACAGTCGCCGCGCACGTTTGGACCCGAGCGGACGAGCCGCCCTTGCCGACCGCTGCGAAGTCATCTTCGAGCCGGCGGAGTGGAAGTCCGCATGGCGCGTCGTTCGCCAGTCGCGTCCACCGGTGCAGCCGCCCAAGCTGCGAGACATGGTGAGGCTGGTCGCACAGCTTGGCGGCTATGTGAACCGCTCGCGGCAGGACGAGCCTGGGCCGCGGACGGTATGGCTGGGACTTCAACGGTTGCACGACATCACCCTCTGTTGGCAGATGTTCGGCCCGGAGGCCAAAGCGGAGACAATATTTGTGTAGAACAACAAGCCGTGAACGGGCGTGACAGGAAGAAACAATAACGCCGGAATTGAATGGTTCTACTCACCCAGCGTAAACGCCGGGCCTAATACCGCTGATGTGGAAATGCCCGTAAACGGGCATACTTGAGTGAAACGGATATCCACTTTCAGAGTTGCGGGGAGTTGTGAGTATGAGCCCTAGCCCCGGTTGTCATGCTCCCCCAACCGAAGTAAAATCGAGTGGCAGGCAGTTGCCGGGGTTGCCGAACCTGCCGACATATCCCATTTGGTTGACATTCCGTGCGACTTCAAGACCGTTGGCCACGTTTGGGACTAACGAGCGTCCGGTATGGGAGCCATTTGTCCGATGGCTAAGCATCGAAGCTTCAGGCTTACACCAGCATCGGAGCAAGAATGGGGGCATGGCCTCACCCCGCAGTCGCCACTTATGCGTTCGTTCAAGCGATCGTTGGGCGTGCTCGCTCTTACGGGATTTTTGGCCAGCCTCATAATACATGTAACCACCTTTTTCGGCATCGTTCCTCCAAGACTATCCTGGCTGCTGCATTCCGGGATATTCCTGGTTTTCATTCCTATGATACTGACTTGGAACAGATTGGTGATGTCCAGGCGGACGGGGCGGAGCATGGCGGAGGCAAAGCGTGCCCATAGCGAACTGTTCTCGCACTCCCTGAGAACCGTTCCCATTTGGGTCAAGGCTGCGTACCTTCTTTGCTTTACTTATTATGTGGGGATCAGCGGTTCAGGGCTTGCTGCCGGCATTGCGGGCGCGCCCCCCGAGAAATTGATCTGTTCGTTTTCTGGGGGGTGGATGTTCTTCTACTCGATTCCAACCGTATTCTTCTTTTGGGTAGAACCTAGAGCGCGGGAGATCCAGGAAGTGGCCTACAACGAGCAGCAAGGTCCGCCTTCGGCGGATCAGCCTGGCGGCTGATGGCTTGGTCGTATCGTTAATCCCCCCCTGATTGAATCACTACCCTAACATCACAGGATCATTATGTCCGCGAACTATCTGCAAGAAATGTTCGGCTTGACGGGCCAAACGGCCGTCGTGATCGGCGGCGCGGGCGTCTTGGGCGGGGCCTTGTCTGCCGGACTGGTGCGAGCCGGCGCCCATGTGATCGTCGCCGATCTGACCGAAGAAGGCTGCAAGGCCCGCGTGCAAGCCCTCGAACAACTGGGCGGCAGCGCCGGCTACTGCACGGTGGACGTCGTCGCCCGCGAGTCGATCGAAAACCTCCTGGCCGAGACCCTCAAGCAGACCGGCCGAGCCGATATCCTTGTCAATGCGGCCGGCGTGAATGCCGGCAGTTCGTTCCTCGATGCCACGGAGGCCGACTGGGACCGCGTGCTGGCGATCAACCTCAAGGCCGTGTTTCAGGCCTGTCAGGTCTTCGCCCGGCACATGGTCGAAGCCGGCGGCGGCTCAATCGTCAACATCGGCAGCGTCACGTCGCATCTTCCCCTATCGCGGGTGTTCGCCTATGCGGCGTCGAAGGCGGGCGTGTTGAACCTGACGCGCAACATCGCCCAGGAGTTCGGCACGCGGGGCGTCCGCGCCAACGTCATTTGCCCCGGCTTCTTCCCCGCCGAGCAGAACCGCAAACTGTTGGACCACGAGCGGATTGACAACATCATGCGCCACACGCCGATGCGGCGTTTTGGCGAGCCGGACGAGCTGATCGGGGCACTGTTGCTGTTGGTGTCGCCCAAGGCCGGCAGCTTTATGACCGGTGCGGCGATCAATGTTGACGGCGGTTTCACGGCAGCGTGGTTCTGAGGCAGCCGGCAGGAAATGGACTACCGCCTGCCTCCCACCGTAGGACGGATTTCCTAATCCGTCCCGCCTGGTGGACGGATTGGGAAATCCGTCCTACGGGCATGCCAACTCGTGCTGGCGGCCTTGAGCCCCCTCTCCCAACGCGAGAGGCGAGGTATAATTGTCAGTGTTCCAGACAGCTTTAGGCTCGGAGACCGACCATGGCCCACACCATCCTGATCTTCGGCGCGTCCGGCGATTTGACCAGCCGCAAGCTGATTCCCGCCCTCTACGAGTTATACCGGAAGAAGCGGCTGCCGCCGGAAACGCGGATCGTCGGGTTCTCCCGGACCGGCTTCACGCACGAGGCGTGGCGGGAGAAGCTCGCCGGCACGACCGCCCAGTTCGTCGGCAAGGACTTCGACGCGCCGATGTGGCGGGAGTTTGCCCAATCGATCTATTACCACACGGGCGACATCGACCGAAGCGAGGATTTTCAGAGCGTCGGCCGATTCCTCGACGGCCTGGAAGGCGACGCGGGTGCCCTGCGGGTGTATTACATGTCCACGGCGCCGCGGTTCTATGGCCCGGCCGTTGCCCAGTTGGGCGCCGCCGGGCTGGCCGGCGAAACCAACAGCCCGCGCCGCCTGGTCATCGAAAAGCCCTTTGGCACCGATCTGGCCACGGCGCAGGAGCTCAACCGCAAGGTCCACGAGGTCTTCGCCGAGCATCAGATCTTCCGCATCGACCATTACCTGGGCAAGGAAACCGTGCAGAACGTACTGGTCTTGCGGTTTGCCAACAGCATTTTCGAGCCCATCTGGAACCGCAACTACATCGAGCACGTGCAGATCACCGCGGCCGAGGACCTGACGGTCGGGCATCGCTCCGCGTACTACGAGGGGGTCGGTATCCTGCGCGACATGTTCCAGAACCACCTGCTGCAGCTCATGACGTTCACGGCGATGGAGGCGCCGGCGCGGTTCGACGCCAACGCCATCCGCGACGAGAAGGTGAAAGTGCTGCGGTCGGTCCGCATCATGAAGCCCGACGAGGTATATACCGACACGATCCGCGGCCAGTACCGCAAGTATCGCGACGAGCCGGGAGTGCCGGCCGAGAGCGAAACGGCCACCTTCGGCGCGATCAAGCTGCACATCGACAACTGGCGCTGGCAGGGGGTCCCCTTCATCTTGCGCAGCGGCAAGGGCATGTCGTGCCGCACCACGCAAATCGTCATCCAGTTCCGCCCCGCGCCGCACATGATGTTCGAGGGCGGGCCGCGCTCGGCGTTCGAGTCGAACCGGCTGGTGATCCAGGTGCAGCCGGCCGAAGGCATCCAGTTGCACTTCCAGACGAAGGTGCCCGACGCCGGCATGAAGCTGCGGCTGACCGACCTGAGCTTCAATTTCCGCGACCGCTTCACCGGCAGCATGCCCGACTCGTATCAACGGCTGCTGTTGGACGTGCTGCACGGCGACGCGAGCCTGTTCTCGCGGGCCGACGAGGTGGAACTGGCCTGGACGATTGTCGATCCGATCCAGCGCGGCTGGGAGCATCCCGGCTGGCCGCCGCTGGCGCTCTACGAGGCCGGCGGCTGGGGTCCGCCCAACTCGGTCGAATGGATGTGCCGCCAGAACCGCGAATGGTTCGACGTTTGCCCAGTGCTGGCGTAGACGACAGGCCGGTCCCTTCACGCGGGGTCAGGGGGACAGTCCCATTTTCGCGGCGGTCACACCAATTCACACCGCGACGTTCTCCTCGCCGCGAAAATCGGGACAGTCCCCTGTCTTCACTTGGCGAATTCCTCGGCCGCCTCCCACGCGATGGCCGCCCATTGCCACAGCCGTTGCGGCTGGTAGCGGACCGTCGAGATGTCCTTCATGATCAGTTCCACGTGGCAGTGGCCGCCGGTCTTATTGAGGAAGCCGCGGATGTCTTGCCGGGCGCGCTCGGGATGCCAATCGTCTTCGGCCAGAATCGCCGGGCTGGGCTTGCGGCTGATGACGTAGTCGGCGCCGATCTTGTCGATCACTCGTTGGGTATTGCACCACGGACTGACCGAAATCTTCCGAAGGTTGGGAATCCGCCGCAGCAGGTCGATCTTCTGATCCAGCGGCTCGCAACAGCCATAGTAGGTCAGCCCCCAGCGCGACAGCCAGCGCAGGTCGTGTTTCAGGGCGAACTCCCAGTGCATCCGGGGCGAAACCTCGGAGAAGATCTGCGCGTTGCTACAGCCCCACATGTTGTGCGGCCGGACGCGGCTCGGGTCGAACTTCTCGCCGGGCAATTGGCTCGTGTAGCCGTAACCGCCCGAGCCGATCCGCGTATTGTCGCAGTCCAGCGAGAGGACATTCAGCGCCTCGAACTGGTCCAGTTCAACCATCCAGGCGTCGACCATCCGTTCGACGCCGGCATGGACCAGTTCCGGTCGCTCGACCAGGTCGATCATCGCCTCCTGGATGCCCCACCAGCGGATCAGGTAATCCCACGGGGTGAACCAGATGTGCGTCTGACCAACTTTCCTCACCGGCATGATGCCGTCGTACGTCTTGCACATCGCCTGGTAGCGGAACTCGGTGGCCGCCTCGTTGTGCGTGACCGACGGCATCCTGATCTTCTCCAGATCGGGAAAGTCCCGAATCTGAATCTTGAAATGCCGCGAGACCACGTCGCTGGCGGCGTCGGTCTTGACGACGTCCACGTCCTCCATAATGCCGAAATCGGTGCTGTGGACGGCCAGCGGGCAGGCGAGGTATTCGCTAACGACCATGTCGCCCGGCAGGTGCCGCCACTGGTAAATCGTCCGCCGCAAGTCGCGTTCCTGGTCCCGCGCCCAGGGATGCTCGGTCCGCAGCGTTAACTCGCCGTCCACGTCCATCTCGTGCCAGCAGATCTCGTTGATCCAGACCATCGGCCGTTGGGATCGCAGATCGTTGAGCTTTTGCCACAGCCGCGCCTTTTCCTTATGCACCGGCAGCGCCGCAATCTCGGCTAGCTCCCACGCCAGACGGCGGAGAATGTCCGTATCCTTCGCCGCGAGCTTGATCTCTTCGGCGATTGGCGGCGGTTCGTAATGGCTCGGATCGTGCAGCATGGCATGAATTGTCGGTATCAGTCCTGGTGAAACACCTCTTCCATCGACGCCCACCACTCGCCATCCTTGCGATCCGCCAGCGGCTTCTGGCAGGGTATGCAGAGTTCCCACCATTGCTGCGTGACCGGATCGGCGGCCATCTTGGCCATGTCGGCCACGAAATCCCGGCCGACGTACTCGAAGTAGCTGAACAAATAGTGGTTGCCGTCCGGCATTTTCCGCAGGTAGATCGAATAGTTGCGGATATTCGTTTCCGCGATCATCTTGGCCACCTGCGGCCAGACGGCGGCGTGAAGCCTCCGGTACTCGTCCAACTTCTCGGCACGCAGGCCGATTACCGAGCCGTATCGCATGGTTGGTCTCCTTAATGTACTCATCACGCTCCGCGTGATGATCTGTCTTTGTCGGCCCTCGCAATTCGCGCGGGGAGCACGTTCATTACCGCCCTCACGCGGAGCGTGAGGAGTACATTGTTACTTGCCGGCGGCCGGCGGGTTGCGGATCATCTCGCCCACGGCGCGAAGCGTCTCGACGTCGATCTTGCGCAGCCGTCCGCCGTAGTCGGGGCCAACGTCCAGCGAGTATATGTTGCCGTATTTCACCGCGCCGAGATAGTCTTGATAGAGTTTCTGGGCGGGCAGACAGAGGCCGTCGTGCTTGGGCAGCGAGTAGAACCACATGGCCCCGCCTTTGTGTTTTGGCAGAATGGGATACGTAAACTCGGCCAGCCGGTAGGTCTTGCTGGGTGCGTCTTTCATGTGCGGCCCCGCCGCATCGCGATCCTCCAGTGGTCCCGGCCGGCCCATCTCGCCCAGCCGGATGTCGGCCCCCAGTTGGTCGCCGTGATTGAAGCCCGCAAAACAACCCGGCTGGAAGCTCTTAACCCAGGCAACCGTTTCCTTGTGGCTCAACCCGCCGTCGCCGACGGCATGGTCGAACCAGATGTATTCAATCGGCCCGTATTGCGTAAGCAGTTCCCGCAGTTGGGCCTTCTTCATCTCCGGGTTCGAGCCGCCCTTGCCGCCCGCGCCATCAACTGCGCCCGGCCAGGTCCAATCGCCTTCGGAAAAGTACAGGGCCAACTTGATGCCCTGCTTGTCGCACGACTTCCGCAGTTCGGCAAGCACGTCGCGGCCCAAGGGGCTCTTGGTCACTTTCCGCTCGGTGGTCTTGGTGTCCCACAGACAGAAGCCGTCGTGGTGTTTGGTAAGGAAGAGAATGTAGCCCATGCCGGCCTCCTTGGCGGTCTGCGCCCACTGGTCGGTGTCGCAACCGGCGGCCTTGAAAAAGGCGATGTCCTTGACGCCGGGCGTCCACTCCTTGCCGGAGAACGTGCTGAAGGACCAGCAGACGAACATGCCCCACTTGAGGTCCTTGAGTTGTTTCGTCCGCTGGTTCATATCGACGGGCTCGGCCGCGGACGCCGCGAGATTGCCGGCAGCAAGCATGACAGACAAAGACAATGAAAACAGTAGGCGGGGCATGATCGTCTCCCTTGGGTTAGCGGAACACACTTGGGTTAGCGGAACACAAAATAGAGCACCACAAACGTCGCCACCACCACGACCGACAGAACGCGGTAGTTGCCCAACCCGTGACCGTGGGCCTCGCCGCGCAGCGGCTCGCGCCAGTCCTCCCAGACCAGCAGCTTGGCTTCTTCCTTGAGCGGTTCGGGAAAGAGGAAGGATGCGACGACGACAATCGCGCTGCAAAGTACGAAGATGTAGAAGGAGGCGATCATGGAGTTGAGCCCCATGCCCGTGTACTGCTGATGCCACGCAAGGACGGAATCCCATCTGGTGAGTTCCTTGAACATATCGAGGAAGAAGACAAACACGCCGATGACGTTGCCGACCACGAGCGAGATATAAGCGGCCTTTCCCGAAGCCCGTTTCCAGAACACGCCGAAGAGAAATACCGCGGTGATCGGAGGCGCAATGTAGCAGATGAGGTCGGTCAGGGCCTGGAAAACGGTATCCTTCTGCCCGAAGATCGGCGACGAAACGATCGCCAGGATCGTGCCGGCCACGGTGGTGATCTTGCCGACGACGACCAGCCGATGATCGGCGGTTTGGGGCCGGTAACGCTTGACGATATCGTAAGCAACAAGGGTAGCCGTAGAATTCAGCGCGGCCGAACAGGTCTGCATGGCTGCCGCCAACATGGCCGCCGTCACCAGGCCTTTCAGCCCCCACGGCAGCATGTGCGTGACCATGAAGGTGTAGGCGTCCTTTGGATCGGCGGGAGCCGAAAGCGTTTGACCCTGAAAAAAGCCCTGTTGCACCAACGCCACGCAAATCACGCCCGGCAATACGAAGAGAAACACCGGCAGAATCTTCAGGAACGCGCAGAACAACGGGCCCAACCGGGCTTGCTTCTCGTCGCGGGCGGCCAACACCCGCTGCACGATCGTCTGGTCGCAGCACCAGTACCAGATGCCGATCACGGGATAGCCCAGCAGAATCCCATACCAGGGCTGTTTGCTGGGATCGCTGGAATCGCGCATCATCGAGAGGAAATTGCCCGTGCCCCAGGTGATGCCGGAGCCGGAAACTCCCGCCAGCGGATGGGGATGCGAGGCGAGCGTTTGGCTCAATTCCGACCAGCCGCCGACGTGGTAGTAGCCCACGGCGGTGATGCAAACCGCCCCAATCAGCAAGAGAACGGTCTGGATGCTCTCCGTCCACACGACGGCCAGCAAACCGCCGATCATCGTGTACACTCCCGTGAGCACGCCAAGCACGATGATGAAGAACATCATGGCGCTAATGCCGGCGATGGTCGTCGAGGGATCGATGCCCAGGATGCCGCGAAGCACCAAGGCCGCCGTATAGAGCGCCACCCCAATGTGGATCACGATCGCCGAAAATATCGAAACCACCGTCAGCCAATCGCGGCAGTGGCGGTTGTAGCGGCGTTCCAGGAAGTCGGGCAGCGTCGGTACCCGCGAGCGGAGATAAAGCGGGGCGAAGAACAATGACAGAAGCACCAGAACGAACCCGGCCATCCACTCGAAGTTGCCGAAGACCATGCCGTACTTGTAGGCCGTCTCGGCAAAGCTCACCAGATGCACCGTGGAGATGTTGGCGGCGAACATGGCCAGGCCGATGATGGGCCAGCCGAGCGTGTTGCCTGCCAGGAAGTAGTGGCTCCCTTCCCCGCCGCGGCGGCGGACCCGGCCCGCTATGCACCCCAATCCCACAATGCCCACCAGGTACGCCAGCACGATCGACAGGTCGAACCAGGACAATTGCAGCGACATGCGAACCTCTCCCTCGTTGGTTTTCTAGGCAAACTTAGGTATGATATCCCTTGTCGCGACCCTCCGCAACTAGGGCGCAGTTATTGACTCTCGGAAGAGCAGTTTCCAATAGCCGGCGGCTAACAGCCGCCGGAAGAATCGGCAGCAAGCCCCGGCGGCTGTTAGCTGCCGGCTATTGTCGAAGACACTTGCCGTAGGACGGAACCCATGCCCCCTGTTCTCCCTCAACTGCGGCTTGGCCCCGTGGCCGTCGGCTTTCCCGTCGTGCAGGCGGCGCTGAGCGGCTACAGCGACTGGCCGATGCGGGTGCTCGCGCGGCGGCTGGGGGCGGCATACACGGTCGGCGAAGTGCTGCTCGATCAATTCATCCTCAACGTGACCAAGGGCCGCAAGGCCAAGCGGTTCCTGCGGGTGAGCGACGAGGAACACCCCTGCGGGGCGCAGTTGATGGGGGCCGTGCCCGATCAGTTCCCGCCCGCCGCTTTGAAACTCGTCGCGGCCGGTTTCGACGTCGTCGATCTCAACTTCGCCTGCCCGGTGAAGAAGGTCTTGGGCCGTTGCCGTGGGGGATTCCTCTTGAGCGATCCGGCCACCGCGCTGGAAATTGTCGCCCGGGTCCGCGACGCCCTGCCGCCGCACGTCCCGCTGACGATCAAAATGCGCCGCGGCATGAACGACAGTCCCGAGAGCCGCGACAACTTCTACAGCATCTTCGACGGCGCCTTCCGCTTGGGCGCCGCGGCGATCACGGTTCACGGCCGGACTGTCCGCCAGCGTTACGAAGGAATCAGCTCCCGCGAGTTTCTCCGCGAGGTGAAGCAACACGCGGGACCACGGACGGTGCTCGGCAGCGGCGACCTGTTCACGGCTCAAGATTGCCTCGACATGCTGGCCCAAACCGGCGTCGACGGCGTCTCCGTGGCCCGCGGCGCCATCGGCAACCCGTGGATCTTCCAGCAAGCCCGAGCGTTGGCCACGGGGCAAGTGCTGCCGCCGCCCAGCCTGCACCAGCAGCGTTCGGTGATCGCCGAGCATTATCGTTTGGCGGAAGAGATCTACGGCCCCGACCGCAGTTGCCGCGTGATGCGGAAGTTCGGCATCAAGTACGCCCGCTTGCACCCGCAAACGCTGCCAGTGCGCGACGCCTTCGTCGCCGTGCGGCAGCCCACGCAGTGGCGGGCCGTGCTGGAGCGGTGGTACGCCGAGGACCTGCCCGGCGTCGAACCGACCGGAGCCGACGAAGGGTATTACTGCTGATTCTCCAACACGACGCCCGCATTGCGGAGGATTCCCTCGCGTCGCGCCCGCCAAAGCGGCGTGTGGCGAAAGCGCCGGCGAAAGCCCGCCTCGTTTAGTGCGAGCAGTTCAGCCAATTCCGCCGGGTTCATGCCCGGACGGGGATGAAAGGCCGGTTCCGCGGTGGCCGGCGTGCGGCCGTTGTGGAGGCATGCCTCCTGGCAGGCGTCGCAACCAAACAGCCGATCGCCGCAAGCGGCACGCAACTCTGCCGGAATGGGACCGCGCGACTCGATGGTCAGATAGCTGATGCACTTCCGGGCGTTGAGACGATAGGGCTCGACCAGGGCCCCCGTCGGGCAAGCATCGAGGCACGCCCGGCACGATCCGCAACGGCCCGCCGTTGCCGGTTCGTCATACGCCAATTGCTCGGTGGTCAGCAGCGCGGCCAGAAATATCCAACTGCCGAACCGCTCATTGATGAGCATCGTGTTCTTGCCGATCCAGCCCAGCCCGGCCCGTTGGGCAAACTGCCGCTCCAACAAGGGCGCCGTATCGACAACGCCGCGCACCCGGCCGTGCGGCACGAGTCGGCGATGCAAGTCGGCCAGCGCGTGCAACCGCTGCCGGATCGCGTCGTGATAGTCGGCGCCCCAGGCGTAACGCGACACCCTGCCTTGGCCCGGCCCGGCCGCCGCCGGTTCGACCGACCGGTAGTTGACGCCCAGCATTAGGATGCTCTTTGCCTCATCGAGCAACCGGCCCGGATCGCCGTAGGCTTCGAGGCGGTCGGCCAGATAGGGCATGTCGCCGGCGAACCCGTCCGCAAGCCATTGCCGAAAGCGCTCGAAGCCCAGCGGAGCGGCAGCGGGCGCGGCACCGGCCAGTTCGAACCCCAACCGTGCTGCCTCCTCTTTCAGCGCGGCGGTGAGCGTAGCGGCGTTCATGCTCTCGTTGTTGACATCACTCGTAGCGCAGCGCCTCGATCGGGTCGAGCCGCGAGGCCTTCCAGGCGGGATAGAAGCCGAAGATGATGCCGACCCCGGCCGAGACGGCCACCGCGGCCACAATCATCATCAGCGAAGCGTGCGTGGGCCAGTGTTTGTAGGTCCGCACCAGGATCGACGTGCCCCGGCCCAGCAGAATGCCGATCGCGCCGCCGGCCAGACAAAGCACCACGGCCTCGACGAGAAACTGCCGCAGGATGTGGTGGCTGCGGGCGCCGACGGCCATGCGCAGGCCGATTTCCCGCGTCCGCTCGGTCACCGAAACCAGCATGATGTTCATGATGCCTACGCCGCCCACCACCAGCGAGATTGCCGCCACGACCATCAACAGGGTGCCAATTTGGGCCGACATCTCGGACATCTTCTGGGTCATCTCGGTCATGTCACGGATGTTGAAGTCGTCGTGCGAGTCGTCGTCGGGGGAGTCGGGCCGGATGCGGTGCCGATCGCGGAGCACCGCCTTGATCTGGTCCATCGCCAGTGGAATCTGCTCGGTGGAGGCCGCCTTGACGACAATCTGGTCCACGGTCACGAAGCGGATGGGCTGCGGCGTGTTGGCCGCCTGCGTGGCCGACTGCGCCGGATACAGCGCCGTCGAGCCGGGATAGAGATTGTTCAGCGTATTGACCTGGTTCGACGTGTCTTTGGACGCCGCTTGGACTGCCCCGCCGGAGATTCCGCTGACCTGGTATTTAAGCGTGGTCCAGGGGGCCAGCACGACGTCGTCCTGGTCCATGCCTACCATGTTCGCGCCCTTGCGACCCAACACGCCGATGACGCGGAACGAGACGTTCTGGATGCGGATGTCTTTGCCCACCGGCGACTCGCCCTGGAACAGATCGCGCTTCAAGGTGTAGCCGACCATGCAGACCTTGTTGCGGCCGCGCACGTCGCGGTCGCTGAAAACGTCGCCCTCGTCCAAGGTCTCCCAGTCGCGCACCGTCAGAAACGACGGCGTGGTGCCCATGATCTCCGTGTTCCAGTTGCGATTGCCGTAGACGATCTGTGCGCGGCGCAGGCGCACCGCCGGGGCCACGCCGACGATGGCCGGGCACTGCTTGGCAAGCTCTTCGGCATCCTTGGGCGTGAGCGTCTGCACGCTGCCCGAGCCCCAACTCACTCCGCCGCTGGCCGCCGCGCCCGGCAAGACAATCAGGTTGTTGGCGCCCATGCTGGCGATCGTCTTCTGGATGGCGACCTTCGAGCCCTCGCCGATCTCCGTCATGGCGATGACGGCGCCCACGCCGATAATCACCCCCAGGGCCGTCAGGGTCGAACGCATCTTGTTCCGCCGCAGGGCGCGGAACGCCGTGCGGAACGTGGCGGGCATCAACGATGGCGCACTAAGCCGCCGCGGCTTCGGCAGGGCGTCGCCGTAGAGGGAAGCCGCCATCACCCGCGCCGCCTGCGCCACGCCCCGCGGCGCCGGCCGTCCATTGCCGTCGGTCTCGACGGCCACCGCCGCAGCAGTCTTGGTGCTCGTTGCCGTGCCACCGCCGCCGCTGCGCAGTCCGACGGCATGAGGCGCCGGCAGCCAAACGGCACGGCCTTCAGAGGCTATGCCGTCTTCGCCGGGACCGACGGCTCTGGTCTCGTCGCCGTCGATTTGACCATCGGTGATGTGGATCGTCCGGTGCGCGTAGGCGGCCACGTTCGGATCGTGCGTCACGAGGATCACCGTGATCCCCTCGGCGTTGAGCTGCTGGAACATCTCCAGAATCTCGACGCTCGTGTGCGAATCGAGGTTGCCGGTCGGCTCGTCGGCCAGCACCAGCGCGGGGTGATTCACCAGCGCCCGGGCGATAGCCACCCGCTGCTGCTGGCCGCCGGACATCTGCGACGGCTCGTGGTCGGCCCGATCTGCCAGCCCGATGCGATCCAGCAGGACCGAGGCCAGCCGGCCGGCCTCGGCGCCGGGAATGTGCTGCGGGGCATAGTCCAGCGGCATGAGCACGTTTTGCAGCGCCGAGGTCCGCGGCAGCAGGTTGAAACTCTGGAAGACGAAGCCGAGCTTTGCGGTGCGCACCAGCGCCCGCTGGTTTGGCGAAAGGCGGCTCATCTCCTGGCCGTCGAACCAATACTTGCCCGAACTCGGCCGGTCGAGACAGCCGAGGATATTCATCAGCGTGGTTTTGCCCGAGCCGGAAGCGCCCATCAGCGCCACCATCTCGCCGCGGGCGATCGACAGCGAGATGCCTTTGAGCACGGGGACATCGACTTCGCCCAAATGATACGTCTTGTAGATGTCTTCCAGTCGGATGAGTTCCATAGGCCGCCTACTAATGCCTTCCACCTCGGAACAGTTTGGGCGCGAAGGGATTGGTAGTGTCGGCGGCGTCATCGGAGGCGACGACCTCGCCCACCACGACCTCCGTCCCTTCCTTCAAGTCGCCGCCGGAGACCTCGGTCGTCGACCCATCGGTAATGCCGGTCTGCACGTCGATGGGCCGCACGAAATCGCCGTCGCGCACCCAAAGTCGGCCGCGGTCCTCCCGCTCCTTGGCCGGCTTGGCGGGCTTGGCGTCGCCGGAGGGCTTTCCACCGGGCGGGTCGGCGTTGCTGCCTCGCTTGTCCGGCGAGCCCGATTGTGCCGTTTCGCGCGCATCGGGGGCGATCTGCGACGGCCGCGTCGGCTTCCACCGCAACGCCGCGTTGGGCACCTGTAGGACCTCCGGATGCAGGTCCGTCTCGAACTGTAGAGTCGCCGTCAGGTACGGCACCAGTCGGCCGTCGGTGTTGTCGGTGACCACCACGACCGTGTAGGTGACGACGCTTTGGGTCATCGTAGCGTTCAGGCGGATTTGCACCACCTTGCCCTTGAACGTCTCTCCCGGATAGGCGTCGACGGTGAACCGCACCGGCATGTCGGGATGGATGCGGCCGATGTCGGCCTCGTTGACCGACGCCCAGACCTGGATCCGCCGCAGGTCCTTGGCGATAAGGAAAATGCTGGGCGCGTTGAGGCTGGCGACCACCGTCTGGCCGACATTCACCCGGCGGTCGACGATCACGCCCCGGACGGGCGACTTGATGATCGTGTAGTCGAGGTTGGTTTTCGCCAACCGTAGCGCGGCCTCGGCCTGCTTGATGACCGCCTTGCCGATTTCGACGTTCGCCTTGGCCACCTTGTAGTTGGCCACGGTTAGGTCGTAGTCGGTGTCGGCAATGGCCTTCTGGGGGCGCAGGACTTCCGCCCGCTTCCATTCTTGCAGCGTCTGTTCGCACTTGGCCTCGAGTTGCAACAAATCGGCCTTGGCGCGCTGTAGCGACGCCTCGGATTGATCGAACTGGGCCTTATAGACGGCGTCGTCGATCTCGGCCAGCACGGTGCCGTCCTCGACGATGGACCCATAGTCGATCAGCTTGCTTGGATCGCGGGTGTCCGGCCCGAACCTTTCAATCTTGCCGGCCACCTGCGCGCCGACGTCCACGACCTCTTCCGGCTCGACCGTTCCCGTGGCGCCGATCGCGGCGACCAGGTCTGCCCGCTTGACGGTCACGGTGCGAAAATTCGCGGGCGCATCGGTGGAGCCGCGCGTGACGTAGTACGCCGCGCCGCTCGCCACCACTCCGACCACCACCAAAACCACGAATACAGTCTTCATGCGATTGCCTCCTCGTTCCTTAATGCGGCGCAGGCTTCCAGCAACGTCTCCAGGCTGCCCTGCATCTCCCGCCGCATTTCCGGGGTCAAGTGTTCCAATACGGTCAACACGCGTTGGATGCGGGCGTCTTCGCGCCGCCGCATGATCTGCTCGCCGTGCGGCGTTAGTTGCAGAAAGCGGATGCGGCGGTCGTTGTCCTCGGCCACGCGGGTAACCAGCCGCGCCCGTTCGAGGCGGTCGGCGACTTGCGTGATGGCGCTGAGCGAGACGTCCAACTCCCGGCTGAGCGCCGACATGGGGCGCGGCCCACACGACAACAACATGCGACAGACCCGCAGTTGCGACAGCGGCAACTCCGCCGCCGGATCGCCGTCCACCGTGAAGAGACCTCGCATCACCGCCGGCAGCAGCGAAGCAATGCTCTTGGCCTGCTCGAACAGAATCGTATCGTCCATATCCATGTACTATTAAGGTACATGAAGTACATCCGCCCTGTCAAGCATCTGTCATGGCGGCGAGCCGAGAGCAGAGCAGCCCGCTGCGAGAGTAGGTCCCGCCTGCCGGGCGGGACTGCGGCCTGCCGGGCGGGACTGCGGCATGCCGGATGGCGAAGTCCCGCCCGGCAGACGGGACCTACCGCCAGCGAAGAATGGACCAATCCCCGGCCTGCTACGGCTTGGCGTCCGGCTGCGGCAATTTCTCGGGCTCGGGCGCTTCGAGGGCGTCCGCTGGCAAGGGGGGAATATCCTCGTGACCCTTGGGAGCCTCGGGCATGGGGGCGGGAACTTGCTCCTGGGGCTCCGGGACGACAGGCGGCTCGCCCGGTGCGACTTCGTCGCCGCCGAGGCGGATTTCCCAGCCGCCGCCCAGCGCTCGGTAAACCTGGATCAGCCCCTGCGCGATCTGGCCGTGCGCCTGGGTCGCCGAGTCTTGCTGCGTGACCAGATTCTGCTGGATCAACGCGTAGCGGTTGAAATCGACGGCGCCCTTTTCGTACTGGAGAATGACAATCTTCACGGCCGCCTGCGCGGCGACCACGCTCTCGTCGAGGAGTTTCGAGCGCCGTTGCGCGCGCAGGAAAGTTACTAGCCCGTTCTCCACTTCTTGGGCTGCCCGCAGCACCGTACTCTGGTAAGCGACCGCCAACTCCTGAAACCGCGCATTTTGGAAGCGGACGTTGTTCTCGATCCGCCCGTAGTTCAACAGGTTCCAGCGGAACGACGGTCCCACGCTGCCGTTAAACGCCTGGGAGGAGAACAGATCGGGGAAGTTGTTCGCCTGGTAGCCCAAGTTCCCGTTGATCGAGAAGGCCGGGTACAGGTCGGCCTGGGCGATGCCGATCTCCTCGGCTTGCGCGGCCGCCAGTCGTTCCGCCTCCCGGACATCCGGGCGTTGGCGCAGCAGGTCGGCGGGGATTCCAGCGGCAATCTCCGTCGGCGTGACCGGAATCGGGCCGGCGCCCAGCAACTCGTCGAGCGCCGTCGGCGGCATTCCCAATAGAATGCACAACTGGTTCTCGGCCTGCCGCATGTCGATTTCCAACTGCGGAATTGCGGCCTCGGTCTGCCTCAGGTTGCTGACGGCCTGGTCCAGGTCCAACTCGGTCTGCCGGAAGCCGGCCTTGAAGCGGTTGTCGATGAACTGCAAGACTCCGCGCTGCAACTCCGCGTTTTCTCTCAACAGCGCGATCCGCTGCTGGTCGGTGCGGACCTGCACGTAACTCTGCGCCACGTCGCCCAGCAACGTGACCAGCACCTGGTCATAGCCCTCCACCGATGCGTCCAGATTGGCGTCGGCGGCCGCGATCGCCCGGCGGAACCGGCCCCAGAAATCAAGTTCCCACTGGAGGTTGAAGCCGTAGTCCCACTGGTCGAAGAACGCCGAGCTGCTGTTGGAATTCACACGTTGATAGCTTCCGGAAGCATCTTGTTGTTGCGGGAAGAGTTCGCCCACGGCAATGCCGCGCAGGGCCCGCGCCTGAAGTATGCGGAAGCCCGCTTCCCGAAGCGTCAGATTCTGCTGGTAGGCGCAGTGGATAAGGTAATTGAGCTTGGGGTCATTTAATGCCGTCCACCATCGACTGAGGTTCTCCGGCGCCCCTTGGCGGAGATCGGACTGGTCGATCCAGTGGTTGGCCACGGGGACCGCGGGCTTGCAGTAGTTGGGCCCGACCTTGAACCCGTTGTGCAGGTAGTCGCGGAAACTCGTGCAGCCAGTGTTGCCGATCAGCAGTGCCAAGACGGCTGCCGAAAGGGCCAACCCGCCTCGATGTGTTCGTAACATATTTTCCCCCTGGAATCGTCCGGTCTTTCTTTCCTAATCGGCACAATCAACACAACCGGAACAGTCGGATTCCATTGGGCACGCGGAAGGGCACAATAAGCCATCTTGGCTATCCATCCCATTCTGCCGATATCGCCAGCGGCAAGCAACCTCAAGGAGCTTGAACCGTCAAAAACTGCGGCGCGGTGATGCCCATCGACACGTAGATGCTCATCAGCGCCTCGACGCTCACGTCGGTGTGCTGGACCATCTCGGTCGGCATGAACAGCAGCCCTCCGCCGATGGGCACCGGCGCGGTGGGAATGATCACGATCTGGTACTCGCGGCCGTTGATGCGGAATCGCTCGGGCGAGACCAGTATCGCCAAGACCCCCGCGCCGTTCTCCTTGCCGAAGACGCAAAAGACGGCTTTCGCACCCTTGAGGTTGGCGTCGTCTTTCTTATCGAGCATGGCGACCAGTTGCTTGGAGGTTCCGTAGACGTTGCCGACGATGGGGATGCGTTGCAGCACGGCGTCCAGCATCCGTTGCAGCAGGTTTTTGGCGCCCGATTCGACGGCCACGCCCACGGCAAAGACACCCACCAGGACCAGCACCACGCCGAGGACATAGGCCACGGCGTCGTTGGAGACCAGCCCCAGGCCCAGCCCGCGGATGGCCCCGCCGATCAGCGTGTCCGGCCCGAGCAGCTTTTGCAGGAAGCCGGCGACCCAGACGACGACCGCCACGGTAATGACGGCGGGCAAAATGGCCAGTGCGCCCGCCAGAAAACACCGCACAGCGCGGCGAAAGGTCATGTTCAGAAGCCATTGCATGATAACCGCTATTTCTTTTTTACGTCGCGGAGAATTGGCGGCTCGGCCAGGGTGAAGAGAACCACCTCCTCGCCGGTTGCGGTGCTGATATCATGGTGCAGGGTCAACACCTTGACGCTGGTGATCTCCTGGACCATCGCTTCCATGACCGGCCGGGCCGTTTCGATCAGATGGGTCCGTACTTGCTTCAACAGATCTCGCCCTTTCTCGGCCGAGAGCGACTTGACCAGATGCTGTTCGGCGGCCGTCAACACGCCCTGAAGGCGGACGACGAGGAGATCGCCGAGCAGGTGGGCGTGGATGTGCTTGGGTCCCCTGCCCATGTAGTCCTGCTCAAAGCGACTAATGCCTTCACAGATGGCGGCTTCGATTTCACCCAGCGTTTTCATGGCGAGCACCCCCTCGATTGGAGTAATACTCAAGCAATAGTCCTCATCGGTTGACGGAACATGAACCATTAGGCTCTCCCAGGCGACCTAAGAAAATATACCAAATATAGAAAAATGGCAAAAGCCCTATTGCCTTATCCGGCTCGACGGCGTATGATTGTAGCGGTGGGAGAGTAGCGAACCATTTGATCGCGGCTTTTCCAACGAAGTTGTCGGATGACTAGATGAAGAGCAGCCCGGCCGTGCCGGGGGGTTCGTTCGCGAGTAAGCCGACGTGGTGGAACACTTTCGGGTGTTCCGCCACGTCGGCTTTTTTTGTTCTTGGCCGCGTAAAACGTTCCTCACCACGCAGGAGGGAACCCCATGAAAAAACTCGATCCAACCATGGCGCAGCAGGTCGCGCAGGCGGTCAGCGCCTTTCAGCACCGGCAGACCGGCTACGCACCCAAAGCCGTGACCGTGGTGCTGAGCGAGGATACGGTGGTCGTCACGCTTCACGAGGCGCTGTCGCCCGCGGAGAAGGCCCTGGCCCGCACCCCGGAGGGGGCCGCTCAGGTGCAGGAGTTCCACCGGCAACTCTTCAAGAACTCCGCCAACTTGCTGCGGAAGGAGATCAAACGCATCACCGGGGTGGCGGTGGGCGAGGCAGCCGCGGAAATTGAAACGACAACCGGCGCCGTCGTGCATGCCTTCACGAGCGGCACGATGGTGCAGGTGTTCCAACTTGCCGGCAGGATCTCCGCGGAGACCTGGAACAAGAGTGGAGTAGACGATCAATCACAAAAAACGGAGGTTTTGCCATGTTAGTTCTATCGAGGAAGAATCGGGAGTCGGTGGTGGTCGGCGGGGCCGATGGCTTTCATCGCCTGCTGAAGGTCACTGTGCTTGGTATTCGAGGCGCGAACGTGAAACTGGGCTTCGAGGTCGATGCCGGCGTTCCCGTCCATCGTTCGGAGGTGTGGGAACGAATCCGCGCCGAGGCCGGTCAGGTCGCCTGACGGTGCATCGGCCATTTGTGGCACAAGGTGGTTCTCTCACTATTGGTGAATGTTGGAAACGTGAAGGAAAAAGACAACATGAAAACGCTATTTGTTGTGGTAGTTCTGCTCCTAGCCGGCATTGCCGGGTTGGGATTTTACCAGGGTTGGTTCCATTTTTCTACCACCAGCGCGGACGACAAGTCCAGTGCTACGATTACCGTGGACCAAGACAAAATCCACGCAGACGAGCAAAAGGCCAAGGATGAAATGCAGGGGTTCAGACAAGCGGCGAAGGAGAAAACCGCCGAGTGGGCCGACAAGGCCAAAGAACGGGAACACCGACCCTGAAACAACATTACACGTTTGAGATTTTGATCGCGAGCCGTGCCGGCAATTCGCCAACCGAGCCCACCCTTTTTGTGAAGGAGAACTTGAGATGTTACAGCTTGCAATCACGTTTCTGGTGATCGCTCTGATCGCCGCGTTTTTTGGATTCGCGGGAGTGGCAGCCCTCTCTTGGGAAGGGGCGAAGATACTCTTCGTTATCTTCCTCATCCTCGCGGTGCTGTCTTTCCTGGGCTACGGGTTCAGAGGGCGGTACCACAGGGAGTGACGACAGGGGACTGTCCCGATTTTCGCGGCGCCAGCGACGTTGCTGTGCGGAGGCGCTTGACCGCCGCGAAAATGGGACTGTCCCCCTTGCGCCGCTCATTTCGTTTGGACAAACATAATATCAAGGAGGGCCACTATCGTGAAGAGTGAAGCTGTCGTTCCACGGCGGTCGAATGGTTCAAAGCCCATTCGAGTCTTGATGGCCGATCCCGATGAGTCGCTTCAGCCGTTGTATCGAGAGCCTCTTTTGCAGGATGGGTTTGAGTTGGCCACGGCATCGAGCGGGCTGGAGTGCGTTGCCCGGCTGCGCGAGCGCGTGCCGGACGTGCTCGTGTTGGAGCCGAAGTTGCCGTGGGGCGGCGGCGATGGAGTTCTCGCGATGATGGGCGAGGTTCCTCAGCTTGCGGCCGTTCCCGTAATGGTGCTTACCTCGTGCCGCGATCCGCGTCTCTTGGAAGCGGTGTCGCGGTTTCCGGTAAGCGACTATCAACTCAAACCGCTGGCGCCCGATCGGCTGGCGGGAAGGCTCCGCGCCATACTCGCGCATCCAAAACTGCGTTTCACTATGGCGGAACAAAACGGCCGCCTGGAATGTTCGATCGCCCGGCGAACCGGCGGCCGGATTTACGACCTGCGCGTCGATACCATCGACGGGCGCGTCATTGTGCATGGCCGCTCCGACTCGCACCACGTCAAGCAATTGGCGTTGGTCGCCGTGATGGAAGCGTTTGAGGCGTCGGAGTCGCAATCCGAAAGGGTCGAGTTGGACATTGAAGTTGCCCCGATTGATGGGTGGCAGCAACGGCGATGTGCTCTATCTGAAACACAGGATGAAAACTACTCGAATGAGTTCGCTCTCACAAATGAATTTCGCTTTCACAAAGGAGAACTGGTATGAACGTACGTCATGTAAGCAAATGGTGCGTGGTCAGCACACTGCTGGCCCTGGTTGCAAGCTTTGGCTTGTACAAGGCCCTATTCGCACAGCCGGCAGCACCCGCGCCGCCGCGCCCGGCCAATGCCGAGGAAGGAATGCAAGTGCTCACGCGCGGGCCGGTTCACGAGGCCTTCGCAGAAACCGTGACTTTCGATCCCGAGCCGGGCATCGTGACGCCGAAAGCGCCGCCGGCCGCCATCGAAGAAGTGCCGCCGGATCAGCGCCCGGAGGGGGCCAACGTCGCGTGGATCCCCGGCTACTGGGGTTGGGACGACGAGCGAAGTGATTTTCTGTGGGTCAGCGGCATCTGGCGCGCCCTGCCGCCTGGCCGGCAATGGGTGCCAGGGTATTGGGGCCGGTCCGGGCAGGGCTATCAATGGACTTCCGGGTACTGGGCCAATGCCCAGGCCGCCGAGGTGGAATACTTGCCCGAGCCGCCTGCGACCGTCGAAGTTGGTCCCAACATTGCCGCCTCTTCGGCCGATCAAACATGGCTGCCCGGCTGTTGGGTCTGGCAGAATAGCCGGTACGCTTGGCGCCCTGGTTTCTGGGCGGCCGTGCAGCCGGATTGGGTTTGGATTCCCGCCCATTACGTTTGGGCCCCGCGCGGCTACGTCTTCGTCGACGGCTACTGGGATTACTCCATCGGCCGTCGCGGCGTGCTGTTTGCGCCGGTGTATTTTAGTGCGGGCGTGTATGGTCGGCGGGGTTTCTCCTATTCTCCGACGACGGTGATCGACCTGGGCGTGTTCGCCAACCATCTGTTCTTGCGGCCGCAGTATCAACACTACTATTTCGGCGACTACTACGCCGCCAACTACCGCGGCGCGGGGTTCTACCCGTCGTATGCGATCAACACCGGGCGTTTCGGCTACGATCCGATCTACGCTCACGACCGCTGGCAGCATCGGCAGGACATTGGATGGGAACAGCGCCAACGAGCGGACTTTGAGAACCGCCGCGATCATGAAAATCTGCGACCGCCGCAAACCTGGGCTGCTCAGGGATTGCTCAACGCGAGTGAGGCTACGTCAAGAGTAGGACTCCCCAGGGTCGCCACGCTGCTTGATGATCTGAGAGGGAGCAAGAACAGCCCGCTGCGCTTCCAGCCGGTGGACCAGTCTGAGAGACAAAGGCTCGCTCAGCAGGCACAGGAGGTGCAAAGATTCCGCCAACAGCGGCAAACGCTGGAAACCAACGCGCCGGGTGCTCCGGCCGAAACGCGCACCAAGGATTTCGTGCCGGCCAGAGTGAGACTTCCCGGGTCTCCGATTGTGGCGAAACCCGGCGTTGATCTGGGCAAGGGCCACGCTCCTCCGAAGATGTACGAGACTCCGAAGCTGAATCCTAAGGTCGAGCCCAAGCCGCGAGCGATTCGATCGCTGGAGTCGCCGCCTAAGGTCGAACGGCCGGCGCCGCCGCCTAAGGTCGATCGGCCGGCGCCGCCGCCTAAGATCGAACGGCCGGCGCCGCCGCCTAAGGTCGATCGGCCGGCGCCGCCGCCTAAGATCGAACGGCCGGCGCCGCCGCCTAAGGTCGAACGGCCGGCGCCGCCGCCTAAGATCGAACGGCCGGCGCCGCCGCCTAAGATCGAACGGCCGGCGCCGCCGCCTAAGATCGAACGGCCGGCGCCGCCGCCACGGGACAACGGGCCGGCAGGTCCGCCACCGGCGGGATCGAAGCAGGACAAACGCAAGGACAAAGACAAAGACAAATAGGTGTTCATCGTGGTGGAGCGCACCCGCTCACTGTGGGCAACGTTCGCCACAAACGATCCATCGCTCGCCGTTGCACGACGGGCGATTCCACTCTCTTTCTAAGAAATGGGGAGCGTCATGGCTGCCGTTAATGGATCTGTGAGAAAGAAACCACATGCTACGGCCAATCGCAGGGGGGCTCAGCGATCTGCGAGTGGTGGGTTCCGCAAACAGGCACAAGAAGTGACCAAAGACCTTCAGGAATTGGGCAGCGCCGCAAAAGATGCTGCCCAGGAAAAGCTTGGTCAATTGCGCGAGATTGCCTCCGAATGCTGCGAACAGGAGCGCGACATAGTGCTCCACGCAAAGCGCACCGTGGGGCAATTCATCGTGGGACTGCCAATCAAGTCGGTATTGACCGCGGTATGCGTTGGCGTACTGCTCGGCACGTTCTGGACGATTCGCAGGAGATGATCGCATGGCGCCGTTGGACCAGTTCGTCAAATCCGCCTGGATGTTGGGGTCGATCGCCGTGGTCGTTGCGGCCCTTTACCTGGCCAAGGGCGTGCTGGTTCCCTTGACGCTGGCCGTGCTGCTGAGTTTCCTGCTCAGCCCGGTCTGCGATTGGCTCGAACGGCGCAGGCTGGGCCGTATCCCGGCGGTGCTGTTCACGACAATTCTGGGTTTTGCAGTGCTGGGCATCGTGGCATGGACGGCGGTGGTTCAAATGACCGCTCTGGCCCCCAAGATGCCTGAGTACCAAGACAACCTTCAAGCGAAACTCCATTCGGCGAACGACTACTTCATCGCCGCGTTGAGCAAGGCAACAAGAACCGCCGGGGACATTGGCCAGAATCTCCCGCAAGCGGAACAGGCCAAGGCGCCGCCACAGGGGACTGTTGAGCGGCCTTTTACGGTTCGAGTACTTTCCTTGCCGTTGAGCCCCCTGCAAGTCCTGGGTGGAACGTTCGGCACGCTGATCGAGGCCTTGGGCGCGGCCGGCATCGTCGTCGTTCTCGTGATTTTCTTCCTGATCCGGCGAGAGGACTTGCGAGATCGTTTCATTCGCCTGGTGGGAAAAGGTCACGTGACCGTGACCACGCAAATGCTGGAAGACGCCGCCAAGCGGGTCAGCCGATTCCTCTCGATGCTGTTTCTCGTCAATCTCACTTTCGGCATTGCGGCCGGCATTGGGCTTTACCTGATCGGAGTACCCAACGCCATTCTTTGGGGGATCCTGGCCGCAACCTTGAGGTTCGTTCCCTACGTCGGCTCGTGGATTGCCGCCGCGGCGCCGATCTGCCTGGCGATGGCCATCTCGACGGGCTGGCTGGCGCCCATCCTCACGCTTGGGCTTTTTGTGGTTCTGGAACTGTTCTGCGGAAATGTCTTGGAACCATGGCTTTATGGCAAGGGCACCGGCGTGTCGGCGGTGGCGGTTCTGGTGGCGGCGGTCTTCTGGACATGGTTGTGGGGAATTGTCGGACTGCTGCTGGCGACCCCGCTGACCGTGTGCCTCTTGGTGATTGGCAAGCACGTTCCCCAACTGTCCTTCTTGGACATTCTGCTGGGCAACGAGCCGGTGTTCGAGCCCAAGAGGCGGGTCTATCAGCGGCTCCTGGCCGGAGATCAAGAAGAGGCCGCCGAATTGGTCGACGATGATCTTGAGAACAAGCCGCTGGTGGAGGTCTACGACACGCTGTTGATCCCGGCGCTGGCTTTGGCCGAAACCGACTGGCATCGCCGCGAACTGGACGAGGGCAGGCACGCGTTCATTTTGCAGAGCCTCAAGGAGATGATTCACGAAAGAGGTGATCAGGAAGAGCAGGCGAAAGACGGCATCGAGGACGGCAACTCACCGCGGCCGTGCATCCTCTGCCTGCCCGCTCGCGACGAGGCGGATGAAATCGCCGGAATGATGCTGGCGCAATTATTGGCCGCCGGCGATTGCCTTGTGCAGTCCGTCTCGTTTACGACCGTGGCCAGCGAGCTGGTTGATCTTGTGGAGAGGCGCAAGCCCGACGTGGTGTGCATTTCCGCCACGCCTCCCGCCGCCGTGATGCACGCTCGCCACCTGTGCAAGCACGTTCGTGGTCGATTTCCGGAAGTGCCCGTGGTCGTAGGATTGTGGGACGCACAAGGCGACCTGAGCAAGGTGAAAACGCGCATCGGCGGCGGCGCCACAACGTATGTCGTGGCGACGTTGGCGGAGGCGCAAGAACAAGTCCGCCTGCTGATCCAGCCGCTCTTGCCGCCGCCCGAGAAACAGGCGCAGCCGGAAAGCTGTTCAGGGGTTCTGGCGGAGGCGCACCAGTGAAACTACCCATCAAGTTACTATGTTCGAACGTTTTTTTCTGAAAGGAGAGTTGAGATGTTAGGCACCATTCTGGTTGTGATTCTGATTCTGATGCTTCTGGGTTCGTTTCCTACCTGGCCCCACAGCAGAAACTGGGGCTATGGCCCTAGCGGCGGGCTGGGATTGGTTGTACTAATCCTGGTGATCCTGCTGCTCCTGGGGTACCTGGGGCCCCGCCCTTTCTGATCGCCAATGCCGAGAAGGAGATTTAGTTATGTCCCGATTTGTCTGGATGTTGATGTTGGCTGGGCTGTTTGCGGCCAGTGGGTGCGAGCAAAAGCCCGGCGGTCGGACGCCCGGAAAGGTCACGTCTGATGACATGCGCCGCGATGCCGGCCAGGCCGCTAAGACGGCTGTCGAGTACTCCCAGCAGGCCAAGCAGGAGTTCCAAAAGAAGCTCGAAACCCAACTCAACGAGCTGGACGCTAAAATCGCAAAGCTCCGCGAGAAAGGTCGCGACCTGAAGGACCAGGCCAAGGCCGACTGGGATCGGAAGATGGCCGAGTTGGAAACGAAACGGGAAGCAGCCAGCGCCAAGCTGGCCGAGGTCGGTCGCTCGAGCGCGGAGGCCTGGAAGGATGTCCAGAAGGGAGCCCAGTCGGCCTATGACGATTTGGACAAAGCCTTCCGCGACGCATCGCAAGAGTTCTGATCAATGACCTGTTACTAGAACAACCTCTAAGAAAAGGAGTCACCATCATGGGTGGCAAGACAGACGTGGTGAAAGGTCGAATCAAGGAAGCTGCCGGCGCGCTGACCGGCAACGACGAACTGCGAGACGAAGGAAAGGTCGACCAGGCGGTCGGCAAGACCAAGCAGGCCGTCCAGAAGGTCGCCGACACGGTCACGAAAGCCGTGAAAAAGGTGACCTGGCAGTAGTGTTTGGCGATTAATATGAAGGAGTCAAAAAATGGAAATGCTCATGCATTCTCCGCGAAAGAGTTCTGAGCGATAAGATGTTACGAGAACAACCTTTAGGAAAAGGAGTCGCTATCATGAGTGGCAAGACAGACGTGGTAAAAGGTCGAATCAAGGAAGCTGCCGGCGCGCTGACCGGCAACGACAAGCTTCGCGCGGAAGGAAAGGTCGACCAAGCGGTCGGGAAGACCAAGCAGGCCGTCCAGAAGGCCGCCGACACGGTAAAGAAAGCCGTGAAAAAGGTGGTCGGGTAAGCCACGCTCAATTTCGTGTCTCGCTTGACAATCCAACAGAAACGTGTCGATTGTGGTCGAGGGCCGGCTTCTTGTGGAAGCAGACGCACCGGGCCACACGTTCACAAGAAAAGGTCTTGAATTTGAAGGAGTTGCAAAATGGAAATGCTCATACATTCTCCGCTGTTGTTTGCGGCGGCCGGTTATTCGCTCGTCTACTTGCTGGCGGGCGGCGGCATTTTCGGTGCGGGCGTGATTTACGTCATCGCGAAGATGTTGGGCCGATAGAGCCTTCCGCGGCGCATCGCGGGAGTTCTGATCGATAAGGAGAAGACTGCCGAGGCGTAAACAGGGCACTGGCAGCAGTGGAACAGATGGTGCTCTGATTTTTTTGTTCAAGCAAGAGCGTACCGAAGATTTCCAAACGGGAAATATGAGGGATGATGAAGATGAAACGTATTCTTTCCGCGGTCCTGGTTGCCGGCATGTTCTCGGTGGGCAGTGTCGGATGTGCTGAGAAGCCGCCGGCAAAGAATGAGATAAAAGTCACTACGCCCGGTGGGACGACGGTCACTATTGAGAAACCAGACAAGACTACTGGCCGGATTCCTCCGCCCGTACACCCTTGACTTCGACAAATGCCTTTGAGAGATTAAGGAATCATGCGATGAGAGCTGCCATAGAGTTGCCAAAAGCATTTTCCGTACGTGAGGAACGTGAGCTTCCGCTCGTTCAAGACCTGATGACACGGCTGAACCCAAAGCTCTTGGTCGTTCAAGTCGCGACGGGAGTGCATGTCGAAGGCGGCTACACGGTCAACTGGGGCCTTGTTTACCTGGACGGCCAGCCGCCCACGGACGCGGACGTGGCGGCCGCGTTAAAGGAGGCGGGGCTGGATGCCCAACACAACGCGGAGATCCAGGAACCGCGAATTTGGGTCAACAATGAACCTGGGGTGACCGAAACACCGACCGTATGATTGTACATTCCGGGGAATAAAATCCCGAGAAAAAGCATCTATAGTGTGGGAGCTTGCGCCCACGGCCGGAATGGTTCCTGCCGCTGAAGAGGCGAGGCCAACTTTTTTGAGAAAGGGTGTTACGATGAAGTGTTTTCTAGCATTGGTTCTGGTTGCCGCATTGGGCGTGTTCACCATCGGCTGCGAAAGCAAGAAGGGCACGACCGAGAACAAGACCAAAACGACGACCTCGCAAACCAAGGACGGCAAGACCACGGGCGAGACGACGACCACGCAGACCGACACGACGAAAACTACGCCCCCGGCTGCTCCAGGCGCTGGCGGCACGACGACCGAAAAGACGACCGAGACGACCAGCGAGACGACCAAGTAGTTCTTGCCTTTTTCGTTCGGCGGTCTACAATAGCAACATGGCGATTCCGCAGCCGGTTGTTTGCGGCTTCGCCAATGAATTCGTCGGATGACTAGATGAAGAGCAACCCGGCCATGCCGGGGGGGCTCGTTAACGAGCAGGCCGACGTGGCCGAACGCCTTCAGGGTGTTCCGCCGCGTCGGTTTTTTTGTTTCCGGCGACGCGAGACGTTCGCAACCACCTGTTTTGCCGCCCGTCGTCCACCTTGACCTGCGCAGTCGCGGGTGCGACAATGCCGTCGTGCTTGGTCCTTAGCGATTGGTGAGTCGGACGACCATGAAATCAAGCCGATCTTCTCGGGTTACTCAACTTCTGGAGAAAGTCGAACCAGGGGACCGCCATGCCGGAGAGCAGTTGTTTGCGGACGTCTACACTGAACTGCGAGCGCTTGCCGCGCGATACTTGCATCGGGAACGAAAGGACCATACTCTTCAGCCGACCGCGCTGGTTCACGAAGCCTACTTGAAGCTTGTCGGCCAAACACGCGTTGATTGGCAGGGCCGGGCCCGTTTTTTGGCCATTGCCGCTCAAGCGATGCGACAGATTCTCGTGGATCATGCGCGGCGGCATAGGGCAGCAAAGCGGGGTGGCAATCGGCATCGCATCGCACTTGACGACAACCTGGTCATCAAGTCAAATCGCAACGTAGACCTGTTGGCGCTTGAGGATGCCTTGACCAAGCTCGCAAAGCTCGACCTGCGCCAAACCCAAATGATCGAACTGCGATTCTTTGGCGGCCTGAGCATCGCGGAAGTAGCGAAGGTGATGGGTATGTCCAAACGATCGGTGGAGCGGGAATGGACCATGGTTCGCGCGTGGTTGCGGCGAGAACTCAGCAGGAGCGACCTGCCATGAGCATGGAGCGCTACGCGCAGGTTCGAAGACTGTTCCTGGCTGCGTGCGAGCTTGCCGAAAGCGAGATTGGCCCGTTTCTCGATCACGCATGCGCGGGCGATCCCAAACTTCGAGAAGAACTGGAATCCCTGCTGAAGCAACCTCGCTCGACGACCATCATCGGCACGTCAAGCGGAGACGCCGCCGGGGGCAAGATCCTTTCTCCGCTGGCCCATCTTCCCCGGGAACTTGTTCCCGCCGACATCCCCGATGAGGCAGCACGGACCGAGAATCCGTCGCGTTTTTCACCGGGTGAAATGATTGCCGCCCAGCGATACAAGATTTTGGGGCCACTGGGCGGAGGCGGTGCGGCCGAGGTATACAGGGCGCACGATCAGATCATGGATCAAGACGTGGCGTTGAAGTTTCTCGCTCTCGGACAGACCGGAGGCGACCCAACGTGTAGCCGTTTCGTGAGCGAAGTCGCGACGGCCCGTGAAGTTGCCCATCCAAACGTGGTCAGAGTCTACGACATCGGCCAACTTGCCGATGGCGAGGTGTTTATATCGATGGAGTTCATCGATGGCGAAGACCTTGCGTCACTGCTACGGCGCGCAGGCAGACTCTCGCGTGAAAAAGCAGTGCAAATCGCCCGGGAACTGTGCGCCGGGCTGGGCGCCGCGCACGATCATGGCGTGTTGCATCGGGACCTGAAGCCGTCCAATATCGTGATCGACGGAGACGGTCATGTTCATATCGCCGATTTCGGCATTGCGGCTTTCGTTCCAACTGCCGCCGGCGAGATTCCTTTGGCCGGGACGCCCGCTTTCATGGCCCCAGATTTGTTTCACCACAAGCAACCCTCGGAACAGAGCGACCTCTATGCGCTGGGGATTGTGTTGTATGAAGTGGCCACGGGAAAGGAACCCTTTGGCGGCGTGCCGGCCGACGGCCTCCAAGCCGCGGCAGAACTGATTCCACCTTCGGCGCTGTGCCCCGAAATTGAGCCTTCCTTGGAACGGGCAATCCTGCAGTGCTTGGAAGAAGATCCGAGCCGGCGGCCTGAATCGGCGAAAGCCGTTGCGGCCCTCTTGCCAGAATATAATTCCCTAGCTGCCATCTAGGGGAGCGAATCAGCCCCGCTATTTCTTCTTTGCGTCGCGGAGAATTGGCGACTCGGCCAGGGTCAAGAGAACGACCTCCTCGCCGGTTACGGTACTGATATCATGATGCAGGGTCAACACCTTGACGCCGGTGATCTCCAGGACCATCGCTTCCATGACCGGACGGGCCGTGTCGATCAGATGGGTCCGCACTTGCTTCAGCAGGTCCCTTCCTTTTTCGGCCGGGAGCGACTTGACCAGTTGCTGCTCGGCGGCGGTCAAAACGTCTCGAAGGCGGACCACAAGGAGATCGCCGAGCAGGTGGGTGTGAATGTCCTTGGGGCCCCGGCCCATGTAATCCTGCTCAAAGCGACACATTGCTTCAGAAACGGCGGCTTCGATTTCTCCTTGTGTTTTCATAGAATATGCACCAGGAGAGGTTGAGCGAAACCTGGAGTGGCGGGTCGAAAGCCTCACTGGTCGTTGCTCTACGGTTCGTGGAGTCCCTCCCAATCCACCACGTCCATGAAGACCTCGAACGACAAGCCTCGCTCGGCGGCGATGCCCAGCTCTTCGATGCGGCGGCGAGTGCCTACAGCTTGCCAGGCGCTTACGCCGCGCAGTTCCGGCATGATCTCCATCAATTGGTCGACCGTGGTTTGCGCCAACTGCTTCGTCTGCGGATCGCCGGCTTGCTCCAGAATGGCCATCGCGGTCTTCATAACCTGAATCAGGTGGGCGCGATGGAAGAGCGGCGTTGACAACGAATCGTCCGGTTCCTTGACGAGTTCGGCCACCGGAAGATTCAGCACTTTGGCCCACTTGTGCAACACGCTAAGGGGCAAGTCCGTGGTCTTGCATTCCTGCCGTATCACGTCCTGTACCGTGATGCCCAAGTGGCGCGCCACGTGGCGGCGCGAGATGTTCTCTTGTTGCCGGGCTTCGCCCAGCCGATGCAACGGGAAGGCACAGTCGATTGGGACCACGGCTGCGATCTGCTCCTCGATGTTCGGCCGCGAATCCAGTGTTTGGGTGTGATTCATAAAGCGTCATCCTTCATGGCCTATTGTCCTTCTGATCCGGCCCCGCACTGCGGGGATCACTCGCATTCGGCGTCTACCTGTTAATGCGAAATCCGCGCTTGTGGTCCGCCAGATTCCCCGAGCTTCTATTGGCGGGATCGAGAATTCGTCTGTGGATTGCGGCCACAACCGCTCGAAATGCCTCTTATGGGGTGAGGGACCCCCGCCGGCGCGGTTTGAAACGCAATGAGAGACCGTATTCCGGCCGGCCTGCCTCTTGCTTTCCCCGTTTCGCGCCATACAATAGGGCATTGGGTGGAGGGGCAGTGGACTTGAAAGCCGCTCCGCCAAAGTAAAGTGGAAGTCGTCGGACGACTAGATGAAGAGCAACCCGGCTCTGCCGGGGGGCTTGTTGAAGAGTAAGCCGACGTGGTCGAACACTTCAGGGTGTTCCGCTACGTCGGTTTTTTTGTTTTACGTCGGTATCGGCCGGCGCGACGTTGTTTTGAAAACACCGTGCGCCAGCCCAAGAACCTGCTACCGCAGGTGGAAGGAGTGTGTCTCATGAGATGTTGCATGACGTCCTTTGCGATCTTGCTGGCCCTGATCGCCTTCGGTCCAGCGCAAACAATGGCTAAGGACCCCGGCGATCATGGCCATGGCGGCGGGAAATCCGGCGGCGAGAAGTCCGGCGGTGAGAAGGGCGGCAACCCCCATGTCGGCGTCGGCAACGGCGCTGGAGTCAATCTCGGGATACCCTCGAACATGGGCGGCTCCGGGGGCCAGAAAATGTCGCGTCAGACTTTCGACGCCCATACCAGGCCGGAATTCTCCGGCGGCCATGGGGAAGGCCGCGATAGTTGGCGCTACCGTTGGGACAACGGCCGCTGGTGGTTCTGGGGGCCGGGGAATCGGTGGATGTGGTACGGCGACGACGGTCGATGGCTGGACTACGGCAACGCCTATGTGGTGCAGCGCCCGATCTTGGAGAACTTCTCCGGCGGCCCGATCAAGATCGTCAATCCGGCCAAGAACGGAGTGACCCTGAACTATCTGCTTGGCGGCAACGCCTTTACCATCGCGCCAGGCTATAGCCAGGACCTCCGGGAAGATCGAGCCTGGGTGATCCAGTTCAGCCGGGGCGAGAACTTGGATCAGGCGCGCTACGGGCTCCAGTCGGGAGTCTACACATTCACCCGTACCGACGCCGGTTGGGAACTGTATCGCACCGAATTCCCGCAAATGGCAGCGCCACCGCCACCCATGGCGGCGCCGGCGAATCCGTCCCCGCAATGAACGCCGGGGGATGGGGCCCGAACGGGGAAGGATTGCCGTGTCATCTCAACCCTCCATCGTTGCGACGGCCAAGCGGAACGTCGAGACGATAGCACAGCTTGAGCAGCAGTTGGTCGCTCAGCAATCCAGGGCTGAGCGGTGGGGTAGCGGCGTTGCCAGCTTCTTCGGAAGCTCTCGCTTTGTTGTTGCCCAGATGTTCTTGGTCGTCGCTTGGATTGTCTTGAACACCGAGAAGACCGCTTGGCTTCGACCATTCGATCCCTATCCGTTTCCGTTTTTATCCCTGATTGTGGGAATGGAATTCATTTTCCTAACCACATTCGTTCTCATAAACCAGAAACGCCAAATGCGTCGCGCGGAACAATGGTCGCACTTGCAACTGCAACTTAGTATGCTCACGGAGCAGGAAGTCACCAAGAACATTAAGATGCTGCACATGATCTGTCAGAAACTCCAACTGGGAATGCCGGCTCGTGACCAAGAAGTAAGTGATTTCAGCCAGGATACCGAAATAACCGCCCTAGTCGATGAAATCGAAAGGGCTCGGGAAACTGATGCCTCGCATTAGATACTTTCGCGGAGCGAGCCGACCAAGTAGTTCTTGCCTTTTTCGTTCGGCGTTGTACAATAACAACATTTCGCAAAGACTAGGGATGAGGTACGAATCATGCAGCAGGAAAACTTAGGACAAAGCGCCTCCTTGTGGATGGCAACGGCCGCCGCGCCGAATCAGAGCACGCTGGCGGAGGACACCCACGCGCACGTGTGCATTGTCGGCGCCGGCATCGCGGGGATCACGACCGCGTACCTGTTGGCTAAGCAAGGCAAGTCGGTCATCGTGTTGGACGATGGTGCCGTCGGCGGGGGCCAGACCCAGCGCACCACCGCCCACCTGAGCAACGCCCTGGACGACCGCTACTTTGAAATCGAGCGGCTGCACGGCTCGGAAGGGGCGAAACTCGCCGCCGGCAGCCACACGGCGGCGATCGACCGCATCGAGTCCATCATTGGCGAGGAGCAGATCGCCTGTGATTTCGTCCGGCTGGACGGCTATCTTTTCCTCCCACCCGGTGAGTCTGCCGAGTTGCTGGACCGCGAGCTTGCCGCTGCCCATAGGTCCGGGCTCAGCGGCGTCGAGCGTCTCCCGCGTGCGCCGTTATTGCAATTCGATACGGGGCCTTGTTTGCGATTTCCCCGCCAGGCGCAATTCCACCCGCTCACGTACCTGACCGGAGTCACTAGGGCCATTGAGCGGGCCGGCGGACGCATTTTTACCGGCACACACGCTGAGTCCATTAAGGGTGGTAAGCCGGCACGGATCAAGACATCAAACGGCCACATCGTCACCGCCGATGCTGTCGTGGTGGCGACGAATTCGCCGGTCAACGACCTCATGGCGATCCACACCAAACAGGCCGCCTACATGACCTACGCCATCGGTGCGATGGTACCGCGCGGGGCGGTCGCGACGGCACTCTACTGGGACACGCTTCATCCTTATCATTACGTGCGAGTGCATCCCATTGCGGCAGAAATCAGTATGGCCGAGCAAAGCGGGGCCCAGTGGCAAGACGTATTGATCGTTG
>Ga0315287_10000337_pt1 | contig 40690 bp, 80 predicted proteins | sample YL17G11_0_MG_FD_205037 | JGI IMG/M metagenome (GOLD analysis project Ga0315287, IMG submission 205037) | Sediment microbial communities from Yellowstone Lake, YNP, Wyoming, USA - YL17G11_0 | ecosystem: Environmental > Aquatic > Freshwater > Lake > Sediment | place: USA: Wyoming | collected...
TTCATTTTGAACCTCCTAAATTTTCAATATTTTGTTTTATATGCGACAACTGAACATCCGCACCGTTTTGCATATATCTGAGATTTATTTTACCTTTATTATCAATTCCGGTGCTTTCAAATATTAATTTACTATCATCAATCTCCTTTATCACATCTTCCTTTATCCATTTTATATTTCTTTCCTTTTTCCATATAATTTTTCACTTTTCACCTCCATAATTACTCCTTAATTCTCGGCAATAATTGTAACTGAATTTTTCCATTTGCCCAGATATGTTCTAACCTAAAATTACTTCCTTTAATTTCTATAATTTCTCCGATATTAAATATCTCGTTTTTTTCTACTGGTTTTGAAATTAAGGGATATAAAGATGGCTCTTTTCTGAATGCCTCATACAGCATTTCTTTTGTCTTTGCCGTTATAAAAGTTCCATTTCCACTATCCATTATCTTCCACCTCCTAATTCTTCATCTAATCTCTTGCGGATATAATCAATACAGTCATTCCAATCAATATTTCCCTCAAATTTCTTTAAAGGCAACAATCCCTCTATCACTTTCCGTAGGTCGGATTTGACTGAACACTCCTTGCATTTCATATGAAACCGAGTGCACAAATTGCATACACTTTTAGACATAAACTCCTCAACCGTCATTCTAAACATTTGAACCTCCTAATTTTTCTATAACTTTCTTTAAGTTTTCAAATATTATTTTATCGTGTAAGTGTAGAGCATTGTTTAATATTGACTTATCATATACTAATGTTTGGGAATATTCAGAAAATTCATCAATTACTTTCATCACATCTTTCTTTGAGATGTAATGCTTCTCGATTTCCTTTATAGCTTCTCTTAATGTGTATCCATCACTGCCTTGCGTAGCTTTATTTTCAAAACTTATTAAAATTTCTCCTAATTTATCATTCATTTTATCACCTCTTTAATTTTTCTGAATTCATCTGCCTTCGGACAAGTAGCAAAATGGCTTTCGTATCCTTGTTTTAATTCCCAAATAATATTGGTATATCCGGCATTACAACCAACATAAACCAATTTTGGCTTAATGTCTATTGGAATAATTTTCCCATTTAACTTTATCCAGTTTATTTCCGCTCCACACCCTTTACATTTTGCCATTTTTATTCTCTCCTAATCTTTTATTTTATACACGCTTTTTATATCCTGCGTCTTTTTTCTTTCATTAGCAAATCAAGAAAACATATCGCAGAGTTATTCGCTATGCAATGTATATCCTTTTTATTCATTACTCTCTTTTTCCATTTTCTCGCATACCATAAATAATTGTCGTAAAAAGCCATTGCAATATTGCTTTCCCAAGCAATATAATAATCCTTATCCTTTTTTAATTCCTCTACCAATAATCTAACCGGACTTTCTTTTTTCATTTTATCACCTCCTAATCTTTTATTTTATCCCGTATAAACTTTTTATATCCTGCGTCCTTTTTTTTCCGAATACTTTGCTTCTTTCTATTATTGTATAAATCATTAAAACTGTCCCACATACAAAACCAAAAATAAAACCTATTACAAAATTAGTCATATCTACTCCCTTTTATCTATATTATTCTCACGATTGAATATCCAGTGCATTATCTTTATTTCACCTTCATTCATTTTTTTATCCCCATTGCTCCGCTATTGCTCTGGCTATCCCAGGAAATGTTTTACTTCTAATTTTCGCTCTATCTTTCAGTGATAATAATTGATACCATTCCGAGCCGTTTGATTTCCCGTCTTTGCCAATATAATTTTTCCCTTTTTCTACTATTTTGGTGGCTTTCAATAAGGGCAGATTTATCAACCACAAGCAAGTTTTTTTTTGCACCGCATCGCCAAAATAGTATGGCTGAATTATTTGAGTATATTTCGGCAATCCTGCGTATTTATGCGGGACTGGATTTTCAATGCATTTCTTTTCAATATCAGCATTTAATAACTTCATAAAAAATACTTTAGCGTCTTCCATTTTTTTCCAGCGAGTTATATCTTTATGCAAATATTGGACTCCGCTATTTGCCAGATAAGTGCAGGGCGGATGTGCTATCATCATATCCCAATGCTCCCTTTCAATAATTTTCAAGCAATCCTCTTTTATGTGCCATTCAGAGTGACCACCAGAACAATCAATAATATCGCAAGAATATGCCTCGTGTCCTCGTTTCCGAAACTCAATACAAACTACTTGACTTTCCTCACAAGCAATCAATACTTTCATTTTTTTTACCTATACATTGCACACCAGCATATTGACAATTCACGGCTTTTTTGCATCCCCTACTTCCTTCGCCATTCCTATAAATAATTTTTTTCCATACCATTTTTCTCTCCTATTACTCGCCTTTTCAAACGCTTCCAGACAAGAAAACATATATTCCGCCAAAATAAAATCCGGCGTATTGCTTTCATTCTCACGACTTGCCCTGTTTAGCACCGCAGCAATTTCAATTCTTAAATCCATTTTAATACCCTCCCTTTTTTTCACCTATACATTTTTCAAAATCATAAATGCATTTGTTATTCTCATCTTTATATTGGCATTCTTTACAATCCTGAAAACAACCGGGTTCACACTCCATAAAATCATCATTACAACCACAAGGAATTAAATCTGACAAATTGCAAGAACATTCATTATCAGAATTGAACAATCCATCATACTTGTTTTCTTTTAAATACTTTTCAATTATATCTCTTACAGTCATAATCACTCCTCTTTCTCTTCCCTTTTCCTTTTCCATTTTGCATAACTTTCTTTTTTGTCTTCTGCCTCGTAATTATCATTGCACCCATTATTCAACCACCTGCCACACTTCAGACAGGTTTTCTTTCCCATTTCTAACTTGCCCATCCAACCGCAATTCGGACATTCCCACATTTTATTTATCCCCCAAATTTAATTCTAATTGTTTACTATATGGCAAAACATAATTATGATAATTGTTTTTGTCTTTCATAATCTCACCCCTTTCCAGCATAAATCTGCAAAACCGGGAAGCACTGCCCGGATTTACATACTTATATTTCCCTGTTTTGCTATCATAAATACCGTATGCAGAAGCATACAATTCCACCTCTCTAACTGAAACTTTCCCTGCAATTTTTAATCTTGCTTTGACGAAGCATTCAACAAATTCGGTTTTTTTCATCGGAATTCACCTTTTTATACTTTTTTATTTTATTTTCCCTGCGTTTCCTTTCACGCCTTTTTTCCCAATAGGTCTGCTCAAATAATTCCTCATTATCAATTTTCTTTTGCAATTCAATTTCTTCTATTATTTCATTATCGTTATCCATTTTTTTTTAGTCCTCATCATAAATAATTTCATTAGGTAAGGGAATTATAATTGACAATTCTTCTTGAGCATCTAACCTTACTTTTTGCATAAAATCCTCAAACTCTACAGTTTTCAATTTTGAAGTTCCTTTACTGATTATTATTTCTGTGCCAAATATTATAGTTTTTTCAGTGAGAAATAATGCTACATAATAATCGTGTATTCTTTGTCTGTCCTCACCTGTTTCATTTGCGATTAATTCAAAACAATACCACATATACCGATTTTGATTATTTGACCTATTTTTTTTTATTGTCTCAATTTTTAATTTCCAACCATTTACGGTATAAGGGAGACGGTTTAAATACAAAAATAATTTTTCCTTATCTTCAGGATTTCGGATTACAAAGTCCATTTACTTCTCCTTTGATTTTAAATAATTATAAATTTGTAAACATGGTTTTATAATGTTTTCTAATGATTCAATTACCATTTCATTTGTTACTGGCACGAGATTATAAGCGATTTTATCTTTTGCTAATATAACAACATAACCTCTTTTTAATCCCAATCCCAAAATGTAACTTGATAATTGCCATATCATTTCAGGATACAATGGCGGTTTATCAAGTTCAACATGCCCTCTTTTTATGTTATCTGATATACATTTCCCTGTTTTCCAGTCAAGACAAATCTCCTCATCATTTTCCATAACTGGAGCGTCTGCCATTCCAGAAATATTATATTCGTCATTATTGATAATTACTTCGGATTTATTTATATATCTAAATTGCGGATTTTCACGCATAAACAAAACCCACGACTGGACTGTCATCTGGACATCTGAAGGGTATTGACTTTCTATCCCGTCAATATTTTTCGGGTCTGTTATATAAAGTTCAATAAGTTTATGAAAATCCGTCCCAATATCTTTTGCTTTCTGGAATTTTTCTGTTTTCCACTCTGATACTAATTTATCAAAATCGTCTTTAGACATTATTTCTATTGATTCTAATGCGTGGGCATCACCCCGAATACTTTCCATTACCGCATTATAAACTTTTTCTGCTAATTCTTCAATAAGATTTTTCAGCCACCCTATTATTGCAGGTTTATTCAGAACTCCCAGAAAGTTTGACGGACTCGGATATTTATATTTACTTGGATTTCTCATATTTTGCCTCCTATCCTATTAACTTGCCTTCGCATAATTTCAAAAAATGTGCCAGGTCTTTTTGCATAATCATACTCATTTTTAATTCTATTTCGGCCCCTAGATTATAGACAGTCCTGATTTCAGCATTTAACACTTTCGGTGGTATTTTATTTGTCTTCATTAAATCTTTTAATAATTCACCCTCTTTCCTTGTAATATATTCACTATCAGGTTCAATAGCATCATTTTCATCTGGTTTAAGCCCTTTTTCCTTTGTTTTTTCTTTATCCTGTGCGTTTTCCTGCAACTTTTCCTGATTTTCCGTATCTTTATTCGGTTCGGCTGGATGACACCAACCCGTTCCTGCTGGTTTTAATGCCAAATCGGGAATTTTAACCGTAGAAGTCGCCTTTTGAGGTTCGGCAGTATTTTCCTTTTCAAATGTCATTTCTTCCGCAGGGGTTGGTTGGTATCCGGCTAATACCATAACCCAACTTAATGCAATTCTAAACGCCTTACTGACCGCCCTGGTCTCTGACATTGACCGCAGGGCGTATTCTTCATTTCCCTTTTTGCTATATTCCCAAGAGGCACATTCACTCTGGGCCCGGCTAACTAAATCCCCTTTGATATTCCTGACCTCGCAGTCGGAAACATATTTGACGCCCCTATCTATCCGCTCCTCTTTGACTTCAATTATCTGAGGAAATAGTCCGAGTAAAGCCCCCATCGTAGTCCACCCCTCACACCATACATATTTTTTACCCTTTATAATAGTAAACAACTTCTGCTTTTCTATAATGTCGCTTACCGCCTTTGCCACATTAGACGCCTTTTCTACTATCCGGGTATAGTCATCAGTTCCGAATAATGAAACCGGTCTAATCTCCGGCTGAATAACCGCCACTTCCTGCTTTTTCGGTCTCCCTTTTTTCTTTACTTCTTCCATTTTATTTACCTCCGTAAATTTAATTCAATAAAAAAAGGGGAGCCGGAAATTATGATTTTATTCATAATCGTTGCACAGGTTATTGGATTAACCTGCCGGACTCCCCAAAATAAAAATAGCCGACTTTCTCTTAAAGATAATCGGCTAACTGAACATTTTACTTTAACTTTCAAATTATTTTTCTGCAACATATTTTTCTTTCTCATTAGTAATTATAGCACGGATTTTCAAAATGTCAAGAACTATTTTGAAATATTTTTTTTCTCTCGTCGTGAAATTATTGCTTTTCATTTAAACATATCCCCTTTTAGAAAATTTAATCTTGCCTGAATAATTTTTACATACTCCGGGTCTTTTTCTATGCCAATAAAAGAAAATCCCAAATTCTGAGCTGCAAATAAAGTGCTACCACTCCCAGCAAACATATCCAGCACAATTCCTTTTGGCGGAGTAATTAGTTTTATAAGATATTCCATAAGGGACAAACTTTTTACCGTGGGATGGTTATTCCTCTGCATTATTTTTATATAAGGGTCTTTTAAATTTCCGATGGAACGCCCCAAAGTATTTTTAATACCACCTTCTTTTTTCGGTAATTCCTCACATCCGGCATTACGCTCAAACTTTGACGGCTTGGCACAGTAGAAAAAGCGGGAGGCAGAGCCGGAGTATGGTGCAATATTATTGTTTCCCTCGCCTCTATCATTATTTCGGACAGCCATTTAATCCAGTTATCCCGACCGCCTTTGTCATCGTCCCATGCCTGACTCATAAATGAAATACCACAAGGGGGGTCGGCAACAATACTATCAACCGAATTCTCTGGAATTGTTTTTAGTATTTCCTTTGAGTCACCGCATATTATCCTGTTCAGGTTATCCATATATCTTTTTCCTGTTTTTCATTTCATCCCGTATTTCTTTTCGCTTTGCATTTAACTTACGCATTTTTTCAAATAGTTTTGAATATGCTTTTTGAATAGTGATGTTTAATGAATATTTTGCAAAAATTTTTTCTCTCTTGAGTATAGGACTCAAATAAGATATTTCCCTATCAAGTTTCCTTAATTTATACCACAATTTAGATAATGTCAGGGAAGTGGGACTCGAACCCACACCGGCAGGCCGTCGCCTCTTGTTCTGACCACTTAAACTATTCCCTGATAAATTATCCATATTAAAGTCCTTTGTTAAGTTTGATTTTTAACTTTTTTATTTCCCGCCTGATTTCCCGTCTTTCTATTTTCTTTCTTCATAATTTTTACATTCTAATTCATCTTTTCCTGTCTCATACAAACAAAATTTATAGGGTTTTGTGTTTGTCTTACAACAAGCATTAAACTTATCCCGATGACGACAAAATGAATAATACCACATATTAAATTCTACTGGTATCGGTAAACATTGTTCGTTAATTGGTAATTTTGCCATATCTTCCAATATTCTTTTATTCCCTTCTCTTATATGTTTTGCTATTGTTTCTTCATTATATTTCATATATCCTCGATTCAAAATAATTTGTTAAGTTTCCTTATTGCTTTTCTTATTTCTTTTCTCTCAACTCTTTTACGATATTTCAATAATTTTTTTATTACTTTGTCTTTCATAAATTATTCTATCCATTCAGGTCTGCTCGGTTTTCTTCTATCTTATCAAATGCAGTTTTTATTTTATTATCTTCCTGCCGTTCTTCCTGTGACTGCCCGCCCGATATTTCCGATAATACTTTTTTTTCTTCTTCTTTGGTAGTTTCAATTTCCCGAAATGAAGTAATATTTGTCAAGAATTCCATTTTGACAAGCCCCTGGGCCCCATTCCTGTTTTTTTCAATTATTACTTCGGTTTCACTAATCCTATTACCCTGTTCAATTTCGTCTGCCATATTTGGTCTATATAGCATTATGACTATATCGGCATCCTGTTCTATATTTCCGCTATCCCGCAGGTCAGCCAGAACCGGTCTCTTTTCTTTTCCTTTCCGCAATTCAGACCCCCGATTTAATTGAGACAACAAAATTACAGGGATATTCATATCTTTTGCAATTGCTTTCAATTCACCTGTAATTTCACCGATTTCATAATTTCTACTTTCGCCTCTAATCATCGGTTTAATTTTTTGCAAATAATCAATAATAATGACATCAGGTTTATATTGCATAGTCCTCGCCCGAATTTCCAATGTATTTATTGTGCTTGAATCATCAATGTAGAATTTTGTATCATATAAATTTTTTCCTATTTCAGTGAATTTATTCCATTCACTTTCTTTATTTATATATCCATTTTTTAATTTGTAAATTGTTATTTCGGAAAGTGTGCTTAATAATCTCGTTGCCAATTCTAACCTCATCATTTCAATAGAGAAAAATAAAACAATCTTTTTTTGTTTCAAAATATTTATGGCAAGGTTCAGAGCAAAAGAAGTTTTACCAACTGTAGTCCGGGCCGCAATTATTGTCATTACTCCCGGTTCCAGACCACAAATTAAATAATCAAGTTTTTTATAGCCCGTTGATATCCCAGAGCAGGTTATTTTTTTCGTGTTTAAATCCTCAATGCGTTTCAATACATCGGGAATAATGTCTTTAATATGAAAAATATTAGATTTACTTTTTTCTTTTGATAATTCATATATTTCCTTTTCTATTTCGCCGATGAAGTTTTTTACTTCATCAGAAAAAATCCCTTCAGAATTTTTTATTGCTTTTTGACAGATAGTTACTATTTTTCTTTTAAGGGAATTATTTTTTACAATCTCTATAAAGGATTTTATTCTATCAGGCACGACTGCCACATTTCGGCATTCCACCAAATAACTACCCTTAATATTTTCGGGTAATTCACTTATTATTAAAAATTCTTCTATTGGATTATTTGTCTTATATAATTTTACCATTGCTGAATAAATTTTTTTATGAATATCATAATAAAAATCTGTTTCATCTAAATTTGAAATAACATCTGCCATTTTATCATTATTTATTAAGGCACATCCGATTATAATTTTTTCAGCATTCAGCACAATATCTTCCATTTTATATTTCTCCTTACTTTATTTTATATTCCGCAGAATATTTTACAACCGTTTCAAGTGTCCAGTTCAGATTATCTTTTTCAAGTTTTTCTTTGACCCATTTCACACAGTCGGCGGATTTTTTGTAATCATCATCAAAATAATCTAATATGAGTTTTGCCGATTTAGAAAATCGCTTATAGTTAAGTTTATCCCACTTTCGCTGCTCAACAGGTTCCGGGCTGACATTTTTCAAAATTTTGTATATATACAGGACTTTGGATATATTGTCTTTAAGCAGGTATTCTTTATTATCATCAGCCGTTTTGGCTGATGTATGTATGTTGTCTTTTATATATGTCTTTTGTATATTGTCTTTTGTGTCTACCTGCTTGGGTAATAGTTGATTACCTGCTTGGGTAATAGTTGTTACCTGCTTGGGTAATAGTGCTATTACCTGCTTGGGTATTACCTGCTTGGGTAATAGTGACCATTCGGAATAATTCTTATTTATTCCTGTCATATAGGTTTTTCCTTTTTCCCCTGTATGAGTAATCATATTTTTATTTTTGAGTTTTTTTATAGTTCTGGCAATATGTGATTGTTTAATATTTGTCATTTCCTTTATTTGTGATAATGAAATCCAATCCTCTTTTTTATTATATCCGTAAGTTTTTCTAATTATGCAAAGAAATACAGCATTTTCGTAACTGGATAATATTCTTGATATTTTTAAATACTCTTCAAAAAGTTCATTAGATATTTTTACATATCCATTTTCAACCTGTGGATTTGCCAAAGTTAAACCTCAAAAAAAAAGCGCCCGGGAGTGAAAGGCAGGAATTTTTGCAAAGTCCTGTAATCCCCCGGGCACATAAACTTAAAGTGAATTGTAAAATAAAAAAGACCTTGCATAAAATCAAACCTACCTTTCTAATATGTAATTATAGCACTGGATAGCAAAAAGTCAAGGTTTATTTTTTATTTCCAGCCCCATAGCGTCAATGAGTTCAGGCGGGGTCTCAAGATAATTCGGGCAGGTATTCTCAGTATTCAGGATACATTTATTTCCCCTGTCAATTCTGCCACATTCCAAATTCGGATAATTCGGTAAGTCGTCAATAAACCATTTACAATTTTCCTTTTTCATCTTATCATCTCCGGGATTTGTATTCTGCATAACTTTTCAAAATCAATGTAATGCGGAATGATATTATCAATATCTTCATATTTTTTTTTCTCAAGTAGAAAAAAAAGATAGTGGACTATGCCTGACCAGAATTCTTTTACTTCACCTTTTCCTTTTGCGATTTCCGAATCAAGATAATTCCAGATTTTTTTCTCATAATATTTTTCCATTATTTGGCCTCCGCTTTTTCATATCCTTTTTTTTTATACTGATAAATAATCTAATATATCTTTTATCCGTCCCGCCGCCTCCTGTAAATCTAATCCTGCCCTGTTCAGTAACTCCGCAGCCTCCAGATAGATCAATTTCTTTTTTTCGCTGTTTGTTTTTTCTGCTTTTGTCTCAAAATCATACGCCAGAGTGTAGATTTTACTTTGGATATTCTCAATGTTTCTTAATAAGTTTTTTATTTTCATATCATTTTGCCTCCGCCTTTTCAATAGCATCTTTTAACTTCAAAATAGTTTCACATCTTCCGTTATCATTCCCAATATAATTTCCCAATAAAACTAATAATGGGATCGCCTCTTTACAGGCCTCCAGCAAGTCGGGAGCGGCGGCAATCAAATATCCGTGTCTGTCCCTTTCTTCAACTGTTCCGCCTTTCGGCAGGGCTTTCAATGTCATACAGTTCCCCGAGTCCATTCCCTCCACTTCCGCAGTAATTTCGTTATAAGTCCATTCTTGTTTACTATTCATATTATTTAACCTCCTTTACTTCTTTTAATGTTTTCGGCGTCCAGTATAAATCTAATTCAACATTATTCTCAATAAGTTCCTTTATTGATATATATCCCATTTCCGCCATCTCTTTGTCCCCGTTCAGAATTGTATAACCGAACGCCTGAACCTGACCTTCTTTATCCGTGTTAATGTCTTTTTCTGTTATAAACCAATCCGACCCGCCCTTGAAATAATGCAGGTATGCAATTGCCTCATCCCCTTTGCCGTCCTGCTCATAAGTTTTTGGCATAGTTAAAATAAGTATATACAACTCAAGTAATTTCTCCACGAAAAAACCGTCTTCTTTACCTTTTGTATAGTCAATAACAAGTTCTAACTCGTTTTTTGGTATAAATTCCCTTAAATATTCTATTGCTTCCCACTTTCCTACTTCTACCATTTTATTTTCTCCTTCCCCGTCTCGCCGATAGGACAGCGATTTTATTACGGGATAAAAATTAGAGCCAAGATGCGAAACCATAATCATTACGTCCCAATATACCTCTATCGGCTAGTCTCTGGTCAATTATGATGGCCACATCCCGCTTAATGTCATCCCAGGACCCTGCCATAATATATGGGTGGGTAACGGTGACCTCAACATCATAATCATCATCTTTGCAAGTGGGTAGCAGGCCATAATCATCAAGATATAGATATACCTTACTCTGTCCGCTGTCATCATTGCCTACTGCAGTCCGTTGTGTCAGTTTTAAATTTTCTTTTAATCCTTTCATTTTATTTACTCCTATTTCCGGTGCCCGGTATCCGGGACGGAATAAAAAAAGGCGGCCGCGCAGGAAGAATCGGGTAGACCCAAACCTACACAACCGCCAAGAGTTTTAAAATTAAAATAGCTCACCACCTGTGAGCCAATAAAATTGTTTCTTTTCACCTCCCGATTTTTTTTTACCCGATTCATTTTTCCTTCCTCTTTCAATACAATCATAGCAAAGTATTTTGATTTGTCAAGCTTTATTTTAAAATAGTTTGGTTTTCCCGACGACAAGAGGTAAATTTTTAAGAAAAAGAGGGCAAAAATAAATGTCAAATTTGAAAAGTTGGCGATTTCTAAAGTTAGGATAATAGTATATATATAATCTATTGTATATTAAGTATCTGCTCAATTATGTCCAGCCGTTCTTTCAGGTTTGCTTTAGGGATGTTCTTATATTCCCTTTTCTGCTCGGCTTTTTTTTCCCTGTCTGCGGTAAGGCGGATTACTCTTTCCTCATAAGATATTTCTGGACTGGCGGATATTTGCGTGGTAAATAATGAGCCGGTATTATCTACCCAAATTAAAAACTTATATCCATTCAGGGCTGTCAAAATAAGACCTCGATTATCGCCGTTCACTTCAATATCCTGAATGCTTTTTATTCTGCCATTTGATTTGAGGCCGGGCGTGTCAATTTCCAATTCTTTTATTTTTGTTTTGACCGCCATATTAACAATCATATTTGTAGAAACAGATATAATCGGGTCAATCATTCCGCTGTGTCGGATTTCGTCACCAGAAATTTTGATAGAATTTCCTATAATAATTTCCGAACTGACATAAATTTTATAAGGTCGGTTTGCCTGATATTGACCTATCGTTGATTTATTATTTTCGTTAAATATTAAATTACCTGATGAAATAAGTATTTCTTTTTCTTTTATTTCCATTTGAGGGTCTGCAACATCACCGGAATAAAATTTAATCGTTCCGGTGGAAGTATTTATTGCTATTCCGTTTGTAAGTTCATCTGCCAATATTACTCCCATATTTGGCGGTGGGTCAATACTGTTTGAACTTGTGACAATCATCATCATTCCTTTATCTGCATTATTAGTCAATCTTAAAACGGGCATTGCATTCTGCCCGGAATTACTATTCATAATTGATATGCCTGAAAAATTATTAGTTGAATTTTCTACAACAATAAATTTTCCGTTCTCATTTGTAATGGAATGAATTAAATGTTCATTCGGGAAAGTTATATTGTCCGTAAGAATATTTGCCTCAATTATTCCTCCGCTCAATTTATAAAAATTTCCTGTGCCGATATTGACATTATAAAAATATCCTGTTGCTACTCCAACTAAATCCTTATCGTGCATATTCAATCCTGCATAAGAATTGATATAACCATAAACATTCTGATGAGCAGTCCAAGTTTGAGTAGAAGCCAGATGTCCCGTCAACAACGTTCTGCTGGATATTTCTGCCGTTAAATCTGTTCTTATTGTCGTTGTGGTTATTTGAACATTATTATAAACTGCATAATAATTTATATGCTGACCGTCAAGCATATCAGAATTTTGAGAATATACTGCTGTTCCTGAATTAATTGAATAATTCACAATACTTTGACTTGAAATATTTATAGCAGAATAACAGGTCGCCCATTCCTGTAATGTATCAAATTTATTTTGTAAATATCCGGTACTATTTTGTATCAATATTAAATCAGTTCTCAATATTCCCGTAGATATTCCCAATGCGGTATCACCTGAAATTCTGTTATTGCTTTCCGTCGTTAAATCCGTTCTCAATCCGGCAGTGCTTAATCCGATATTATATAACCTGTCAAGCAAACCAAATCCGATGTCCAGATTATTCGCTTTTATATTCCCGCTTTTTCCGTCAAGTATTATTCTCGGCGTATAAATCTGATAGGTCGTATAAAGCATTAAATCATTAGTGTAAATCTGTGTCCCAGATATAACCTGAAATAAGGACTGGTCTGAAATATCTACTTTACTAAACTGTGAACGGTTTCCGGCATATAATCCGGCGGTCAATAAAAAAGCGAAAAGTATTATTTTTTTCATATTATTCCTCAAAGCGAAATCCAATTTATACCATCATAAAATTCCGGTCTATGTGTCTCAAGATTATATATTTCGTCACCCTCAACCCAAGTTAAGATTGCGTCCCGCTGTAAAATAGTTAGTTTCTTTTTCTCGTGTGCGAGCGGGTATCCGCCTGCCTGCGTGCCATTATGCACTACTACCGTATTTTTTGTAGTGTCAATAGTTATCTCACCCATCGCACCCGTAAAAGTGGTATGCTCTGCACTTGAACCCCGACGGCGTTGTATTTGTTTACTCATTTTTATACTCCAATATATTTATATTATTTTAATTCATTTACGTAGCACAAGCCCAAATTTTACCATATAATTTTATTTTTAAATTAACATCAGATTCGGGATTAACACACCAAAAACACATACTTGTAACACCAGTATAATCACTTAATTTAATAATATTTATAAAATTTGTTCTCATAAAAGCAGATGTAAATGAAGATGTTATAATTTCAAAAAGTTTTGAACCACCAGAATGATATAATTCAAAATATAATCGTTTTTGTCCACTCCCAACAGTATTATTCCAACCGAAGTCCATATCAGCTAAATAAATTGGCATTCCGGCTGATATACGAGATAATCCTATAAGGCAATATTTATAAGAATTATCTAAAGGTAAAGTTAATAATTGTTGTGAGCCTAAAGCAATCGGTGTGTTGTCAAATTCTTCTGTTTCTGCATAATTGAAATTTAAGTGTGTTGCATTTATTGAATTTTCAACTAGAACATTAGTTGCAATTCTTATTCCCTCATCCATTTTATTTAAGTTCGTATCTGATAACGGAATTGTCGGCGTCCAGTTTACTCTTGTATAAGCCATAATTTACCACCCCTTTATATCGGTTCTCTGAACCTGTAATATCATATATTTATTTTTCAGCAAAGAATAATATTTATAGTCAATCTGTGTGCCAGTGCCTATAGTCCCTGAAGCCAAATCTCCACCCCACCAGCCAAGATAATTTATAAATATGTTTGCTTCCGTGTCAAATAAAACCGTATTCGTAATGATTTTACTTGCGGTTATCGTTTGTGCTGTCCGATATTTACGCCCTACCTCAATACCTGTCACGGTATGCCAAGATAAATATTTAACTTCATCACCGGAAGTGAACATCGGATATAAAGTTTCCGAAGGGAATAAATCATCTGCCGGATAAAGTTTTTTAAATATATTCGGGACATCGGTTTCCTGCCAGGTCTTCGTAAACCGAATTAGTTTTGTCACTTTATCCGAGATAGTGCTTTCGGACAGGTCTGCTTTTTCACTTGTGATTTTCTTGAAGAACTCACGCCATCCCCCGACCGCCTCGCCCGTGACTGCCGAAACTGAAAACTTAAAATGATTTTGTTTTTCGTCCTCTACCATTGAAACAGAAGTTATCAGCATATCGGTATCTAAAAAGTGTTCGGGTAAATCAGTATTGATAATCTGCCCGGCTTCTAAACTATTCTCAAGCGTGGTAAAAGAAACTTCCCTGCCCATAACCCCGAATTGCCGTAAAAGTTCAAGCGACATTTCAGAGATAGCCGTAATCGTGCTTAAACCCTCTTTTACTGCAACATTTTCATATTTGCCGGAGTTATCCTCAATTATGGAACGGTTACCTATTTCGAGTTCGTCATCAGCACGCATTACAATCCCGAACTCGCCGATGTAAATTATCTTGACAACTGCGCCGGGCCCCGGAGCCGTCTCCGCATAGACCTCGTTTTTTCCTTTAGTCCAGTAAAATTGTTTACCCTCATCAACCTGCTTTATTCCGATAGTTTGTAAAACATAACCCCCGCCACTATCAACATATACCGCCGGAACTCTCAAAACATTGTAACCCAAGACAAAAGTTTTATTCACTCCGTCGGCAATTACTCTTTCTGTCTGTAAATCAGTTTCAGCCCTGCCCTTTGTTATATACTGAACATTCCTGTAATTTTCCCTGTGTGATTTTACCGATAAATCTTTATAAGGAAAATTGTCATCCAAATCCAGAGGTGCAACTTCTTCCGACCGCTCTTTGATATATAATTTTTTGTCAAAATCCACATACCACACTGCCCCGATTTTATCTGCAATCCTTTTAAATACTTCTGTCGCAGGGACATAATTAAATACAATAGCTGGAATAATCAAATCCGATAATGCTATACTTCCTATCGTAATTTTATCCTGCGTCGAGCCGAGATAATTGTCTATAATATAATTTACAATATATCCGATGGTTCGATTTTCAAACGCTTCTGCAATTATACGCCTGTCAAGTATCTCGTGATGGTCTGAACAGTCAATCCGGTATCCGAGCCAGCCGGATAGCATCCCGTCAAGCCTTCTTTCTTGAACGGTTTCAAGAGTTCCCTTGAACAATAAATTGATATTGCCTCCCCTGAAAAACCACGCTTCAACAGGAAGCCCGGACATTATCGGACTATCAATTCCAGATGGCATCATTAAACTTCCCCAATCTTCTGACATTAGTTTAAATCTCCATAATCTTCGCTATCAGTCACGGCTTGAGTTATCAGCCCGTAATCAATTTCTTCCCAATCCGGCAAAAAAGTCCCAATCGGCACAAGTAATTCAAAACCGAAATTTGACCTTGCGCTTATGCTGTCCTCAAAATTCAGCGTATTAACTTTAAGATAATTTATTATCTCAATATTTTTTATTCGCAAACTGACAAGTGTATTATCTTCAATTTGTATTCCTTCACTCTGTGGACTTTCGTCTGTCGGGTCGGTATATATTCCCTTATATGCAGAAACAGTAAAAAAACCATCACTATTTACAGGATAATATTTATTTGAAGTTTCGGCATAGAATACCCCATTTCTGTAAATAATAAATCCGTCAATAGCAACTGTCGGATATTCCCATTCAATATTTCCAACTTCAATAATTAAATTAGTCGGAGCGTCTAAACTTGTTATCCTCTGCTTGACGCTAAAACTATCTAAAATAAAAATTTTATCAGGTACTATTTCCTGCTTAACTGTAAAACTATCTAAAATATTTACATTACTCACGGAATAATCTGCTCTCCCTCAATGTTTATGTTATTATAATGGTTTCCAATAGCCGATGTAGTGCCATTTGTTTTGACATATAAATTCAAGAAATCTACTTCGTTTTTATGCAATATTCCTGCATAATTTATTGTCTTTCCGTAAGTTATATTATCCGCAGATATTGTCATAAGTTCATCGCTGGAATTATCACCTGTATTTTCTTTTACACTTGCCACTACATTCTGTATATCATAATCAATACCGTCATTTTTAATTTTAAACAATTTCGGAGTTCCGATTAAACCTTGCTTTGTAATATTTCCAATCCCAACATTAAACTTTTCTGCACTTGTCAATGGAGACGGCTCAGGATAATTCAAATAAGTATTTCCTAATGCAACTGGATTTGCAATTAAATTTATTTCACTTGCACCATCATAAATCTTAAAGGGGGAAGTTATTAAAGAGGTATCTATATAAGCAGATAATTCATTACATCCAACAGCAACATCCCCGGCACCGAGATAATAAAATATCCACCTTATTGTTTGCTCAATATTAAATATCTTATAAAAAATCTGTCCTTGAGATGTTGAAACATATATTTCTGGAATAATAGTTGAATTACTATTTGCAATTGCTGGGTCTGCCGTAATATAAGAACTGACACTACCTTGAATTCCCGGAGTTGAACTATTATAACGAGTAAAGATTGCTTGAATATTCTTAATTTTATATAATTTTCCTAAATCAATTGCCCAATATGTATTAGGATTGTTAACATTATGAGGGGTATCCGTTGATATAGCTCTATCAATAATATTTGGAGCATTTATCCAACCTGCTCCTGCATTGTTACACCATCCTGCTACTGCCGGAATATGTATTCTACCCATTATATTGCCGCTCCATATAATTTTAATACTGACGGAAAATTCTGTGCCGTGCTTTTTGCTATCTGCCTACCGTCAAGATTTATTATTATTGTCTGCTCACCGCCCATCATTGATGATAATTTTGATAAAGGACTTATTACTTCCGGGTCTGTCATTGCACCTGCATTGTCTCCCACCATAGCAAGAGACGGCCCAAAAGCAAGACCGCCCTCTGCTAGAGCCGGAAGCGGTTGAGCGGCAACAAGAGCCAACTGCGCCGCACCCATAGCACCTACAATAACCGCAAGCGGAATTCCAAAAAATCCTGCCACTCCGATTGTTTTTGCTATTGCCTGAGCCGTATTGATTATTATATTAAAAATAGCAAGTGCCTTTTCTGTGACTGCCTGTTCTCTTGCCATTTTCTTTTTTTGTTTTGTAGTTTCTTCGTCAATAGATTTAATTGCCGATGCCTTTTCTTCTTCTGTCATCAAACTATTAGTCACGGCATCCTTTTTCTTTTGAGCGTCGGCATCAATTTCCATTCCCTGATTAGTATAATATTGAGAGAATATAGAACCGAGTTGACTTGTCATATTAGATACTGTCTGCAAATATTCCTGTACCAATGCGACCCGGCGTTCCCTTTCAAGTCCATCATAATATTCATTTATTTCATCTTCATCCAAACCTATTTCTTCAGCATTCGCAATCGCCAGTTTTCGCTCCTCATCAAATATTAGTTTTTTATCTTCAAGTCCTTTTTTAATTTGGTCTCTAACTTTTTCTAATCTGTCGGCTTCTAATTGTTCTTGGTTATCATAATTTTTTCCAAGTTCATCATAAGCTAATGCCTGGTTTTCCTGTTCTATCTTTTCTTTTTCTGCGGAATATTCTTCAAGACCATTTAATACTTCATTATTATTTTCTTCTTCTAACTTTTCTTTATTATTATAATATTCGCCCAATGAATTAAACGACTCTTCATAATCCTCGTTTTCTTTTGCAAACATTTCTTCACGATGTTGATTTCTTAATTCAATAAATTCGTTATCTAATTCTAAAATTTCATTATTTATAGCACTCAAAGAATTTTTTAATCTATCGCCGAATTTCGGTATCCATCCGAGCATTAAATTCATACCCTCTAAAATACCTTTTATTCCGAGTAATATAATTGTTTTAATTCCCATCCAAATTGACTGTGCCAAAAATTTTGTTTCTTCCCAGTGTTTCCAAAGCAAAACCCCGACTGCTATTAATGCAATTATTGCCGTTGCAACCCATAAAGGCGGGCCGCCGATTAATTGCCACGCTGTTTGAACTGCCGGAGCGAGTGCAATCATTTTTCCCAGCACCACCAGAAAAGTTCCAATCCCCAAAGCTACCGCTCCTATAACTGCAATACTTTTTGATAATCCGTCAAATAAAATTTGATGTTCTTTTATCCATTCTCTGATATTTATTCCTATATCTTGAATTTTTATTATCATTTCAGAAACCATCGGCAATAAAGATGTTCCAAGTGTTTGAGCCAATGCTGTCGCACCCATTTTTAGTTTATCTAATTCATCCCCGAAACTTTCAGCATTTTTAACTTCTTCGGGCGTCAAAACTTTTGTATATTTATGCGCTTCTTGTTTTAACTTATCAAATCCCGCCGCACCGTCTGCCAACATAGGCAGGAGCGTAGTTCCAGACCGCCCGAATATATCCTGAGCTATTGCAGCCCGGGTGATTTCGTCTTTTACCCCTGCTACCCGTTTAGCGATTAAATCAAATTGCTCTTCTGGTTTTAAGCCCTGTAAATCTGTGACTGATAATCCGATACTTTTTAAACTTGCCGATGCTGTGTCCATTCCACTAGAAGCATCATAAATCGTAGCCGACATTTTCTTCATTCCAATTTCTAACTCGCCAAGTGAACCTCCGCTTAACTCTACGGCATATTTTAGTTCTTGTAAAGCAGTAGTTCCGAGACCTGTCCGCTGTGAAAGATTAAGAATTTCATCACTGGTATTAGCCAAAGATTTAACTGCAAAACCCATTGCTCCGACGATAACTCCGCCGAATATGGCAAACCCTTTTCCAATATCAGAAATCTGTTTACCCATTTTTTCAGCCAGAGCAGTAGTTTTCTCAAATTTCTTTTCAGCAAGTTCCATCTCAGTTAAAAACTTACTGCTTTTAGCTTCCAAAATTACAGATAATTTTCCTAATTCAGACATCTTATTTATTCCTTATTTTCCCACCGTATGCCATCGTCATTTGTTTAGCAAATTCTTTCATCTGTTCCCAACTCGAAACTGTCCTTTTTTCTTTACCCATAAAATCATCAGGTTTATAAGTTTTTCTTTTCCGTGACCGGTTTACATTCGCTATCACGCAAGATATAAGAGCCGCATTATATTCAGCCAGCCTGTCGTTTATCCGTTTCCGTTTACACAATTCATCAAATTCAATAAGAGATAAATTCCAGAAATCATCTTCTGAAAGTTCTAAGTCAAACCTGCCAATAGCCCAGAAATCAATTAACCGTATTTTGGTTAGGTGTTTTTTTTTTCCGTATCCGTGCTTACTGGCATATTATCCGACTGAGCTTTCAATAATGACTTCTGAACATTCTCCATATTCTCAGGATTTATCAACTCCCCGACAACGCCAATAGGCAAGAGAGGGTCATCCTGAACCAGGGCCGCCCAGAGAAAAGCCCGTAAATCCAAAGCACTCATTTTTGACATATTCCTGCTGAAATCAAAAAAGTTTTTTCCTGTCACTTCCTCGAATTTCAACATCGTATTCAAGTTGAATACCAGTTTACGGACTTTGTCAAGTGTAATCTCTACCGTTTTTATATTTGCACCCATTTATACTCCAGCAGTAAATACAGGTTTTCCACTTATCTTCATTGTAGCAGAAAATCCGATTTTATCATCATACGGAGCGGAACATTCAACACCGGTGACAATAGCCGTAAAAGTCCAATCAGAACTATCAAGAAAAACAATATTAAACTCTGCGGCAACGCCTGAATTAAACGAAGCCAATAACGCCACCTGGCCAACATCGGCTTTAATAAAATTCCCTTCCATAGAAATTTCACCACCGTCTTTTATGCCTTGGATAAACTCACGATAACCATCTGCCGAACTGTGACTTGTCACATCAATCGTATCAGCCGACATTCCAGGCCCACCGATATTCGTCAATTCACCCACTACTACCGGCCCCGTTGCATATTGTAATTTTGTACCGAAGCCACTTTTTGCATCACTCATTTTACCATACCTCCATTTTTTATTTCATTTATTTTTATATAATCAATAGAAGTCAACGGTATATTATACACTCCGTTTTTATCAGCCATTGATATAAAATAAATTCCGTCTCTTACTTTTTCAATATCCGCTATGCCACAAAACTTATTCCCGAATGAAGTCCGTATCTCAATATTATCACCGTCAGTAAAAAACTTTTTCATTGATTATGCCATATTATAAAATCTAGCGGCAAGTGAAATATTTTAGTATCATCTTCGTAAATATCATTTTCCCCTGCTGGAAGAACTGCCTGAATAGTCGGTCTGTCAATCCAATTTTCCATACAAGCAATTACTTGACTTCTTATATTTTTTGCCGCTATATAAGTTTCTGAATATACCGAAATCTGAAACCGTGTCATTGACAAATTACTAAACCCGGAATGTGAAGTATTCCGAACATCAGAAATTTTATAATAAACAATAAACGGCTTCAATGTGCTCGCAGGTGCTTTTACCGGATATATCCGTGTGCTTACCAATGCAATCAATCCGGCATAAGTGCTTAATCGGGTATATAATAAATTCTCTATCATTTCTTTTTCTCAACCAGTTCATATCTTTTTATTATTGTGAATATTCTGAATATTTGTTTTTTTGTTGGTAAAAATTCTGCTGTTACATTAACCACATCATCCTCAGGAAAATGAATTGAAAAATTTTTACAATTTTTTAATCCTAAAATATTACATATTTTATTTACTGGATTATTTTCATCTTTCATCATTATCATTTAATTGCTTCCTGATATTGTTCTCTAAATAGTTCTCTTATTTTATCGTGGTTGTTATCTACCGCAGGGCGTAAATATGGCTGTGGGTCTTGTTTCGATGTTCCATATTCCACAAAGGGCGCATACTCGACATTCGTTCCTATCTTTACCCAGTTTTCTTTTACTATATGAGAAATAGAATTTATTAATCTATAAGTATCATAAGGACATCTTGCTATTGCCTCACCCTCAACAAATATACCCACGGCCTCCAGCGCCCGTTCCTGTGCTTTCAATGTCTTCTCAATTATCTTTAATCCGTTCCATTCTTTTTTTATCATTTTATATACTCGCAGTCAATTTCCAAATGGACATTCATTGACATTACATTCTTAACAAATTTAATCAGGTATATATTCCCGTCAATTTTTGCCCGGTCTTTATCAGCCTGAATATCCGCAGGTAAAACATATATCCTATGGTCAGCGAAATAGTTTTGCTTTTCTGCGCTCACCCGCTCATCACCGGAAAGTGGTCTCAAACTTCCCGAAACTGTCAGGTGCGTTGCCCAGGCCGGAATCACCGCTCCCGTTGTATCCCTGCTTTCAGTTTTCCGTTCAAGCAAAATTGTCTTATTAAACCATTTTGTAATTGCCATTTTTAGTGTTCCTATACCCTTTTAAGAGCACATTATACGAAGTTAGTATATTTCCTTATCCCCGCCGTAATACTTGCCGGATAGCCCCCCGCCCCGACTTCACCTTTTGCCGAATTTTCATATGTCACCGAATGGTCGCCCAAACTCTCGCTTTTTATTTCTTTTCCCGTGACATCTGCCTGCAACCTGTATCCTATCATCTGGATTGCAGTCAATTCAGAACCTTCCGGGTAAATAAAATAAACCGCCGTATAATCTGCCGTTATTTTCTCTCCAACTGCCGGGGCCGTGGTAAAGGTTATAATACCTGACACGATATTAGCCGTATAAGCCGTTGTCAATGTGCCATTTATGTAAACCGTCAAACTCCCCGAAATAATAGGATGGTATTTTAGAGTAAATTCGGTTTCAGTATCATCACCATAACCCATCAATTCGCCTGAGGCAACTGTATCAAATGGTTTATTCCTTATTGATAAATATTCGCTTTCTACTAACGGAATTAATGCCGTTATAAGAGCGTCCTTTGAACTATCCGTTATACTGAGTATCAATTTAACCTGTGCAAGTGTAGTAATAGCCATTTTATTTAACCTCAATTATCGGCAATTTAGTTTCTCTTAATATTTTTATTATATCCTGCTTATCCGTCATATATTTCCCGTCAATAAATTTCACTTTCAAATTGTAGATAAATAATTCAGGATAAACTTCACACCGGAAAGTAATCAATTCAATATTATCTCTATTTTTCGGCGGCCTGCCTCGTTTCATAATTTTAGGATAAAGGGGAGCATGAATTTTTCAACTCACGCTCCCAATATCTACCTCAACAAAAAGCAAACTTATGCATCAACAAGTGTTAAGCCAGTGACTTTTCCGTGTGCTTTTTCGTTTCCATACTCTAATCCGATTTCGCCGTAAACCTGCGATTTCTCAGAAGCCCCGGTTTTCGCAAGAGGTTCTACAAACATAAAACCTTTTCCCGGAATTTCAAGCAATACCGGAATGAGTTGCTCAAGTGATGCAACCGCTATCTGGTCAGTCGGCATATAGCGATTAAGCATTATGTTCAACTTTCCGAAATCGGTTTCAATCGTCATCAGGTTAACTCCGCCGACATTCCTTGACTGCTCTTTGAAATTCTTATTTGTGATGAAAATTTCAGTGAGTTTCCTTTTCTGCCACGAATTGCAAATTATTGTTGCCGTCTCGCTTTCTTGTATTCCACCATTATCCCATACGGTCTGCAATAAATTCAATATCATTGCTTCAGTAAGAGCTGTTGCCGGGGCATTAGCAATAACATTCGTAGTTATTGCCTCTAATAGACCCCTTGTTTTTCTCTTAGTGGTATTATTCACGGGTTTATTATAAATCCCACGAATAAAAGAATACTCAACGATTTTTGACATTCTTTTAAGAACCAAAGCAAGCTGAAAAGTTGCCTCGTTCTGGACAGGATTCACACCCGCAATATTCAATCCTGAATGCATCCCTATAGCCGCAAGTTTCGTGTATGAAATATTCGTAGATAGCTGTTGTATCTGCAAAATATTTGATTTATTCGCTCTGGTTCTATTATCAGCATCGGGAGCATCTGCACCCTCAAAAGCTACATCCTGAGCAGCTGATATTTCATCATACACTTGCCATTCCGTTTCTATCGTCCCTGTCGACCTTTTACCACCCGTCAATCCACCAATTGAATTTAATAGAGGTGTATCCGACGGAGAGAGGGAAAATATCTCTCCCACAAAATTCGGTAAATCATAAGTCATTCCCATTCCTGTAATTCCTGGCATAATAATGCCCTCCTTTTATTTTACCGCCTTATTAGCTAACTTCTGGAGTTTTAGACCAATCGCTCCCATTTTATCACCGGAAGCTTCAGCCGCTAATATCTGAGCGTCAAGGTCGGGCGGTTTTGTATCAGGATGTGGATTTCTGCCACCATCCTTAAACCTTACCTCAACGGCTTTCTTTACTTCATCAGCCCATATCTTTTCTAACCGTGATAAATTCAAATCAGTTCCCGTCTCGTCATCAGCCACAAAATATTCTACCAAATCAATCGGCAAATTCTTTTGCGTTGCATAACTTAACGCTTTTGACTTCATACTCTCACGGACACGAGCTTTTTTCTCACTCTCTAATTCGGCTTCTAATTTTCTGAGCCGCTTCTGTTCTTCAGTTTCAGCAGGGAACCGTTTCAGGATTTCCTTTTCAATCTCGGTCGGTAGTGTTTTACTTTTCCAGGTCTCTAACCCTTTTGTAAAATACCCGTCCAACTTCGGCTGTAAAAGTTTCTTCCCATCTTCGGTTTCCAAATATGCATTTATCCCTTCCTGTGTCGGTTTCCTCAACCCTGCAAGGTATTCCTGCACTTCTGCCGTTCCTTTGTTCTCCTCAAAAAACTTCTGCACTTCACCTAATATCATATCAAACCTCCATCCTGCCGGTGCTTAACTACCCCGGTCAGTATTTTATTTGTTATTCGCTAAATAAATAAAAACTATATTCCCTTCCAATGCTTGTTTAATATCCTTTTCAGTCCTAAAAAATATATTTCTTATATATTGAGGATTATCATTTCCTAAACAAAAGGCCAATTTCCAAACTCTGCCTAATCGTTTATTATTCCGTTCCATTGCCATCCAACAAAACTTATATTTTTCACTTCTCATTTATTTGTCGCTCCTTCAAAACTTATATACTTGACATTATGTTCTTTTAGCCACGCTCTCGCTTCGGCTGGTGTATATCTTTTAATATCAAACCGATATGCCTGTGTTTCCGAACCTCCGCCCTGCTTATATCCGATTATAATATCAATTCCAGGTGCTATATTTTTTCTTACAAAGCGTTCATACTTGCCATGGTCTTGACAACGGGCCGATGATTCATTCGGGTAAGGCATATTATATCCCCTTCGCTTCCTTAAATTCGTTGTATGTTTCGTAAGGCACTACGCCTTCGCCACGGACACGCCTGACCTCTGGAGCATAGCCCTCAATTTCATATCGGAGACGGCAACGACATTGAATATCCTGCTCTGCCACTCCCGTCATTCCAGGCCCCGGGCCGGAACTCCCATCTGGCAAAGTAAAATCTTCATCGGTCTTGACTTTTTCACCGTCCATATCCCTGTGGTCATCTCTTGTTTTGTCATCAATAGCGGCATCCCACACTTTTAGCATTTTAATGCCCATCTCGGCGGCATGTTCTCCGGCATTCAATATCCCCTGCTGTGTATTCCGGTGTCCTTCCGTCCTTACTATTCTCATTGACTTTTTAGCATCGCCCTCGTATAATTCTTTTATCCTGTCTGACATATTTTTATAACTCTCGCCTTTTATTAATCCCTGTGTTATCTGCTCTTTTGTTTTAGCAATTATTTCAATCCTATTTTTAGATAATCTCTCGTTAAGTGTTAACCCGGAAATAGGATTTAATACACTTGCCAAAATATCCTCTTTTCTTAATACTGAAAATCTTAATCTTGCCATCGCCGTTTTCTCTATTGCAAACGCTGTCTGATAGTATCCCTCTTGATATACTTCCGACCCGAGTCGTTTTGTTATCTGATAATTCGTCCCCGTCATTTCTTTTATCTCACCGCTCAAAATATCAAACATACCAGATAATCTATTATATTTTGACATTTCGGCATAAGTCAATACTCCCGCAGTTTCATACTTCGCATATATTCCAGCCAATTCATTCCGTATTGTTTTAAGTGATTTAGCATACGCTTGTAATATTTTCTTTTCTGCTTCCTTTGTCATTACCAGAGTATTATTCAGGTTTATCTTGACTGACATCGGCATCCTCAATCTTAACTTCATCAAGATTTATATTATCTTCCTGCTCTAATTTTATCTGCTGGATTTCTGCGTCAACATCTTTAACCGGGCTGAATATACTCAGACGGGTCTTTTCGCTTATTAACCCCTTTAATTTCATTGTTATGTCCGCTTCCTGTGATAATTCAAGCGGGACATTCCGGTCAAACAAATAAACAATATTTTTCCAGTCAAGCGTTAATCCTTTTTTCTGCCAGCTCGTAGATAATACCTGAAACATATTATTGAGACCTTTTGCAAACTTTAATTCCTTTGTTGCCGCTTTTGTTTCAAGCGATAACAGTTTCCATTTCCGGGCCTCACCTGACATTCCCGACCCACTGAATTTCTCGTCTGACATATCAACCGTTTTACTAAATCTATATATATTATCTTTAAGTGTCTTTTTATGATTTTCTAAAAATTGGTCATTTATTTCTTTTGTAATATATTCAATCTTGCCACCTGCGGGAATTGAAAATGCCCCGCTTTTTCTTGCTTTCTCTATCGTTTCCTTATCAATATCAACGCCTGTAAATGCCATATACGCCTGTCTGAACTCTTCAATTTCATTTTGTGCGTCCGAAAGTGTCCTATCATAAGCGTCAATTATAGTTTCTACTTTAACAAAATCCGATTGCCTCGCTTCATTATTCTTAAACTCCGAAATCGGCACTCTGCTGAATAAATGAGGCTGAGGATTTATCGGCTCATTCGGGTCAAGTATAAAATTACCGCCATCAGAAATATAATATGTTATGTTTTCCATATCATACCACTCAACCCGGGTCCGGTTTTTGCTTCTACCGTTTAGCGGCACATCCAGGACAGTATAATACCTTAATGCGAATTGAACCTCGTCAATACTTTCATCATCTACTATTATGCATTCCCAGGGCGGTATATTCATAACCCTCTCAAGTCCCTGATTATCAATATAACATAACCGATAGCAAGTCCCTGCTATACTTGACTTCCGACCGGCTTCAACATCTAAATCTGCCACATTTATCCGTTTCAGGAACTCTTTAAATTCTTTTAAGTCCCTCTCATATAATACTTCGTTGTAAGTAGCCATTCCCTGCGTTGTAATGCCTGTTTTATACGCTGTTTTATCTATTCCGTAGGTTATACGCCTGCCGAATAAATAACCGATTATCTGGTCTATTATCTCACCCCGATAATCATTAGACATTTTCGTATTAATTTTACTTGTGTCTGCAAATACCCTGGCTTGTATCGGTAAATCATAACCATTATATTTGTTAAACGATGCCGACTGCTCAGTGGCCAAACTCCGATTACTCAATATCAAATCATTCATTATCTTGCTGTTTATTGCGTTTCCCTGCTGTTTCAACATTACTAAAAAATCTTTTATATCTATTATCATAATCCCTGCACTGCTATTGCTTTTTTATGTATCTTTTGATGACATTTCTATTCTAATTGGCATAAATTAAAATCCCTGTGTAGCCACCGCCTTACCAAAATATTTGCCACCTTCATCGTCTATACAAAGCAAAACGGCGTCCCTTATATCATCGTGATTCGGCTCATTCGTTATTAACTGCTCTACTAATACCTTCTTCATAACCGGATTTATATTCGTATTTATAAATACTTTTCCATTCTCAAACCAGCGTGACTTCCTTTCAAGATTAGTTTTCTTATCCGGGACTTTGGTTATTATTTCTGTATTCAAATCGCTTTGCCGTCTTAATTCTGAAGCAAAATCAATAAACCCGGCAATACCCTCAATTCTGCACTTCGTAAAACCGTATCTTGAATGTAAGTTTTTAAAGTATTGTATCCGCATTTCAAAACTTAAATGTTGTTGGTCTACATTCTCAATATAATATCTTGTAGAGCCGTCAATTTTGTTTATACATTTTGCTATTATTGCAGACCCTGTATAATCAGATATTTCTTTTGCACCAATTGACGGGTCTCCGCCACACCTCAACTCTACTACCTGAAACTCATCCGGTATCATTCCATCGTAATATCTTAACCAACTTTCTTTTATTATTGCCGTTTCGTCATCGTATATCTCGTTTTGATATTCTCTCGCAAATATAACCGACGGCATTATTTTTATTTCTTCTTGCCATTTTTCATAACTCTTGAACTCTGGCCATAAAACAGTTTTATTCTTAAAGTCAATTGCTTTAAAACTTTTACTTATAACCCCATCAACTTTCTCCAATAAATTAAGTATATCCTCTTTATTTATTGCCGTTCCCTGAATATGAATACAGTTCGCTTTTGTCTGGGCCCGGGCTGGAAATAGTGTTGACCAAAACCATGCGTTTTTTTTCCTTATACTTTCTGGATTATTTATATCTTCCTCATCGTATAAGTCGTCTACTATGATATAATCAGGTCTTATATTATTATGCGATATCCCTCTTATACTTTCACCAGTTCCTATTGCCGTAAATACTACCCCGTTTTTTAATTCAAATTGCTTTTCAGTCCATTTTATATCTGTCTGCATATTCCCGTAAACCTTTTTTAATATCTCATTATTTTCAATCTCGTTGCGGATACTTAAATTTACGCTAATTCCTTTACTTGATGTTGATTGCACATTCAAATAATGTTTATATTCGTTTTCGTTTAATGCCTGAAATATCGGGATTAAAAAACACTTGATAATTGTTTTAGCATGATTTCTCGGCGCCTTTATTGCCGTGAATTTTTCATTTCGTATATCTATAAAATAATTATGTAACTCGCTACAAAAGTCACGATAGAATTTTTTTGGAAATAATATTTTTCCCCATTTAAGTATATTCTTTTCTTTTGCATATCGTTTTACTAATTCTGCCGTGGCCTGTTTTCCTATCTCATTCTTTTGTTCAGCCGTTAGTTTCGTTATGTCCATTATCAATACTTAAATTAGCAAGTTTTAATAAATCCTCAATCTTTAATCCACTTAAATCTATATTAGCAACAGCCCCGGAATGTTCTATTTTCTGCTTAATAGCATATTCCGATGAATATTTTCTCTCAAGCCACCATGCACCCGCTGTCCACTGCCCATTCAACATCGCTTTGAATATACTTTGTATAGCAATTTCTTTTCCTGTTTGATTAGCCCTTTCTTCGGCTCTTTTTATAATATCGGAAAACTCGGCTTTCTTTTTCATCCAATCGCAGAATGTATCAAAATTAATTCCCGCCTCTTTAGAAGCTCCGACCCTCCCTTTCAATCCCTCAATTGCTTTTACTATTTTATTTATTGTATCTTTATTATATTTCATAATTATATATTTTATGCTAATACATTATTCTTTTAATATTTATCAAGTTCTTGCCATACACGAGGAAGTCCGCCTAAATCGTATAAAATTCGCATTTCCCCCAATGTTACACTTGTTATATAGTTACAATGTGGTTTGTCGTTATCATTATAATCTACTTTGCCGTTATTATTCCAGTCATAACCCCATATTAGACCATTTGATTTTATTATATCACCATACTCTTGCCATATCTCGTTTTTCAAGTTCCAAGTCCATTTACCGTTTATTTTCCCTACCTCATCCATTCCAAGTGCAAAGTTATGATAACTATATCCACCTTTTGCATTTGTAATTATCAAACCTAATGGATGTTTCAAACAGGTTCCTATCTTATTTAATTTATTATTGCACCAACAGGGTTCACCTGCTATTTCTCTACCTATTTTAAATAAATTATCAGATTCAATATAACTCCGATAATCACAATAAGGATATAAAGGCAATCCTGCCTCTGCAATTTCTTTTTGAACATTTAATATGATTTTTTCAAAAGGTGGATATAACATTTTTATACCTATTTTCTATCCTCTCTATCTTCTCTATCTTTTATTACTGCAATGCATTTTTCTATTTGTAATAATCTGTCATCATATTCCTTGAATTTTTCGTCTATCTTTTTTTCAAGATGTTTCATGTCATTGAAATATATTTTTAATGTCCCTATCAATGTGCCTGCACTAAAAACTGTTACAATAATAAATTCCCAACTGATAAAAATCACCTATCCTTTTATTTAAAATGTCCAAACAAAAGAGAAACCTAATCCTCCAGCCGTAAGTATTTTCCCCGAATTTGTATTCCAGTCTTGACTACCTATTGCAGCTAATATTAAACCACCTACAATAAAATATGGCCTTGCCATTTCTGGGTCAAAAATCATATTGTCATTCTTTATGATATTACAAAATAAAACATAAGTTAAGATAATTGAAAATAATGTTTTTTTCATTTATTTAATCTCCAAAAATCCCACTTACCAGCAACATAAAATATTAAAATTAAACTCAATATAAAAATCAGATATTCTAATATTTTCAAAATTTTTATTATTTCTTTCTCGTCTATAAACTAAATACTTCCTTTCAAATACGCCGGTCTATTTGCTTCTCCACAATGAGATAATATTGCTAAAGCAAAATCTAATGGATTGTTTATATAATCAGGATTCCTGTCTGATATTTCACAAAACCTTTTTTCTCCAATCAAAAAACTTCCCAATCTATAGAACGCTATATGATATTTTGCTTGTTTCCCTATATTATCCATAATATAATTTTCTAATTTTTTTGAAACCTGAACTCCTGCAAGTTTACAAATCCAACATTTACATTTTTTTATATGTTTTTTTGAATTCTTCATAATCAAATCCACCTGCAAGATATAAAATTGAAATTAAACCCAATATCAAAATTAAATATTCTAACATATCATTTTGGCTGTTCTACCGGCGGATTTTGATTTATCGTCCCGCCAGAAACATTAAAGTCCTTTGCGATAAGCCCGACAAGAGCAATACCTACCGCAGTTACAAGATTATCTACGGTTAAATTTCCTGTTTTGTATAATTCATAACCGATTTTAGCTGCACCTATTCCTATCCCTGTAGCCGAAGTTTTCCAGTTCTTTAAGTTCATAAATCCTCCTTAATCATAAATACAGTTTGGAGCTGTTAATATTTCTTTGTCATTCTGCGGTAGCGCAGCCCCACCGGCAAATGATCCTACCATAGTCCGCCATATAGTAGCCCTGAATGTGCTCATCCCATCTTCTTTGCATAATTGAAATAGAATATCATCTGCTACCTGCCTGTAATTCAACGGTAATCGTTTTTCTCTCAATAATTGATATAAAGCATCGTGCACTAAACTGCCCCGCATATTACTTTTATCATCCCAAGTCGGGCCCGAAGCACCATCCCAGGCATAGCCCTCTTTTATTGTAAGTATTCCACTTGTGGTAAGATTGATATATTCAGTATCAATCGGGACATCTATCTTGATATTTAAGTCAATGACATAATTTTCTGCTAATTGATACTTATATCCTGCCCTGTATTTGATTTGCTTATCCATATTATTTTATTAATTTGCCTTTTCTGCTATCACATTACCATTATCTACCTTTATTCTCCAAGTTTGCGTGGAATAACTTATATCAGGATATATCACACCTTTATTTACATCATTTATTTCTATGTCATTATTTATTGTCTGCTTTGCAGTCCAAGTGCTACTTGAATTCAAAATATTTGCTGGAATAGTATCAAGTTTTGTTCCGTCAACGGAAATATCTCTGCCGTCAATTAAAATAGAATTTGATACTACAAAATCTTCTGTTAATATCGCCCTTATAGAAATTTCATTCCCTGCACCAAATTCACCTATTTCTATGCTACCAGACGGAGTTCTTATTCTGTTCAGGGTAACTTTAATACCATCAGAACCATCGTCCTTTTCAATAATTGTTACCTCATTTCCTTCCGCATCGTGCATTTTTATTCTTGGAATTGCATAATTCAAAAGCAAATCATTAGTCATTGTTATATTCTGTGCATTAAGCGGACTCAAAACATTTATTGGAGATTTACCATATAAACTTGATACATATACTTCATTAAAGTTTCCTACATCTGCTGTTATCGTTCCTACCGTCAGATTATATGTTTGTAAATGCGTAAAGGTTGAGTTTGAAACATCGTCAAGAGATATTCCACCACTACCACCCCCCAAAGTAGATGTTGAGGTTATAATTGTGCCATCGGGAAACACTAATTGTTTCACATTCTGGTCGGCTGTCCAAGTATTTGTTGAACTTAATAAAGTTGAAGGGTCTGCTCCGCCCCCGCCAAGTCCCGATGTTGAAACAAGAATAGTGCCATCGGAAAAGGTTATCGTGGAAACAAAAGTTCCCCCTATAATTGTTATACTGCTCCTCACTATCGCCCCGCCATCAACCGATAATTTATGTGTAGGTATTGTCACGGTTGTTGTGCTTATACTTATATTTCTATTTGTTGCAAAATTCATCCAATTTATAGAATTACCATCACAAATATATATTGTATTACTTGGCCCCATTATAAAAGGTGCTCTTATTGAATTAGCAGTTGATATATAATTACTGGAATGTATTGCACCATTCACATCTAAAGCATAAGTAGTATTTACCATCCCTATTCCAACTCTGCCATTTGCAATTACAAAAGTAGAACCTCCGACGGAAAATTCACTACCCCGAACCGTTATTGAACTGGTCGTGGTTAGATTGCCAGTCATCGTGTCGCCTGACTTTTTAACGAGCGTATCTGTATTTATACCACCAGAATTAAATCCCGCATAAAGTAAACTCGGAAATAAAATAATTAAAAATAATATATTTTTCATAAAATCACCTCTTGCCAGAAATCAAATAGTAAATTGTTGAACCGCTCGGAATTGTAAGTGAAATAGTAAATGTTCCTGTCGTAGGTCGGCATAATGTCTCTGTTAGTGTATGTCCAGCCCGTAAATATCCTGTCCCAGAGCCATAATTATCGGTAAATGAAAGTTCGTTTGTTGTAGTGTCAGAAGTAAAATCAAGAGACCAAGACAAAGCATTAGAAAGTGATATATCACCGCTTACCGATGTTTTGCCTTTAATATTATTATAAGTGCTTCCGTCTAAATCGGAATTGATTACTTTTTTCAAGTCCGCAACCTGTGAAGCAGTTAAGGTAAAAGTTCCTGCCGGGACATTGAATTGAGTGTTTGAAATTGAACCGCTGATATTAGCATTTATAGACCCGGAAGTTATGAACACATTTTCATAACCGCCAGAAGGAAAATTACTCGTGTCAATTATTTTCTGAACCACTACGGTAGAACCTTCAATTGAAATATCCGAAATCTGATTCAGCACATAAATTGAACTCCCAGTGACATCAAAAGCGGGATTTGTTATTGTAATAGTTCCAGAGGTTATTACAGTATCTTTTGTATTTACATTTATCGTTGTTGAACCTATTGATAAAGTCGGGAAATTGCTTGTATCTAAAATCTTATTTATAATAATAGAACTTCCTGTCACATTATATATTGAAGGATTATTGTTAATGGAAATAGAACCGCTTGTTATAACTACATCCTTATTATTCGTTTTTGCGTTTATTTCCGATATTGCTTTGTCTTTTATATCGGTAAATGTCCAGACCGAACATAAAGCAGGGACAAAACTTGTTTGATAATTTGGCACATACGAACCTTTTGTCAATCTGTCATCACCTATTTCAATAATCAAATCCGCTCCCACTATTGAAAAGGTCGGGGCCCAAGTTCTTAATAATCTTCCGTGAATATCTACTTCAAATACCAAAAATGATTTATAATTTATCGTCTGAATAGTTATTAACGGAATACTCCAACGGGCGTAATATGTCCCTGAACTTAAAAAGACAAACGGGTCTATTGATAGCATTTTACCTGAATAACCTATCCCGTTTAGTTGTGTCTGTATTATTTCCTGATTTGCTTTAATTGAATAGTCAGAGGGAAAATTAGAAATTGCGAACTGCGGATTAGCAATCGTAATTGTAGACCCCGTAGTATTATAAATTCCAGATGGTAAAGCATAAAAAGAAGTATTACCTATCACTTCGCCTTTTTTGAAATAATCAAATGGTATATTATTTACCGTAATAGTAGAACCTGTTATATCAACAGCGGAAGGAAAATTGTCTATACTTATTGTTCCTGATGCAACTATAATAGTGTCTGGGAAATTACCTACATTTACAGTCCCGCTTGTTATTACAATATCCTTTGTATTGCAGAGATACATTTTCCCAGCAAGGTCACTATTCGGATAATCGGAAGGAAAGTTTACTACCGACATCGTAGAATTGATAACATAAACCCACGGCGTATTATTTATACTTGCATTGACAGTCGCAGTCCCCAGAGTTATCGGCACTGCCGGGCCGACTACTTTTACCGCCCTCGCATTCAGAGCCGGGTCAAATGTCCGGTTATCAATCTGGGCAGGCGTATAATCAGCATATAATTTTGAGATTAGTAAACTTCCGACGATAAAAGATAGGATTTTTTTCATAGATATTTCACCTCGCATAATATAAACGCCACCTTTGTTTTAGTGGCTTAATTATTCTTTTATATTATTATAGCAGGGATTAAAAATATTTCAAGAAGTTTTCACTGACAATTTGAGGTTTCTACTGACAGAATTTAAAATAATTCTTTTTGATTTTCTTTTTTAATATTTTCTATTCTCAATATTTTACCTAAATATAATTCATAATATTGATTTGTTTTTTCTACTTTCTCTAATTCAATAATAAATCTGGGTCTATTATTACCATATCCGTTTATAAATAATATGGTTTCATATTTTTTTTTATAAAATTTCTTCTCATAATATTTTGATAATTTTCTATATTCAATTAATTTTTGTTTATTTAATATCTCATAAAAATATTTTTTATAAAGTGTTAATCTTAATTGCATATATATTCCCACGAAGTAGTATATCTTTCAGTCGCAACTGTTTTACTCGTAGGAAAACTTTTAGATGTTCTCTTATTCCTTCCTTGTCTTTTCAATATCCATTTTTTACTTTTATTGAAATAATTTATAAGTGAAGGTGTTGAAGTCGTAATACTAAATCTATTACCTTTTTTTATAAATAAATTCGCCACAAATTCTAATAATCTGCAACCTATTCCTATACCTTGATAATCAGGTAATACAATCAATCTGGTGCATCTTTGCATATTTTTAATTATCGGATGAGGAAAATATAAAACTCCACAAAAAGCAACAGGAATATTATTTATATATCCTATAAATTGTTTTGCCCCTCTATGTATTTCAGAATTCAAATAATGATACTTTTTAAATATATTCCACATTCCTTTTCTTTGATATATTTTGATTTTAATTTTAGGACGCTGAAGTTCCCCCCGGACATATTTATATGTCATTTCATTAGTATCAAATATCCAATCAGGTTCTAACCAGTTCAATATATCATAATGACAAGAAACTGCAACAAATTTCTTATTCATTCTTTTTATTACTTTTGATACTGCATAACTTCCTATTTTTGCCACATTTCTATCTATCACAGAAGTAAATTCATCAAAAACAATTATCTTTTTATTTTCAAGTAATGCCCTTGCAAGATTTACTCTCATCTTTTCACCTTCGCTTAAAACCGAATAACTTTTAAGCCAAGATGGAACAGAAGAAAATCCCACAGAATTTAATATTTTACATATATCTTTTATAGAAATTTCAGAGGGAAAATTATCTAAAATTGATTTTTCATTATAGTAATAATTTCCGATATAATAATCTTTAAATAATTCTTTTGCTATTGTTGTTTTTCCAGTTCCGCTTGCCCCAACAATACAACCGATATTCCAGTCCTTATCCAAATCAATACTTCCTATAAAATTTTCTCTAATATGTTCTGTTTGTAAATTATATTTTCCCATTATTGATTCAACTCTAAAAGTTTTTTCCGCTATACTCTCTTTTATGATATTAAAATTCTGCATTTATAACCCATTCCTTTTATTTTATTATATGTTTTTTCCTGTTCAATTTCGTCTTTACATTCTATTACAACTTCATATATTTCTTTCAGACATAATTCTTTATCTAATTTATCAAATAAAGAATTTTCGAATCCAATATCTTTCAGCAAGTCCTCAGAAAAGTTTAATTTTAATAAGTCATAGTCCCATTCACCTGTATTGCGGTTTAATCTGCCGTTGAGTTCCTTTTCCTTTTCAATATCCGCTATATCCACGAAAACGCAGGGCACTTCCAAAATACCGAGTTCCTTACAAATTGATTTACGGAAATTCCCGCCGATTATTATTCCTTTCCGGGCTGGATTTTTATTTATTAGGAGCGGGTCAACGAAACCGAAACGCTTTATACTCTCGGTTAATTGAGCCGTTGCCTCAGGCGTCCATCGGCGTGGGTTATATTTCGGGCTTTTCAATTCCGATACTTTGACATATTCAATCTTTATTTTATTTTTCACGGCTTAAATATTTCTCCTGTCTCAAGATGACATTCAAAATCTTTTTTATTATTATTATAATTTTTCCATTCCATTTTAATATTCCCGTGAACTTCTAATACGGCTTCAGCCCAAATTATCTCGGCTTCGGCTTGGAGTCTTAATCCATCTACACACACCCTTTGGTCTTCGGCACATAATCTATTGTTCTCTATACAAAATACATTAGCTTTAGCACGGCGTTTGTTTTCATTCGCTGTGAATTTGTTGTTAGCCACCCAACAACTTTCATCTTCCGACCAGATTTTATTACCCTTCATTCGGATTTCTTCACCCATTATGCGATATTTCCTTCCTGTTAGCAGAAGTTTCTCTCCTTCAGTCCAAAGTCTTGTTCTGATTTTCCAGATGAAATCGAGCCCTAAAGTCTTCATTTTTCACTCCTTTTTCTTATCGCTATTGGATTACCAATAATAATAAATTCTATGGCATCACGATATACTCTTTCTATCAGGGCATTAAATACCCATTTTGTATTATCGTCAAATAATATATTATATTCTTTTATCTTCCCAGATTCCCATATTTTTTTTAATATTTGCCATTGTTTTTTGTCTTTATCTTCGCAGGTTATTATATATCTCAGATTTTTCAAAGATGCACAGAATTCGCTTCTGGTCACTTGCCCAGTCGGAGGCACAAAAATTTCATCTATTTCACATATTACTTTTCCATCTTCAAAAGTTAAATAAGGGCTCATTTTTTTATATACCTCCATATAGTCCTCTCACTCAATTTATATTTTTTAGCCAAATAATAAACCGCCGTAGAACATTTATACTTGCCTTTTACCATTATAGCATATTCCTTTTTTATTTCAAGTTTCCGTTTAATCATCTACTTTTCTTTACTGGTTTTTTGAATTTCATTTTACCCATCCCCCCTCAATTCCGATTATGAAGTCCATAACTGCTTTATGTCCTTTGCTTCCTTTACCACAATATAGGTTATACCCAATTTATAAGCGATTTCAGAGCATTTAACCTGCGCCGGTGATAGTTTACCCTCGCTTGACTTACATTCAAGGAATATGGTTTTATTTGGCAGAAAGACAATGAAGTCAGGGCTCCCGGATTTCCCGAAGTGCATAAAACCGCCGCTGGCAGTCCTGACTGCACCAGAAGAATTATGGATAAAATATAACTTGCCTTGATTTTCATATAATTGCAGATATTCCCTTACTGCCCTGATTACATACTTTTCTTTCATTTTTTATGTCTTTTCCTGTTTAATTTTTTCTAATAGTAACTTCTCAAAATCAGCATTGCAATCCGTATCAATACTTTTTATTATACTTTCAAAATAACTCCACATATCTTCCTTTGAGATATAATACTTTTTATAATACAAACAAGATTGCAAATATTTACATCTATCTTGCACACAATCATATCCATATACTGGACAATCATTTTTTAAACTTTTTTTTATTTTATCCATTTGAACCTCCCAATTTTCCTATGGTTTGTTTTAATCTATCTTTAATCTGACAAAAACAATTATTATCCAAAATTCTATGCACATCTTCCTTCGCAATGTAGTGTTTCAGGATTTCTTCTTCTCCTTCAACCATTGCTTCCAAATGTGCCCTTACCCCATTGCCATCACTATAATTTTGTATTATGATATGCAATATTTCTCTTAACTTGCTCATTTCTTTGCCTCCAGTTTATTCCCGAACACATAATTCTGCATCGCCAAACAAACATAATTTATCCTATCCTGCAATACCCTACCACTTTCTAATTTATCAATCCAAATTACAACATCACTCTCTTGCTCTTGATATTCTGTATCATAAGTATTAAACACAGAATTAATTTCTCGGGGTTCTCCAATATCCCTCAATAATATTCCCTGTCTATTACCCTGTGTTACGCTGGCAATCAAAATTCTACCTTCAGATAAAATAACTTCTTTCATTTCTTTGCCTCCTCTCTTGCCTTCATACATTCGGGGCAAGGTTTTGTATTATTTTTATTTACCCTTATAACTTTTCCAAATATTTTACAAAATGCCACCGGATGAAATACAAATACACTTGGACTGAGAAAAGAACATAGCACTGTCCCATTTTTTTCGCAATACTTTTTTTCAGGGATTTCAACTTCAATTTTTATTTTCATTTTATCACCTCCATTATCCATTTTATATTTCTTTCCTTTTTCCATATAATTTTTCACTTTCCACCTCCCAATTCTTCATCTAACCTCTTGCGGATATAATCAATACAGTCATTCCAATCAATATTTCCCTCAAATTTCTTTAAAGGCAACAATCCCTCTATCACTTTCCGCAGGTCGGATTTTAAGAGGGGGTCTACTTTTACCGTCTCATCACCACTCATTTCTCCAGACCATTTATATAAAAACTCCTCAACCGACATCTTCATTTGAACCTCCCACCTTTTCAAGATTTTCTTTTAGTTTCAATAATACCATAGGTTCTATACCCTGCACGGATTCTAATAATATTTTTACATCTTCCTTTGAGATGTAATGTTTCAGGATTTCGTTTTCCGCTTTTAATAATCTATCTATTGTTCTTGGGCTTATAATAAGATTAAATTCACATTCCAATATTTCTTTTATTCTGTTCATTTTGAACCTCCTAAATTTTCAATATTTTGTTTTATATGCGACAACTGAACATCCGCACCGTTTTGCATATATCTGAGATTTATTTTACCTTTATTATCAATTCCGGTGCTTTCAAATATTAACTTACTATCATCAATCTCCTTTATCACATCTTCCTTTGAGATGTAGTATTTCAGGATTTCCAATTCTGTTCCTGCCCATAACCCTAAATTATAACCATTCGTTTTCTCTAAACCATCTTTTAATTTTTGCAATATGTTTTGTAACTTACTCATTTTTTCACCTCCTATTTCAGCCACTTGTCTTTGCTTTCTTTAAATGATTTTTCTAAATCGATTGCCTTATAAACTGTAATATTGTTAAGATATAATATTTTATTAAATTGTTTCCAGTCAATCTCCACTTTCCTGTATCCGGCGGAATAGATAATTTCAGACAATTCATTTACATATCTACATTTAGCATATTTCCTATTACAATTATTAACTACTGCATTTATTGAAGAACATTTATCACAAATTATCTTTTTCATTTCTTCTTGCATATTATCTCCTTACATGCAATACTTATATTTTTATACCAACATTTCACATCACAACTATCTTTCTTTTTATGTGGAACTGAATGAGGACAAGAACATAATTCCGTTTTTTCTTCACAAATATATAATATCTGTTTTTTCTTCACTTTCCGCAGGCTGGATTTTAATTCTTCTCGGACAGAATGATTCGCCCCGTTGCCCCATTCATTAAAAAACTCCTCAACCGTCATTTTATCCATTTGAACCTCCTAATTCGTCTTCAAGTTCCTCTAATTTCTCTTGTTCTTGTATAAAAATACTAAATGGTTTTATATCATCAAGGCGTTCTTTTATTGTTTCTATTTCTAATTGTAAAATATTTATTTTGTTTATTAACTCCTCAACTGTCATCTTATCCATTTGAACCTCCTAATTCTTCATCTAATCTCTTGCGGATATAATCAATAACATCCTTTGCAGAATATACACCCTTGTCAGGCAATAATCCCTCTATCACTTTCCGCAGGTCGGATTTTAACAATGGAATACAAGATGAACATTCTGCAACATTACAGTCTATGGTTTTATTCCCACAATGATAATTTTCAGCAAACTCCTCAACTGTCATCTCATCCATTTGAACCTCCTAATTTTTCTTTAATTCTTCAATCGTAATTTTGACATTTTTTTTAATAAAAGGTCTTAAAAAGTCATCAATAAAAATACCATCATCGGAAGGTTTTGGAATTATATAAATAGGTGACTTCTTATATTCCCCAATAAAACCACTCCAAACTTTTCCTTTAATTATTTTCACTTTCCACCTCCATAATTACTCCTTATTTTTTCTTATCTTATCTTTTTCTTTTGAAAGATTAAATAATAACGAATGAAATTCTTCTCCATCCACTATATCATCCTCATTATTATCTTTGATTTCGTCTTCGTTCATACTTTCTTTTGCCATATCTCCGGCATTATCTATCATCCAATCTCTAAAAGCATATCTATTCACTTTCCACCTCCCAATTCTTCATCTAATCTCTTGCGGATATAATCAATTACATCTTTTGCAGAATATACACCCTTGTCAGGCAATAATCCTTCTATCACTTTCCGCAGGTCGGATTTCATATTAACATAACAAGATTTTTTATATACGCCTTTACAAGAATTTACACCACATTTTGGACAGATATAAGTTCCTATAAACTCCTCAACCGTAATCTTATCCATTTGAACCTCCTAATTTGTATATGAAATCCAATAATTCTCTAACAACCATTTCGTGTGTATATCCAAACCTTTTTTTATCAATTATTTTCATCACATCTTCCTTTGAGATGTAATATTTCAGGATTTCTTTTTCCGCTTTTAATAATCTATCTATTGTTCTTGGGCTTATAATAAGATTAAATTCATATTTTAATATTTCTTTTATTCTGTTCATTTTGAACCTCCTAAATTTTCAATATTTTGTTTTATATGCGACAACTGAACATCCGCACCGTTTTGCATATATCTGAGATTTATTTTACCTTTATTATCAATTCCGGTGCTTTCAAATATTAA
>Ga0315287_10000338_pt1 | contig 40615 bp, 44 predicted proteins | sample YL17G11_0_MG_FD_205037 | JGI IMG/M metagenome (GOLD analysis project Ga0315287, IMG submission 205037) | Sediment microbial communities from Yellowstone Lake, YNP, Wyoming, USA - YL17G11_0 | ecosystem: Environmental > Aquatic > Freshwater > Lake > Sediment | place: USA: Wyoming | collected...
ACAATTCTCGAAGCTACAATTAACCCCGAGTCGGCCACCAAGGCTGACCTGTATCAATTACTCGACGACCTGGAAAACTACCTAAATCTCGCCGCTTGACCGCCTTGAAATCTGCGAAAGTTTAGATGTGAATGGAAACCCCGCTTTCCGCAGTCTCCTTTTCGGCGGTCAATTCATCATTCATCATTCTGCATTTATCATTTTCGCCCGCCAGCGCTCGGGCAAGGTCGCAGCGGAACTGCTCGCCGTTGCTGAGGACGCGGTACGGTTTGATCCAACTGGGCGGCGAAGAAAAGCCCACGGCGGTCAACAGGTGCGTGATGTCCTTGATGGGCCGATCGCCGAAGCCGTCGATCACGGCCCGATCCGGCGGCCAGTCGCGCGGCCGATACACGCGCTCGCCGAAGATCGCCCGGGCGACGGTCGTCTTGCCGCTGCCCGACGGGCCGACGATCAGGCCGATCTGCCAGTTTCCACGCTCCGTGTTCGCACTTCCGCCTTGTTCCAGCAGCCAGTCCGGCAGTTCCACCTTGAATTGCTCCTTCGCCTGCTGTGCAAGCGGCACGTCGAACATCCCGCCCACTTGCTGCACGCGGAACGAATCGAACACGGGGCAGGTTACTTCAAGGTCGAGGGTAGGCATGGCAGCTCCGCGATTTAGCGCCGGTCGTAGTTATGTACTCGTAACGCTCCGCGTGACGCAACCACCTCACGCGGAGCGTGAGGAGTACGTAGTTACCTCACGCGGAGCGTGAGGAGTACGTGAAATTCCGCACGGCTACAACATCAACAGTTTGCACTTGTAACCTTCGCCGCTGAGGCGCTCGAACACGGCCCTCTGCTCGGATTCGTCGCGGCACTGGACGACCACCTGAAATGCCTCGGGGATGTCCACGTCGCCGGGCGACGCAGCCTCGGAGTCCTCGCTCGGCAGCGGCTCCGGCTCGGCGATCATGCCGTCCAGTAGGGCCCGAACGGCGTCGTTTTCCGTATCGACTTGCGTCATCAGATCGGCGAGCGCCTCGTCGTCGGCCTCGGCCATGCCGGCCAGCGGATCGTGCAGGGCCAGCAGCTTAGCGGCCTCGCCGTCGTTCAGGTCGAGGATCAGCACGGGCACTTCCATCTCCGGCGTGGTCTCGGCGCGGAGGTGGCCGTCGATCAGTTCCAGCGAGCCGTCGGGCAGTTCGCGGGCCAACAGCGCGCCGGCGTAGCCCACCTCGGCCAACACGCCGCGCAGCGCGTTGCGCTGCGCCGGCGGATGCGTCCGCCAATTCCGCGGGTTGGGCCGCAGCGCGCTGGCCTTCACACGACGAAGTTCCTTGATCCGATCGCGTATGTGCAAGTGTCACCTCGCTGCCGTTCGCAGGGTCTTGTGGATGTTGTCGGCGCGGTCGTCCACGTCGGCGCCCGCCTTTTTGCCGATCTCCCGGGCGATCTCCGCGAACTCGTGGCCGGCGTCTCGCAAGTCGGTCACGTTGCACGGCCCACCGGCGGCGTGGGTCTGGTTGCACAGGGCCAATTGGGCCTTGAGCGTCGTCTGGTTCTCGGTGGCGTTGGCCTCGATGCGGGCCAGGAACTCGTCGAGGCGCGTCCACGCCCGGTCGCCGATGTCGCGCACCAGCCCGCTGGGCCCCACGGTCCACCACAGCGACAGGAAGGCGAACACCGCAAACAGCGCCAGAATGAACACCAGGATCGCCGCCGGCACGCCGGCCGTCTGGAACAAGTGGCTCCAGCTTTCCGGGCTGGCCCACTCGCCGGACATCGGCAACGGGGATGGCGAGGGCGCCGGTAGTTGTGCAACGAGGGGGAACATGATAATCGAGTGGTCAAGGTTTATGGGACTTATAAGTCCCATAGGTCTCATAAGTCCTATTTTTCAATGGCGCAACCGCAAAACGCCCAGCACGCAACCCACCGGCCTCAGCAGCCTTCCGGCAAGGCGAATCGCGGGACGGCGCGGCCGATCGCTCGACAGGCAAGATTCGGAAGCTTGCGGCAGGCGGATCGCGGGTTTGATCGCGGATTCCGCGGGGACGGGCGCATAAGGGCACCAGCCCGACGCACAGCCGCCGCCGGCCCCGGTATGCCGCGTCGAGATGGGCAGAGCGGGTGTCGGCTCCGGGGCAGCAGCGGCGGCCGGCAGAACGTCGTACGCAAGGTCCAGCGTGGTCGTCTGTGGCGCGGCGCCGCCGATCAGGCCGATGCCCAAAACGATCGTTAGAACACAGAACACGGGAGCAAGACGTTTCATCATTCACCTTCCGTTGTTGAAGTTATAACTCCAATGTTTACAAAGGGTTCAGGGTTCAGAACTTGGAGCGACGGCAAAAAGTGAAATCCTGAACCCTGAACCCTGACCTCCGACGCTATGTATTGCTGTAGGTGGCCGCGCGTCCCGCCCAAGCGTCGGCGTAATCGTTGTCGATCAGGTCCAGCGGGTAGATGGCCCAGCCCTTGATGCCCCAGCCTTCGGTCCACGAATTGACGAAGGGGACGCCCCAGCGGCCGTCCTTGCAGACGAAGCCCAATCCCAGGATGCAATGGCCGCCGCGAACGCCGCCGCGCGGATTGAGCCAGCCGTCCGGCCCCGGCTCCCACGACGACGTGACCGGCACGCCGAAGGGCACCACGAAGCCCAGTTGCAGGGCCGTGGCGATGGTCTCGCGCGTCGGACAGTCGAACCACTCCTGCACACGGTGCTTGCCGGCGTCGGCCGCCCATTCGGGCGTCTTCCTGCCGGAGAGCGTGAAGCTCGGACAAAGCGCCGTGGTGCAGACGCCCTCGTCGCGCAACTTGACCAGACCGTCGCTGATGCTTGCGCCGGCGTCCCGACCGCCGCAAATGCGGCGATAGAGGTCCCATGGCGACAGGTCAACGTCGGGCAAGCCGGCGATCCGGCGCAGCACCTTGAGGCCCTGCGTGCATCCAAACGCCACGCACGCCCCGTGGCTTCCCTGGTTCAGCACCGAGGGCACGAGTCGCGGCATGTCGTTGCGCGGCCGCCACTGGTCGCGGGGGATGATCTCGATCGCGTCGGCCAGGCAGGGCAACGCACCCCGCGGCGCGGTGCGCGGCAGGCAGCCCAGGCCGTATTCGACGCCGTTGTGTTGGTAAGTTTCCATGTTTATTGTGCCAGGAAGACAGGCATTCCTGCCTGTCTGTAATGTGTCTCCGTTATTGACAGACAGGAATGTCTGTCCTCCTGCTATTTGAGTAGTTTCGCCATGTCGTCCGCCGTTTTCGGCAGGTTCTTGACGGTGATGCGGTTGCCTCGCTTCAGGCAGACCACCGGCAGCCGCTTGGCCTCGATGGCCGGTTTTGCCGCGTCGATCGCCCATTGCACTTGCGGCGCATCCGGCCCGGCAACGTCCCTGTCAATAATCTTCAGCGCGCCGCTGTTGCGGAACTCGTCGAGCTTGGGCGAAAGCAGCACGCCGGCTTGCTGGGCCGTGCGCTCGGCGGTTTCTTCCACCACGACGGCGGTCAGTTGCCCGGCGCCGCCGAAGTCCGGCGCATGTTCGGCCGCCAGACATACCGCGTACAGCACGGCGGCGAAGATTAGTGCGGCGCGTTGCATCACTTGGCTCCTGCCGGCGGAGTTTGGGCTGGGGCCGGCGCCGCATGGACTTCGCCCGGCCAGGCCATTGCCTTGCCCCAGAGGCCGCCCAATTGGGTCACGGCCTCGGTATCGCCGTGTTTTTTGAACAGCAGCGCGGCCGTGGCCAACGCCCCGCTGGCGACCGCTTCGTCGGCGTAGTCGGCCGCCGCGTCGATCGCCGTGGACGCGCCGGCGGGCATCGACCCGCCGAACTTGCCCTTGATCCATGGCCAGGCGGCGGCCAATCCCACGGCCGCCATGATGATGCCGGCGGCAATTTTGCCCCAGAACGCCAGTAGTTCGATCATTGGATGGTCTCCTTGTACGCGCTCCCCTGTGGGTCGCGGCTAAACGTGTTGAACGAATTGAGCGGATCGAGCGACCGCCGCCGCGGCGGACGCGGTTCGCGATGCCGCCGGCACGAGCAACCTTCGTGAGACAGCACCAGACAGAGCAGAAAACCCATGCCCACCAGCACCAGGTACGGCGCCAGCGGCTTCAGCAGCGAGCCGACGACCGTTGTGGCCGACCAAAGCCCGCCGAGGATTGCCAATAGGATGGTCATTGGAGTCATGCGTGCTGTCTCCCGGCATGGATTTCGTGGTAGCGGGCGCGGTGGTCCGGCCGCAACGCCAGGTCCAGCGATTCGTCGAAGTGCCGGAGGCCGTCATCTTGCGCCGGCCGCCGTTTCCGGCCGTCGTCCTGCCGCACGCAGCACAAGCGGCAGGGCAGGTACACCATGCCGCCGCAGCCGGGGCAACGCGCCGGCGGACCGGCCGGCTCGTCGATCTCGTCCTCATCGCGGGGCAGACCTTCGTAGTCCGGCCGCCGGCCGGAGGCGATGGCCCCCACCGAGCCGCGGCTGAGGCCGGCAAGTTGGGCGATCTTTCGCTGGCTGAGCTTTGTCTCCGCCAACAGCCGCCGCACTTCGAGGATAATGGCTGGCGCAATCATGACTCGTCCTTTCGATGGCACACGGCGGCGCAACAAAAAAAGCCCGCCGCCGGAGATGTCTCCGGCGACGGGCTCTTGTGGCTACCTGACCAGCAGGCGCTGCGGATACCCTTCACACGCCCACGACCTTAGCACAAGTCGTGGCCGTGTTGAACAAGTCAGAACATACCTTTTCGGGACGGACGTGGATCGTCCCGTCCCGGAATGTGCTCTTGGTGTACTTGCCTGCTTGGCGTCGATCAAACGACAATTCTATCGAGTCTACGATCTGCCGGAGGAGTTCTCGGGTATCCTCGGGTTTGCTGTCCCTGATCGCTTGGCGTAGGCTCCTGAGTGCCTCTATCGCTTCCTCGACCTTTTTTCTCTACGTCGAGCCGAGACGCCTTCCCCGGTGTCGCCTGAGCCTCTAGCTGAGCCTGTAGCCGGTCCCGCTCCGCCTTCAACTGATCCAACTTGCTGTAGATCGTGCCGACGAGGTTCTTTGGTGCGTCGAATACCCGCTCCGTGCCGGTGGTGATCTGTTTGTCGATCTTCGCTATCCGTTGCCGGATGGTGCCGGCGTCCTGGTCCGGTTGAGCCTGGGTCGTCTGTCGCTTTCGTTTCAATTGGCGGAGCCTGTTGAGAGCGGCGTCACTAAAATACCGCTTCTCGATCAGCCGGACAACCGCCTCGACGAGGGAGTCCCCGCTAACCTTGTTGTAAGAGCAGAAGTTCTTGCCTTTCTGCTGATAACCGGAGCAGGTCTAATACTGTCCCCGATGTCCGACGACCATAGACGAGCCGCAATTCGCACAACGGAGCAACCCGCTGAGCAAGTAGGTCTGATCGGACGGGGATGTCTCGATGGTCCGCCGTTGGAGTAGCCGTTGAACCCGGTCGAATTGATCCTCGTCGATGATCGAGGGATGTCGCCTGTCGCTGGTGATCGGCGTCGCTTTCTCTTGTTTATCACTTTTCTGCCGGAGGACGATCTCGCCGCCGCCGATGCCGTGGTATCGACCGACGACTGTTGATCCCCACGAATAGGCTCCGGTGTACTTGTGGCGGGTGAGGATCGAGCGAACCGAATTGACGGCCCACGTCCCGCCTCTTGGAGAGGGAACCTTGTCTTGGTTGAGCCGTTGAGCTATCGAGCGGAGCGAACCCTTCGCCGAGAGGTATAGCTTGAAGATCATGCGGACGATCTTCGCCTCGTCCGGCTCGACGACTAGCTCAGTTCCTACGGATCGGTAGCCATAGCACGCTACGATAAGCTCTCCGGCTTCCGCCGATCTCTTTAGCCCCCGACATACGTTGCGGGAGAGGTCTCGGAGGTAAGCGTGCTTTCCCTCCTGCTCGACGACGTAGCGGAGCCTGCCGGAGAAGTCCGTCCAGTCGATCTTCCCCTGAGCAATGGTTTCAAGTCGTACCCCGGCGTTACGGAAGGGGAGTATCCAGTAGCCGCCTTCGATCGGATCGAACCGTCCGAAACGATCCTGGTCCCAGCATAGGACGACGGCAAACTCGCTCTTGGCGGCGTCCTCCCTCATGCGAAGGAACTCGACCCGGCGGAGCGTATCGTCGCCGGAGATCGCCGGGTCGATATACTCCCGGAGAACCTTGTAGCCGTGCTTGACGGCGTAGGTGAGCAACTCCGTCCGCTGATCCGTGATCGAGTGCTCTTGCCGTTCGTCGGACATGCGGAGGTACAAGACGCACGTCTCCGCTTGTGGTAGAATGCGCTTAGCCATGATGCGAACCTCCTGATTAGGTTTGCGTTGTGGTGAGGAGCCGGCTTGGGATCATCACTCCCTGCCGGCTCCGTCTATTATATCGGCAAGCCGGCGAGAGTCAAGAGACCAGAATTATTTTACCACCCTCCGGCAGGCACGAAGCTCCGGCTCCTCGTTGTCTGATCTGGAGTCAACCTCTCGATCTGCTTGTGTCTGTCGTCGAGTAGGTTTTGCTGCCGTGCTGGTGCTGGTCTGCCTTGCTCGATAGCCTCAACCGTTGAGGGTAGCTGTAGGTGAGCCGGGGGCCACGGTACTGGCGTAGGTGCTGCCTTGCCTCCCACCTTGAACTTCAACCGTCGCCCTGCCCGGAGCCGTGCTGCCTGCTCGACGAGCCGCTGAGATCGCTGTAGCCCTGCCGCTTCGCATACCGTGCAACGCCAACGACCGCCGCAGTCCTGCCATAACTCAAGGGAGCCGCATTGCTGGCACGGTGTCGGCGGATCAGCGACCTCCTCAGCCTGTTGCTCCGGTAGGGTAGGTGCTGAGCATGAAACTTGCCCCAACTGAGCCGCCGCCCATGCGTTGAGGTCGTGATCTGTGTCCGGCGGTTTGATCTCGGCGAGGACCTGCTCGATCCGTTGCCTCCCCTCCTCGATCTTGTCCGCTATCGCCTGGGTGGGAGCGGTGAGGACCAACTCGTCGCCGATCTGCTCGACCCGGACGACGACCGGCTCCTCGACGGTGCCGACGACCTCCTCCCATTCCCGTCTTGCCGTCTCGACGACGATCTCCGCCGCCGCCGACGGGAGTCCCTCGACCCATTGGATCGCCTCTCTCTCGGCGTCCGGCAGGATAGGGACAAGAGCCGCCTTGTGCTCCCGGAGCACGACCGCCGCCTCCTGGGTGAGCGTACCCGGCGGAGCCTCGACGAGGAGATCGCCGTCGAGGACGATAACCCTCCCTCCTGCCTGCCTGATCGTGTTGAGCACGTCAAAGGGTGTCATATTCGGGTTTCCTCCATGCCGTTGTTTCTGTCTTGTGTCTGTGCGTTTACTGCGTTTACTGCGATAAGGGGGTTATTTTTGGGGGTAGGCTCGGGGCTTATCGCAGTAATCGCAGTAATTGCAGCCGCACTAGCCGGAAACCACTTTTCCGCCGGCTTGCCGGCTGTCTCAATCTTCTCGACCCGAACTCGACCGGCGTCTCGGAGTCTGGCGAGTCCCTTGACCAGCTCCGCCGCCTTGACGTTGCTGCTGATCCGCCGGTGTATCTCCGTCCGGCTGATCCCCGGCGTTTCCCTGATGATGGTAAGGAGCCGGTCGCTGAGTGCGTCGCCGGAAGAGTCCCCGAAGATCATTGCCGCCGACGATCTGCAATACCGCCAGAGAGCGAGAGCCGCCTGTAGGTGGTCTGGCGTTATCGTGTCGCTGCCGTCGAGCAAGGTGTAGATCATCGAGAGCCGGAGGACCTGAGCCTCCGCCCGGCTCGTGACGGCTCCCAGCAAGCCGCTGGCGTCGTCGTCCGCAAGCTCCCTGTAGACCTTCCTCCAGAGTGCCTTCGCCGCGGGGTCCCGGTGTAGCCGTTCTACGCCGGACGCCTGGGTGACGATCTGGCGGAGTTGAGAGGCATACCTGGAAAGGTCGAGGTCTTGTCCGCCATCCGGCAGTAGTTTGGATCGGCGAACCGCCGCCCATAGAAAACGGTTTGCGAACCCGTTGAACCCGTCGATCTCGGTCAACGAACGATGCAACTCTGAATCGGTGATGTGTCCGATGATCGAGATGTGAGCGTCGGTTGCCTTTGCCGGACTATTCTTTGCCAAGGTGCGAAGGATGCCGGAGTCCCATGCTGAGCGTAGCGTCGGCGAGAGGGTATTCGTTTCCCGCCGACACACCCTGAGAACCGCGGCGAACTCCGGTTCGATGATAAGCAACCTCTTGTCGCTGATCCCCTCGTCGGTCAGTACCGTTTCGCCTTTTTTATTGAGTCCCCATATCGGGTCCCGGACATTCCAAACGATACCCTCGCCTGAGACGCAACCCGTTTTGATATTGCTGCCGACCCAATCCTCGTCAACGGATCGGAGTATCTGGCGGACCCTTCCTTCACTCGTCCCCTTGCGTCCCCTTGCCGTCGAGCCGACGAGGACGGCGAAGAGGTTTGCGTGGTGAGACGTACCCTCGACGACGTAATAGGGTTGCCGTCCGATCAGGTTTCCAAACATGGCAAGCAACTGGACGAGGACCGCAACCGGATCGGCTTCCGACTCCGGCTCGATCTGGCGGACGATCTCGCCGCTGATGCCATAATATGCCTCCTCGTCGAGGACCGGCCAGGGTATCGGCTCCGGCAGGGGAGCCGCCTCTACCTCTTGGCGGATCGTCGCCTCGATCTTTGCTCCCTGTCGCTGAGAGAGATCGGAGACGATTTTGAGAACCTCGTCGTCCGGTAGCGGCGGAGCACAACGTCGTCCCCACTCAACCGCTTGCTGTGCCACGGTGACGAGATCGAGTCCTCGACCGATAGCGGAGCCGATCAGCCGGAGTGCCGTATCGTGCCGGCTCCCCTTGTCGTCCGGCCCTGTCGGTCCTCGTGCTCCCGCCGCCGTTGCCAAGTCCTCGATCATGCCACCGGAAACGGTGAACATGAGCGGTGTGTCGCCGCCATTGTTGAGCGGTGTGTCGCTGCCGTTGCCGACGACCAACTCGACGAGCCAGGCTGGTGCGACCGCAACCGGCGTCGTCGCCGGATCGTTTTCCCATTCGTAGCTCTTGCCGTTTGGATGTATCGACGGTGGCACGACACAATATCCGCCGGTGCCGCGAACGTCGATCGAGAGCCCGTTGACCTTTGTCCGATTCTTGATCGGCGTGCCATTCATGCGGAAAAATAGTTGCCGACCGCCGCCGCCTGTCCGTTGCGATAGCGTTGTCGGCAAGCTGCCGTGCCGTTTTTCCAGTTGAACGAGAGCCTCGATCCCTGCGTCGCCGTCGAGGTCGAGAGCCCATATTCCCGACGGCTCTCCCGTCGCCAATCCGATATTAAAGAAACTGGTTTTGAAAAGTTTATCGACGACCGCCGCGTCGTTGCTGGCGGAGAGGCAACCGTGCTGCGTTGCCGGTATCTTCTGCTTTGCTTTGCAGGGAAACACGGCAAAGCCCAGCTTCGCCAGGGCGAGAGCCGCGGCCTTGCTTTCTGAGCCTTTGTTGAGTATCATGACATTAGCCTTTCGAGAAATAGGGGAGCCGGTGGTCAGAGCCCACCGGCTCCCTTATGCGTCTTGGTTCTACGCTTTGGCCCAATTCGGCATAACGGTGCTGATCCGCGTGCCGTTGCCGTTCTTGGTGTCCTCGACCTGCAAGAGGTACTCCTTGCCGACAAACGGAGCGAGATCGACATTCTTCCCCGGAGTCAGGGCCTCGCCGCTGATCCCGGCGAGCATTCGCCCCGCTGCGTTTTTCGGCGTCGGTGAGTCGCTGGTGATCCGGGTTGCTTGTTCGCCTTTGTGGTTGCCATCGGCAACCTCAAAAACAAATTTCAACCCGGAGCCGAACTCCTCATGCTCCGTCGCCTCGACGTTGACAAACTTTCCCTTGTAGAACCCGGCGGGAGGTCCGCCGCCTGCCTTAATCTCAAAACATAGACTCATGGCATTAGCCTCTTGTCTCCGGTGGTTGAGTTGACGACCTCCGCCAGCCGGAGTCCCGGCGGTGTCGTTTGTTTACGTTGTGAATGCCGCCGCTCGACGACCTTCTCAATGAAGTCGAGGATCGCCTCGTCCCAGTCCGCCGGCTCGGCGTCGGGATCGACGACGACCTTGAAACGGTCGAGGAGATCGAGATCGTGATCGGCGGAAACTACTTGCAAGTGGTAGCCTCCTCGACCGCTTGGCGTTGTTCTGAAATGCGGAGCAACTGCCTGAGCAGCTTTTCTTGACGAATAGTCGCCGTCAATTCCCGCCGTATTGCATCCGGCTCGGGAACCTTTTCGAGATACTGACTGAGGTCAGTTTTCGTGTCCGGCATAAAAAAACCTCTCGGCTGAATGTCTCAAAACTGAGATCATTCTAGACCGGAGGTGCCGGAGACGATTGAGGAGAAGTTGTAGTAGTTTTGTAGTAGTTTTGTCCTACTCTTGTGGACGTTTCAGGGAGTACAAACCGCCGTTATGTTTCACTTCGTAGCTACGGTATCCAAGCTCTTCGAGCCTGCGGTTCAAGTACACGACCGCTCTGTCGATCGTTTTTGTTTTCTGCTCGTCGCTGATCTGCTTCCCTTTGCTGGTGCTCTTGCGTTTAGCCCATATTTTCCGCCACAACTTGTCCCGCTTGACGTTGCCACATCCCCAGAGCAGGACCAACAACTCCCGTCCATTGCCTCTCAGTTTTTGGACTAGGACCTCATCCGGCTTGTCCGTCTCGCCGTCCTGGTCCTCGACCGCCGGAGCCTTTGCGGCGTCGGCCCGCCGTTCCTTCACCCTGTTGCTCTCTTCAATCAGTTGTTGATTTCGCAATCGTTTTGCAACGTCTCGTATCCTGTCAGCAAGGGGTTCAAACCCCAGCAATCGGTCAACATAGACCTTCGGATCAAAGAACCCAAATGTAAATGTCTTTGTTCCATCGACTCGGAACCTTTCATCCCAACCCGCTTTCGTTTCGGCAGCCAAAAAGTCTTCGGCGTGCTCGCTTGCCTCTACAGCGTTTTCAACGCTGTAAAAGCAGGTCTGTCAAGAATTGGGTTGCTTCCTGAGCCGGCGGGGGAATCACGTTCTCTGCCGCACCTTGCCCAAGGATTCGTCGCAATGATGCGTAGGATGCGGCCAACTCCTTTACGTTCTTCTGAAGGTAATCGCCACCCGGAAACCATGCGACCGAGACCCCAATTAAGTCCGAAGCAACCTGTTCGAGGGCCACTATCAATGCAGGCAACAGAGAGGAGTCAGCCATGATTCGCCTTTCGTTGGTCGGGTCGGCCCGAGCCGGTCGGCGTGAAAGGCGAATAACCCGCCGTGCCGGCCCGAGCCGCTTGGCCGAGGCGTAGCTATCGCCCTCGGCCGTCCCGATGCCGTCTACACTTGGAAAGCACGTTGTGCCGTCATTTCATCCATTATCGACGCAATCCTTCTTGGCAAGAAAGATCGAAGCGAAGCCTACCGCGTTAAAGACCCTCTTTCATCCGCGAGAAGTCGCTCTTGCACTCTTGCCTCACTTGCTCCGCCAACTTTTCCTCCTCTGCCGCATGTTGTTGAATCCGGGCCAGAATCGCGTTGTACGCCTCTGTGTCTTGCTTGCGCTGAAAAACCACTTGCCCGTTGACCGCCGACCAGAAGTTCCACCGAGCGTCTAGCAAATCGAGGATCTTCTCGAATTCACCGAGGCTCTTGCTTTCGAGTTTCCAATACATGTCCATTTTCGGTTGGCAAGCCTTAGCGCTCCGGTCGAACGCAAGCAATGCCTCCGCTGTTAATCCCGGATCGACCTTGAGGCCCACAACCTTAGACCTCATTGTCGCCAGAAGCGAAGACTGCTTTGCTCGGTATCGTTCAACCACTTTCCTTCCCTTTTCTACGAGGGTCCGGCTTTTCCTCAGTCCTTTGTCATTACGCAGCCAACTGGCGTCTCGCATAACATCGGCACCTATGCTTTTCAGTTCACGAAGGTAGTCGTTCCTCTCTTTCACGCTGAGGTCCACGGTCTCCATCATCAATTGTTCGAGTTGGTCCAGGACACCGGAAGCATTGGCTGCTACACTCCGAGTCTTTGTTCCGATGACCTCACCCGCCTCATCGGCTTTCGGCCCGACGCGATTGTCGAAGTGATCTTCGACTCTGCCAATTGCCTCTCTCCACTCTTCCCGCTGAGAGAGCCCTGCCGACCATCCCAAGCCAGACACTGCCTCTGGCGGCCGACATAATTGAACCACCTGCCCCAAGATGACGACTGCGATAATGCCGATGAGCCACAAGACTGCTGGAGACTTGGTTTTCCGCCACTCGCTTATGATGATGTGAAGAGTTGGCCCGACGAGAATCAGAACAGGAACGAGCAGTAAGCCAAAGAGAAAGGGTAGGTTACAGGGGCGGAGCATTGGCGAGTGAAGGCCGCAAAAAAGTTCGATGTAGCCGATAAACAGGGTCCAACCCCAGGCGAAGATAATGCTGTAGGGAACGGGCTTAAACATGCGGCCGCGATTGTCGCTTCGATCTTCACCGAGCTTGCCCGATGTACCAGCGGTTGGAATGTGGCTTGCCGGGAGCGGAGGCGGGACCGGAGATTTCTGTTCCGCAAGGGGCACTGTGGCGCGGCCGGTGGGCTTAGTGCCGGAAAGAGGGACAGCTTGTGCAGCCCGCGAACCACTCGGTCGAAAAACCCCCTGGACCTTCTCGGCCCATACCCAACAACCATCGGTCCCCTTGCGGACCAGCGTGTCAGGCTGGACGGTGCCAGCGTTGGCCAGAGCGCGAAGCTCAACGGCAGAGACCGGCCCCAACTGCTGCCCCATGACCTGGTAGAACCACTCAGCGGCCATCAGACCCTACCTTTCTTCGGGCTGAACCGGGCAGGGGCCGCCTGCCGGGTTCGCTTGGCCGATGCACCGTCGGCCTTCCCGTGTTTATTCTCTAACCTTGTTCCTTGTGAGCAATGACCTTGGCCCCTACGCCGCCCAATCCACACACAACGCCTCCGCCTGTTCCAACACCAAGATCGTCGCTTCGGCTTGCAGGTCGGGCGGGTAGCCGAACTTCCGCAGGATGCGGCGGACCATGACGCGAATCTTGGCCCGGGCGCTCTCCCGCACCGTCCAATCAATCGTTACGCTCTCCCGCACCTGCTTGACCAGCGCGCAGGCAATCACCTTTAACTGGTCAACGCCCATCACCTGAATGGCGCTGGCGTTTTGTGCGAGTGCGTCATAGAAGGCAGTCTCATCATCGGTCAGCCCGAGGTCTTCGCCCCGCTTCAGCGCCTGGCGCATTTCCTTGGCCAGGGCAATGAGTTCTTCGATGATTTCGTGGGTGGCAATGGCCCGGTTCTGATAGGCGAGCAGCGCCTTCTTGAGCATTTCGGAGAATACCCGCGATTGCACCACGTTCCGCCGTGCGCGGGTCTTGATTTCATCGCTCAGCAGCTTCCGCAGCAGTTCCGCCGCCACGTTCTTGTGCTCCAGGTGGCGAACTTCCTCCAGAAACTCATCCGAAAGGATGGAAATGTCGGGTCGCTTCAGTCCGGCGGCCGAGAAAATGTCGATGATCTCATCCGACGCTGAAACGGCTTTCGACACCAACTGCCGCACGGCCGCGTCAAGCTGCTCGTCGGTCTTGGACTCCCCGGCCGGTTTCGCCAACGCGGCCCGCACCGCCTGAAAGAACGAAACATCGTCGCGTATCTTCCGGGCGTCATCCGACGCCGCACAGAGCGCGAACGCCTGCGACACGTCCTTGACCGCCTTGTTCCATCGCGCCTTGCCGTCGTCCAGCCCCAAAACATGCTCCTGGGCGGGCGGCAACAGGCCAATCCGCTGGGCCGCGTTGGGGCTGGTCCATTTCGACCAGTCGAATCCGTGCATCATATCGCAGCAGATTTCGTACTTCTCCAGCATCACGGCGATGGCTTCGGCCGTGTCGATGCTGGGCTGGCCCTGCCCGCCGCTTTCGGTATAGGTGGCCAAGGCCCGCTTCAACTGGTCGGCCAGCCCGAGGTAATCGACCACCAGCCCGCCCGGCTTATCGCGGAACACGCGGTTGACCCGGGCAATGGCCTGCATCAGCCCGTGGCCGCGCATCGGCTTGTCAATGTACATCGTGTGCAAGCAGGGCGCGTCGAACCCGGTCAGCCACATATCCCGCACGATGACGATGCGGAACGGGTCGCTGGGGTTCTTGAACCGGAACGCCAAGTCCCTACGTTTCTTCTTGTTGCGAATGTGCGGCTGCCAGTCCAGCTTGTCGGATGCCGAACCGGTCATCACGATCTTGATGCAGCCCTTCTCGTCGTCTTCGTCGTGCCAATGCGGGCGCAGCTTGATGATGGCGTTGTACAGGTCCACGCAAATCCGCCGACTCATACAGACCACCATCGCCTTGCCGTCCATCGCCTCAAGCCGCCGCTCGTAATGTTCCACCAGGTCCTTGGCAATCACTTCGATCCGTTTCGGGTCGCCCACCAGGGCTTCCAGGGCCGCCCACTTCGTCTTGAGCTTCTCCCGTCGTTCCTCCTCCTCGTCTTCGGTGATTTCCTCAAACTCTTCGTCGATCTCCGGCAGCAGGTCTTCCTTGAGCGAGAGCTTGGCAATCCGGCTCTCGTAGTAGATGGGCACGGTGGCTCCGTCCCGAACCGCCCGTTCGATGTCGTACACGCTCACGTAATCGCCGAACACGGCCCGCGTGTTGGCGTCGGCCTTTTCAATGGGCGTGCCGGTAAACCCGATAAACGACGCATTGGGCAGGGCGTCGCGCATGTGCCGGGCCAGCCCGTCGATCATATCGTATTGGCTGCGGTGGGCCTCGTCGGCAATCACCACGATGTTGTGCCGCTCTGACAGCGCCGCCATCCGCCCGCCCTTCTCGTCGGGCAGGAACTTCTGAATCGTGGTGAAGACCACGCCACCCGACGCCACCTGCAAAAGCTGCCGAAGGTGGGCCACGCTCTCGGCTTGCACCGGCTCTTGCCGCAGTAGTTCGCTGCACCGGGCAAACTGGCCGAACAACTGGTCGTCCAGGTCGTTGCGGTCGGTCAGCATCACCAGCGTGGGGTTCTCCATCGCCGGATGCAGGATGATTTCGCCCGCGTAAAACAGCATAGTGAGGCTCTTGCCCGAGCCTTGCGTATGCCAGACCACGCCGCCCCGCTTGTCCCCCTTCGGGCTTGCCGCTTCCACCGTCGCCGAAATCGCCTGCTCCGTGGCGTGAAACTGGTGGTAGCCCGCGATGATCTTGATAATCCGGTCGTGGTCCTTGTCGTGCTCGAAGGCGATGAAGTGCCGCAGCAGCTTCAGCAGCCGCGCCCGGTCGAACGCCCCGCGAATCAGCACTTCCAATTCCAGGAGCGAAGACGCGGCCTCCGACTGGCCCTCAATCGTCCGCCACGGCTTGAACCATTCGGTATTGGCCGTCAGTGAGCCAATCCGGGCTTGCAGCCCGTCCGAGGCAACCATGAACTCGTTGTAGGCAAATAGCGACGGAATCTGCTGCTTGTAGGTCTGCAACTGGTTGAACGCCGTCCAGATGGTCGCGTCTTCGTCGGCCGGGTTCTTGAGTTCAATCACCGCCAGCGGTATACCATTGACGAACACCACCACGTCGGGCCGGCGGTTGTGCTGGCCTTCGATCACCGTGAATTGATTGACGGCCAGCCAGTCGTTGTTGTCGGGGTCTTCGTAGTCCACCAGCGCCACGCGGTCGCCCCGCAACATGCCGCCGTCGCCCATATACTCGACTTCCACCCCATCCCGCAGCATGGCGTGAAACGCCCGGTTGTTGGCGATCAGGGTCGGGCGGTCGGGCCGCATGACCTTGCGGAAGGCGTCTTCCCGGGCTTCTTGGGGAATCGTTGGATTCAGGCGGTCGATGGCATCCCGCAGCCGCCGGACAAGCAGAACGTCGCCGAATGATTTTCGCTCCGCGAGCAGCCCTTCGGGCGCAATGTATTCACCGAACGTCACGGCGTAGCGCAGCCCAGCGAACCACTCTAACGTGGCTTCTTCAATGTGCGATTCGCAAAGGCTGGCCATCAGCAGGTCTCCCCCAGTACCTCGAATCCGCGCCGGATGACGGCAGCCATCAGCTTTCGGCGCTCGTGAAGAAATGTCTCATAGGGCATCTGCTGCCAATTCTCAGGAAGGGCATGATCTCTGTGCATTTGCACCCATTCGTCAGCCGAGAAACGATGCTGAATGTTCGGAACATACTCCGAAGGCGCGGAGTCGCTGATGTCGATGTCGTCTGGCCATTCGAGTAAGGCGATGTTGGCTATCTGGTTGATCTTCTTCAGGTCTGTCACATCGTGAGCTTTCAGCCAGGCACGCGGGAACAAGTGGTGACGATCCAGTGGCTTCTTCTTGGCCTTGACCGTGGGATCGAGCAGATCGGCGATCTTCTTGTGTGAAAACAGGACACGCGCACCCAGCATGTTCTGCGAGGCCATGAAGGCAAACAACTCCGGGTTGCGCGCCGAAGAGCTATCCAGATTCGCTGGCAACGTCACCGCCCAAAAATCATTGGTCAATTCGTTTGCCATCATCTCGTCGAGCTTGCCCATAAATGAGTCGGCGTCTGCGGCCTCCTTCAGTCGGTTCAGGTCGCCGTCCATGACGGTCTCCGGCGACCCGGTGTAGCGACCGGTCAAGCTGGAGGCGAAGAACCAACGCCCAATCAGCTTTTGGAGGCGGTGCTCTGCCAGCCCAAAGCGATTCTTGCCGATGAGGTAGAACACATAGGCGTAGAGCAGGGCGTTCTGCGAAGAAACCATTTCGCCACTACGAAACCCTGCCCCGATCAAGCACGATAGAAACTGGTGCCAATAGGTCAGGTTGAGCGCCTCGGCCTGCGCATCTTGGAGCACCTTGAACTGTGCGTCCCGCCGTTCGCTGGAAAACTCCCCCGTGTCCAGGTCTTTCCCACGGAGAACCTGGTACACGCTCTTAATGCGTCCGCGATTGAATCCAAAGCCCACCGCCACGCGCAAGAGTTGGTCTGGGTCTGGCTGGATGAAGTGGTTGAACGGAGAGGCTGCCGCACCGGGGTCTGGCGCTTTGCGCGACAGTCGGCAGAATGTCTCCAGCGCCGCTCGTCCCTCGTCCCAGAATACCGACATCAGCGTCAGAATGAAGTCGGCTTGATTCAGCCGTACCCCCAAACTGTTTACCCGCACGAAAATCAGCGCCACCTGCTCCTCGTCCACGGTCGGGGCAATCTCCAACGCCGTGAAGGGGTACTTCTGGAGGTCAAACAGGTTGTCAAGGTTGTTCGCAATAAGCTCCTCCTCGTCGTTCGTCAGGACGGTCTTGCTAGCAAGTTGAGCGATGAATTCATTGATGAGCTTGCGACTCGACTTGCCCGAGGCCCAAATGGCGGAGATGTTCGGAATCCACTCGGGGTCTCTGCGGATTGGCGCATCCGTTACCGCAAACTTGCCATCCCGCGGCTTGAACGCGACCTCGATTTGCCGTTCCTGCCAATCCTTATCCAAAACCTTCTCGCCTCGCATAACCGCGTAAAGCGACGTAAGGCGCTGCTGACCGTCCACGATCAGGCGCGAAGGAACCGGACGCTGCTTTCCCGGCAGACCTATCTGCTTCGCTCCCTTTCCGCTGCCGTTCTCCCAGAACAGGAGGTAGCCCACAGGGAACCCGCGATACATCGAATCGAACAGGTCTCGCACCTGTGCATCCGACCACACGAAGGGCCTCTGGATGTCCGGTAGCCCGATGTCGCCGATGGCGATGAACTCCAGCAGACTGGTCACGTTGAAGTCAACTTTCCGAAAACAAGTCTTGCGTTCGCTCATACGTTCCTCCCGATGATTCGTTCCACATCGCCAACGCGGATTTCGCCGGAAAGCAGCTTCGGCAGCAGCGCGTCGCGCAGGGCGGCAAGGGTGCGGGATTGGTCAGCGTTGGCTGCTATCTGGTGGAAGATAGGTACTGAGATTTCGGCGAACGCGCTGACGATAGGTTCAGACGGGAGGACGAACTGCTGCCGCTTGAGGTCCGTTTGCGTGAGCAACGGCTGCGTTGAGCCACGGTTTAGCGTGATGAGGTCGAAACCTTTCAACACGAAATAGGTAAAGTCGAAGAAGTCGTCTTGCGGTTCGACAATGAGAGTGTTGTCAGATGGCCAAGATGGCTCCGATGTGCGGAAGATCAGTCCCAAAGTCCCGACTCGGCCAGTAAAGAGGATCGGCTTTTCATAGAGTGGCGAAGGCACATAGCCCATTCGCCCGCCGCCACCATACAGCGGGATGCTGCACTCGTCTGTCGGCTCATCACTGCGGCAAGTGGGACGATTGCCGCTAGTGACTCTAGCGATTGCATCGAGGGATGAAGTGTCCCACCCCCTCGGAATCTCGCCCAACTCTGAATCCTCGAAAGAATCGGGGAAGAGGTTGGCGATGGGCTTGGGGAGGCCGGGGTTGCGGCCTTCGGCCTTGGCCCGCGCGGGGTCGAAGTCCACGAACCACGACTTGAAGATGGCCCGCGCCATCGCCTCCAGCGTCTCGTTCATCCGCCGGTTCAGTTCGATCTTGTCGTCCAACGTGCCGAGAATGTGGGCGATGGCGCGCTGTTCTGTGAGGGGCGGAACCTGCAAGTCCCTAACATAAACGGCAGCCCGAGTGGTTGAGGGAATTGGGGAACCGTCGTCAATCTCGCCAAGCTTATGATGTTTGATGGCGTAGAAGAGCCACCGCATGTCGAGATCACTCTTAGGAACCACGTAATATGCGGTGTCAATGACGAAGAACGGTTTGCGTGAGAACTCAATTCCACGGTAAGCACCCTTGCGCCCGAGAATTACGCCCGGCCCAGGAGCGAGAGACTCATCTGTCCATCCTATTGGACCGTTGCTACCGAACACGCGGACCTTGCCACTCGCGGTGTCATAGCCGCGAAGCGATTTACCATACTCAAGTGAAATCTCCTCGCCCCACGTGCTTTTTCTCCACTTACCCGCCATACCCCAAGCCCTCCAGGTTTAAGCGAATGGCCTTTTCGAGCTTCCGCGATTCGGCGAACTGTTCGTTGAGCGTGGCTGTCAGCCGCGCCATCTTTTCGCCAAACGGCTCACCGTCGTCTTCAACATCTTCCGCCCCGACATATCGGCCCGGCGTCAGAACGTGGCCGTGCTGGGCAATCTCATCGGTGGTGGCCGACTTGCAGAAGCCGGGCACGTCTTTGTACTTGCCCGCGTCTTTCTCGCCGCGCCATGCGTGAAAGGTCTTGGCCAACCGGGCAATGTCTTCATCGGCCAGTTCCCTATGTACCCGGTCGATCAGCGTGCCCAGCTTGCGGGCGTCGAGGAAGAGAGTCTACTTTGCCCGGTGCATCGGCTTCTTGCGCGACAGGAACCAGAGGCAAACGGGAATCTGTGTGGAATAGAACAACTGGCCGGGCATGGCCACCATGCACTCGACCATATCGGCTTCGACCAGCGCCCGGCGAATGTCGCCTTCGCCCGACTGGTTGGTACTCATCGACCCGTTGGCCAGCACGAAACCGGCCCGGCCCTTGGGCGAGAGGTGGTGGACGAAGTGTTGCACCCAGGCGAAGTTGGCGTTGCCCTTGGGCGGAACGCCGTACTTCCAGCGAACGTCCTCCGCGAGTTTGTCGCCGCCCCAGTCGCTATCGTTGAAGGGGGGATTGGCCAGCACGAAATCGGCCTTCAAGTCCTTGTGCAAGTCGCGGCGGAAGCTGTCTGCATGTTCGGCCCCCAAGTCGCCGTCGATGCCGCGAATGGCAAGGTTCATCATCGCCAGCCGCCGCGTGGTCGGGTTCGACTCCTGGCCGTAAATGGAAATGTCGCCAATCCGCCCGCCGTGCTCCTCGACGAACTTCTCGCTTTGGACGAACATGCCGCCGGAGCCGCAGCACGGGTCGAACACCCGGCCCTTGTAGGGCGAGAGCATTTCGACCAGCACGCGGACCACGCATCGGGGCGTGTAGAACTGCCCGCCCTTCTTGCCTTCGGCGCTGGCAAACTGGGAGAGGAAGTATTCGTAGACTCGGCCCAAGATGTCCTTCGAGCGGTTCTCCCGGTCGCCCAGGCCGATGGTGCCGATCAGGTCGATGAGTTCACCGAGCCGCTGCTTGTCCAGGGCGGGCCGGGCGTACTGCTTGGGCAACACGCCCTTGAGGCTGGGATTGTCGCGCTCGATGGCGTCCATCGCCTCATCGACCAGCTTGCCGATGCTGGGCTGCTTGGCCTTGCCTTGCAGGTGCGCCCAGCGGGCTTCCTGCGGAACCCAGAAGACGTTTTGGGCGCGGTATTCGTCGGCGTCTTCGGGGTCGGCCCCTTCGCCCTTCTGGGCCAGCAATCGCTGGCGCATTTCCTCAAAGGCGTCGGAAATGTACTTGAGGAAGATCAGCCCCAATACGACGTGCTTGTACTCGGCAGCGTCCAGGTTGTTGCGGAGCTTGTCGGCCGCCAGCCAGAGCGTCTGCTCGAAGCCCAGATTGGCCCCGTTGCCATTGGTCGGCTTCCTGTTTGCGGCCCTCTTGGCAGCCATCAGAACCTACCCTTCTGCCAGGCTGGGCGGGGGGCGACTGTCGAAAGGTAGGGAAGACAGCCGGCCCCGGCCCGACTTAGCCCGACGAGGAGCGACCCCGCCGGGCACCCGGCAACAATCAGTCTAATTGCCCGCCTTCGCGGGGGAAAGAGGGGCCACCCGAGAAAATGCCTTGCGGGTGGGGTGAAGGTGGCGGGCGGTTCTGGACGGGATGGGGGGGGCGCGACTGCGCCTGTGGCGGATTGGCCGGGCGGGGCGGCGAGCGGTGTATCCCCGCTGCCCTCCCCGCCGTCACTCGCCCCCAGACGAAGGGGACCGGCTAAATCGCCCTGCTTCGCCACGGCTGCCCGCGTCTTCACGGCTGCTTGTTGCGGAGCAAGACTCCCCTCAGCACGCTATGGGCGCCCGCCCAAGGCTTGCCACGCCGCCCACGGCCCAACTGGTCCAGCCTCCGACAGTTTTCCCGCAAGCCCGCCCCCTGTGCCGCAAAGCCTTTGGCGAGGAGGATCGTCCTTTGCTCTTCCGCGTCAATCACCAGTCGCTTCTCGTCGCTTGGACTCACGTGCCAACCGAACCGCACCCGGTCCTTTCTGGTCAAACGCCGGGTACGTTCCACCTTGTACTTCGTTCGCGGGACTCCGCTGGATTGCAAGGCGGCGACGGCGATTTCCAGGGCCGCGACGCGATCTTCGGCTACACTGATTGCAGCATCATGGTAGCTCTCAATCTGTCCCTGCAAGGCAACAATGCGACCCTCTAAGCCAGCAACCTGATTTTGCAACATGATGATTGCGGCATAAGAGGGTACACCCTTGTACCTGCCGAGCCGTATTTGCCCGTCTACTTCGGATTCGTAGCCGGATTGCACCTTCAAGCGGCCATCTTGAGAAACATCAAACCATAGGGCCATCCCTTTGCTCCTTCTTTCTCGCATACGTGTACACTGGTGTTCCCCTACTCAACGCTCATTGTACACCAATTCCAGCCAACTGCTTACGCCCAAAACCTTGTACTTTTCGCGGGGGTTTTCCAGCGGAAGCATGGTCGTAGGCAAGAGTTGGAAGATAATCAGTCGGGTGAGTTGGAACCCATCCGGCCCTGTTTGAAGATTGCCCATTGTGACAACGAAAAAACGGTTTTCGTTGACTGTCTTATACACGTAGGGGTGGTGCGCCGATCGACCCCAGGGAGCTGGTTCACTTTCCTACCGACTGAGGGGCCCCAAGGGGTCGGCCTCTCCGTCTCGCGACCGGCCGCCGGCCTCTACGCCTCTCTGCCGGCCCTGCCGTGGCGTCTGTGTCGTCGAGGATGGCAAGACGGCCGTGGCCACGCCCATCAGCCCTCCTGCATCGTTCTGGTGGCGTCTGTGGCTGTTGGCATGGCTCGGCTCGGAGAGTCCTGTCTGTTTGCTCTGCCGGCGTCTACTTGCCGCCGGCCGCCGCCTTGACCATCGCCACCACCTGTTGCCGGGTCGCCTCGGGCAGCCCGGGCCATGCCGCAACCACGTCACCCGACCTTGCGGAGCCGGAGGTCTGCTGCCGTGAACTTGATCGAGAATGTTCTGTCTTGTTCCAAAGGGTTGGCCCAATTTCAAGAGCAAAACGGACAAATTTATTCTGGTTCGGTAAGTTGCTCCATTTCAGCGACGCTTCGGTCGAGTTCCTCGGTCAACGGGTTGGTTTCGACGCACTTCAGCGCCTCGACCACCGTCCGGTAGTACCACCGCGTCCCTTCGCGGCCGCCGTGGAAATGGTCCCACAGCGAGTCGCCTCGGGCGCGGTATTCGCGCAGGATGGAGCGGACGTTGTGCAGTTTGTCGGCTGCCGACACGCGTCGCACCGCGGCCGGAGCGGCGCGGAGCCGGGCGATGTACGCCTCCTTGCGCCGCCGCCACGGCGGCTTGGGCATGGTGTCGGCATCGGTGCAGCCCTCGACGATCGCCACCACGGCGGGGCCGAACCGGCGGGCGATCTCGTCGCGCGTCGCCCGGCCGCCCTGGTCCTCGATGGCGTCGTGCAGCAGCGCGGCAACGGCTTCGTCTTCGTCGCCGCCGTGCTCCATCACGATGGCGGCCACGGCCAAGAGGTGCGCCAGATACGGCTCGCCGGAAACCTTCCGCCGCTGTTCGGCGTGCAAGGCGGCCGCATAGGAAAAAGCTTCGCAAAAGCGGGGCCAAAAAGTCATGCAAACCACTTTCCGCAACAGAAACTACTTGGGCGGCTCGGCGGCCGCGTGACCCGGTTGCCCGCCCTCGTAGCAACTGAACTCGGCCCAGACGGGCAGATGGTCGGATACTTCGATCGCGCCGGGCGCGGTCAGATCGAACTCCCGCATCATATCGACCACTTCCACGCGCCCGCCGAACTCGCAGGTCGCCCGGCGATCGAGCAGGATGTTGTCGAGCAGTTGCGTCCCGCGGACCGTGGTGGGCGCGCCGGAGAGCAGCGGCGCGACGCCCAACAAATTACCCAAGCGGCCGAGGTGGGCGTCGTCGCTCTGCAGGTCGCCCAGAAGAATAATGTCGTCTTCGTTGCGCCCATCCTCGCGGACGGCGCGGTACACGTCGGCCAGCAGGTCCAATTCGGCGGCGGCGCGGTCGGGATCGGTTTCCACGTTGATCAGCGTGAAGGTGAACGCCTCGGCCGGATCCGGCCCGCGCGCCCGAAAGGCGCCGACCAGCGGCTTGGTGCGAAAGCGGCCCAGGCGGTCCTCGACGAAATGCACCGTGGTCCGATCGACCTCGATCCGCGTGCTATCGAAGAGGAATGCGCTGTAGTGCTCGATGGCGTCGCGTTGCTGCGTGGGGCAGGTGGCGAAATTGAACGTCCGCCCGCTGGCGGCGTTGATCTGTTCGACCAGGCGGGCCAACACGCCCTGGTTCTTGCCGCGAATACCTTGCACGGCCACCAACTCGAAGCGCGGAACGAAGTGGACCAGCACGTCGCTCACGCGAAGGTTGGCCAACTTGTACTCGTCCAGGCGTCCGAGGTTGAAGGTGGCGATGCGAAAGGTGGGCCGGGCGGGCGCGGCGGCCTGATCGCCCCCGCCGCCGTCCGGCCGGGCGCCCTTGGCCGCGATCTTCACGTAGGCCAGCTTGCCGTTCTCGTAGTGGGTCTGAACTTCGTAGTTCAGAGCGAAATACACGCCGCCGGCCACCCCGGCCACGAGCAACACGATGAAAAGCTGTTTCGCCATGAGTCTGACCTCTACCCGCAATACAAACAAAGTAGCGGAATCCGCCGTTCCGATCCAGGCCAATGTGGGGGGTGGCAGCCAGTAGGTCCCGCCTGCCGGGCGGGACTATGCAGCGAAGTCCCGCTCGGCAAGCGGGATCTATGCAGCGAAGTCCCGCTCGGCAAGCGGGACCTACCGGGTGTTGCCAGCAAACTCCAACTTCTGAACCATGCCCGATCCCTAGCCCGCATAACCCGAAAATCCCGCAATTGGCGGGGATTTGCGTTGCTTAGCCCCGCCATAGCCTTGTATACTATCGGAAGGAACTCACTTCGTCTTGTATCGTCATACCCGATGAAACCGATCCTCACCAACCTTACCGTGCTGCTGATGCTATCGGCCGCGGGGCGAACCGTCTCGGCCGAGGTCTTCGTGCTGACCAACGGCGGTCGGATGGTTGGCGAGTTGGTCAATCGCGACGAATCGCCGCGGGAGAAGTACGTGGTTCAGCCGGCCGACGGCGCCCGCGTCACCTTGGACGCCGCGGCGGTGAAGCAGGTTGTCCGCCCCAAGCCGGACGAACTGGAGTACGAGAAGATTCGGCCGACCTACCCCGACACGGCGGCCGGCCAATGGGAATTGGCCCAATGGTGCCGCGAGCGCCGGCTGACGTCGCAACGCGAGACGCACCTGCGCCGCGCGATCGAGCTTGATCCGAATCACGTCGAGGCCCGCCGCGCACTCGGCTATAGCCAGGTCGAGGGCCAGTGGGTCACGCAAGAAGAAATCATGACCCAACGCGGCTACCAGCGCTACAAGGGCGCGTGGAAGCTGCCGCAAGAGATCGAGTTGATCGAAGGCAAACGGAAACTGGAAACCGCCCAACAGGATTGGTTCCAGAAGGTGAAGCGTTGGCGCGGCTGGCTGGGCACCGACCGCGACGCCCAGGGCCGCGAGAACCTGCGCACGATCGGAGATGCGATGGCCGTGAAGGCGTTGGCGATGAGTCTGCGCGACGATTCGTCGGTGGGCGCTCGGCTGCTCTACACCGAGGCTCTGGCGAAGATCGACACGCCCGAGGCCGCCAAGGCCCTGGCCATCGCCTCGATTTCCGACCCGGTGGAAGAGGTGCGTTTGACCTGCCTCGACCACCTGCAGACGAAAAAACGGCCGGACGTGGTGGCCTACTTTGTGGGCAAACTTCGGGACAAAGACAATCGGGTGGTCAATTTGGCGGCGATCGGGCTGGGGCGGATGCGCGACCCGTCGGCGATCGGCCCGCTGATCGACGCCCTGGTCACCACCCACAAGTTCAAGATCGCCAAACCCGGCGGCGACGGCGCGATGAGCACCACGTTCGGCACGGGCCCCGGCGGCCGTCCGGCGGGCGGGGGCATGTCGGCCGGCGGCGGGCCGCAACTCATCCGCCAACACATCGTCAACCAGGCCGTGCTCGACGCGCTGTCGGCCATGACCGGCCAGAACTTCAACTTCGACAAGCAGGCCTGGAAATACTGGCTGGCCGCTCAGAAGAAGACGCCCGATTCGCTCGATGCACGGAGAGACTGAGCGTTTATCCCAAGAGTCCAAGTGTGATCTGCCGTGGGTGAGGCTTAGACATGAATCCAATTCGCGTCGAAACGACTATCGAATCCGATGGCATCCTCCACATCGCCAACCTCCCTTGTCACAAGGGAGATCGCGTCGAGGCGATTATCTCGCTCCAGGAACAAACCGAAACCAGCGCGAGGCAAGCCGCACGGCAGCGGTTTCTGACTCGTGCCCGCCAGTCATGCTTCCGGTCACCGGGGGCCTATCCTCGCCGAGAAGAACTGCATGAACGCAATTGACACCAACGTCTGGATCTATTGCCATGACGTGCGTGACCCAGAGAAGCAGAAGATCGCTCAGCGACTGATTGAAACAGTTGAACCAATCGTGTTACTCTGGCAGGTGGGGTGCGAGTTCATCGCCGCCGCGCGAAAACTGGAACCTTTCGGCTTCAACCAGGAGCAGGCGTGGCAGTCACTTGCGGATATGCAGGCAATGGTCGACACTGTCTTGCTGCCTACCCCGGAGTTATGGCCTCGGTGTCAGGCAATCCAGCAACAGCATGGCATTCATTTCTGGGACGCGATCATTATCGCAACTTGCATCCATTATCGAGTGACCACGCTATATTCCGAAGATATCGGCGAAAATGACGACCTCCACGGTTTGAGGATCGTCAATCCGTTTCGGAAGGGAGAGACGGGAGAATACCACTGATATCGGCTTTGGCAGCACTAGGAGGCCGGCCCGATGTGGATGCGCAAGAGCGATCAGCAGGTGGCCAAGGAACATAGCCGTTTGTGGCTGTCTTTTCGTGGGCCGGTTATCTTGTTCATAATCTGCTTCCTTGCCAGTATTGCGGTAGGGATCCAAGGCCCTCGTAACTCCGCTGGTCAAGTGCCTTGGCCCGACACATTCTGCAAAATTCTTCGCGGAGCAACGTTTATTGCTACTGTCGCCGCGATAGCGTGCTACACCCTACAGCTTGTTCTCCGAAGGAAACTTGATCCCCTGGCCATTCGTGCCAAGGTTGACATCTGCGACACTTGTCATCGGGTTAAGCGCCGGGATGGTGAGGACAAGTGCGAGTGTGGCGGCACGTTTGACGACTTCGATAACTGGACATGGATCGACGACGAATCGTAGCGGGCGTCCTGATCCGTCGGGGAGAGTCAAGATGCTATTCGGGCTTTGACGCGGCTTTTCTCCGCCAGGGGCGCCAGGCCTCGCGGACCGCGGAGAGCGCCACGCGGTCTTCCAGGTTCGGGCGGAAGATGGCCAGGATCAGCAGCGGCAGATACCAGGCCATGTAGAGGCCGCCCAGGTGGGCGTGCCAAAACTGCGTGCCCAACATCACGGCGGCCGAGCAGCTCAACAGCGTGCCGAAGTTCTTCTGCGCCGGCCAGAGCGCCAGTCCGGCGCAGAGGGCCGCAAACGCCGCCACCACGGGAATCCGAAACGCCGGTTCGTAATACTGCCAGAATCCGGAGGGGACGACTTCCAGCGGGTTCCGCCAGCCGAACATCTGTTGCATCTGCGCCGTGAACGCTTCGGCGTTCGGCGCGGTCAGCGACAGTGAGAGCGCCAAGAGCGACAGCGACAGCGCCGCGCCAAAGCAGAATCGGATCGCGCCGCGCCGCCAATAAAAGCCGCACCACAGCGGCAGCAGGAACAGCGGATAGTAGATCATGCCGGCGGCCAACCCCAAGAGCACGCCCGCCGCGATCGGCCGCCGGTAGACGGCCGCCGCCCAAACCAACAGCATGGCCGGCGCCACGTGATCCACCTGGCTGGTCATCTGGCTGGTGTAGAACGTGAGCAGATAGAGGGTGGCCGCCGCCACGCCGGTGTGGATGTTGTCGAAATGGCGGAAGCCGATCCAAACCAGGCCCGCCACAATCGCCAAATGCGCCAGGATCGCCACCGTGCGCGTGGTCGAGGCGCGGATCAACGCCATGCGCGCAGCGTCCGGCTGGGACTTATCGACCGGGATGATCGCCTCGTTGGAAAAGCCGGCAAAGCGGTAGAAGAGCGCGTAGCCGGGATTGGGCAACGCCGGCGCTTCCTGCTTGGCCAGCAGGCTTTCCAAGCGTTCCGGCGTGCGTTCCGGCGTGCGTTCCGGCTGGTGGGTGATCACGTTGGCCATCATGAACACCAGCAGCGACACGCCGGTAAACGTCAGCCCGCCGGCCGAAAGGTTCGGCTCCAGCAGCGGCCGGCGCACCATGACCGGGTCGACCAGCAGGCGCACCAGAAAGCACCCGCCCACGACGAACAACGCCACGTATCCGGCCCGAACCAGATTGGGCTCCTGCTTGGCCAAGCCGTAGTAGATCAGCAGCAGCCCGGGCGAGAAGCAGATCAGCCCCACCAGGTCCGAGTTCCGCACGCTCCAGAAGCGGTGGAACTTGAAGTAGATGCCGATCATCATCAGGGCGGAGATGTACGCCCAGGTGGTCGGATTCAGTTTGTATCCGAAAAGGATATCCTGCATGGTTTTTTATGATACACAAACAGCGGTAGATTGCAACCCCCCTGGGAGCCGCGTTTCTTACGTGACGTATTGCAAAAGACCAGCGCCGTTGCCCACCGCGTTGCCCACCGCGTTCTCGTCGTGCCCTCTCTGACCGGCGGCTGTGGGGGGTGTCGCCCGTATTTGAGACTCTGACCACCAACGTGAGGAGTCAGGGTATGAGCGACGACAGGCTGCTGAGTAAGACCCAACTAGCAGGGCATCTAGCAAGCTCACCCCGGCAAGTTGACCGGCTTGACGCTTCCGGGGATCTCCCCCGGCCGATGCGGGTCGGCGGCAAGAAACGCTGGCGGCTCTCGGAAATCGACTAGAACTGTTGATCAAGCAGAACTTGCGGATCAAGGTGTTCTACGGCCACTCCGTCAAGGCCGTGAAGACCCGGGTGTGGATTGCCATCAGCGTCTACGCATTGGTGGCCATCCTCAAGAGGGAGTTGAAGATCGACCGCAGCCTCACCGAAATCCTCCAAATTCTGATTGTGACTCCTTTCGAGAAACCCCCTATTTTCCAGGCACTTTCGACATCCTCATGCGCGGGCGAGCGATTGCCGGCGAAGAGTTTGACAGGATGATTGCAGCGGTCCCCAAGGTGCGGCCCAACGACGCCCCGGCGTGGGAGCGGCTGTTGCGTGGGCTATGGCTTTCGGGCTTGCGGCTGGGTGAAGCTGAGACTCTATCATGGGACGAGCAAGCATTGCCACCACAATGGGGTATTACGTCGATATCGACTCTGACGACGTGGCAGACCAGCTATGGGCCGGCTGGGGTGGTGTCCCGGCGAACCAAGGTAACATTCTTGGTAACAATTGCCCCCAATGGGCCAAGAAACCACAAGAGGCCCCCGCCGACCAATCGGCGGAAACCCCTTGCAATCAAGACTTTGCGGAAAACTCCGAAAGTGGACAGGGCCGGGATCGCACCGGCGACACTCGGATTTTCAGTCCGATGCTCTACTAACTGAGCTACCTGTCCCGAAGTGCTTTGTGGTCAACCGCTAGTGTAACCCATCTTCCAGGACTCGCAAGCCCCCAAAATCCCATCCCGACTCCTATTCTTTCCGCGAGAGCCGGCAAATCGGTGCGTGGGGTACTTGTCAGAATCATCGGAACTGGTAGACTCCTACAATGCCTGTCGCGGCTTTTCGATCAATTATCGAAGTAACCGAACATTACGAACGTTCCCGTGCCCGGTCCGATGGAGTTCCCGAGTACAGAACCCCCGGCGTAGTCACCCGGTTGGAGCTGCAAGTCATCAGGGATGGGTTTTTCTGGGGCGCATGATGTGCCCGCCCATTTTGCTCCCCGGACCGGGCATGGACGTTATCAACGCTGAACGCCGACGTACGCCATTCGCAACTGGTGCAGGATGGCCTCCAACTCCTCGGTCTCGTCGGGAGTGCGATTGCCCTCGGTCTTCTGCTGGAGCATGGCCAACAGGTCGATGACGTGCTTGGCCTGATCGAGTTGCACCTCGGCCTTGTTCGACGCCGGATTGGGCAGCATGCCCAGGGCGATGGCCCCTTGCAGATAGAGCGTGCTCGCCAGGAAACTGAGGTCCGCCGGCGGCATGCGGACAGCGGCGCCGGCCGATGCCTGCTCCGCGCCGGCCTGTGCGGGCTGCTGGGCCTCCCGAGCCGCTTCCGCCTTCTCCCGCTCGACCTGGCTCTTCCAGTCCTCGTCGATGATGATTTTCTTCTCGGGGCTGTTCGGTTCTTCGGTCATCATGCACCTCTCCCCTCTGCACTCCCCACCGTTTCCTGCGGCCGTTCGCTGCGATCCACGTGCCGCTGTAGCGCGGCGGCGATGAAGCCGGTGAACAACGGGTGCGGCCGGGTCGGCTGCGACTTGAACTCGGGGTGATATTGCACGCCCACGAACCACGGGTGGTCCGGGATCTCCACAATCTCCACCAAAGCGCCGTCCGGGCTGGCGCCGGCGATCGTCATGCCGTGGGCGATGAACTGCTGCCGGTACACATTGTTGAACTCGTAGCGGTGCCGATGCCGTTCGGAAATGTCGAGCGTGCCGTAGCAGGCGGCCACCTTGCTGTCCGGGGCCAGCCTGGCCGGCTGGGCGCCCAGGCGCATGGTGCCGCCCTTGTCGGTGATGGTCTTCTGCTCGTTCAACAGGCAGATCACCGGATGGGGATTGTTCTTGTCGAACTCGGTGGAATTGGCCCGCTGGAGGCCGACGACGCTTCGGGCGAACTCGGCCACGGCGCACTGCATTCCCAGACAGATGCCAAAGAAGGGGATGCCGCGTTCGCGGGCGAAACGGACGGCGTCGATCTTGCCTTCGATGCCGCGCTCGCCGAATCCGCCCGGCACGAGGATGCCATCGACGCCGGCCAACAGCTTGGCCGGTCCTTCGCGTTCCACCGCCTCGCTATGCACGCGCTGGATGCGGATCTGCGCCCTGTGATGCATGCCGGCATGATCCAGCGCCTCGTAGATCGACTTGTAGGCGTCGCGGTGTTCGGCGTACTTGCCCACCACGGCGATGCTGATCTCGTGCTCGGGATTCCGCAGCCGGTGCAGCAGGTCGCGCCAACGATCGAGGTCGAGCGGCCCGGCCTGGAGATTCAGCTTGCGGACGATCAGCTCGTCCAACCCATGCTCCACCAGGCTCAACGGCACCTCGTAGACCGAAAAGTCCTTGTCCTTCTCCTCGATCACGGCCTCGATGGGCACGTTGCAGAACAGGGCGATCTTCGCCCGGTCGTCGCGGCTGAGCGAGCGCTCGGTGCGGCAGACGAGAATATCCGGCTGGACGCCGATCTGCCGCAGCAGGCCGACGGAATGTTGCGTCGGCTTGGTTTTCAGTTCGGCGGCCGCCTTGAGATAGGGCACCAGGGTCAAGTGGATGTAGAGGCAGTTCTCCTTGCCCGCGTCGAGAGAGAACTGGCGGATGGCTTCCAGGAAGGGCTGGCTTTCGATGTCGCCCACCGTGCCGCCGATCTCGGTGATGACCACGTCCACGTCCGGCCCTTCGGGCTTGGCCAAGGCGGCCTTGATCTCGTTGGTGATGTGCGGAATCACCTGCACCGTCTGCCCGAGGAACTCGCCCCGACGCTCCTTGTTGATCACCGAAAGATATATTTGGCCGGTGGTGTAGTTTGAGTGGCGATTCAGCGGGCTGTTGGTGAACCGCTCGTAGTGGCCCAGGTCGAGGTCGGTCTCGCTGCCGTCGTCGAGCACGTAGACCTCGCCGTGCTGGTAGGGGCTCATCGTGCCCGGATCGACGTTGATGTACGGATCGAGCTTCTGCATACGGACCGAAAGGCCCCGCTGCTCCAACAGCATCCCGATCGAAGCGCTGGTCAACCCCTTGCCCAGCGAACTAACCACGCCGCCGGTGACGAAAATATGCTTGCTCATGCGGACACCATCCTTGCCTTGTCGGGTTCCCTCCGATCAAAGGAACCATTGTAGGACGGCTTGGGGAAACGGGAAAGTGGGGGGCGCGGGTGGTGTGGGGCAGGTTGCCAACCTGCCCAGGCAGATTAACAATCTGCCCCACGACATTACTTCCCCGACGGCCGTTTTCCCGCTATGCTGGCGGGTGGAGGATGCCCATGCTGCCCGGCCCGATCTTCGCGGTGGAACTGGTGACCAGCGCCCGCCGTGCGCGCTATTTCGTCGTCCGCGTGGTGTACGCCGCCGTGCTGCTGTTCACGCTCTGGATTACTTACATACAGTGGTCTCAGTGGCGATCGATGGATGGGGTGGGCGACATCGCGGCCGTGGCCAATCTCACGGCCCAGTTCTTCGGCACCTTTGCCGTGATGCAACTCCTGGCGGTGGTGCTGCTGGGACCGGCGATGGTCGCCGGCACGGTGGCCACCGAGCGCGAACGCCGCACCATCGAGTACCTCTTCGCCAGCCAACTGAGCAATGCGGAGATCGTGCTCGGCAAACTGTTCGCCCGGGTGATCCACGTCATTTGCCTGGTACTGGTGGGCGTGCCGGTGCTGGCGCTGGCGATGTTGATGGGCGGGATCGCGCCCGAGGCCCTGCTGGTGCTGCTGATCATCACGCTCAGCACCGTGGTCACCGTGGCCGTGCTGTCGATCGCCGTTTCGGTATGGTCGGCCCGGGCCCGCGAGGCGGTGACGCGGGCGTACCTGGTGTTGTTTGCCCTGCTAATTCTGCCGCCCTTGCTGAGCCTGTTGCGCGGCGAGCCGTGGTTTCAGTACACGCTGGAGCCGCTGAACGAACAGTTGCTGGCGGCCAACCCGTTCTACGTGCTGACGACGGCCATGGCACAGGCCAGCGGCCTCGGGACCGCCATCGCCCGGGACATCGTGTTCGCCCTGGTTCGCAACCATCTGATCGTCTCGCTGCTGTTCGGCGGCGCAGCCACGCTGGCCGTGCGGCGGGTGCATCTGCGGCATCGGGCCGACGGAACGCGGAAACGCTGGCGGCTGATGCACCGGCTGCGACCCGGCATCGGCAATAACCCGATGCTGTGGAAAGAGGTCTTCGCCGAGCCGGCCGCCTCGCGCCTCGGCTGGATCGGCCGGATCGCACTGACGCTGATCGTACTGGGCGTGATCGGCCCGACGCTTTACATGTTCGTCCAGGCGATAGGCACGGTTTCCTCCTACCGTTCCTTCGCGAGGGATTACGAGGGCTATGCGACATTCATGGGCACGCTGCTGGCTTGCGGCGGATTGCTGTTGGTGGCCGCCCGGGCCGCCGGCGGCATCACCTCGGAGAAAGAGCGCGACTGCTGGACCTCGCTCTTGAGCACGCCGCTGGAGCCGCGGGAAATCGTGCTGGCCAAGATCGCCGGCAACCTCTGGTCCATCCGCGGCGTGGTGGCCCTGCTGCTGTTGATCTGGGGGCTGGGCGTGGCGTTAGACCCGCATTTCATCGTCGCCGTGCCGTTCCTGCTCGGCACGTTCCTGCTGTTGGCCGCCTACGCAGCGGCGCTGGGGACGCTCTTCTCCCTCTGGTGCCGCAACTCGTTGCGGGCGATGGGCGCCACCCTGGCCACGGGGCTGTTCGTCGGCGGGCTGTATATGTTCTGCTGCATACCGGTGATGATCGGTGGTCCGGGTCCGGATTTCGCGGAGATCATGCTCACACCGTGTGTACCGTTCCTCCTCGCCTTCCCTGGCATCTGCTACATGGAGGGATTCCCCTCGGGCCATGACGGCGGGGTCACGGTTGCTTACGTGATCGGCGTGCTGGGCTACGGCGTTGCGGCCGGATTGCTTTCGGCCGCCGCCGTCGGCAACTTCGATTCCTTCGCCGGTCGGACGGGCCTGCCCTCTCCGCCGCCATTCCGCCGGCTGCCGACCTCCGGCGGGCTCGTCACGTCATCGGCGGTCGGCCAACCGCGTAGCGCGGCAGGTCAATCGCCGTTCATGCCGCCCGAGCCCGCGGCAGCGATCGACGCGGAGATCGTGGAATCGTAGGGCGCGTGCTCGCACGCACGCGGGTCGTTCTTGACCGTCGGGAAGATGGTGCAACACGTTTAGCAGCCGCCGGTACGGCGGCTTGCGGCCGAACACGGGCCGACGTGCCGTCGGCGCTAAACGGCGATTGCATTCGTTATCCGAGGATCAATAGGGAGTTGCCCGCCGGGCGACGCGCAACTGGGCGCGGCTCTGCTGCACCGTGCGGTCGCGCTGCGCCATGGCCTCGGGCGTGGCGGCCCGGCGCGATTGGGCCGAAAGGAGTTGCTCCCGGGCGACGGCCGCGTCTACCTGGGCCGCCGGCACGGCGCGTTGCGTCAGCACGGAAACCACGTCGCCCAGCACTTCGACAAACCCGCCCTCGACGTAGTAGCGATCGACTTGCCCTTCGTGGCGAATCCGCATTTCGCCGCAGCCCAGCCGGCCGATCATCGGCGTATGGCCCGGCGCAATGCCGATCTCGCCGTCGAACAGCGTCATCGCGACGAACTCGGCCGGATGGTCGTAAATCGTCCGCTCAGGGGTAACGATGCTGCATTGGAGCATGAGAAGGCTCGATGGTTGGCTTTCAGCAGTCGGTTTTCAATTCCAATGGGAGCTAGGGGACGAATGGGACTTATAAGTCCCATTCGTCCCCTAGCTCCCATCTCCTATTTTCCTTCCATATTCTTCGCTTGTTCTTCGGCCTGCTCGATCGGCCCGACGTACATGAAAGCTTGTTCGGGCAGGTGGTCCCATTTGCCGTCGGCGATCTCCTCGAAGCTGCGGATCGTGTCGGCCAGCGGGGTGATCTCGCCCGGCTTGCCGGTGAACACCTCGGCCACCAGGAACGGCTGAGAAAGGAACCGCTCCATCCGCCGGGCGCGATGCACCACGAGCTTATCGGCCTCGCTTAGCTCGTCGACGCCCAGGATGGCGATAATGTCTTGCAGTTCGCGGTAGCGCTGCAGGGTCATCTGCACGCGGCGCGCGATGGCGTAATGCCGCTCGCCGACGTACTGCGGATCGAGGATGCGGCTGGCGCTGGCCAGCGGATCGACGGCCGGATAGATGCCCTTCGCGCTGATCGACCGTTCGAGGTAGATGAAGGCGTCGAGCTGGCCGAAGGCGGCGGCGGGGGCCGGATCCGTCGGGTCGTCGGCCGGCACGTACACCGCCTGCACCGACGTAATGGCGCCCTTGTTGGTCGAGGCGATCCGCTCCTGCAACTGGCCCATCTCGGTGGCCAGCGTCGGCTGATAACCCACGGCCGAGGGCATGCGGCCCAACAGGGCCGACACTTCGCTGCCCGCCTGCGAGAAACGGAAAATGTTGTCGATAAACAGCAGCACGTCGGTCCCGGTGGTGTCGCGGAAGTACTCGGCCATCGTCAGGGCCGACAGGGCCACGCGCAGCCGGGCGCCCGGCGGCTCGTTCATCTGGCCGAAGACCATGCACGTCTGCTCGATCACGTGTCGGCCCGTGTTGCCGATCTTGGCCTCCTGCATTTCCAGCCACAGGTCGTTGCCCTCGCGGGTCCGCTCGCCCACGCCGGCGAAGACGGAGTAGCCGCCGTGGGCGCTGGCGATTCGGGCGATCAACTCGGTAAGGATCACGGTTTTGCCCAGGCCGGCCCCGCCGAACAGGCCCGCCTTGCCGCCGCGCACAAACGGCGTCAGCAGGTCGATCACCTTGATGCCCGTCTCGAACAACTCGGTGCGGGTGGAGAGGTCGGTCACTGCGGGCGAATCGCGGTGGATGGGCCAGTAGTCCTCGGCCTCGATCGGCCCCCGGCCGTCGATCACGTCGCCGGTGAGGTTGAACACGCGGCCGAGGGTGCATTTGCCCACCGGCACCTTGACCGGCGAACCAGTATCGACGCAGTCCATGCCGCGGACCATGCCGTCGGTGCCGCCCAGGGCGACACACCGCACGCGCCCGCCGCCAAGGTGCTGCTGCACCTCGCCGGTGAGGTTCAGCGTGATGCCTTTGTGCCGGCTGGCGATCTTCACGGCGTTGTAGATCGCCGGCAGCTTGTGCTCGGGAAACTCGGCGTCGAAGGTCGAGCCGATGATCTGCGTCACGCGGCCCGTGTTATGGGCAACGGATGGTTTGGTGGGGACGGTGGTGGGCATAGGCTCTGTTATTTCCTCGTTCCCATGCTCCGCGTGGGAACGTACTTGGTGGGACGCCCTGCGTCCACTGTTTTCGTTCTCGGGACTTCGTTTTACGTTACGTTCGCACTACATGGCCGCGGAGCGGCCGGCAGGTACGTTCCCACGCGGAGCGTGGGAACGAGCTAATTTTCATTTTTCATTTTTTATCCGTTGATCGCCTCTGCTCCTCCCAGGATCTCCAGCAATTCGCCGGTGATCTGGCCTTGCCGCGCGCGGTTGTAGGCCATCGACAGGCTGGAGATCATGCTGTCGGCGTTCTCGGTGGCGGCCTTCATGGCGACCATCCGCGCAATCTGCTCGCTGACGGCCGCGTCAAGGAAGCACTTGAACAGCTTCACCTTGAAGCTGGTGGGCACGACCTCGTCGAGAATGCTCTCGGCCGAGGGCAGGAATTCGTACTGCGGCCCGCCGAAGTGTTCGGCCTCGTCTTGTGGCGGCAGGTTGCCAACCTGCCCTACGTTTGTCAGCGGCAGCAGGGTTTCCACCACGGCGTACTGCCGGCTGAGGCTCTCGAACTTCGTGTAGGCCACGTCGAGCCGATCCAGATCGCCGGCGGCAAAGTCGTGCAGGTAGCGGCCGGCCAGCACGTCGACCTCGGCGAAGCTCGGCTTGTCGGAAAAATGGGTGAAGCACTCGTGCGGCGGAATCTTGCGGAAGCGGAAGGCCGAGATGCCCCGCTTGCCGGCCACCTCCAGGCCCGCCTGCGGCCAGTCGCCGAGTTCCTGCCAGCGGGCGTAGGCCAGCCGGAAGACGCTGCCGTTGTAGCCGCCGCACAGCCCGCGGTTGGCCGTCAGCACCAGCAGGATTGCCCGCTGGGGCTCCGCATGCTCCTGCAACAAGGGATGGCTGACCGCCAACCCGCTGTGGGCCAGGTGCCCCACCAGGGCCGTGATCCGCCGGGTGTAGGCGGTGGCGGCCACCGCCCGATCCATGGCGCGCTTGAATTGCGCGCGCGAGATCAGCTCCATCGTCCGCGTAATTTTGCGGATGCTGCTGATCGACTTGCGGCGGCGGTCTAGGGCGCGGGCTTTGGCCATGAGTTAGCGGATGGTGAATAGTGGATAGTCAGTAGTGATTCCTTAGTTGCAGTCGTAGGTTATGCTGAAGCATAACATTTGCGTCAGGCCGGGCGTTATGCTGAAGCATAACCTACCGACTATGAGCGACGGCGTTTGGGCGTCTGTTTGTTGGGCCGGCTCTTCTTAGGCTTCTCGGAATCCAAGTATAGGGTGTCGGGGCAGATGTCCTGTTCGTGGGGCCAGACTACGGTTCCGTTTTCGGCTCGCGCTTGCTGGAAGTAAGCGTCGTCGCGAAGCTCCTGAAACACGCCGAAGTCCAGCAGCGGCCGACAGTCGTAGGTCCCCTTTTCGCCATTGCTGAACGTGATCCGCAGCCGGTAGTCGGCGCCGGGCTTCACTGCCTTGACTCGCGGGTTCATGTTCTCACTATTGTTTCGTAAGGATTATCCGCGGCTTTTTCTCTTTATAGAAAACATCGCCAGTATCCATGTCTTCCACATGGCTGGATTCCAGCGACTTTTCCTTGATCGTGTAAACAACCCAAACATTCCGCGTCATCTTCTCTCCCTTGGGAACGATGGGAGCAATATAGGCCTTGTCTTTCTTAATCAAATACTTTGTTTCGACGCGGTTTTTGTCGTTCTTGTCGAGGCATAAACACTTTCCTTTTTCAAAAACCATCGAAAAATGGTCGCCTTTGTATGTTCCGCTCAACGAAACGGCTTTGGCCTTTTCATCGCCGCGGCAAACAACGGAAGCGAATGCAATTATCACGCAACAAACAACTGTGTCTTTCATCATGTTTCAATCCTTTCGCTTTACAACATACGCCGCGTGGACGCGGCGGTTAAACGGTTCTTGTGTTTTCAATTTTCATTTTGCATTTTTCAATTTGCAATTTGCAATCTTACACCCTCACCGTCTCCTTCTTCCCCGCGTATCGCCCCTGAAACTCCGCAATCGCCTGTTCGACTTCCTTGGCCGAGTCGTCGTCGAGCTTCCGGGTGTCGGTGATTTTCTGCCACAGGGCTTGCTTCTCAGCGTGGATGAACTGTAGGAACGCTTCTTCCCAGGCGTGGACTTCCTTCAACGGAATCTTGTCGAGATGCCCGCCGATGCCGGCGTAAATGCTCAACACCTGATCGGTGACGTGCATCGGGCGGCACACGCCCTGCTTCAAGAGTTCGGTCATGCGGTAGCCGCGGTCGAGCCGCGATTGCGTGGCGGCGTCCAGATCGGTGCCCAGTTGGGCGAACGCTTCGAGTTCGCGGAACGAGGCCAGGTCGAGCCGCAGGCCGCCGGCGACTTTTTTCATCGCGGCCACCTGGGCGGCCCCACCCACCCGCGACACCGAAATGCCCACGTTCATGGCCGGCCGCTGACCGGCGAAGAACAAATCGGGCTGGAGGTAAATCTGGCCGTCGGTGATCGAGATCACGTTGGTGGGGATGTAGGCCGACACTTCGCCTTCTAGCGTTTCCACGATCGGCAGGGCGGTCAACGAGCCGCCGCCCAGTGCGTCGCTGAGTTTCGAGGCCCGTTCCAAGAGCCGGCTATGGCAATAAAAAATGTCGCCCGGATAGGCTTCGCGTCCCGGCGGGCGGCGCATCAAGAGCGAGATTTGCCGGTAGGCGGTGGCCTGCTTCGACAGGTCGTCGTAAACAATCAGCGCGTCCTGGCCCTTGTAGGTGAAGTATTCGGCCATGGCGCAGCCGGCATAGGGGGCCACGTATTGCAGCGGGGCCGGATCGCTGGCCCCGGCCACCAGCACCGTGGTGTAGTCCATCGCCCCGTGCTTGCGGAGCAGTTCGATCAGCCCGGCCACGGTCGATTCCTTCTGCCCGATGGCCACGTAAAAGCACTTTACGCCGGCGCCCTTCTGGTTGATGATCGTGTCGATGCAGATGGCCGTCTTGCCGGTCTTGCGGTCGCCGATGATCAGTTCGCGCTGGCCGCGGCCGATGGGCGTCATCGAGTCGATGGCCTTGATGCCGGTCTGCAAGGGTTGCTTGACCGGCTGCCGCTCGGCCACGCCGGGCGCGTTCGACTCGACCAGCCGCCGCTCGGTGGTGACGATCGGGCCGCCGCCGTCCAGCGGGTTGCCCAGCGGGTCGATCACGCGGCCCAGCACGGCGTCGCCCACCGGCACGCTCAGCAGCCGGCCGGTGCTGCGGACCTCGTCGCCCTCGTTGATCGAGAGGAAATCGCCGAGGATGATCACGCCCACCGAGTTCTCTTCCAGGTTGAAGGCCAGGCCGAAGACGTCGCCGGGGAATTCGACCATTTCGCCCGACATCACGCCGGACAGCCCGTAAACGCGGGCAATGCCGTCGCCCACTTCGATCACGCGGCCGACCTCGCGGACGTCGATGCGCGATTCGAACTGTTCAATTTCCTGCTGAATTACGGAAGCGATCTCGTCGGCTTTGAATTTCATGAGCACTCCTGTCCATCATTTGTTGACGGAGATTTTCCAGTTGGTTGGCGATCGAGCCGTCGTAGACGGTGTCGCCGACGCGGAGCACGGCGCCGCCGAGCAATGCGGGATCGACGACCTGTTCGACGACCGGTTCGCCGCCGAGCTTGTTCCGCAGGCTGTCCACGATGCGGGCGACCATTGCCGGGCTCAGCGGCGCGGCAGTGGTCAACAGCACGGGGACGCGGTTTCGCATCGCGTCGTACTGCGCGTGCGCTTCACGGTGGATCGCCCGCAGACAGTCGAGCCGTCCGTGGCGGGCAACCACCTTGAGAAAGCTGACCAGCAGCGGCGACACCCTGCCCTTGAGGAGGCGGTCGATGATGCCCGACTTCTCCTCCTGCGACACCAGCGCCGAGACCAGCACGGCTTCAAGCTTGGGGAAACGGTTCAGCACGCCGTCGATCAGGGCGTCGAACTCCTCGACCACCACGGCCGTCTGGCCGGCGTTTTCCGCCGCGGCGAGCAACCCTTTGGCATACACGTCGCCGATGTGCTCGGCGCCGACGTCGGCCTCCATTTGGGCCGCGGTGCGGGCGTCTCGGGCGGTGATGTCTTGACTCTCGGCCATCGAAGTCGGAATGATCAGTGCTGAATGATGAATGATGAATGCAGCGCCAATCGCGCATTCATCGACAATTCATCATTCATCATTCATCATTCATCATTTCCTTTCAGTTACGACTCACACTACCAGCGTCGCCCTCCCCCTCCATAAATCCCGCCACGGCCTGCTCGATCAGCCGGGCGTGGTCGGCGGGGTTCAGTTTGGCGTGGACGATCTTGCCGGCCAGTTCGACGGCCAGCGCGGCGCTCTGATCGGCCAGTTCCTGGATTGCGGCGCCGGTGGCGGCTTCGATCTGCTTTAGCGCCCGCTGCTGCTCCGCCTTGGCCTCTTCCTTGGTCTTGTCGAGCAACTGGCGGCCGACCGCTTCGGCGTCGCGTCGGCCCTGTTCGAGAATGCCGCGGACGTCGTCCTGGGCGTTGGCCAGCTTCTTCTCGTAGCCGGCCAGCAGGTTCTTTGCCTGCCGGTTGGCCTCGTCGGCCTGGGCGATCTGGTCGGCGATATTGTTCTCGCGTTTGTCGAGCCCGTCGGCCAGCGGCCCCCAGGCGAACTTCCAGAGCACGGCAAGCAACACAAGAAAGACGACGGCCGTCCAAATCGCCAGGTCGGCCTTCCATGCCGATGGGGCCAGGGGGTTTATGTCGCCTTCGCCGGCCGGCGCCGACCCCGACGCCCAGGCCGGCGCGGCAATCGCCGCGCCGATCAGCACGAGCGTCAGGCAGAAAATCACGCGATGGAACATGGTGCGGTGGCCTTCCGGGAAGGGCGTGCGGCTACTGCTTCACAATGCATACGATCAAGGCGAACAGCGTCACGCCTTCGAGCATGGCCGCCGTGATGATCATGGCCGTCTGGATGTTGCCGGCCACCTCGGGCTGCCGGGCCATGCTCTCCACGGCGCACGAGCCGATCCGGGCGATGCCGTAGCTGGCGCCCACAATCACCAATCCCGCGCCGAACGCCGCGCCCGACAGAATGGCATAGGGCTGGACGGCAACGGGGGCGACCGCCGGGGCGGCCGTCTCCGCCGGCTTCTCTCCGGCCGCCAGCGCCAACGCCGGCGCGCCGAGCGTCAAAAACAACACCACGACCAACGCTGCAATTTTGGACAACCTGTTCACTGCACTCATCTCCTTCACAAAGATTGATTGAGACTTTGAAACCTGCCGTTGGGGTGGCAGTTGCACGGGCACCACACAGAAAAGCCGCAAAAACAGGGGTGGCAGTGCAACAGCC
>Ga0315287_10000339_pt1 | contig 40581 bp, 27 predicted proteins | sample YL17G11_0_MG_FD_205037 | JGI IMG/M metagenome (GOLD analysis project Ga0315287, IMG submission 205037) | Sediment microbial communities from Yellowstone Lake, YNP, Wyoming, USA - YL17G11_0 | ecosystem: Environmental > Aquatic > Freshwater > Lake > Sediment | place: USA: Wyoming | collected...
TCGGCGTGGTCGGCGACGCGCGCATCGAGACGATTGCCCGCGCCCCGGCCATGACGATGTATGGCTCGCTGTACCAGCGACCGAGGCCGTGGCTGGGGATGATGGTGCGGACCAGCCAGGATCCGGCCGTGCTCACCGGCACGATCCGCAGGCTGGTCGCAGCGCACGATGCCAGCGTCCCGTTCGAACCCCTCGTGCGCCTGGAATGGCTGGCCGGCGATTCGCTGCGTTCGAGCCGGGTGATCGCCCTCATGCTCGGAGCGTTCTCGCTGCTGGCCCTGCTGCTCGCGTCCCTCGGACTCTACGGGGTCCTGTCCTACTACGTGTCCCAGCGCACCTCCGAGATCGGCGTGCGCATGGCGCTCGGCGCCGACAGGGCCACGATCCTCCGTCACGTGCTGGGCCGCAGCGGGATGATCGTGATCCCGGGCCTCGTGCTCGGACTTGGCGCCTCGCTGGCGAGCACGCGGCTCTTGGCCAAGCTGTTCCCGAATATGCCGTCGGCCGATCCGGCAACCATCGTGGCTGCGACAGCCTGTCTGGCCCTGGTAGCAGCTGCCGCCAGCGCGTGGCCGGCGTGGCGCGCGGCGAGCGTCGATCCGGTCCAGGCGATTCGAGGAGAGTAGCGACGGACGGGCCGTGTCCTTGGCGCAAGGGGCTATCGCACGCCCGCTGCGGCGGCCACCCAGCGTGCCAGGCGCTCGTGGAGACCGGCCGGGTACCCCGCGGAGTTGTTGACCCCCAGCATCAGGCCGTGCGACGCCTCCGGGACCACCCACAGCGTGAGGTTCACGCCGCCGCGGGCCAGAGAATCGAAGGCCGCGCGATGCTTGTCCACGAGGATGCGGTCGTCGCGCTCGCCGAGCACGACCAGCGTCGGGATGCGCAGCCGGGCGTAGTGCTCCCGCGGATCGACGACGAGCATCGCCCGGTAGCCATCCCAGTACCGCGCGTCGGGGGCGGGGATCGTCGCGGCCGGATACACGGTGCGCCACGGACGGCCTTCTCCGCGAGCCGCGAGAGCGACGAGACTGTCATAGCCGGTTCGCGCCAACGCGTAGCGCATCAGCCGCTCGAGCAATTCGCCCGCCAGCGCCACGTCCGCCTCGGCCATTCCGTTCCGGCGCAGGATGCCGGTCTGGATGTCGACGGCGACGGGGGCGTGCGGCAGCGCCGAGCACACGCGGCAGACCAGGAAGCGGACGTCGGAGCGCCGGGCCGCGACGACAGGCACCACGAATCCTCCCTCGCTGTTGCCGAGGAGGCCCAGCCGGTCGGGGTCCACGCCCTGCTGAGTGCGGAGGAAGTCGAGTTGCGCCTCCACGTCCGTGGCCCACGCGGCCTGGCCGAGACCGTTCCACCGTCCGGTGGAACCGCCCGTGCCGCGCTTGTCCGTCACCAGCACCGCTATGCCGTGATACGCCAGGAAGTCGGCCATGTACCGCGGGATGCGGCGCGTCTCCGGCCCTGAGCCGGGCACATAGACGATCGCGGGATGCGGCCCCGGCCCCGGTGGCAGGATCAGCGTGCCGGCCAGGCGGATATCGCCGTTCTGGATGGTCACCTCCCGCTCGACGAGCGGCGCTCGCCGGCCGACCAGCGTCCTGCCCCCCTCATCCCACGTCAGCCCGCGGACAGGCCTCGCCGTCTCGTCGAAGCGGACCCGGTACGCGACCGAATCTCGGCGGAACCACGCGCTGCCAGCCTCGAAGCCGCCGTCGGCCACCGGGTACAGCGCGCGCACCCGGCCGGAGGCGTACTCCGTCACCGACAGCACCGAGCCGCCGACCTGGTCGCGCAGGTCCAGTACATGGAGGACACGCCCGTCCTCGAGCACGTAGAGGCCGGTCAGGGCGTCGGCGCGTGCGGAGGAGAGGAATGTGGTATCGGGGATCTGGGCCCAGGCGGGGGTGGTCACCACCAGTAGCCACAGCAGGAAAGGCAGCAGGGTGCGCATGCCCCACACTACGGAGTTCGATCGCCGTGGTTGTGACGGACACTACTCGTTTGGATTACGGTTCCATGACGGTGCGAGGGCCTGCTCAACCAAAGGAGTTCTCTTCGCAACGATCCGAATATCCGGGCGGGGAGTCGGCGCGTCAACGACGCAGCGGGTCGGTGCGTGGGGGCATGGAAAGTTCTCACCGCCAAGCAATGGGAACGCCTCAAGGCGCTCTGCGGCGCGGGGCCGGTGTCCCTGCGTGAAGCCGCAGTCGAGCCGCGTCGGCTAGACTCGCGCCGCTGACCGCATTAGGGGCGTCCTCGAGCCGGACCCATTGCACGAAGGAGCTGTCCATCCCGAAACCGGGACTGGCGGCTCGATCGTGCATACTCGGATCATGGGTCTCGATGCGGGTACACTGGAGCTGCGCGCACCTCTTCACCAAACCCTCGGCACCAATCTGTACCTGACCTTCTGCGCGTACTCCGGGTACCCCTCCAGGTCCCGCATCAGCACTCTCTCCTCGTCCAGCGCTCTGACGACGATCAGCGCGACCACCGGCACGAAGAAGGCCAGGGCCCAGAAGGAGCCGAGCGCGACGGGAATGGACAGATACATGAGGATGATCCCGGCATACATCGGGTGCCGCACCAGGGAGTAGGGCCCGGTGCTGACGACCTTCTGCCCGTCCGCGACCTCGACGATCCTCGAGGTATAGCTGTTCTCCCGGAAGACGAAGAACACGATCGCGTAGCCGAGGAATACGAGCAGGTCCGCGGAGACGGACACCCAGACCGGGATGTCCGACCAGCCATACCTGTAGTCGAACCCCGGAAACAGGAAGCCGAGGAAGAACGCGAGGGTCGCCAGCTTCACGAGAACCTGCTGCTCGCGCTCCTTCTCCTGGAACTGCATCCGCCGCGCGAGAAGGTTCGGGTCGCGCGTCAGGAAGTACGACACGACGAAGAGCACCGGCGGGAACAACGTCGCGAGAAACATCCACGCCTGCCAGTACCGCAGCGACCCCGCGGGCAGGAAGAGCATGAGGCCGGTGACCACCACCGCCAGGGGGAAAGCCCACGACATCTTCCGCTTCAGCTTCCTGGCCGTCTCTGCTTGCGCGTTGGGTTCCATCATCTCCGTCCTGACGCCGTTCTCTGAGCGTCGATGACCGCCGCGTCCACCCAGTACACGTCGCCCGTGCCGAAGTGAGGCTCCGCGTAGATACGCCGGATGTCGTCGAGCGATCGCATCGCCGGCACCGGTGCAGCCTCCGGCCGCTTGTAGCTCGAGAAGAAGAAGTACTTCCCGTCGGGTGACAGGGTCGGGCAGTACTCCTGGTAGGGTGAGTTGATTGCGGGCCCGAGCGTCTGTGGCGCCACCCAAGTGCCGTCCCCGCGCCGGAAGCTGACGTACAGGTCGCTGTTGCCGTGACCGCCGGCTCGGCTCGAGGAGAAGATGATCGTGCGCTCGTCGGGGGCGATGAAGACGTCACCCGCGCCGTACTCGGACACGATCCGCTCGTCGAACACCTCGACGGTGGGATAGCGGCCCGCCGCGGGAACGGCCCGGAAGATCCCGCCCGACGACGTCCCGACGGACCGGCTCGAGCTGAAGTACATCGTGCCGTTGGCGGCGAACGACGGGTAGACCTCCATGTCCGCTGAGTTCACGGGAGCGTCGAGCCGCCTCGGCTCGCCCCACCCACCCGCCGTCCGGCCCACCGCCCAGATGTCCCAGTCCTTCTCGGGAGCGTCAGGCGCCAGCGGGCGGGAGGAGGCGAAGTACAGGGTCTTCCCGTCCGGGGAGAGCGCCGGATCGGCGTCGTTGTACCGGCCGGAGAAGGGCAGCACGGTGGGTGCCGACCAGCGGCCGCGTTCCAGCGTCATGGCCAGCATGACGTGCCGCCCGCGATTGGGCAGCTTCACGGAGAAGAAGAACTCGGTGCCCGACGCGCTGAAGACGGCGTTGAGATCGTCCATGCCGGTCGAGATGACTCCGGGAGCGAACAGCTCCGGCACCTGCCCCGGCGGCGTCTGGCCGAGGAAGGGTCCCTCGAGAACCGGGAATCGATTGGCCGTGCAGCCCACGCACTGCAGCGTCAGGGCACCGACCAGAACCGCCGCTCGTCTCACCGCCATACCATAGGATGGGTCGTCGCCGGCCGAGCGTGCAAGGGGTTATCGCACACCCGCCGCCTCCGCCACCCAGTGCGCCAGACGTTCGTGGAGACCGGCCGGGTACCCCGCGGAGTTGTTGACGCCGAGCATCAGGCCGTGCGATGCGTCCGGGGCCACCCACAGCGTGATGTCCACCCCACTGCGAGCGAGCGAGTCGTAGGCGGCGCGGTGCCGCTCCACCTCGAGGCGCTCGTCGCGCTCGCCGAAGAGCACGAGAATCGGGATGCGCAGCCGACGGTAGTGGTCGCGCGGGTCCAGGGCGAGCGTCGCCCGGTAGTTGGCCCAGTAGCGTGCATTCCTGGCGGGGAGGGTGGCGCCGCCTACGATCCGCCCGCGCCACGACCGATCGGCGAGGCGCGCGGAGAGAGCCTCCAGGCTGTCGTAGCCGGTGCGCTCGATCGCATAGCGCATCATGCGCGAGAGGAGATCCATGCCGACCGCCACGTCGGCCTCGGGCGCGCGCTCGCGGCGCAGGACGAAGGACTGCAGGTGGTGGCTGATCTGCGAGACGGGCAGCGCGGAACACACGCGGCAGACCAGGAAGCGGACGTCGCGCCGCCGGGCCGCCGCCACCGGCACCACGAATCCACTTTCGCTGTTCCCGTAGAGGCCCAGCCGGTCAGGGTCCACACCCCGTTGGGTGCGGAGGAAGTCGAGCAGGGCCTCCACCTCCAATGTCCAGCCGGCGTACGTGAGATCGCTCCAACTCCCGGTGGAACTCCCGCTGCCGCGCTTGTCGGTCACCAGCACGGCCACGCCGTGGTACGCCAGGAGGTCTCCGACGTAGCGTGGGATGCCGCGGGTCTCCGGCCCCCATCCGGAGACCATCACGACAGCGGGATGAGGGCCAGGGCCGGGCGGGAGCACGAGCGTGCCGGCCAGCCGGACGTCGCCGACAGGGATTGTCACCTCCCGCTCGACGAGCGGCGCTCGCCGGCCGACCAGCGTCCTGCCCCCCTCATCCCACGTCAGCCCGCGGACAGGCCTCGCCGTCTCGTCGAAGCGGACCCGGTACGCGACCGAATCTCGGCGGAACCACGCGCTGCCGGCCTCGAAGCGGCCGTCAGCCATCGGGTACAGCGCGCGCACGCGGCCGGAGGCGAACTCCGTCACCGACAGCACCGAGCCGCCGACCTGGTCGCGCAGGTTGACCACATGGAGGACACGTCCGTCCTCGAGCACGTAGAGGCCGGTCAGGGCGTCGGCGCGTGAGGAGGAGAGGAACGTGGTATCGGGGATCTGCGCCCAGGCGGGGGTGGTCACCACCAGGAGCCGCAGCAGGAAAGGCAGCAGGGTGCGCATGCCCTAAACTACGGAGTTCGATCGCCGTGGTTGTGACGGACACTTCTCGCTTGGATTACGATTCCATGGCGGTGCGAGGGCCTGAACTATGGGAGTCTCCTTGCCACGGCTCGGGTGGAGCGGTTCCTGTAGCGCGCGGTGAGCCGGGGTGTCCGCTTGTGGGACGGCGCAATCCCACACCCGGCCACCAAGTAATTAAGACTGTTTTGTTCGTCATTCGCATCTCGTTGCCCCGCAACGATATCGGTTCGTCGCCGCTGTGGTACGCCTCCTGCCAATAAGGAATGCGGACACCGACACCCGAAAGCGCAGGAGCAGCGACGACCCGTGGACATCGCACGCCCGCCCAAGAGCAAACGCAGCCGCTACGTGATGGCCGCCGTCGGAATCGTGGCCGTCGGCGTCGCCACGGTCGCGCTCGGGCGGCTGAAGCCGGCGGCGCCGGCCGTGGAACGCTCCACGGTGTGGATCGACTCCGTCCGCCGCGGCACGATGCTGCGCTCGGTGCGCGGCAGCGGCACGCTGCAACCGGAGCGCATCCGCTGGGTCTCGGCCGTGACGGCGGGACGGGTGGACCGCGTCAACTTCCGGCCCGGCGCGACGGTCACGGCAGGCGCGGTGCTGCTCGAACTCTCCAATCCCGACGTGCAGCTCCAAGCCCTCGAATCGCAACGGGGACTCACCGCCGCGCAGGCGGAGCTGCTGAACCTGCGGACGTCGCTCGAGACCAATCGGCTCAACCAACGTGCGGTCGTGGCGACTGCACGCGCGCAGCATCAGCAGGCGGTGCGGGACGCCGCGGCGGCCGAGACCCTCGCGACACGCAACATGATTCCCACCAACGAGCTCTCCCGCGTCCGCGAGAACGCCCAACAACTCGCCACGCGCATCGAGGTCGAGGACGCGCGGCTCGCCCTCATCACCGAGGCTGCGGACTCGCAGGTCGCGCTGCAGCGCGCGCAAGTGGAGCGGATGCGGGCGATCGCGGAGTTCCAGCAGGACCGGGTCCGTTCGATGATGGTGATCGCCGGCGCGGGGGGCGTGGTGCAGGACCTCGACCTCCAGCCGGGCCAGTGGGTGATCTCCGGGCAGACGCTGGCGCGGGTCGTCGAGCCCGGCCGCCTCAAGGCCGTGGTGCGCATCCCCGAGACGCAGGCCCGGGACGTGACGATCGGCCAGAAGGCCAGCGTGGACACGCGGAACGGCATCGTGGCGGGGACCGTGGTGCGCATCGACCCCTCCGCGCAGAACGGCACGGTGGCGGTGGACATCGGCATCACGGACTCGCTGCCGCGCGGCGCGCGGCCGGACCTCTCGGTAGAAGGCACCATCGAACTCGAGCGGCTGGACCAGGTGCTCTACGTGGGGCGGCCGGCCTACGGCCAGCCGGACGGCCAGGTCAGCCTGTTCCGCCTCCTGCCCGATGGGAAGACGGCCGAGCGGGTGACGGCCCAGCTCGGCCGCAGTTCAGTAAACACCATCGAAGTCGTCCGGGGCCTGCAGGCCGGCGACCGCATCATCATCTCCGATATGTCGCAGTGGGACAACGTCAACCGCGTCCGCCTCAACTGAGCGAACCGCACCCGGGAGCACGACCGTGACCAGCCCGACGAATGGCGCCCTGATCCGCCTGACCGGCGTGAAGAAGATCTTCTACACCGACGAGGTGGAGACCCACGCGCTCGAGGAAGTCCACCTCGAGCTGCGGCCCGGAGAGTACCTCGCGATCGCCGGCCCGTCGGGGTGCGGGAAGACGACGCTCCTCTCGATCCTGGGGCTTCTCGACGCACCCTCCGAGGGCAACTACGAGCTGGGCGGCCGCGAGGTCGCGCGGCTCTCGGCGTCGGAGCGGGCGCAGATCCGCAACCGGCAGATCGGCTTCATCTTCCAGGCGTTCAACCTGATCGGCGACCTCACCGTCTACGAGAACGTCGAGCTGCCGCTCACCTATCGCAAGCTGCCGGCGGCCGAGCGGAAGCGGCGCGTGGAGGCGGCGCTCGAGCGCGTCGGGATGACGCACCGGATGCGCCACTTCCCCTCGCAGCTCTCGGGCGGCCAGCAGCAGCGCGTGGCGGTGGCGCGCGCAGTGGCCGGCGAGCCGCTCATCCTCCTCGCCGACGAACCGACGGGCAACCTCGACTCGGTGAACGGCGAGCAGGTGATGGACCTGCTGCAGGAGCTGCACCAGGCGGGCTCGACGATCTGCATGGTGACGCACGACGCGCGCTACGCGCGCCACGCCGACCGGTCCATCCATCTCTTCGACGGCCGAATCGTGGACGAGCAGCACGCGGTGGTCTGATGGAAACGCTGCTTCAGGACATCCGCTACGCGCTGCGCGGCCTGCGGAAGACGCCGGGCTTCACGCTCGTCGCCATCCTGACGATCGGCCTGGCCGTCGGCGCCAACACGAGCGTCTTCACGTTCATGGAACGCTTTGTCCTGCGGCCCGTGCCGATGGTCCCCGAGACGGACCGGCTGGTGGTCCTCCGGACGGGGGCGCCGGGCGGCGGCGAGTGGTCCGTCAGCTACCCGGACTTCCGCGTGTGGCGCGAGGGCGCGCGGGCCTTCGAGGGCATCACCGTCCAGAGCTTCAGCGAGATGAACGTGCGGATCGACGGCCCCTCGCAACGCGCCTGGGGCGTGCTCGCGTCGTGGAACCTCTTCGAGACGCTGCGCGTGCGCGCCGTCCTCGGGCGGACGTTCCGGGCCGAGGACGAGACGCAGGCGACCCCCTCAGCCGTCATCTCGTACGCCTTCTGGCAGCGCGCCTTCGCGGGCGACTCGGGTGTCGTGGGCCGTCACCTGATGCTCAACAACCAGGACTTCACGATCATCGGCGTCCTCCCGCGGCGCTTCGTCGGGACCGAGGTCGGGCTCTCCTTCGACCTGTGGGTTCCGGTGACCGTGCGGCCGCTGATCCTGCCCGGCGGCAACCAGATGCTGACCAACAACGGCTGGCGCTGGCTCACCGCCGTGGCGCGCCTCAAGCCGGGGATCAGCCTCGCGCAGGCCCGACAGGATATGCAGGCGGCGCACCGCAGCCTCGCGGAGACCGTGGTGTCCGACCGCAACACGACGGTGCTCGTCAAGCGGTTCAGCGACCAAGGGGCGGGGGCGGTGTTCCGGCCCCTGTCGGCCGCGCTGCTCGGCGTGACGCTCGTGGTCCTGCTCGTCGCCTGCGCCAACCTGGCCAACCTGCTCCTCGCGCGGGCCACGGCGCGGAGCCGGGAGATCGGCATCCGACTCGCCGTCGGCGCGGGCCGCGGGCGGCTCGTGCGCCAACTCCTCACCGAGAGCCTCGTGCTCGCGCTAGGGGGCGGCGCCCTCGGCCTTTTGATCGCGCTGTGGGGACGGGACAGCATCTACTCCTTCGTGCCCCCCTCGCCCCTCCCGATCGTCTTCGACATGCCGCTCGACGCGCGGGTGCTCGGCTTCGCCCTCGCGGCGACGCTCGTCACGGGCCTGATCTTCGGCCTCATCCCCGCCCTGCAGTCGTCACGTGTGGACCTCGTGCCGGCGCTGCGCGACGGCGCCGCGACCGGGCCCGCGCACCGCTCACGGGTGCAGGCGACGCTCGTCGCGGCACAGGTCGCGCTCTCCCTCGTCTCGCTCGTCTGCGCGGGGCTCTTCGTGCGCGGGCTGCAGCGCTCCCAATCGGTGGACATCGGCGTCCGCGCCCCGGAGCAGGTCCTGCTCGCCTCCACCAGCCTATTCCTGGCCGGCCACAAGTCCGACACGACCGGTGGGCCGGTCCTCGAGCGCCTCCTCGCCGAGGTCCGCGCGTTGCCCGGCGTCCGCTCCGCCAGCGTCGCGACGCGGGTGGCACTCGGCTTCGGCGGAGGGAACAGCAGTTCGTTGGACGTGGAGGGCTACGAATTCCGGCCGGACGAGAACTCCGCCATCCCGTGGAGTTCGGTCGGCGCCGACTACTTCGCCACGATGGGGACCGCGATCCTCCGGGGCCGCGAGTTCGCCACCGCCGACCGCGCGGGGACGCAACCCGTGGCGATCGTGAACGAGGCTTTCGCGCGGCGGTACTGGCCCAGCCGCGAGGCCCTGGGCCGGCAGATCCGCTTCTCCGGCGGCGACTGGCGCACCGTGGTGGGGGTCTCCCGCGACACCAAACTCGAGAAGCTGGACGAGACGCCGGAGCCGTTCGCATTTGTCCCCATGCTGCAGGTGTACGCGTCGAGCTTCACGCTCCACGTGCGCGCCGACCGGGATCCGCACCTGCTCCAGCAGTCGCTGCGGCGCGCCTTCGAGCGCGTGGACGCCAACCTGCCCTTCAACGACGTGCGGACCTTCGCGGAGAACATGGGCGCAGTGACCTTCGTCCAGGAAATGGGCGCCTCGATGCTCACGGCCTTCGGGTTGCTGGCGCTGGTGCTCGCGGCCATCGGCCTCTACGGCGTGCTGTCGTACTCCGTCGCCCAGCGGACCCGGGAGATGGGCGTGCGGATCGCCATCGGCGCGTCGCGCCGCGACGTGCTCGCGCTCATCGTCGGCCGCGCGATGCGGCTCACCGCCATCGGCCTCGGCGTCGGCGTCCTGCTCGCCGCCGGCGCGGGGCAACTGCTGCGCAGTCAGATCTTCGGCGTCAGCCCGCTCGACCCGCTGACGTTCGGCGCCGTCATCGTTCTGCTCACCGTCGTCGCGTTCGTGGCCGCCTGGCTGCCCGCGCGCCGCGCCGCGCGAGTGGACCCCATCGTCGCACTGCAATCCGAGTAGCCCCGGGAGACCGGACACATGGAAACGCTCATCCAGGACATCCGCTACGCGCTGCGCTCGCTGCGCAGGAGCCCGGGCTTCGCGCTCGTGGCCATCCTGACCATCGGCCTGGCCGTCGGGATGAACACGGTCGCGTTCACGTGGATGGAGCGGTTCGTCCTGAAGCCGCTGCCCGGCGTGCCCGCGAGCGACGAGTTGATCGCCGTGGTCTCCGCCGGCCCCGGCGGCGACATCTGGCAGATGAGCTACCCGAACTACCGGGATTGGCGCGACGGGGTGCGGTCATTCGAGGGTCTCACCGCACAGTCATTCGAGGAGTTGAGTCTGCGGACGACCGGACCCGCGCAGCGCGCCTGGGGCGTGTTCGCCGCGGCGAACTATTTCGAGGTGCTCCGCGTGCGCGCGGCCCTCGGGCGGACCTTCCGACCTGAGGAAGAAACGCAGGCGACACCCGTCGCCGTGATCTCCCACGACCTCTGGCAGCGGACCTTCGCCGGCGACTCCGGCGTCGTGGGCCGCCACATGATGCTGAACGGGCACGACTTCACGATCATCGGCGTCGCGCCTGAAAAGTTCGCGGGCACGATAAACGTCCTGCGCTTCGACCTCTGGGTGCCGGTGACCCTGTACGAACTCCTGACGCCCCACCGCGGCCTGCTCACTTCGCGCGGCGATAACAACTTCGACGGGATCGCGCGGCTCAAGCAGGGGGTGACGATCGAGCAAGCCCGCCAGGAGATCAACGCCCTCAACCGCCGCCTCGCCGACACCTATCCGGACCTCCGCAATACCACGGTTTCCGTGCGCTGGTTCAGAGATGCCGGCCCTACACCGTTCTTCCGGCCCCTGATGGGAGCCCTGCTCGGCATCACGTTCGTGGTGCTGCTCGTCGCCTGCGCCAACCTCGCCAACCTGCTGCTCGCGCGTGCGGCGGCGCGGCGCCGCGAGATCGGCATCCGCCTCGCGGTGGGCGCCGGGCGCGGGCGACTCGTCCGTCAGCTGCTGACTGAGAGCCTGCTGCTGGCCCTGAGCGGCGGCGTCCTCGGCGTCCTGATCGCCCTGTGGGGCAAGGACACGATGACCGCACTGCTCCCCGCGGCACCCTTCCCCATCTTCGTGGCGTTCGACCTCGACGCGCGCGTCCTAGGCCTCGCGCTCGCCGTTTCGGTGCTCACCGGCGTCGTCTTCGGCCTTGTGCCCGCCCTGCAAGCCTCACGGGTGGACCTCGTCCCCGCCCTGCGCGACGGCGCGGCCACGGGCACCTTCGGCCGGTCCCGGCTGCAGTCGGCACTCGTCGCCTCGCAGGTGGCGCTGTCGCTGGTGTGCCTGGTGTGCGCCGGCCTCTTCATCCGCGGCCTCCAGCGCGCCCGGTCCATGGACACGGGGATGCGCGAGCCGCGCCAGGTGCTGCTCGCCAACACGGACTTCTTCCGCGCCGGCTACAGCGACTCCACGGGCCCCGCCGCGCTCGAGCGCCTCCTCGAGCGGGTGCGTGCCCTTCCCGGTGTGCGGTCGGCCAGCGTGGCGACGGGGATCCCCCTCAGCCTCAACGGCATGCCCAGCACCGGCCTCAGCATCGAGGGCTACACCTTCCATCCCGACGAGGTCGCCGCCATCCCGTTCAGTCACGTAGGCCCGGACTACTTCGAGACCATCGGCACGCCCATCGTCCGGGGGCGGGGATTCACCGCCGAGGACCGGGCGCCGTCGCTCCAGGTCGCCGTCGTCAGTGAGAGGTTCGCGCGGCGCTACTGGGCGGGCCAGGACCCGATCGGCAAGCGCATCACCGTGAACGACCGCGTGCGGACCGTCGTCGGCGTCGCGCGCAACACGGGGAACGACATGCTCGCCGGTGGGACGCCGCCCGTCTTCTTCCGGCCCCTCAACCAGAGCTGGCGGTCGGGCCTCACCCTCATCGTCCGGGCGGAGGGCGATCCCGGCGCCCTGCAACAGGCGCTGCGGCACGCCTTCGAGGCCGTCGATCCCGGCCTGCCCGTCACCGACGTGCGCACGTTGGCGGAGCACATCGGCTCGGCCAGCTTCATCCAGCGCATCGGTGCCTGGACGCTGGCGGCGTTCGGCGTGCTCGCGCTGGTGCTCTCCGCCGTCGGCCTCTTCGGCGTGCTCTCGTACTCCGTGGCCCAGCGGACGCGGGAGATGGGCGTGCGCATCGCCATCGGCGCCTCGCGCCGCGACGTGCTCGGGCTCATCGTGGGCCGCGCGATGCGGCTCACCGCCATCGGCCTCGGCGTCGGGATCGTGCTGGCCGCCGGCGCGGGGCAGCTGCTGCGCAGCCAGATCCTCGACGTGAGCCCGCTCGACCCGGTCACCTTCGTAGCGGTGATCGTCCTCCTCGCCGCGGTGGCGTTCGTGGCCGCCTGGCTGCCCGCGCGCCGGGCCGCGCGGGTGGACCCCATCATCGCGCTGCAAGCCGAGTAACCCCGGGAGGCCCGATTCTTGGAAACGCTGATCCAGGACGTCCGCTACGCGTTGCGCGGCCTCGCCCGCGCGCCGGGGTTCGTGGGCGCGGTCGTGGTCACGCTCGCGCTGGGCATCGGCGCCAACACGACGATGTTCGGCGTGCTCGACGTGCTGCTGCTGCGGCCGCCGGCGCACGTGGAACGCGCCGACCGGATCGTGCGCGCCTACTTCCGCCGACCGGTTCGCGGGGAGGGGTTGAGCACCAGGCCCAACACGTCGCTGCCCGCATACGAGTCGCTGCGCGACGGCGCGCCGCCGTTCGCGTCCGTGGCCGTCGTACGGCCCACCACGATGAGCCTGGGCCGGGGCCCCGAAGCCAGGCAGGTCGCGGTGACCCTGGTGACGCACACTTTCTTCCCGACGCTCGGCGTCGCCCCGGCTCTGGGCCGCTTCTTCGGCGCTGATGAGGACCGTGTCGGCGCACAGGGCGTGGCAGTCGTCAGCTACGGCTTCTGGCAAAGACGGCTCGGCGGCGACCGCGCGGCTCTCGGGAGAGCGCTGCAGATCGGGAGAGGCACATATACGGTGATCGGCGTGGCGCCGTCGGGATTCACCGGCGTGGACCTCACCGGTCCCGACATCTGGCTGCCCGTCTACGCCGCGCTTGAGGAGTCCATCCCGGCGATCGCGCTCACGAGCCGCGACTACCGCTGGGTCCGCGTGATCGCGCGGCTTCGCGACGGCGTGCGCGCCCAGGACGCCGGCGCGCTCGCCACCCTCGCCTTCCGGAGGGCCGCGGCGGCGAGCGAGCGGCGGAGCGACACCCTGTATTCGGTGCTCTTGGGGCCGGTGCAGGCGGCGCGCGGGCCGTCCGTGACCAGCGACGCCAAGGTGTCGCTGTGGATCGGCGGCGTGGCGGCGCTGGTGCTGCTGGTGGCGTGCGCGAATGTGGCCAACCTCCTCCTGACGCGCGGCATCCGGCGCCGCCGCGAGATCGCGATCCGGCTTGGCCTCGGCGCCGGCCGCAACCAGGTGCTCCGCCTGCTGGTCGTCGAGAGCCTGCTGCTCGGGTTGGCGGGAGGCGCCGCGGCGCTGCTGGTGGCCATCTGGGGCAGCGCGCTGGTGCGCGGGCTGCTGCTGCCCGGACTCTCCGATGATACCATGGTACTCGACTGGCGCGTGCTCGCCTTCACCGGAGGCCTGTCGCTGCTCTCCGGGCTGCTGGCGGGAGCCGCTCCCGCGCTGCGGTCGAGCCGCGCGGATCTGTCACACGCGCTGAGGAGCGGGGCTCGCGACGTCACGACCACCCGCGTGCGACTCCGCGGCGCGCTGCTCGCCACCCAGGTTGCCTTCACCCTCGTTCTGCTGGTGGGCGCGGGACTCTTCGTGCGGAGTCTGCGCAGCGTGCAGTCGCTGGACCTTGGCGTCAGCGCTGACCGGGTCCTGAGGGCTCAGGTCGACACGCGGGCGGCCGGCCTCGACAACCGTGCCTCGAACGCGCTCTACCTGAGGCTGCTGGAGAGGGCCCGGACGATCCCCGGCGTCGAGCATGCGGCAGCGACCGTGGGCAGCCCGTTCGGCACCAATCTCGGGACCGACCTGCGCGTCTCCGGGCGGGACTCCCTGCCGCAGCTTCCGACGGGAGGCCCGTTCTTCAATGCCGTGACCCCCGAGTACTTCGCCGCTCTCGGTATGCGGATCGTGCTTGGGCGCGGCTTCACCGCGGCGGACGGGCAGGATTCCGCGCGGGTGACGGTCGTCGGGCAGACCTTCGCGCGACTGGTCTGGCCCGGAGAGGACCCGATCGGCAAGTGCCTGTACGTCGGCGACGATCAGACGACGTGCGTTCAGGTGGTCGGCGTGGCCTCGAACGCGAGGCTCAGCGAGCTGGTCGAGGGCCCGGTGCTCCAGTACTACCTGCCGGTGGCGGGCGCGAACGCCGGGGCCGCAGGTGACATCATCAACGTCGACGGGGTGACCGATCTCCTCATCCGCACCAGGTCGCCGGCCCGCGATGCAGCGGCGGCCGTCCAGCGGGCGCTCCAGGGCACCGAGCCGAACCTGCCCTACGTCCTGGTCGAGAGCCTCGAGGAGAGCGTCGCGCCGCTGCAGCGCTCGTGGCGCATGGGCGCCACCATGTTCAGCGCGTTCGGCCTGCTCGCCCTCGCGATCGCGGCGGTGGGCGTCTTCGGAGTCACGGCGTACACAGTCAGCCAGCGGACCCGCGAGATCGGCGTGAGGATCGCGCTGGGCGCGCAGCCCGGCGGCGTGGTGCGCCTGGTGCTGATGCAGGGCCTCCGCGCCGCCGTAGCCGGCGCGGCGGCCGGCTTGGTGGGCGCGTTGGTGCTGGGCCGCGCCGTCGCCTCGCTGCTCTACGGCGTGACCCCAGCAGACCCACTGGTGTTCGGCGCCGTCACGGCGGTGCTCTTGGCGGTGGCCGTGCTCGCCGCCTGGCTGCCCGCGCGCCGCGCGGCGCGCGTGGACCCCATCATCGCGCTGCAAGCTGAGTAGGCACGGGAAATTCGAGAGGTGGACCACACATGACCCAACTCAGGCTCGACCACCTGGCGCGCGACCTGCGACTGGCCGTTCGATCTCTCCGGCGCAATCCGCTGTTCGCCGTCACCGCCACGCTCAGCCTGGCCATCGGCGTCGCCGCCAACACGGTCGGGTTCGGGTTCCTCTATGGCTACCTCATCCGCCCGCTCCCGTTCACCGACGGTTCGCGGCTCGTGCGCGTCCTGACCACAGCGCCGTCCCGAGGCCAGGACCGGTGGGGCGTCACGCTCCAGGAGTTCGGCGACGTGCAGACCCGCACGCGCTCGTTCGACGGCGTCGCGGCGGTTTCCTTGGCCTCGCTCGACCTGACCGGCGGCGACGAGCCCAGGCGGTTGATGGCCAGCATCGTCTCGCCCTCCCTGCACCGAATGCTCGGCATTCGGCCGCTCGCCGGCCGCGTCTTCGACACCAGCGACGCCCGTGGGGCCGCGGGCCCGGTGGTGCTCCTCAGCGAGCGCCTGTGGCGTACGGCCTTCGGCGCCGACGAGCGCATCGTGGGCCGGTCGATCACCCTCGATCGACGGCCGTACACCGTCGTCGGTGTGCTGCCAACCGCCCAGGAATTCAGTGCCTTTGCCGACATCTCGCTGCCGATCGGGCCGGACGAACTCGCTCAACCCCAAGACCGACGGTACAGGCTGGTCGCGCACCTGGCGCCCGGGACCAGCGTCGAGCAGGTGAATCGCGACCTCGAAGTGCTCAGTGCGTCGCTCGCCCGGGCGTACCCGACCGAGAACGCCGGCGTCCGCCTGTTCGCCGAGGACCTGCGGACCGACCTGCTTGACGAGAGCCGCGGACCGGTGCTCATCCTGTACGGCGTTGTCAGCCTGATCCTCCTGCTGGCCTGCGCCAACGTCGCGACGCTGCTGGTGATGCGCAGTGCGTCGCGCTCGGGCGAGTTCGCCATCCGAGCCAGCCTCGGCGCAGGGCGGATCCAGATCGTGCGGCAGGTTCTGCTCGAGCACGCCGTCGTCACCTTCGCCGGGGGCGTGCTGGGCGTCGTGGCCGGGGTATGGGCGCGAGACCTGCTTCTGGTTGCGGCAAAGCCGACGTCCAACGCCTTTCGGTTCGACCTCGACGTGCCCGGTGTCGCGTTGCTGACCGGCGTCGTGCTGGCCTGCGCGATGCTCTTTGGGGCGTTCTCCGCCTGGTCCGTCACGCGCCAGGCGTTCGAGACGCCTGGCCGGGCGGGCCGAGACGCGACGGCCGGCCCTGACCGGGCGCGCACTCGCGCCGGCCTGGCCGTCTTCGAAGTGGCCGCGGCGGTGCTGGTGCTGGTGGGCACGGGACTGATGCTGAAGGGCGCCCTCCGAGTGGCGTCACAGCCACCCGGGTTCGACTCCCGCAACGTCATGACGATGGAGATCAACCTGCCGGAGGGCGAGCGCTACCAGGCGCCGGGGCGAGCGGTGCAGTTCTTCCGCGACCTGGCCGAGCGCATTCGCGCGCTGCCGCAGGTCGAGCGCGTCTCGGCGGGCAACCCGCTGCCTTACATCGGCTGGAACGTGGCCTACGAGGCCGAGGGCAGCGCGCCGGTGCCGGAGGGGCAGCGTCCGCGGACGATGGACGCGGTCGTGATGCCCGGCTACTTCCGGACGCTGGGGATCCCGCTGCTGGAGGGTCGCGACTTCGCCGATGCCGATACCCGTCCCGCGAGCGCCCCGGCCATCGTGGTCAGCCAGGCGTTCGCCCGCGCGACGTGGCCCGGCGAGAGCGCTGTCGGCCGGCGCGTACGCCTCGTCCGTCGCCAGGGCGGAAACGCGCCCTGGCGCGAAGTGGTCGGGGTGGTAGGCGACACGCGCACATCGACGTTCGCCCCGGAACGCGGCTGGGTCTATGTGCCGCACGGCCAGCCCGCCTACACCGAACTCGTGCTGGTCATCCGGTTCAGGGGCGACGCGGCAGCCGTCATCCGCGATGTACGGCGCCTGGTGTGGGAGGTGGAGCCGGCCCTGCCGCTGCACTGGAACAGGCTGCTGACCGACCTGATCGCCGAGCGGTACTGGCAGCCTCGTGTCTACTCGCTAATGGCCCTCGTATTCTCGGCGCTCGCCCTGGCGGTGGCCCTGGTCGGGGTGTACGCGGTGGTGGCCTACGCGAGTGCGAGACGCACGCGCGAGTTCGGCATCCGGCTGGCCGTCGGCGCGTCGCCCACACAGGTGTGGCAGCTCGTGCTGCGCCAGGGCCTGCGACTGGCGGTCCTGGGAACGGCCCTCGGCATGCTCGCCGCGCTGGGCCTGATGCGCCTGGCCGCGACCGTGTTCTTCGGCGTCAGCCCGACCGACGGCTGGGTCTACGCCACCTGCGGTGCGCTCGCCGTGGCGGCGGTGCTTGCGGCAAGCGCCGCGCCCGCGCTGCGTGCCTCCCGCATCGATCCGGTGACCGTGCTGGGGGCCGAGTAGTGCCGCCGGCTTGTGTGTGCGGATCGCCGTCGGCGGCGTGGATCCACTCGTCTCACTGCAGGCGGAGTAGCCGCCAGAGGCTCCCGACGTGGAAACGCTGATTCAGGACATCCGCTACGCGCTGCGGGGTTTGCGAAGGACCCCGGGCTTCGCGCTCGTGGCCATCCTCACCATCGGCCTCGCCATCGGGGCGAACACCACCGTCTTCACGTGGCTGCGGACGATGACGCGGCAGCCGGTTCCGGCCGTCCCGGAGTCCGACCGTTTGATGTCGCTCAGCGTTGCTGCGCCCGGGGGGCGGATCTGGCAGGTCAGCTACGCCGACTACCGCGACTGGCGCGAGGGAGCCCGCGCGTTCGAGGGCATCGCGGCCGAGCGGTTCACGCAGCTGAACCTGCGCACCGACGGGCCGTCCCAGCGGGTCTGGGGCGCGCTGGCCTCGGGCAACTACTTCGACGTGCTGCGCGTGCGCCCGCTGCTCGGCAGGACGCTCCGGCCGGCCGACGAGACCGAGGCCGCGCCGGTGGCCGTCATCTCCCACGGGCTCTGGCGGCGCGCCTTCTCCGGCGACTCCGGCGTAGTCGGCCGCGGCGTGACGCTCAACGGCCACGGCTTCACCGTCGTGGGGGTGATGCCGCCGCGGTTCGCCGGCTCCACCTGGGGCTACCGCTACGACGTCTGGATCCCGCTGACGCTCGTGGACCTCACGACGCCGACGCGCTCGCCCCTGCTCTCGCGCGGCCGGCGCTTCATCGAGCCCGTCGTGGCGCGGCTGCGGCCCGGAGTCAGCGTCGAGCAGGCGCGCGCCGACATCAACGCCATCCACCGCCCCCTCGCGGCGGCATACGCCGAGGATCGCGGCACCACGGTGCGCCTCGGACGCATGGCGGACGAAGGCACCACCGCATGGCTCGGCCCGGTGATGGGCGCGCTGCTGGGCGTGACGGCGCTGCTGCTCCTGGTCGCCTGCGCCAATATCGCCAACCTGCTGCTGGCCCGGGCAACGGCGCGCCGCCGCGAGGTCGCCATCCGCCTCGCGGTGGGTGCCGGGCGGCTGCGCCTCGTGCGCCAGCTCCTGACGGAGAGCATGCTCCTCGCGCTAGCGGGCGGAGCGCTCGGGATCGTCATGGCGCTGTGGGGCAAGGAGGCACTGATGGCGTCGGTGCCTCCGATGCCCTTCCCGCTCGCCGTGGAGTTCTCTCTCGACCCCGGGATCCTCTGCTTCGCGCTGCTCGCCACCCTGGCGACGGGAGCGGTCGCCGGACTTGCGCCCGCGCTCAAAGCCGCCAGGGGCGACCTGGTCTCCGATCTCCGGGACGGCGCCGCGTCCGCCGCGCGGCGGCGCTCTTCGCTGCAGGCGAGCCTGGTGACGGCGCAGGTGGCCCTCTCGCTCGTGTCTCTCGTGTGCGCCGGCCTGTTCCTGCGCGGACTCCTGCGGGCGCGCGACGTGGACATGGGCTACCGCGAGCCCGCGCGACTGCTGCTCGTCGAGACGGATCTGTTCATGGCGGGCTACACCGACTCGACGGGGCCCGCCGCGCTGGACCGGCTGCTGGAGCGCGTGCGCGCCGTGCCCGGCGTCCGCTCCGCGACCACGGCCACCATGGGCCTGCAGGGCTTCGGTACGTGGGGCGCCGCCGTGGCGGAGATCGAGGGATACTCGTTCCAGCCTGACGAGAACCGCGCCGTCGAGTTCAACCGCGTCGGCCCCGACTACTTCCAGACCGTGGGGACGCCCGTCCTCCGCGGCCGCGGCATCGGCCTGGACGACCGCGCCGGGAACCTCCCCGCAATCGTGGTGAACGAGTCGTTCGTGCGCCGCTTCTGGCCGGGCCAGGACCCGCTCGGGCGTCGCATCAGGCTGGGCGAGACCTGGCGCACCGTCGTTGGCGTGTCCAGGGACGCAGCGTACCGCCCCGACAACCGGCCGCCGCCGCCCATCTTCTTCATCCCGATACTCCAGTCCTACCGGCCGGCCTCCACGGTTTACGTGCGCGCCGCGGGCGACCCTCTCCTCATGCAGCAGGCGCTGCGCCGCGCGTTCGAGGGGGTCAACGCGGATCTCCCGTTCACGGACGTCAGGACCGGAGCGCAGCAGGTGGGGGTCGTGCTGTTCGCGCAGCGTCTTGGAGCCGGTGCGCTCGCGCTCCTGGGGCTGCTCGCGCTCGGTCTCTCGGCGCTGGGCATCTACGGCGTGCTGTCGTACTCCGTGAGCCAGCGCACCCGGGAGATCGGCATCCGCGTCGCGATCGGCGCCTCGAAGCGCGACGTGATCGCGATGGTGGTGGGCGGCGCGGCCCGGCTCTCCGCCGTGGGGCTTGCCGTCGGCCTGGCGCTCGCAGTCGGCGCCGGCCAGTTGCTGCGCAGCCAGATCTTCGGCGTGAGCCCGCTCGACCCCGTGACGTTCGTGGGTGTGATCGCGCTGCTCGCCGCCGTGGCGTTGCTCGCCGCCTGGCTGCCCGCGCGCCGCGCCGCGCACGTGGACCCGATCATCGCCCTGCAGGCCGAGTAGACCGGCGCCGGTACGCGCCGGGAACCATCACTGCTTTGAGGCACCAATGATCCAGATCCGGAATCTCGAGAAGGTGTTCAAGTCGAAGGCGGGGCTCTTCTACGCGCTGCGCCGCATCGACCTCGACGTCGCGCGGGGCGACTTCGTCACCGTGATGGGTCCTGCCGGCGCGGGGAAGTCCACGCTGCTGCACGCCCTCGGCATGCTCGACTCCGACTGGACGGGCGAATACACGTTCCTGGAGAGCGCGGTGCACACGCTGTCCCCCAAGGCACGGCTGGCCCTGAACAAGCGGCACATCGGCTTCGTCTTCCAGCAGTACCACCTGCTCGACGACCTCACCGTCTACGAGAACCTGGACATCCCCCTCTCGTACCGCGACGTGAAGAAGTCGGAGCGGGCGGGCATCGTCGCCGATGTCCTCGACCGGTTCAACATCGTGGGGAAGAAGGACCTCTTCCCCAGCCAACTCTCCGGCGGCCAGCAGCAGCTCGTCGCCGTGGCGCGGGCCGTCGTGGCGAAGCCGGAGCTGATCATCGCCGACGAGCCGACCGGGAACCTCCACTCCACGCAGGCGAAGGAGATCATGGAGCTGTTCCGGAAGCTCAACCGCGAGGGGACCACGATCGTCCAGGTGACGCATTCCGAGACCAACGCGGCGTACGGGAACCGCGTCGTGCAACTCAAGGACGGATGGATGGAGCAGGGGTCAGGGGTCGGGGGCTAGGGGTCAGGGGCGACCGTCCGACCGAAACCGAGTAGCCAAGAGGAGACCACGATGCTCGATGCGCTGCTCCAGGACATCCGCTACGCGCTCAGGGGTTTCGCCCGCTCACCCGGGTTCACTCTGGCCGTCGTGGTCACGCTCGCCCTCGGGATCGGGGCTAACACGACGATGTTCGGCGTCCTGGATGCGCTCCTGCTCCGTCCGCCGAGGTACGTGCAGGACCCGGACGACGTCGTGCGGGTGTACATCCGCCAGACCTCACGGTGGTCCGGGACGTTCACGACCACGACTACCTCGGTGCCGACGTACGAGGCACTGCGTGCAGGGGTGCCCGGGTTCGCAAGCACGGCGGCGCTCATCGAGCGCGAGCTGGGCCTGGGCCGTGGCGCCGAGGCGCGTGCCGTGAAGGTCGCGGCGGTGAGCCACACCTACTTCCCGATGCTCGGCGTGCGGCCCGCATTCGGCCGCTTCTTCGGTGCCGAAGAGGACCGACCCGGAGTCCAGGGCACGGCGGTGCTCGGCCACGGGTTCTGGCAGGCGCGCTTCAGCGGCGACTCGGCAGTGCTCGGCCGGGCGTTGCCGATCGGCCGTGGCACATACACAGTCACCGGAGTTGCGCCCCAGGGATTCGTCGGCGCCAACCAGAGTGAGCCCGACATCTGGCTGCCGCTCAGCGCGTCCGTGGCAGACGTCTTCTTCTCCGCCGAAATGGCCGCCACGGCGCTGACCAGCCACGGCTCCTTCTGGATCAGCGTCGTCGCACGCCTCAAGCCCGGCGCGGATCGCGTGGCCACCGCGGCAACGGCCACCACCGCATACAAGCGGGACCTCGTGGCAGCAGGCAGCAGTGACACCGTGGCCACGGTTCTGCTCGGCCCGATGCAGCGGGCCCGCGGGCCGGAGATGTCGGACAACGCAAAGGTGGCTCTCTGGATCGGCGCCGTGGCCGCCGTCGTGCTGCTCGTCGCCTGCGCGAACGTCGCCAACCTGCTGCTGGCGCGGGGGGTGCGACGGCGGCGCGAGATCGCCGTGCGGCTGGGCCTGGGGGCCACGCGGCGCCGTATAACCGTGCAGCTGCTCGTAGAGAGCCTGGTGCTCGGGCTCTTGGGAGGCGCCGCCGCCCTGCTCGTGACAACCTGGGGTGGTTCGCTCGTCCGGGCCTTCCTGCTGCCGGATCTCCCCGCCACGGAGCCGATTCTCGACTGGCGCGTGCTGCTCTTCATGGCGGCGGCCGCCCTGCTGGCGGGTACCCTGGCGGGTGTCGCTCCCGCACTCCAGTCCAGCCGGGTGGACCTCTCCGCCGCGCTCAAGGACGCAGGGCGGAGCATCACGTCCGGTCGCAGCCGGCTCCGCAACGCCCTCCTGGCTGCGCAGGTGGCGCTCACCGTCGTGCTGCTGGTCGGCGCGGGACTGTTCGTGCGCAGCCTGCGAAACGTGCAGGCGCTCGACTTGGGCCTCGACATCGAGCATGTCCTGGTCGCGTCGGTGGACCTCGGGTCCGTAGGCATGACCCGCGAGGCCTCCGACGCGATGCACTTGGGACTCTTGGAGCGCGCCCAGAATCTTCCCGGCGTCGTGGCCACCGCGGCCGGCGTTGGCACACCGTTCGGATGGAGTCACGGTATGCATCTGCGGGCGTCCGGGAGCGACTCGGTCCCCCGAGTCAAGGACGGGGGCCCGTACCTGAATGCGGTGACCCCTGACTACTTCCTGACTCTGGGCACCGGCATCCTCCGCGGCCGGGGCTTCACGGACGCCGACGGCCCCACCGCAGGTCGAGTCGCGGTCGTGGGGCTGACCTTCGCTCGGCGCGTCTGGCCCGACCGCGAGGCTCTGGGACAATGCCTCTACCTGGGCAGCGATGACTCGACCTGCGTGCAGGTGGTGGGCGTCGCCGAGGACACGCGACGGGGGCGAGTTCTCCCCGGCGAGGTGCTGCAGGTCTACGCCCCGTTCGCGCAGTACTTGGGGAACGCGAGTATCGACGGCCTGCTCATTCGGACCACCGCAGGTGGCGGCGCTGTGGCGGAAGGCATCCAGCGCGCGCTCCAGAGGGCCGAGCCGAACCTGCCCTATGTCCGGGTACAGAGCCTCGAAGAGACCGTCGCGCCGCAGTTCCGCTCCTGGCGGCTGGGCGCCACGATGTTCAGCGCCTTCGGCCTCCTCGCGCTCGCGATCGCCGCGATGGGGCTGTACGGCGTCACGGCGTACGGCGTGAGTCAGCGCACGCAGGAGATCGGCGTGCGCATGGCCCTGGGGGCCGGCCGCGGGCAGGTACAGCGCATGATCGTGTGGCAGGGTGTGCGCGCCGCGCTCGCCGGCGCGGTACTGGGCGCCGTGGGCGCCTGGGCCCTCGGCCGGAGCGTGGCGTCGCTCCTCTACGGCGTCTCGCCGAGCGACCCCGTGATCTTCGCCGCCGTGACGCTGCTGCTCGTCGCCGTGGCAGTGCTCGCCAGCTTCCTCCCCGCGCGCCGCGCCGCCGCTGTGGATCCGGCAGTCGCGCTGCGGAGCGAGTAGCCGAGGATGGAGCAGGGGTTGGGGGTCGGGGGCGAGGGGTCAGGGGCTATCGGCTTTCGGCTTTCGGCTATCGGCTATCGGCTATCGGCTACCGGCTACAGCGTGGTGACACTGCAGGGCCCGCCTCAGACCTGCCAGCATCATGCCGAGCTCCGTGGCGGCGTGCAGGAACTGCTCGGTATCCGCTCCCGGGGCGAGCCCGAGTCGCTGGGCGGCGATGGCGAGCGTCTCGATTTCCATCAGGCTGCCCTTGGCCACGGAAAGGAACCACAGGTACTCGCCGGTGTGCGCGCGACCGTGACCTTCCGCGATGTTGGCCGCGATGGAGATGGCCGCCCGGCGCAGCTGCGAAGACAGCTCGAAGCGCTCGTCGGGCGGCAGGCGAGCGGCCAGCCGGTACGTCGCCTCGACGAGGTCCATCGCCCGCTGCCACACGAGCAGGTCGCGATAGCACCGCACGCGACCCGTGGCTGGTCCAGACGAGGAAAGAGGAGCGGCGGCCATGGTAACCACGCTACTGGAGAGAACTCGGGATAGCGTGAGCGCTTCTCGGCGAGCCGACATCCAATCCGCGCACTCCCTGGCCCCGGACCCCTGGTCCTTGACCCCTGACCCCTAACCCCTAGCCCCTAGCCCTGTGGTATGGAATGTTTGAGTCGATGCCACATCCCTCCGCCCAACCGAGAATCCTCGTCGCCGACGACCTGGTCGACGTCCTAGAGGCGCTGCGCCTCTTGCTGAAGGGCGCCGGCTACGGCGTCGAGACGGCGACGTCCCCCGGCGGCGTACTCGCCGCGCTCGAGTCGCGCGACTTCGACGCCATCCTGATGGACCTCAACTACACCCGCGACACCACGTCCGGCGTTGAAGGCCTCGACCTCCTCACGCGTCTCAGGATGCTGGACGCCACCGTGCCGGTGGTCGTCATGACGGCCTGGAGCAGCGTCGAGGGCGCCGTGGAGGCGATGCGCCGCGGCGCGCGCGACTACATCGAGAAGCCGTGGGACAACAACCGGCTGCTGGCCACCATCCGCACGCAGGTGGAGCTGGGCCGTGCGCTGCAGCGGAGCCAGCGACTCGAGGGCGAGAACCGGATCCTGCGCCGCGAGGGCCTCCCGCAACTCATCGCCGAGTCGCCGGCGATGCAGCCCGTGCTGCGGCTGATGGAGCGGATCGCGCCGTCCGATGCCAACGCCCTGATCCTCGGCGAGCACGGCACCGGCAAGGAGCTGGTGGCGCAGTGGCTGCACGCCGCCTCGCCGCGCGCCGGGCGGCCCCTCATCGCCGTGGACGTCGGCGGCCTCCCCGACGGCGTCTTCGAGTCCGAGTTGTTCGGCCACGTGAAGGGCGCCTTCACCGACGCCAAGTCCGATCGCGTGGGCCGCTTCGAGCTGGCCGACGGAGGCACGCTCTTCCTCGACGAGATCGCCAACACCACGCCCGCCCAGCAGGCCAAGCTCCTCCGCGTGCTGGAGTCCCGGGCGTTCGAGCGCGTCGGATCCTCCAAGACCCGGCGCGTGGACGTGCGCGTCCTGGCGGCCACGAACGCCGATCTCGCCGGCGAGATCGCCGCCGGCCGGTTCCGCGAGGACCTCCTGTTCCGGTTGAACACCGTCGAGATCCGCTTGCCGCCGCTCCGCGAGCGGCGGGACGACATCTCGCTCCTCGCGGCGCATTTCCTCGCCCGCCACGCGGCCCGCTATCACTCCCCGGCACGTCGCTTCGACGAGGACGCTGTCGCCGCGCTCCTCACTCACCCCTGGCCCGGGAACGTGCGCGAGCTCGACCACGCCGTCGAACGTGCCGTGCTCCTCACGGACGGCGACACCGTCCGCGCCTGCGACCTCGGCCTGCGCGCCGGTGGCATGGAAGGCGCACCCCGTCTCGAGGAAGTCACGCTGGACGAGGCCGAGCGGCTCCTCATCCAGAAGGCGCTCGCCCGCCACGAGGGCAACGTGAGCGACGCGGCGCGCACGCTCGGCCTGAGCCGCAGCGCCCTGTATCGCCGCCTCCAGCACCATGGCCTCTGAGGCGCGCCGTCCGCGCCGCCCCAGGTTCGAGTTGCGCATCCTGGCGCTCGCGCTCGTCGCCGGCCTGCCCGCCGCGCTCGTCGCCGTCATCCTGCTCGTGGCCGGTGACTTCCAGCCGCGCACGGTCTGGACGCTGGCGGGGTTTGTCGCCGCCTGGTGGCTCGCCGCGGGGTTGATGCTCCGCGATGCCGCCGTGCGACCGGTGCAGACCCTCTCGAACCTGCTGGCCGCCCTGCGTGAGGGGGACTTCTCGATCCGCGGTCGGGGTGCGCGCCCGGACGACGCGCTGGGCCTCGCCTTCCTCGAGGTGAACGCCCTGGGCGACACGCTGCGCGAGCAGCGCCTCGGAGCCCTCGAGGCGACGGCCCTCCTCCGGCGCGTGATGGAGGAGATCGACGTCGCCATCTTCGCATTCGATGTGGAGGAGCGCCTGCGTCTCGTGAACCGCGCGGGCGAGCGGCTCCTCGCCCAGCCGGCCGAGCGCCTGCTCGGCCGCAGCGCGGAGGAGATCGGCCTGGCGCCTTGCCTGCGGGAGGACTGCCCGGGAGGTCTCGAACAGGCCTTCCCCGGCGCCACGGGGCGCTGGGAGGTGCGGCGCAGCATCTTCCGCCAGCGCGGCCAGCCCCTGCAGTTGCTCGTCGTGGCGAACGTGAGCCGGATGCTGCGGCAGGAGGAACGGCAGGCGTGGCAGCGGCTGGTGCGCGTACTGAGCCACGAGATCAACAACTCCCTCGCCCCCATCTCGTCCATCGCCGCCAGCCTCGGCGAGCTCTCGCGCCGGGAGCCGAGGCCCGCGGACTGGGATGCAGATCTCGCGAAGGGGCTCGAGGTGATCGCCGGCCGCGCGGGGTCGCTCACACGCTTCATGGCGGCCTATGCCAGGCTCGCGCGGCTCCCGCCGCCGAAGCATGCGCCCGTGAACGTCGGTGCCTGGGTGAACCGGGTCGTGGGCCTCGAGACGCGGTGCGCGGTACGGGTGGACCCCGGCCCCGACACAACCATCGAGGCGGACGGCGACCAGCTCGACCAGCTCCTGATCAACCTGGTGGGCAACGCCGTGGACGCCGTACGGGAGACCGGGGGCGCGGTGTCGGTGAACTGGGAGGCCGCCGCCGGCGCTCTCTTCGTGCGCGTGTTGGACGACGGCCCCGGCCTCGCCGACACCGCCAACCTGTTCGTGCCGTTCTTCACCACGAAGCCGCACGGCTCCGGGATCGGCCTCGTCCTCAGTCGCCAGATCGCGGAGGCGCACGGCGGGACGCTGACGCTGCGCAACCGCGCCGACGCCCCGGGCTGCGAGGCGCGGCTCGTGCTGCCGCTCGGATGACGGCCCCGGCCCTCAGCTTCCGCAGCGTCTCCAAGGCCTACGACACCACGGGCGGCGGCGCGCGCTTCGCCCTGCGCGACGTGTCGTTCGACATGGCCGAGGGCCGGCGCATCGCCGTCGTGGGGCGGAGCGGCAGCGGCAAGTCCACGCTCCTCAACCTGGCCGCCGGCATTGACGTGCCCACCGCGGGCACCGTCGTGGTCCGCGGCGCGGACCTCGGCGCGCTGGGCGAGAGGGAGCGCACGCGCCTCCGGCGCGACGCCATCGGCCTCGTCTTCCAGTTCTTCTACCTCCTGCCGCACCTGTCCGTCCGCGACAACGTGCTCCTGCCCGCGATGATCGCGGGCGACCTCGGCGAGGCCACGGAGGCGCGCGCGCACGACCTGCTCGCCCGCGTCGCTCTCGCCGACCGCGGCGGCGACCCGGTGCAGAAGCTGAGCGGCGGCGAGATGCAGCGCGTCGCCATCTGCCGCGCCCTGCTCCGGCGTCCCAAGCTCCTCCTCGCCGACGAGCCGACCGGCAACCTCGACGACGCCAACAGCCGTCTCGTGATGGACCTGATGCTCCAGCTCGCGGCCGAAGAGGGGAGCACGCTCGTCTACGTCACCCACAGCCGCGAGCTGGCGGCGCTGGCCGACGAGACGTGGTCGCTCCACAGCGGCGAGCTGGACCGGCCGTGAGTGCGGCCCGGAAGGGCGCGTGATCCTCTACGCCCGGCGAGCCCTCGGCGCGCACCTCCGCGCGAGCCGGTCGCTCTACGCGCTGACGGTCCTGGGCGTGGCGCTGGGCGTCGCGTCGGTCCTCACCATCCAGATCATCAACCGCAACGCCCTCGCAGCCTTCGAGGGCGGGCTCCAGGCAGTGAGCGGCGACGCCGACCTCTCGGTGCTGGGCCGCACTCCCACTCTCCCGGACTCCGTCTATCCCGCCGTGCTCGCCACGCCCGGCGTGCGCGCCGCGTGGCCGATGGTGCGCTTCGACGCCGCGCTCGATGGCCGCACTGCATTCTTCCTCGACGTGGTGGGCTTCGACATCTTCGCGCCCGTCCGCGTGCCGTGGAGCGACCCGCCGGCCGACATCGGCGCCGCGCTCACCACGCCCGGCTGGGCCGCGGTCACGCCGGAGCTCGCCGCGGAGATGCGCTGGCGCGTGGGGAGCACCTTCCGGGTCTCGAGCGGTTCGCGCGCCGCCACGCTCACCGTCGGAGCGCTGGTGGACTTCAAGCGCCTCACGCCGCTCGCGAGCCGCAAGCTCGTCGTGATGGACATTGCGCAGTCGCAGGCGCTCCTCGGGCAGCCGGGGCGCATCACCCAGGTGGACGTGCAGGCGGCGGAGGGCACCGCCGCCGCGGAGCTGGCCGCGCGCCTGGGGCGCCGCCTCGGGCCGGCCGTCCAGGTGCTGACGCCGGAGCAGCGCACCTCGCAGGCCACCGGCCTCCTCGGCGCGTTTCGCCTGAACCTCACGGCGCTCTCGCTGATCAGCCTGTTCGTCGGGCTCTTCCTCGTGCACACCAGCACGCGGGCCGCGCTGGTGCGCCGGCGGATGGAGTTCGGGCTCCTGCGCTCCCTCGGCGCCACCAGCGGCCAGGTCTTCGCGCTCATCCTGGGCGAGGCCGCGCTCCTCGGCACCCTCGGAGTGCTGGTCGGCATCCCGCTCGGCTACGCGGCCGCGCGCGCCAACGTCGCCGTCGTGAGCGCGACGCTCACGAACCTCTACCTGCTCGAGGGCATCGAGCGGCTCACCCTGCCGGCCTGGCTGTACGCCCTCGCCGCGGCGATCGGCATCGGCGGCGCGGTGCTGGGCTCCGTCCTTCCAGCGCTCGACGTGAGCCGCCGCGACACCAAGTCGCTCCTCGCGGCCTTCACCCTGCACGAGCGACTGCGCTCGGTGGCGTGGCCCCTCGCCGCGGCGGGTGCCCTCGTCATCGCGGCCTCCGCGCTGTGGTTCTGGGCGTTCGGACGCGCGTGGCGGCCGGGCGGCTTCGTGCTTGGCGTGGGATTGCTCGTGGGCCTTCCGCTCTTCACACCGCTCGTCGTGCGGGCCGTCTCGGCCGGCGTGCCCTCGCGCGGTTTCGGCCTCCGCTACGCCGTCCGTGGCCTCGGCGCGCAACTCTCGTCCACCACGTTCGCCGTCGCCGCGCTCGGTGTCGCGGTCTCGATGCTCATCGGCATCACGATGATGATCGGCAGCTTCCGCCGCACGGTGGAGCTGTGGGTGGGCCGGTCGGTGCGCGCGGACGTCTACATCTCCGCCGCGTCGTTCCGCTCCGGCGGCAACCTGGCCACGCTGGACGACTCGCTGGTCGCCGCGCTCGTCGCGTACCCCGGCGTGCGGGCGGCCGACCGGCTGCGCGGGCAGTTCGTCTGGGCCGGCACGCGGGCCGACCTCGCCCGTGGCGGGCGGCGCATCAACGTCGGCGGCGTGGACGCTGCGCTTGAGGGCGGCATCGCGCGGTTCCCCCTGCTTCGCGGCGACCAGGAGCGCGCCATCCGCGCGCTGCGCGAGGGCGGCGCGGTCCTCGTCGGCGAGACGCTGTACCGCAAGGCGGGCCTCGACGTCGGCGACAGCCTGTTCGCGTTCGGGCCGCGCGGCGTGCTCGCCTTCCCGATCGCCGGCGTGTTCTATGACTATACGACGGAGGGCGGCTCCGCGGCGATGGATCTCGCGACGTTCGCGGCCGCGTTGGGGTCCGGTCCCATCACGAACGTCGCGCTCTACCTCCGGCCCGGCGCCGACGCCGAGCGCGTGGTGGACGCGCTCAAGGCGCGGTACACCGGGCAGCCGCTGGTCTTTCGCAGCAACCGGGACCTGCGCGAGGAGATCTTCCGCATCTTCGACCAGACGTTCGCGGTGACGCGCATCCTCCAGGGGATGAGCCTCCTCATCGCGGCGTGCGGCATCACGCTCACCCTGCTGGTGCTGGCGCGCGAACGGCTCTCCGAGCTGGCGCTCTACCGCGCGCTCGGCGCGGGCCGCCGCCAGATCTTCCGGGTGTTCGTCGGCAAGGGACTCGGCATGGGTGCGCTTGGACTCGTCCTGGGCGCGGTGGGCGGCCTCGCGCTCGCAGCCATTCTCATCTTCGTCATCAACCGCGCCTACTTCGGCTGGACCATTCGGCTGCACTGGCCGTGGGCGGCGCTGGGCCAGCAGGCGGCGACCATCCTCGCCGCGGCCGCGCTCGCGAGTCTCTACCCCGCCCTGCGCGCCAGCCGCACGCCCGCCACCGATCTTTCGCGCGATGATCTCTAAGCTCGTCGCCACCGTCCTCCTCGCCGCCGCGCTGCAGGTGCAGTCCGACTGGCGGCCGGCGCGGCCCGATTACTCGTGGTCGTTCCCGCAAGACCACTGGGCGCGGCCCGGCTACAAGACCGAGTGGTGGTACTTCACCGGCCACCTCACGCCGCGGGGCGAGCGCGTCCCGCGCTACGGCTACCAGTTCACCTTCTTCCGCGTCGGACTCGCGCCGCGGCTTCCCGAGATCTCCTCCACGTGGGCCGCGGCGAACCTCGTGATGGGGCACGCGGCGCTCACCGATCTCGCGACGGGCCGCCACCTCTTCTCCGAGGTGATCTACCGCGCGACGCCGCTGCTCGGCGGATTCGGGACCTACCCCGATTCCGTGCTCGTGTGGAGCAGAGGACCGGTCGGCACCGGCGCGCTCTGGACGCTGCGCTGGAACGGGCGCGGATTCGATTTCACGATGGCCGATTCGGCGCGGGGATTCGCGATCGATCTCCGGACCGAGCCCGTGAAGCCGCTCGTGTTCCAGGGCCCGAACGGCTACAGCCGCAAGGGCCTCGGGCCCACGGCGGCAAGCCACTACTACAGCTTCACGCGGCTCCGTACGGCGGGAACGGTGGCGCTCGGCGGAACGAGCACCCGCGTCACGGGCGAGAGCTGGATGGACAAGGAGTTCGGCTCGAACCAGCTCGCGGCGTCACAGGTGGGGTGGGACTGGTTCAGTCTCCAGCTGGACGACGGCCGAGAACTGATGCTCTACGCGCTGCGTGACAGCACGGGCGCGGTGGACTTCGCGAGCGGGACGGTCGTGCCGCGGGCGGGCACGCCGCGCTACCTCTCGCGCGAGGATTTCCTCGTGCGCGTCACGCGGAACTGGCGGAGCGCCGCCACCGACGCGGAGTATCCCGCGGGCTGGGTCATCGAGGTCCCGCGCGAGCGGCTGCGGCTCGCGGTCGAACCGCTGGCGGCCGATCAGGAGAACCGGAGCCGCCAACTGACGAAGCTGTACTACTGGGAAGGCGCCGTGCGAGTCCGTGGCGCGGATGGCCGCGCGGCGGGCCGCGGCTTCGTCGAGTTGACGGGCTACGGACGGGGGGCAAGACCGGCACTGTAGGGGAAGCCGTCAGCGGTCGGACCCCTATCACCCATCACCTATCACCTATCACTCATCACCCATCACCCATCACCCATCACTCATCACGTCTCTTCTGCCCCCACGAACATCCGCTCCGCCTTCTCCAGCGCCTCGTCCGTCCCCACCAGCACCACCACATCGCCGGGCCGATAGCCGAACCCCGCGTCGGGTTCGTAGATCGCTCTGCCCTCGCGCACGACGGCCAGCACTGTCGCGCCGGTCCGCGTCCGAATGTGCAGGTTGACCGCGTTTCCGCCGATCGCCTCCGCGTCATCCTCGACCGCCACCGTCTCCACCCGCGCCCGCACGCCGAGCCGGCCCAGCGCCTCGTAGCGGAGGTCCGGCATCGCGAGGCCGCGCAGCATCTCGTAGCGCTTGCCCCGCGCGACTTGGATCTCCCGTCGCACCACGTTCGCCGGCACCGCGTAGGCCCGCAGCACCCGCGAGAAGATCTCGAGCGACGTCTCGAACTCCTCCGGCACCACCTCGTCGGCGCCGGCGCGCTCCATGTCTCGGACGCCGGCCACGTACCGCGTCCGCACGATGATCCGGAGCCGTGCGTTGAGGGAGCGCGCCACCGCCACGCCCCGCTGCTCGTCCCGCGCCACCGCGATGGCGAACACCAGGACCCGCGCGCGCTCCACCCCGGCCCTGCGCAGCACCTCCGGCCTCGTGCCGTCGCCGAACAGCATCGTTTCGCCGCGCTCCCTCGCCCGCCGCACCAGCTCGCCGTTCTGCTCCAGGATCACATAGGGGATCGCCGCCGCCCGGAGCGCACGCGCCACGTTCCGGCCGTTGAGTCCGTAGCCGACGATGATCACGTGGTCGGCGAGGTCCTCGCGCGTCGGCTCCGCGCGCCGCAGCAGCTCCGGCGTCGCGCGCCAACCAAGGTGCGCCAGCCGCTCGGCGATGGGCCCAGCCGCACGGATGAGGAACGGCGCGGCCAGCATCGAGTACACCGAGGCGCCCAGGAACATCTGGTACTCGCGCTCCGGGAACAGGCCCAGCGGCACGCCCACCGCGGCCAGCACGAAGGCGAACTCCCCCACCTGCGCCAGGCCGAGCCCCGCGCGGAGACTGACCTGCACGGAACGGCGCAGCGAGAGCACGGCCAGCGTGGCCACGGCCACCTTCACGACCTGAAGCCCGATGGCGACACCCACGAAGGCGACCGGCCGCTCGGCCAGCACCCCAAGGTCGAAGAGCATCCCGACCGACGCGAAGAAGATCCCGCTGAACACGTCACGGAACGGCAGCACGTCGGAGAGCGCCTGGAGGCCGTACTCCGACTCCGAGATCACGACACCGGCGATGAACGCGCCGATGGCCAGCGACAGTCCCGCCAGCGACGCCAGCAGCGCCGAGGCCAGGCCGAAGAACACGATGCCCAGCGTGAACAGCTCGCGGTTCCCCGTCGCCACCACACGCTGCAGCACCCAGGGCAGGGCCACGCGCCCGCCCACGACCAGGGCCGCCACCGCCCCGAGGCTCAGGACCACGCGCCCCGCAGCGGCGCCCGCGCCCATCGCCGCCCCACCCAGGAACGGCACGAGCAACATCAGCGGCACGACACAGAGGTCCTGGAAGATGAGGATGGCCACCGCCGCGCGGGCGTGCGGCGCGTCCAGCTCTCCGCTGTCCTGGTACGCCTTGAGCACGACGGCCGTGGAAGACAGCGCCACCAGCGCGCCGAAGAACACGCCGCGCCCCCAAGGCGCGCCGAACGCCGCCGCCAGCAGTGCCACGGCCGCCATCGTCGCCCCGACCTGCAGCGCCCCGCCCTGCACCAGCGGCCGCCCCATCCTGAGGACGCGCGACAGCGGCAGCTCGAGCCCGATGGCGAACAGCAGCAGCACCACGCCCACCTCGGCGATGCCCGATACCGAGTCGGCGCGGCCAATGAGCCCGAGCCCCGAAGGGCCGATGGCGATGCCGGTGAGGAGGAACCCGACTATCGAGGGGACGCGCCAGCGGTGTCCGATCGCCACCGCGGGGATGGCGACAGCCACCAGGATCACGAGGTCGCGGAGCAGGCCGAGGTCGTGCATCAGCCGCGCGAGCGGTCCGCCAGCACCGCCTCCGCCGCGCGCCGGCCCGACTCCATGGCGCCATTGATGGACGCGTTGTCCACGTGGTCGCCGCACATGTAAAGCCCCGGCCGCACGCGCACGTTGCGCCGCCACGGGGTCAGCGCGGGCGGCGCCTGGTCCGGCTGGGCGAATGGGATGTGGTAGGTGCGGAGGTGCCGCCACCGCCGCACTCCGCCACCGAACCAGCGGCCGAGCTGGGCGCGTACGCCGGCCTCGAGGCCGGCGTCGTGGGTTCCCGCGCACCCGAGCACCGTCGCGCTGACGAGCACGGCTCCCGGCGGCGCATACGTAGGAGCGACGGCACTGTGCACGACGACGTTGTTCGCCGGCCCCTGGCCGTCGCCGTCCAGGACGAGGATCGGCTCGCGGACCGGCGCCTGCTCAGCGGCGAAGTACAGGCACGAGAGCCCGCGGCCCAACGGCACCCGCGCGAGGCCCGCGAGACGCGCCGCCTCCGGCCCCTCGGTGGCCACGACGACGACGCGCGCCGCGACGCGCTCGCCGCCGCTCAGCACGACCGTTCCATCCTCGACGCGTTCCACCCGCGCCCCGAGCCGCACGACCTCCGCCGGAAGCGCCGCGTGCAGCTGGTCCGGGATCGCCCCCATCCCCCTGGCGGGCAGGCAAATGTCCCCGAGCGCGAACGCGCGGAAGACGAACTCGAACATCCGGCTCGACGAGCCGAGTTCGCGGCCCACGAGCACGCCGCCGACGAACGGCCGGAAGAACCGATCGATGATCGCGTTCGAAAGTCCCGCTCGGCGCAGCGCCTCCAGCGTCGTCCGCTCCGGCCGCTCGGCCAGTTCGTCCCACGTCCCCGCTGTGACGCGGTGGCGCAGTGACGCGATCCGCGCCTTGTCGGCGATGGTGCCGACCGGCGAGAAGAGCGCGCCCACGGCGTCGAACGGGTGCCGCCAAGGGTCCGCGACCTTGTGGAAGCGACCGCCGGTGTGCACCAGCGCGCCGGGATAGAACGGCCGCAGCTCGAGCGCGGAGTAGTCGAGGACCCGCCGCGCCTCCGGGTAGGCCGCCAGCAGGACCTGGAAGCCGCGATCCAGCAGGAAGCCGTCCACCGTGTCGGTGCGCACTCGGCCGCCCACTCCGTCCGACGCCTCGAGGACGAGGACGTCCACGCCGGCCTCCGCGAGCCGCCGGGCACAGCACAGTCCGGCCAGTCCGGCGCCCACCACGACGACGTCGCGCTCCGGCATCGCGCCTACTCCGTCCCCACCGCAGCCGCGGCGCGGCGTGCGCGTGAGCGCCAGAACAGGAAGACCGGTACCCCTGCCGCCAGGAGGAGAGTGCCGCGCAGCGCGTTGCCCGGGTTGGCCAGCACCGAGCTCGCCACCACGAACGCCGCCGCCGCGACGAACAGCGCGGGCGTCACCGGGTAGCCGAGAGCGCGATAGCCGGTGTACGCGGATGCGGCGCCCGCCCCGGCCGGCGCCGACGCGCCCGCCGCCTCCCGGTCGCGTCGCCGGTACACGAACAGCGTCGCGACCGCGAGTCCGAAGAAGATCCAGTCGCCGAAGACGACCCAGTCGAGCAGCGCGCCGTACGAGCCCGAGAGCGTGAGCAGGATTGCCCACGCGCACTGGAAGACGATGGCCGCCGCGGGCGTGCGGTGGCGCGGGTGCAGCCGCGCGAGGTGCGGTATGAACGACCCGTCCTCGGCCATCGCCTGGTACACGCGGGGCGAGACGAGGATGACGAGGTTGAGGAAGCCGAACGTCGAGACGGCGATGCCCGCCGAGATGAGCGTGGCGCCGGTCGGCCCGGCGAGGCGCCGCATCGTGTCGGCCGCCGGCGCCTGGCTCGCGGCGAGGCCCGGCGCGCCGAGCGCGGCCAGGTACGTCACGTTGGCGAGCAGGTAGACCACGACGACGATGATCACGCCGAGCACGATGGCGCGCGGCAGGTTCCGCTCCGGCGCGATCATCTCCTCGGCCACGAAGTTGGACTGCTGCCAGCCACCGTACGCGAAGAGCACCGGCACGAGGGCCGCGCCGAGCGCCCGGACGAGGGCGCCGAGCGACTGCGGCGCGAGCGCCGTCGCCGAACCGGCGGCGCCCGCCGCGCCGGCACCGGCGCCCGCGCCGGCCGCCACCGCCGGGACCGCCGACAGCGCGGCCACCAGCCCGGCCACGATGAGCGCCCCGAGCGCCGCAAGCTTCAGGATGGTGAAGACGTTCTGCACCACGGCGCCCGGCCGGACGCCCACGTAGTTCACAGCCGACAGCAGGACGATGGCGCCGATGGCCAGGGGCACCGTCACGTCCGTGGGCCACCCGGCGAGCGCCACCGTGTAGCGCGCGAACGTCACCGCCACGGCGGCGATGGCGCCCGTCGCCATCACCAGCAGCAGCGCCCACCCGTAGAGGAAGGCCGGCAGCGGGCCGAACGCGTCCCGCAGATAGGCGTACCCGCCCCCCACGCGCGGCCGGCGGCTGCCCAGCTCCGCGAAGCAGAGCGCTCCCGCGAGCGCGATGAGCGCGCCGATCACCCAGGCGAAGAGCGTGCGCTCGGCGCTGCCGACGCGCTGCGCGACGATGGCGGGATTGAGGAAGATGCCGGCCCCGATGATCCCGCCCACCACGAGCATCGTGGAAGAGAAGAGGCCGAGGCGACGAGCGTAGGTGGGGCCGGAGGGGATGCTCATGGGGTGTGGGGAATCTGGCGTGGAAGCCGGTGCCGCATCAACCCGCAGGGAGCCAGTTGCTGATCTTGACCGCGAAGGACCGGCGGCCCGGTGGATGGCGCCGTCCACGCCGCCCCCGCCGAGGAGGGAGCCGTTGGCGGCGTTGACGATGGCGTCGGTGTCCTGGAGGGTGATGTCGCCCTGGACGAGTTCGATGGTGGGCATGGGGGAGAGAGTTGCCGCCGCCGCGCGTGCGCCGCAAGTTGCTGGCGGAGGGACAACCCATGGCCCGCCCGGAACCGCGCCTCGCGCTCCTGCTCGAGATCCTCGATCAAGCCTTCGACCGCAGGGCGTGGCACGGCACCACGCTGCGCGGCTCCATCCGCGGCCTGCTGGCCGACGACGTGCTCTGGCGTCCCGGCCCTCGCCGGCACGGCATCTGGGAGATCGTGCTCCATACCGCGTATTGGAAGTACGCCGCTCGCCGCAGCCTCACCGGCACGAAGCGTGGCGCGTTCCCGCGCCCCGGCAGCGACTGGCCGCGCCTGCCGAAGCACCCGAGCGAATCCGCCTGGGAGGCCGACGTGGCGCTCCTGATGAAACAGCACGAGCTGCTGCGCGAGACGGTGATCGCCTTCCCATCCGCCCGCCTCGACCGCAGGCCGCGCGGCGGCACTTGGACCTTCCGCGAACAGATCCACGGGGTGGCGGCGCACGATGTGCACCACGCAGGGCAGATCCAGTTGGTGAAGAGGCTGAGGGGGGGTGGGTAGGAGATGGTAGTGGGTGATACGTGATACGTGATGCGTGATACGTGATACGTGATGCGTGATGGGTGATAGGGGCGCCCCTCGCAGCCGCGGACGCCCCTATCACGCATGACCACCGACGCGCCCACCACGATGCGCTCCCGGAATCCGCGCCCACCCGAAGTCGGTGCTTGACTTGTTGGCTCAGACCCCGATACTAGCGGGGGAGCCGGGAGCCGGGAGCCGCCCCCATCACCCATCACGCATCACCTATCACTCATCACCCATCACCCATCACCTAGAGCACCCATGGCAACCATCCCGTTCACCGGCAACTACCAGGACCTGTCCTCCAACCGCGGCTTCCAGTTCAAGTTCTTTTGCGAGAAGTGCGGCAACGGGTACATGTCCACCTTCAAGGCGAACAAGCTGGGCATGGCGGCTTCGGCGGCCAGTGTCGCCGCCGGCCTGCTCGGCGGCATCCTCGGCCGCGCGGCGATGTCCGCCCAGCAGCTCGAGTCGCTCGTGGGAGGGCCCGTCCACGACTCGGCGCTCAAGGGGGCCGTGGAGGAGATTCGGCCCCTCTTCAAGCAGTGCACGCGCTGCGGTCAATGGGTCTGCGAGCCCGTCTGCTGGAACAAGAAGGCCCAGCTGTGCGAGGCGTGCGCGCCGGACCTCGACGAGGAGCTGGCCGCCGCGCAGGCGCAGGCCGCCAAGGAGCAGGTCCTCGAGAAGGCCAGAGGAGTGGACTGGCTCGGCCAGCGGGACGTCGCGACCGTGACCGGCGCGCTCTGCCCGAAGTGCGGCGCCAAGATGCAGGGCGGCAAGTTCTGCCCGGAGTGCGGCGCAACGATCGCGACGAAGAAGAAGTGCGCGAGCTGCGGCGCCGAAGCCGATGGTGCTCCGAAGTTCTGCCCGGAGTGCGGCAAACCGTACGGCGCTTGAGGACCTCGGACGAGACCCGCAAGGCGCACGCGTCATACGCGGCCTACGACGCAGGCGGCCGGGTCGAGGCGTCGGGCGTAGCGGACGCGGCGGCCGGCGACGAGGCGTTCACCGTCGGCTCCGTCGCCCTCGACTGGCTCGACGCAGACGGGCTCCGCGCGGCGGACCACGCCGTCACTCTCGATCGCTGGCCCTCGGGCCGCCTCGTGGTCTCCCAGCTGGGGCGGCGCTTCGAGACCTTCGCGGCCGCCGTACGCGAGGCCCGCGACCGCGCCCGCGTCAGCGGCTTCCTCGCTCACGGCCTCGACGACCCGCTCCCCTTCACGGGCGCCGTGCTCGAACCAGCCCCGGTCCGCGAAGCGCGGTTGTTGCTGTACGCCACGCATCTCACCGTCGTCCCGAAAGAAGACGATCCCTTCCAGGTCCCCTACGGCGCCGTCGCGGAGCTGCGCCCGGACGCGGCCCGTCACGCCCTCGCGCTGGAGACGGCGGGCGGGGCGATCGTCCTGGGCCACCTGGCCCGGGACACCGACGCGTTCCACTCCGCGCTCCGCACCCGCCGTGACGCTCAGGCGAAGCGCTTGGCCGACCTCACGGGCGAAACGGTGTTCGCCGACGGCCAAGGCGTAGCCAGGTCGGCGCTCCACCGTATCGACGAGTTGCTCCGCGCCTTCGCGGCTCCGGAGCGGGCGGCAGGCCTGGCTGCGTTGCTCGACCCGGCCGATCCACCCGAGGCGGTGCGCTTCGGCTTCGTCGAGCTGCTGGACCTGGATGAGCGACTCGCCCCCGCGGCCCGAGAGCTGCCGGAGCACGTCGCCTCATTCCTGCTGGTCCCGGCCCGCGGGCGCGTGATCCTGGAGATCCTCGCGGGACCGAGCGCGGCCACCTACGTCTTCGAGGGAGACATCGAGGAGATCAACCGCGACTTGCAGACTCTGCGCTTCCGGCGTCGGCCCCTCGCGCTTTCCGAACAGGAGGCGGAGTTGACGCCGTCGAACCCCTACCGCCTCGCCCTCCGCAAGCTCCCGGCGCTGCAGCGGCTGCGCGCCGCGACCCGCGCGCGGCTCAACCACGCCTCCGGATGGGAGGCTGCCCTGGCCAAGGCCCTCGACGGGCCCGTGGGGTGACGGGGGCCGGCCGTCAGCCGTCAGCCGTCGGCGGCCCTATCACCCATCACCTATCACTCATCACCTATCACTCATCACCTATCACCCATCACCTATCACCTACTCCGCCTTCCCCTCCTGCGACCGGAATATCGACGCCACGATGGACACCGCGAGTATCACGGCGACGGCAGCCAGAGAGACGGCCGTCGGCACGGCGACCATATCGGTCAGCAGCATCTTCGCGCCGATGAGAACGAGGATGGCCGAGAGTCCGACCGATAGGTAGCGGAACATCCCGACCACGCCGGCCAGTGCGAAGAACATCGCGCGCAGCCCGAGGACGGCGAAGATGTTCGACGTGTACACGATGAACGGGTCTTGCGTGATGGCGAGGACGGCCGGGATGGAGTCGATGGCGAACACGAGGTCGGTCGTCTCCACGACCAGCAGCACGATGAACAGGGGGGTCGCGTACCGCCGCCCTCCTTCGAAGGTGAAGAACCGGTCGCCGGCGTAGGCCTTCGTCACCGGCAGCAGCCGCCGCGCGAGCCGCAGCACCGGGTTGCGCTCGGGATGGATCTCGGCGCCGCGCTCGAAGGCCATCTTGACGCCCGACGCGATCAGCAGCGCGCCGATGATCCCCCACAGCAGGACCTTGTGGCGATAGGGATCGGGCACACGGAAGTACGTGAACAGCATCAGGAAGAAGGGCCAATCGAGAAGCCTAGCGTTGAACCCGCCGCAAACTGGCCACCACTGATACGATAAGCACCAGAGCGATGATCGAGAGGGAAAGTGCAATCGGGATGTGCACCCACTCCACGATGCACATCTTGATGCCGACATAGGTCAAGATCACGGCGAGGCCGACCTTGAGGTAATGGAAGCGATCCATCATCCTCGCCAGGAGGAAGTAGAGGCTCCGGAGTCCTAGAATGGCGAAGATGTTGGAGGTGTACACCGTGAAGGGATCACGTGTCACAGCAAGGACCGCGGGTATGGAGTCCACGGCGAACAGCAGATCCGTCACCTCTACCATGAGAAGTACCAGGAACATGGGCGTGAAGAAATGCTTCCCCCCCTTCTTCACCATTAACCGGGCATGGCCACCCTCCGGATCGAAGGGCAGCACCCTGCGGAAAACCTTAACCATGGAGGATTGAGTCGGATCGTTCTGCGCCCCCTCTTTCGCGAAGAACATCTTTACGCCTGTATATACGAGAAACCCTCCGAATATCCACACCATCCACTCGAAGCGATTCAACAGAGCGGTGCCTGCCAGGATCATCACTGCGCGCATGACCAGGGCGCCAAGAATGCCCCAATAGAGGATCCGGTGCTGGTGCCGCATCTCCACCTGGAAGGCTGTGAATAGAAGGACGAACACAAAGAGGTTGTCCACACTCAAACTCTTCTCCAGCAGGTAGCCGGTGAACCACTCCACCCCTTTCTGAGATCCCATCGCCCAGAAAACCACGCCATTGAAGATCAGGGCCAGGGTAATCCACACGGCGCTCCATACCGCGGCTTCCTTGAAGCTTGGGGCGTGCGCCTTGCGATTGAAAACGCCGAGATCTACCGCGAGCATCGCGAAGATCAGCAGGTGGAACCCAAACCAAGCCCACCCTGGGGCGGACTGTAATAGAGAGGCAATCATGGGCCTTCCCTTATGGGGCCAGGGTGCCGATTCGAAGGGGACCCGGCCAGTTCCATCTGGTCGAAGGTCTTGTTCACCGGTGCGGTTGCTCCGCTCCGGCTGGAAGATCGGGCTTTCTTGGCCAAGTATGGCGATCCTCCATTCGCGCAGGACGCGAGAACTACTCCCCTTGCTGTGGGAAATGCTATCACGAGATTCACTGCTCAGAGGCCCTTGAGAAAGCTGTCATGGAGTTCCTCCAGTCAGTAGTGTCCGGTTGGAAGTCGTAGAGCTGCCACGAGTTAGCCGCAGGTCTTTCGCCAGAAGTGCTGGCGGCCGTCGTAAGTGCTGGCGCCATGGGCACATTCTTGTGGGGCGACCCGCGCAAG
>Ga0315287_10000340_pt1 | contig 40532 bp, 34 predicted proteins | sample YL17G11_0_MG_FD_205037 | JGI IMG/M metagenome (GOLD analysis project Ga0315287, IMG submission 205037) | Sediment microbial communities from Yellowstone Lake, YNP, Wyoming, USA - YL17G11_0 | ecosystem: Environmental > Aquatic > Freshwater > Lake > Sediment | place: USA: Wyoming | collected...
CCTCGTCGTCGCGCGCCACGTCCAGGCCCACCACGCGGTCGTTCTCGCCCTGCAGGCTCACGCCGCGCACACCCCCCGCGCCGGTGCCCATCACGCGCACCTGATCTTCGTCGAACTTGACGGCGAAACCCTCCTGCGTGGTGATGACGATCTGGTCCTCGCCGGTGGTGGGGATGACGAACGTCAGCGTGTCGCCCTCGTCCAGCGACAGCGCGCGCTTGCCCGTGGCGCGCAGGCTGCGGAACTCCGCCAGCTCGACGCGCTTGACCGTGCCGCGCGCCGTGCACATGAACAGGTTCGGGTGGCTGAAGTCGCTCAGCGGGATCAGCGCCGTGATCTGCTCGCCGGGCATCAGGCTGATCATATTCACCGCCGGCAGGCCCTTGGCCGCACGGTCATAGGCCGGGATGCGGAAGACGCGCAGGCTGTGCACCACGCCGCGGTCGGTGAAGCACAGCAGCGTGTCGTGCGTGTTGGTGAGGATCACGTGGTGCACGACGTCCTCGGCCTTCGTCGTCTGGCCGATCATCCCGCGCCCGCCGCGCCCCTGCGCGCGGTAGGTGCTGGCCGGCACGCGCTTGATGTAGCCGTCGCGCGTCAGCGTGACCACCACGTCCTCGCGGCGGATCAGCTCCTCCTCGCTGAAGCTGCCGTCGTCGGCGAACTGCGCGATTAGCGTGCGCCGCTCGTCGCCGTACTTGTCGACCGCCTCCGTCAGCTCCTTCTTGATCTGCGCGTCGAGCTTGCGCGGGTCGCCGAGGATCTCATCCAGCTCGGCGATGCGCTTGTGCAGCGCGGCCAGCTCATCGATGATCTTCTGACGCTCCAGGCCGGTGAGCTGCGACAGCTTCATGTCGAGGATGGCCTGCGCCTGCGCCTCGCTCAGCGCGAAGCGCGCCACCAGCTGCACTTTCGCCGCCGCCGCATCCTTGCTCTCGCGGATCAGCCGCACCACGGCGTCGAGGTTGTCCAGCGCGATCTGCAGGCCTTCGAGGATATGCGCGCGCTCCTCGGCCTTGCGCTTGTCGAAGACGCTGCGCCGGCGCACCACTTCGCGGCGGTGGTCGACGAACACCACCAGCATGTCCTTCAGGCCCATCAGCCGCGGCACGTTGTCGCGCAGCGCCAGCATGTTCATGCTATAGTTGATCTGCAGCTGCGTGAACTTGTAGAGCTGGTTAAGGATCACCTGCGGCTGGGCTTCCTTCGCCAGCTCAACCACGATGCGGATCCCGCTGCGGTCGCTCTCGTCGCGGATGTCGCGCACGTTGAGCAGCTTTTTCGCGTGGACCAGCCCGGCGATGGTCTCGATCAGCTTGGATTTGTTCACCTGGTAGGGCAGCTCTGCGACAACAATGCGCAGCCGCCCGCGGTCGTCCTCCTCGATCTCCGCACGCCCGCGGATGGTCACCGAGCCGCGGCCGGTGCGGTATGCCTCCACCGCGCCAGCGTTACCGAGCAGCACGCCGCCGGTCGGGAAGTCCGGCCCCGGCACCTCGGCGATCAGCTCCTCCTGGTCGATGAACGGATTGTCGATCAGCATCAGGCAGGCCCGCGACAGCTCGCGCAGGTTGTGCGGCGGGATGCGTGTCGCCATGCCCACGGCGATGCCCTCGCTGCCGTTCATCAGCAGGTTGGGCAGGCCGGCCGAGACCACCACGGGCTCCTTGGTCACACCGTCGTAGGTGAAGGTCCAGTCGACCGTCTCTTTCTTGATGTCCGCCAGCAGGTACTCCGCCAGCGTGTTGAGCTTGGCCTCGGTGTAGCGCTGCGCGCCGGGCGGATCGCCGTCGATGCTGCCGAAGTTGCCCTGCGCCGAGATCAGCGGGTAGCGCAGGCTCCACTCCTGGCCCATGCGCACCAGCGCATCGTAAATCGCGGCGTCGCCGTGCGGGTGGTAGTTGCCCATCACCGCGCCGGTGATCTTGGCGCACTTGCTCGTCGGCTTGTCCGAGGTCCAGCCGCTTTCCAGCATGCCCCACAGGATGCGGCGGTGGATCGGCTTCATCCCGTCGCGCGCATCGGGGATGGCGCGGCTGACGATCACGCTCATCGCGTAATCGAGGAAGCTCTCCTCCATCTCGGTGACGATCTTGCGCGGGACGATGCGCTCTTCAAATTCGATCCGGTCGTTGTGCTTGGGCACTACTGCACTTCCTCCAGTATTCGTCGGCGGGCTCACCCGCCGTCAGCAAGGGCTGTTGGCGCCGTGACCGGCGCACCTGCCACCACGCAGCCGCAAACTAGTCACAGCGGGCTGCATACTCACCTGCATGCGCATCTGTATTTGAACGAAGGGCCAACGAATGCGCCAGGCAAGCCTATTATTATAGCGCAAGCAATTGATTTCGTGCAAACACATGTGTAGCGCAATCCCTGTTGTACTGCCCGCGCTGCTACCGGCTTAAGCCATGCGCGCCGGCAATCCAAATCGAGGTTGAGCGACAGTGCGGCGGTTGACCTGCTCAGGTGCTTAGCCTAAGATGGGGGTCTATGAAGGTCAGCCTCAACCTCAAGCCCTGTCCTGTTCCGGACGGGCTGGAGACGTTCATCGACCTGCTCAACTACGTTGAGCGCGAGCGCATCCCCTCCGGGCAGGTGCTGACGCGCATCGTGCTGGACGGCACCGAGCTGGACGAGGAGCAGGAGCGCGCCGAGTACTCGCACCTGCTCAGCCAGCTGGAGGTCGTCGAGTTCTACTCCGCGCGCACGCTGGACCTGGCGCGCGAGGGCTTAAGCGACGCCACCGAGCTGCTGCCCAGCCTGGCCGAGGATCTGCCGGTGGTGGCCTCCGAGCTGCGCGTGGGCAAGCTCAGCGAAGCGCTGACGAACTTTGCCAAGTGCGTCGAAGTGCTGTCCTGGTACGTCGGGCTGATTACAGCGCTGGACGCCATCTTCCGCCCGGCCGATCCGGCTTTCCGCCTCGACCCCGCCGGCGCGCAGGTCAGCGAGGAGCTGACCCCCGAGGAGGATCTGACAGCGGTGACCGCCGAGGAAGGGCCGGAGCTGCGCACCTTCGCCAGCGTGGAGAACCTGCGCCAGAAGCTGATCGACATCGAGAGCGCCCAGGACGAGAACAACACGCTGCTGCTGGCCGACCTCATCGAATACGAGCTGCTGCCGATCGTCGAGATCTGGGCCGGCGAGGTGCCGGTGCTGCTGGCCAAGGTCAATCGCGAGGGCGGCACGGCGTAGAGCGTGTTCATGCAAGGAATAATCAGACTATGCACCTCGCTGTGCAGTCTGAGACAGTGATTGCCACGCTCGTGGAGTTGCTTGTCGCCAGATGGTCTGCCGAGCGCATAGTGCTTTTCGGGTCGCGGGCCAGGGGAGACCATGACGAGCTGAGCGATTACGATCTGCTCGTGGTGGTGCCAGACGAGCGCTATCACAAGGGCCTGTCTGTCGAAATCCGCCGTGACCTCGCCGCGGTTCCGGTCGCTAAAGATCTGGTGATCGCCACACATTCGACCTTCGAGCGTCAGAGTCCGGTCCCAGGCACGATCTACTACGAAGCTGCACAGGAAGGCATCACTCTGTATGCCGCAGCCTGAGCACCAGAAGATTGCCGCTGAATGGTACCGGCGTGCGCTGCAGGACTGGCACGACGCACTGCCTACGGTTGGGCGGGCGTCCCTGCCCGCCGATCTGTAGCGGCGGCGTCTCGCCGCCGGCTTAAGGCGGGATGCACGAGCTGGGTAATCTGAAATGGGATCAAACAAAATCCCAGCATCAACAACTACGCGGGAGGCAGTTGTCATGAAACGATCGGTAGCTCTATTGGTCACAATGCTGTTGGCCGCAGTCTATGTTATTGCAGCCGTCGTTGTGCTCGTCATCGACATCAAGATCTACCACACTTGGGGTTGGCCACCAAGAATGATTCTCCTGCAGTCCTTCAGTTTCGGGGTATTCGGGCTAATAATGTTCTGGTCGGTCGCGAACGTGCTGAGAACCAGCAAGAGATAGCGACTGCGCGTTCTGCAGCCTGTAGCTTCTGACCTGAGACTCAGTGCGAAGGAGCGCTTCTTTAGCCAGCCCCGGCGCGCCGGGAACCGCATCTGCTACCGCAGGTCTAATGCCCTACCTGGAGGTGCATGATGAAACTTTGCATACGCCGGGCCCGGGGGGAATAGCGACTCACCAAAACCAGTGCGCGCACGGCTGCGCGGCCTGTTGCTGTGCGTTGGCCTGCCGGTGCTGGTCATCGCGCTCGCCGGCACTTACGACCTGTGGCGCGAGGGCATGCTCACGCCGCGGCCGCCCGCTGCGCAGCCCAAGGGCAGCCTGATCCCCATCGCCAGCTGCCAGCTCACCGTCGCGCTGATCCCGCTTAAGCCCAGCGACGCGGTGGTTGCCCAGCTACGCAAGGATGGCACCAGCGAGACGACAGCACGCGAGCTGCTCAGCGACACCGGCATGCAGGCGCTGACTGAGAACCTGTCGCAACTGTGGCCGTTCAGCTACGAGGTGCGCGCGCCGCTCACGCTGCCCGACGCGTACTACGACGCCGCGCGCCGCCAGTACCGCATCGACCTGGTGCTCGACTGGCTGGCGGGGCAGCACGACCCGCGGCTGTTCCGCAGCGTCGGCGTGCTGTCCGGCGACGTCTACGCGCCGGAGTACAACTTCCTTTTCGGCCAGGCCAAGATCTACGGGCCCTGCTGCGTGGCCAGCACGGCGCGGATGGGCGGGTCGATGCCGCTGGCGCACAAGACCGCCAGCCAGCGCTGGCAGGACATCGTGCGCCACGAGCTGGGGCACACGCTGGGTTTGCCGCACACCAGCGAGCGCAGCGTGATGCACTACAGCGATACGCTCAACGGGCTGGACGACGAGGCAAGCGACCTGAGCAAATCTGAGTGGCAGCAGCTGGCGCAGCTGTATTCGATTAAGTGGGAATGATGGCTGCCGCGAAACCTTTTTGCGGCGGGCTGCAGCGCGGCGAATAGGATTCGCTACTACCCGGTAGTGCGTATTCCGTGCCTGCCAGCGCTGGCTAGATCACAGACGGTCGCAAAGTGCGCTTTGCAGCATAGGAATTCGAACACTGCCTGAATCGCTTAATCGAAATATTACGCTCTGTTCATGTTCGTATTGTTGGGTCTGCCGATAACGAGGTTAGAATTTAGCTTGGCTCGCGGCGCTGGGCAGGGAGGGTTCTCAGCGGCGGCTGGCGGGCCAGGCGGCGGCATGGCCCCCGCCGAAATTCCCTCCATGGTGATATGGCATTTAGATGGATACAAGGACTAACACTGCGAGCGCTGAGAGCTGGCCGGAGCCGGCGGCCAGCGCGCGCAGCCACAGCCAGGAGCTGGAGCTGGTCGAGCCGGCCAGCGTTCCCGCTGCCACCAGTGAGCCTGGCCCGCTGCGCGCCGAGGAGGATCAGCCGGCGCAGTACGAGCAGCCGCAGTCCAGGCCGCCGCTCAGCGTGCCCAGTGGCTATCTCTTCATCCCGTGAAGCTCCCATTTCATCACCGCTTATCGGGCCCGCTTCTCCGCGGGCCCTTTGCGTAAACCCGACGCCGCGGCGGCAGGCCCCGCGCGGCGCTATCTTGCGGGGCGTTATAATAGCCTTTTAGTGAGCCCCGCAACGCACTCCCACGGCCGCGAATGCCTGCTGATGCTGGCTGACGGCTACATCACGCACGGCCAGTTGATCGGCCGGCACGGCACAACCGCCGGCAAGATGGTGTTCAACACCAGCATGACCGGCTACCACGAGATTCTCACCGACCCCTCCTACGCCGGCGAGATCATCACCTTCACCTTCCCGCTGATCGGCATCTACGGTGTCAATCCCATCGACGCGCAGAGCGAGTGCATCCACGCCCGCGGCATGGTGGTCAGCGAGCTGGTCGCCGCCGCTTACTCCTGGCGCGCCGACCGCACGCTCAATGACCTGCTGTTGTTCGAGGGCGTCACCGGCATCAGCGGCGTGGACACGCGCCGCCTGACGCGCCACATCCGCGAGCAGGGCGAGATGACCGGCGTAATCACTACCGAGCTCACCGAGGCGCAGGCCAAGTCCTACCTGGCCGGCCTGCCCGACTTCGGCGAGCAGGACTTTGTCGCAGACGTAGCCTGCAAGGAGCCCTATCTCGTCGAGGCCTTCGATCCCGAGATGCCGCATACCGGGCTGCTGCCCACCTTGCCGTCCAGCCAGCCCGGCCGCGTGTTCACCGTGGCGGCCTACGACTTCGGCATCAAGCGCGGCATCCTGCGCTGCCTGGCTGAGCGCGGCTGCAACGTGCACGTCTTCCCGCCGCATGCCACGGCCAACGAGCTGCTGGCGGTCAACCCCGACGGCGTGCTGCTGTCCAACGGGCCGGGCGACCCGGCGCGCATGGACTACGTGCTGGGGCACCTGCGCACGCTGACGGCGCGCCTGCCGGTGTTCGGCATCTGCCTGGGGCACCAGCTGATCGCGCGCTCCGAGGGCATCCCAACGTACCGGCTGAAGTTCGGCAACCGCGGCGCCAACCATCCCGTGCTGGACCTGGCCACGGGCCGCGCGCACATCTCAAGCCAGAACCACAGCTACGCCGTCGAGCTTCAGGATGGCCCCGAGGGCCGTCCCGCCGCCGCCCCCCTGCCGGACGGCACGCCTTACGGGCGCGCGCGCGCGCCGCTGGGCCCGGGCCGGCCGACGTCGCCCTTCGCCCATCCACATAATCCCGAAGTGCTGATCACGCACCTGAACATCAACGACGGCAGCGACGAGGGCCTGACCTTTGCCGACCGGCCGGTTTTTTCGGTGCAGTACCACCCCGAGGGCAGCCCCGGCCCGCGCGACAACGTCTACCTGTTCGACCAATTCTGCGAGATGATGGCCGCGCACAGCGAAGGCATGACGCGCGCCGAGCACCTGGCCGCCCAGTAGGGCAGGCCTCGCGGCCCGCCGCCGATGACTGGGTGGGCCGCTGTCCCCACCACCAAAGACGGGCGAAGCATGGCTCCGCCCCTGTTAGAAAACTGCGGCGACACGTGTAAACGAATATTTCCCTGATCACGGTACAGCAATCATCGAGCCAAAAACGGCTCGGGAATGCAACCAACAGAGTGTGACTATTTTCTTAATGTGGAGGACTTCAAGATGCATCTGTCTATCAGCCATCGTAAGCACTGGCATTTCATCACCACTGCTCTCAGCGTCGTCATCGGCGTGGCGTGGGTTATGGGACTGTCGAGCTGTAATGGCTCATCCATCGTGCTGCCGGGCGAAAACTCCATCATCGTCAACATGACGCCGCTGGACGCGTTCGATCCGCTGGAGATCACCGTCCAGCCCGGCGATGTCGTCAAGTTTGTCAATACGGACACCGATCCGCACGCGCCCAACGTTGACCCGGGCAACCTGCGCAGTGGCGGGCCGGACTCCGACAGCGTGATGCCGACAGGCGTGGCGCCTGGCGATACGTACGAGTGGACCGTGCCGGCGGACGCTGCCGAGGGCGAGGTGTGGTTCTATCACTGCCGCTTCCACGGCACGGCGGGCGACGGCCATCGCCTGGGGCAGGACATGGTCGGCCTGATCACCGTGATCAACCCTCCGGAATTCCAAGTCGACGCGACTTCCTCCGACACCTTCGACCCGGAGACGATCAACATCGAGCCGGGCACGCTGATCGTGTGGCGCAACATCGACACGGACCCGCATGCCCCGATCGTTGATCCGCTGAACGTGGCGGCGGGCGGGCCGGACTCTGACGCGGTGTTCCCGACGGGAGTGCAGCCCGGCACCAGCTACAGCTGGCGGGTGCCGATCGATGCGGTAGCGGCCACGCAGTGGTTCTATCACTGCCGGTTCCACGGCACGGCCGGCGATGGCACAAGCCTGGGCACTGGCATGGTCGGCCTGATCGTCTCCAACTAGCCGCTCGCAGGCTAGCAGCGAGTATTAGTGCGAGGGACAAATCTGGGCTGGTGGTCACGATAAAGCCAGGCCACCGGCACTAGTACTCGGCATGAATCGGGCACGAGTATTAAGGAGAAACGCCATGGCTAGTACTAGATTGCGCCTATCAAGCATTCTGGTGATCGTGATTGCCGTGCTGGCGGCGCTGAATGGCTGCAGCACGGGCTCGGGGCTGGCGGGCGGCAATCCTCCCGGCGCTCCGCCGCTGGCGCTGCTGCCGCCGCTGCCCTTGGATGCGGCCAGCGCGCATGGCGTGAGCGTGGCGCAGGACACGACGATCAACGGCTCCGATTCCCTTGACCAGTCCGCCGGCGCATCGGTCAGCGGCACGGGGCTGCAGCTTACCAGCACGGCGGGAGGCATCGAATGGGGGATGTATGAGTTGCTCACGGGCGGTGCAACCCTCGTCAGCGTCAAGGTCGACTTCACTCCGCAGAGCGGAAGCTCGGTCTGGCTGGGCCTGGCGGATTACACCCGCATGGCCTGGGACATCTCAGGCCCGTACGTGAGCGGTACTAGCGTTCCGCTGGGCACCGACGACCTTTCGCCCGCCGGCAACCTGTACTTCCTGGTGGTGGCCTATAACGGCACGGCAATTCTGGAGAACAACGCCACGGTGACGACCGATGTCACCCCGACGTCGTTCACCATCAACATGAACTCCGCTTTCGCCTTTGACCCGCAAACAGCCAACGTCGATCCCGGCATGGATGTAGTGTTCGACAACACCAGCGCCTTCCCGCACGCGCCGGTAACCGATCCTCTGAATGCGGCTTCCGGCGGGCCGGATTCCGATCCGACGTTCCCGCTGGGTGTGCCCGCCGGACAGAGTTACACATGGCATGTGCCGAATGATGCCGTCAGCGGCACTCAGTGGTTCTATCACTGCCGCTTCCACGGCGTGGCCGGTGACGGTTCGCACCTTGGCACCGGCATGGTGGGTGTGATCACCGTCAACTAGCCCAAACGGGCTGGTTGACGTCTAGACCAGCGGGCCGCAATTCATTGCTCGCCACGATAAAGCGCGGTCCGCTGGCCTAATACCCGGCATGTAACAGCGGCATGCTCAGGAAGGAGGTATGCCATGGCGAGTACTGAATCAATGCGCACGGGCATCCTAGCAGTCGCAGCGGTCATGCTGGCAGTGCTGCTGGGCAGCTTTGCCACGGCCGGCGCTGCGACGCCTGATCAAGCGAAGCAGGTGTCGGTGACGATTGAGATGAGCAAGGATTTCACATTCGTCCCACAGACCGCCAACGTCGCCGCCGGCACGCTGGTGGTGTTCCACAACTCGGCCTCCATGCCGCACGACGCGATCGTCGACCCACAGAACACCGCCAAGGGCGGCCCCAACTCCGATGCGGCGTACCCCAACGGCGTGCCGGCAGGCCAGAGCTACAGCTGGTCGGTGCCGGCCAACGCCGTCAAGGGCACAAAGTGGTTCTACCACTGCCGCTTCCACGGCACAGCGGGTGATGGCAAACACCTAGGCACCGGCATGGCGGGCGTGATCGTCGTCAAGTAGCGGAGTGGCGCTGAGGATTGCATAGCAAACATTGACGCTTCGGGCTACTGAGCGAGTGTGCTCGGTCATTACTCAGTAGCTACCTAGAACGCCTTATGAAAACAGCAGCGTGACATCGAACCGCATCACACCCACTAATAGCTAGGCCGCGGATAATACTTGCGCATGCCATACCGATCAAGTACGCTTCGACTTGTTGCTTCAGCCTGCCTCAGTTTGGCTGCCTAGCTAAGATGCACACCCATGATCAACATGTGCTCTGCTGGCCCATAGTAGTCTAGCAGCAATCCCTCTTGAACGAATCCTGCGCTTCTGTAGAAGCGGACTGCTTTATTATAAGCAGTGTAACTAGAAGTATCTAGATACAGCTTTCTAGTACCTAACTTCCGTAAGTCATTGAGCACCTGCTCGTACAGCCTGAAGCCAACCATTGTACCTACGTAATCTTTGCGTACATAAAACCACTTGAGCCATAGAATATCAGGCGTGTCATACTGGTCAGGACCATATCCGCAGACTCCGATTACGCAACCTAGGTCGTTCTCAGCAACATAGTTTTGTTCAAGCTTGGCGCCAGCTACAAGACGCGTGAAGAATGCCTGGAAATAGCTTCTCGCGAAGGGACCATCCTCGGAGACGTGTGAGCTTACTATTTCGATAACTGCTTCAATATCACTAATCTGCAATGGCCTGATAATCAATGCTCGCTCCTAGTCTCTTGGCCTCGGACCATATCGCAACTATTATTTAGCATTTGGCTGAGCTACTTCAACTCAGCATGCGAGATTTGTTTTAGCGGAATCATATTGGCTGATAGCTTAGCGGATTTAACCAGCTTTTCTGCCTGCGACCACAAACCATCGATGTGCTTCCACCAATGCCTGATGCAATATGGATTATGATACGTCTCCGCGTACATCGTCCAGTATATATATCGCAACAGGCGCAAAAACGACTCCCGTGTCATATTGCCTCTATCTCGACGCAACAGCAAGAGCCTGGCTTTCGTAGAAGAAAGCTCCTTCTCAAGATCTCCCTCCCATTCCATATCAGGCACGTCAAACGAATAATGCGGCACCGGCTGAGGCTCTACAAGCCGGAAAGTATCGAATGTACCAGTAATGTCTAGCCAAGCATGCCAGCAGTGCTCGATCGCGCGGCGATCTTCGTCATCTTCTGCATCATCGTAATCAGGCAGATCAAGCGCAAATGACACTTCCTGGCCTCTACACAAGCTAGTAGCTACAAGGTCGAGCTCGCGCAACAGTGCTTCTGCAATTATCTCTTTTGTTGGCTCCTGCCCTGATTCAGAAATATCAACTACGCTCTTGGAACGTCTGACAATCATAATATTCACATAGCATAATGGTCTGATCCCTGTTCCCCCTCTATAGCAGGTGGCATAAATCGCACCAACATGCTCACCGCGGTAACACGCCGCAAGATATAGCTCAACAGGAAAATGTTCGTTTGTGTGACTGATTGTGCTTTCGGTAATATAATCGCGGATGCGTTTAGTTGAATCTCGATAGTCCTGCGGATAAGTTCTTAAAAGATTAAACGATTCGTCTAAGGCCGGACTTGTTGGATCAGAGATGCGAAATATGTGCAGGTGATACTTGTAACGACGCCATTGCTCTTTAATATGAATCGCTAGAGCCTCGCATTTATCATCCAGATCCTGATACCATGATTTGGGTAACCGTTTCCCTTTGTGCGAGATAAATTCACTGTACAAAATTGACCAGTTTGCCAAGAGCGCGTTTGGATCAAGTAGCTGTTCTTTTCCCTTGAAATCGGCAAGTAATACAGGGATCAGCGCTTTGCCAGTCGATGCCGCATTTTCAACAGCTTTGTTGAGTTCCCATGTTGTGTGAGGGCTATTAGCGAATTCAGGCGATAAGAATACCACCGTGAAATATTCTTTTTGTTCAATCGCTCTTTGCAGTGCTGTTTTCCAGATGTCACCAAACAACAGCTCGTTCTGATCGAGGAAGCTGTGCACCCCTCGTAGTTTCAGCCTTTCATCTACAAGCTGAACGAGAAGGTGAGGTAAGTGATCAGCACCCCACGCGTGGCTCAGCACCGCGCCTGGGCAATCCTCCGTACCTTGGCCCATTATGCTACCCCCGAATTCTACTTGACTTCGTGAGTAAATATTAGCACGTGGCATACAAGGCATAGTTGCTCATACAGTTGCCGTGCTATGCTGATGGCATGCAGCCACTCATCATGACCTACGGGCAGTTCACGCCGCGCATCGATCCCACGGCGTTCGTCGCGCCGGGCGCCGTGCTGATCGGCGACGTGAGCATCGCCGCGCGCGCCGGCGTGTTCTTCAACTGCGTGCTGCGCGGCGACATCAACCACATCGCCGTCGGCGAGGGCAGCAACATCCAGGACCTGAGCGTGATGCACGTTGACGACGGCTATCCCTGCATCGTCGGCAGCGAGGTGACCGTCGGGCACAACGCGATCCTCCACGGCTGCGTGATCGAGGACGGCTGCCTGATCGGCATGGGCAGCGTCGTGCTCACCGGCGCAGTGATCGGGCGCGGCAGCGTCGTCGCCGCGGGCGCCGTGGTGCCGGAGCGCATGGTGGTGCCGCCGTGCAGCCTGGTGGCCGGCGTGCCAGGCTCGGTGAAGAAGCAGATCCCGCAGGCGACCAGCGCCAGCCTGACCTACTGGGCGCAGAAGTACCAGAAGGTCGCGCGCGCCTTCATCACCGGCCGCCCCTTCCGCCCCAACATGAACCTGGAGCCGGACGAAGAGTAGTCCAGCGTCCAAAGTCCAATGTCCAAGGTCCAAGAAGACACCGGTGCTGCTGGCTCTCCGACCGCGCACTGTCTACTGAGTGCTACTGACTATTGCCACCGCTTTTCTTTGGACTCTGGCCTTTGGACTCTGGACTCTTTCCTGTTTCGCGTTAAGATGTATCCATGATGAATCTATTGGTGGGGCTACTGATGGTACTGGTGGGCTGCAACGCAGGAGACGCTGGTGACAACGGCGGCGTGCGCAAGATCGGCGCGGCGGACAACGGGCTGACGGTTCAGCTCAACGTCGGCGACCCGCTGCAACTCGAGCTGGAATCCAACATCACCACGGGCTACTCCTGGGAAATCACCGAGCAGGACACGCGGCTGCTGAAGCTGGAAGACAGCGGCTACGCGCCGAGCAGCAAAAGCAAGGATCCTGTGGCCGGCGCAGGCGGCAAGCAGTGGTGGAAGTTCAAGGCCCTGGCCGACGGGGAGTGCAGGCTGCACCTGGCCTACCGCCGCGCATGGGAAAAGGGCGTGGCGCCGATCGAGGAGTTCGAGGTAGCGGTGGCCATCGCCGACAGGTAGCTGAGGCTTAAGCGGCCCAGCGGCTGGATGTCAGCCGGTCCCCGCGGCGTAAACTCAGTGCGCTTGCTGAAATAGAGAACAAATCTCAGGTGCTTGGCGGCGCCTTGGTATAATAAGTGTTCGCCAAAATCCGGGTACTATATGGGCCGCGCATCGGACAGACGGAAAGAGCGGGTCAAAAGCCTGCTGGAGAGGACGCTCAGCGAGATCATCCGCGCTGAGCTGAACGATCCGCGCGTCGGCCTGTTCAGCATCACCGACATCTGGCTGGCGGCGGACCTGACCTTCGCCGAGGTCAGCGTGGCCGTGGTCGGTGGGCGGGCGGCGACGGACCAGTGCGTGGCCGTGCTGGAGAAGGCGGCGCCGCTGATCCGCAACCGCGTACGCGATGAGACGGACCTGCGCATCATCCCGCAGTTGCGTTTCAAAGCGGACCTGACAGGCGAGTACGTGGACGAGATCGAGCGGCTGCTGCAGACGATTCCGCGTCCCGCGGACGAGGCAGCGGATGCTCCGCCGGTGGCGACGGCGGACGACGATGCAGAGGATGGTAAGGACCAGGGCCGGCAATAGCCCAGCTTGCAGCAAGAGGAGTACTAGGAATAATGGTTGGAACGAACGAGCACCCGGACGGCGTGATGGGCTACCGCGAACGGCGGCGCATGATCTGGGAGATTGGCAAGCGCAGCCTGAAGTCCAAGAACATCTGGATCTTCTGCCACGAAAATCCCGACGGCGACACGCTGGGCTGCGGCCTGGCGGTCTACGCATCGCTGACCAACATTGGCAAGGAACCACATTACTTCTCGCCCAGCCCGGTGCCGCGGATGTACAGTTACCTGCCCTACGCGGACATGGTGGATACCACGCAGGAGCTGCCCGGCGAACCGCCGGAGATCATCCTGGTGCACGACAACGCGGCCTTCGACCGGCTGGGCGACGCCTACTCCGCGCAGCTGACGAAGATGGGCATCGGCCCGCTGGCCAAGACCAAGAACCCGCACTGCACGCTGATCAACGTCGACCACCATGCCAGCAACGAGTACTACGGCGACATCAACCTCGTGGACTACACCTTCGGCTGCTGCGGCGAGCTCGTGTTCCGCGCCTTCCAGCAGCTCGGCGTGCGCTTCAACCAGGCGATCGTCATCAACCTTTACGCCACGGTGCTCACCGACACCGGCCGCTTCAGCTACGGCAACACCAGCTACCAGTCGTTCCAGATCGCCAGCGAGCTGATCCTGCACGGCGCCGACCCCTTCGATGTGGTGAACCGCGTCTACAACACGCGCTCCGTGGAGCAGGTGCACCTGCTGAGCAAGGTACTCTCCACGATCACGCTGGAGCGCGGCCTGGGCTACTTCTACTGCTACGTCACGCGCGAGATGCTGAAGCAAACGAGCACCCTGCTCAGCGATACCGAGGGCGTCCTGGACATTATGAAGACGGTATCCGACTTCGACGTGTGCTTCTTCTTCAAGGAGGTGGAGCGCAACCTGATCCGCGTGAGCGCGCGCTCCAATGGCAACATCGACGTCAACCAGTTCGCCAAGCGCTTCGGCGGCGGCGGCCACCCGGCGGCCGCGGGCTTTGAGATGGCGCTGACCCTGGACCGCGCGCCTGCCGCGCTGGCAGCCGAGATGCGCACCTTCCGCGAGGAACTGGCGCCCAAGCCCGGCGCGCACCTAGAGCGGTCGCTGAAATGAGAGAAGTGCTCTCCCCCAGCGGTTTTCTGCCAGTGAACAAGCCGGCGGGGATCACCAGCTTCGACGTGATCCGCGAGCTGAGGCGCATGCTGCGCATCAAGAAGCTCGGGCACTCGGGCGTGCTGGACAAGCCCGCCACCGGCGTGCTGGTCATCGGTGCCAACCAGGCCACGCGCCTGTTCGAGCTGTTCGGCCACTTCGAGAAGGAGTACGTCGCCGATATCTGGTTCGGCCTGACCACCAGCACGGACGACACCTCAGGCGAGCTGACCGCCAGCGCGGGCGCGCCGGCGCTGACCGCCGAGGCCGTCGCGGCGGTGCTTGGCGACTACACCGGCGTGATCGACCAGATCCCGCCCGCCTTCAGCCTGACCAAGGTCGGCGGCAAGGAGCTCTACCGCTACGCGCTCTCGGGCAAGGACGTGGTCGCCAAGCCCAAGCGCGTCACCGTCTACGGCATCGAGCTGGTGGACTTCACCGGCGGGCTGTCCGTCAGCGATGCCGCCGAGCCCGGCAGCCCGCTGGCCACGCAGCTGTCCGCGGATATCGTGCTCAGCCGTGCACAGGTAAAGGTGAGTTGCCAGGGCGGCGTTTACGTGCGCAGCATCGCGCGCGACATCGGCGCCGACCTCGGCGTGGGCGGATCGCTGGGCAACCTGGTGCGCACGCGCGTCGGGCCATTCACTCTGGCCAACTCGCCGACGCTGGAAGCGCTGGCAAGCCAGCTGAGCGACGACGTGAATCCCGCCGATATGCTGCTGCCGATCTCGTCCATCGCACCGCTCGAGCAGCAGCTGGCGCTCGACGCGCAGCAGCTGTCGATGGTGCGCAACGGCCGCAGCATCCGCCGCTTCAAGCACCACCTGCCGCCGGGCGCGGCCAAGCGCGGCGACGTGGTTTACGGCATGAATCCCGGCCGTGAACTGGCGGTGATCCTCACCGTCGGCGAGATCAATCAGCACGGCCTGGTGGAGCTCAAGCCCAGCAAAGTGCTTGCGTAGCATCTCGCTGTTCCGCTTGCAGATTCCGTCTTGAATGGCGAGAATACCCAGGGCGCCGTTAGGCATATCTTAGGAGGCTGGCATGAAACCTGCTGCTCGGACTTGGCGGACTGCAATCTGCGCTGTGCTGTTGCTGGTGCTCATCATGCCGCCCGCCAATGCGGCCTTCAAGGTCATCAGTGTCTTTGCCAAACGTGACGGCAATGTTTACGTCTGGCTGTCCAACTCGGCCGACGTAGAGCACCAGACAGAGCGCGGGATTATCGAGTACGAAGTGGATGTCTTCAAGCGGGGTTCCGACGAAGTGTTCGACCGGTACTACGGCGACCTGGCGTACACGTTAGCGCCCGGACGTGAGGCCAAGCTTGCGCTGACAGGCTACTCTGAGGACTGCGCACGCTGCCCGGCGGACGTCTACTTGCGAAAGGTGCTGAAGGAGTACTGGATCGAGGATACATCCGGCAAACGCGAGAAGCGGCGCGACTATGAGGACCTAAGCGTTTGGCGAATCCAGCTGAAGTAAGCAACTCATAGAGCTGTGTGGCAGCGAGAGCCTGTTCACACAGCGTCTCTCTCCATCAACCTGACCGCTAGCTGCTCTCGCTTGCGGGCACTACCGAGTCGATGGCGCGACGTCTGCTCTAAACCCCAGCCAGGCGGCGGATGCCCTCGGGCACCAGGTCCGCGAGGTCCGTTGCCGTCAGTCCGTTCTCGCCCCAGCGCTCCACGCCTGCACGCGCCGCGGCGGCATGGATGTTCACCGCGCTGGCCACGACCTCGCTTTGCGCGTGGATGCGCTCGGCGGCCAGCTCCGGCGCGTGCACCGCGAGGCGTGCCAGCAGCGCGCCGATGATCCCCGAGAGCACGTCGCCCGTGCCGCCGCTGGCCAGCGCGGGATGGCCGCGCGCCGGGAAGATCAGCGAGCCGTTAGGCATGCCGATTACGCACTGGTTGCTCTTGGCGAGCAGCAGCGCCTGCCGCTCAACCGCCGCGTGGCTGACCAGCTCGAACCACTCGTCGAGCGCCTGCTGCGGCGCGAGCGCCTGCAGCCGCGCCAGCTCGCCGACGTGCGGCGTCAGCACCAGCGGCCATTCGCGCTCCGCCGGCGGCGCCCATGTGTTGCCCAGAGCGCGCAGGCCGTCGGCGTCCACCACCGTAGGCATATCCCGGCGGCCGAGTAGCGCGCGCACCAGCATCTGCGCCGACAGCGAGTCACCCAGCCCCGGCCCGATCACCAGCGCGTCGGCCCAGTCCTGCCAGTTGAGAAGCGTCTCACTAGGCTCGGCGGGAAAGCCGCCGTCGCTGGCCGCCGGATGCGCGCTGACCATCAGCGAAGGGTCGTCGCAACACACACCGTAGATCGGCTCGGGCACAACGAGGCGTACCAGCCCGGCGCCGCTGCGCATGGCGGCCCGCGCCACCAGCCGCGGCGCGCCGGGATACTCGCGGTGGCCAGCGACGACCAGCAGCTTGCCGTAGTCGCCCTTGTGCGTATCGGCGACGCGCGCCGTGCGCAGCGGCTCCCACAGCACGTCGCCCAAGGCCTGCGCGCCGGGCGTGAGCGCCGCGTCAAGCAGCGGCGCGAAGCCGATGGGCACGCTGACGACCTCGCCGGTGTAGCGCCAGGCGCGCGGGTGGAAAAAGCCGCGCTTGGGATAGCCCATGGTGACGGTGAGCTGGGCGGCGACCGCCGCGCCCAGCACCTCGCCCGTCGTGCAGTTCAGCCCCGAGGGGCAGTCCACGGCGAGGCGCGGGCAGGAACTGAGATTGAGTCTCTCTATCAGCGCCGTGTAGTACTCGCCGAGCGGGCGGTCGAGGCCGGTGCCGAACAGCGCGTCGACCACAATCTCGCACTGTTCGTTGGTCAGCACCTCGGGCGCCAGCGCCGGATTGCCCAGCAGCCGCACCGGCACGTAGGACTGGCGCGCGATGGCCAGGAAGTAGGCGCTGTCGGGGGAGAGCTGGGGGGGCTCGGCGATCTCGGGGTGGCACAGCACCAGCGTCGGCGAGAGGCCCGCGTGCTGCGCGTACAGCGCCAGCGCCACGCCGTCGCCGCCGTTGTTGCCCACGCCGGCAAAGATCAGCGGCCGGCGCGCGCGGGGGAAGCGCTCGCGCAGCACGCGCAGCACCTCGCGCGCCGCGCTGCTCATCAGGAGCTTGCCATCGAGCCCCAGCGTCTCAATGGTGAAACGGTCAAGTGCGCCCATCTCGGCCGCGGTTAGCACCGGCTGCATGCGCGGATTCTAGCACCAACGCCGGGGCAAGTCAGAAGTGAGAAGACAGAAGTGAGAAGTCAGATGTCCGAAGTCCGAGGTCGGGAGTCCGAAGACAAGATGAACCAGTGGCGGCGGCGGCACGGCGGCCGCCGCTACCCGCTTGCCGGATTCCGGACCACGGACTCTTCCCTTCGTACTTCGGACTTCGGACTAGTACAATCTCCCCATGCCTGAAAAGCTGCCGCTGGTGCCCTTCAAGCTGGAAGCGCCCGACTGGGCCGACGACATGGCGCGCAAGTACGCATCCGCCGCGCTCTCGCTGTTCATCCTGCACGGCAACGTCAGCGACTACGTGGCCTTCATGGTCGGCGAGAAGCGCGAGTTCCGCCCGCTGGTGGAATTCCTCACCGACGTGTTCTTCGCCCAGCGCACGCTGGTCATCACCTACGACCTGAGTAGCGGCATCCAGTGCCCGACCAACGAGATGCGCGGCGGGATGATGACGGCGGTGCGCGCCATCGACACCATCCGCGGCACGAAGTACGCCGACGAGGGGCTGCCCAAGGATCCGCTCAAAGCCGTCGAACTCATCGCCCGCGTGATCCGCGGCCGCCTGGCCACCGGCACGCCGGAGCAGAAGCGCATCGCCGTGATCTTCAAATACGCCGAGACGATCTTCACCGAGACGGAGGGCTACAGCGCCGTCGCCGACCGCGCCGTGGCCATCGCGCTGTCGGAGCTGGCCTGCGACCCGCTGGTGCTGGAGAACGACGTCACGCTGACGCTGGTCTGCGAGAGCGTCTCCACGCTGGCGCGGCGCGTGCAGTCGATCCCCTACGGCGCGATGCTGCAACTGCCGCTGCCCGACGAGGAGATGCGCGAGGGTTACATCAAGCGCGTCAACGCCACGGCGGAGCTCGACCTGGCCAGCGACACGATCGGCGTGCTGAAAAAGCACACCGCCGGCCTGACGCTGGTGCAGATCCGCGCGCTGCTGCAGGAGGCCAAGCTCAACAAGGTGGACTTCGGCCGCCCAGACTACATCTACAAGCGCAAGCGCGAAATGATCGAGGCCGAGTGCCGCGGCCTGCTGGAGTTCGTGCAGCCGCAGTACAAGCTGGACATGGTCGCCGTGCACCGCCGCGCCGTGGAGGAGCTGAAACGCGACGCTCAGCTCGTACTCGGCGGGCACCTCGACGCCGTGCCGATGGGCTACCTGATCACCGGCCCCAGCGGCTCCGGCAAGACGTTTCTGATCAAGGCCTTCGCCGGCGAGGTGGGCATCCCCTGCGTGGAGCTGAAGAACTTCCGCGAGAAGTGGGTCGGCGCCACCGAGCAGAACCTGGAGAAGATCATCAACCTGCTGGCCGGCCTGGCTCCCGTGGCCTGCATCATTGACGAGGCCGACGCGTATCTCGGCACGCGCGAGGCGGAGGGGGACAGCGGCGTGTCCAGCCGCGTGTTCAGCCGGCTGACGAGCTTCATGGGCGACACCGCCAACCGCGGCAAGATCCTGTGGTTCCTGATCACCAACCGCCCCGACCTGCTGTCCATCGACATGAAGCGCCAGGGCCGCGCCGAGAAGCACATCCCGCTGTTCCTTCCCGAGACCGAGCAGGACTACGAGGACCTGTTCAGCGTGTTCGTCAAGAAGCTCGGGCTGGCCACTGAGTTCAGCAAGCTGTTCGGCGAGCCGCCGGCGGGCGCCGGCCTCAAGCTGGAGGACGTCAGCAAGCAGAGCGGCGCCGACCTGGAAGCGCTTTTAGTGCGCGCCAAGGGCATCGGCCTGCTGGCGGGGCACGCCGCGATGGGTGCGCAGGACTTCCGCGACTGCCTGGCGGACTACATGTCGCCGGTGTATCCGCAACAGATGGAGTACCAGACGCTGCAGGCCATCGCCGAGAGCACCAGCCGCGCGCTGATCCCCGAGAAGTGGCGCATCCCGCCCGAACAGCTCACCGCGCGCATCGAGCGGCTAAGGGTGTATGTGTAAGCGAACCCATGCCGGGACGGCCCACAGGCCGCTCGCCTAGCAGCGTTAACTCCATCGGCTAAGGCTCAGGCTGCACGACAACTCCCAGCGAGACGATGGCATAGCCGACGTAATTGTCGTAGCCAGGCAGGCCATAGACAAAGCCGAGGTGGTCAGTCACCCGGGCCTTCATCACGTAGGTCAGCGGTGCGTCGCCGGTGTTGGGCAGCACGAAGTCGCGTTCCAGCCTGCCCGTGCGAACAGCCGGATCGGACCAGGAGACCACAGTGTCGAACGCATACCACGGTGCACTGTCGAACGTCTCCTCAAAACCGAATGCCACACTGAAGTCGTAAGGTCCGCCGGCGCCCTTAGTCCAGCTGAATGTCCAGTGCGAAGGCTGACCGCCGATGATGACCGCCGGCTGCGTGACGCTCAGCACGGGCCCCGGCCCGCTGGGCGGAGCAAAGCTGGGCAAGAAGGTTTTACACCCTCCGCCACTCGCCATCCCCAGGCAGCAGGCGAGAATGACCCAAGTACTTCGGCGTATGCGCATGCCCTAACCCCTCGCGCCTGTGAGCGCAGTTATTATCGCAGTCCTAGCCTCGCCATGAGTATACCTGCCAATGCCAGCCGCTGCAGGCCATCGCTGAGCTTGCCTGCTACGCTCTGATCCCGGGGAAGCGTCGCAGCCCGCCCTAACCTGCGGGAGCGCGGCGGCGTCTAGGATAGTGTGGTGGCAGGCAGCCCTCAGCGGGAGGATCACGCAGAGCAGCGGCGGGAGGAGCGGTTTCAGCGGCTCATCGACGCGGACGTGTACAGCGCTCTGTGGCGCTGGTGCTGCCGCCTGAGCGCCCAGCGCGAGGACGCCGAGGACCTGCTGCAGGAGACGCTGGCACTGGCGTATCAGCGACTCCCGCAACTGCGCGACGAAGCCGTGGTGAAGGGCTGGCTGTTTGCCATCGCGCGCAATCTGCACCTAAGCCGCCTGCGGCGGGAAGGGCGGGCAAATGGTGCACGGGCGATGGCGCCTGTGCCCACGCGAGTGACGCCTGTGCCCACGCGGGACGGGGATGCATGGGCAGGCAGCCTGGAAGGATCGCAGGCTGGCAGCCTGCGCCACCAGCAAGAAGATGATTCGCCGGCTGGAAGCCTACGCCCCGTAGCAGACTCGCAGGCTGGAAGCCTGCGCCCCCAGGAAGATCCGCCCGATGAGCTGCTGCGCGGGGTGCGCGAGGCGGTGGCGCGGCTGCCCGAGGCGCAGCGCGCGGCGGTGGAGCTGTTCCACTTCGAGGACCTGACCCTCGCGGAGACGGCGGCGGCGCTTAACGTGAGCGTGGGCAACGTCAAGCAGCGGCTGTGGCGCGCGCGCCAGTCGCTGCTGGCGCAGCTCTCCAGCAGCCTGAGGGCGGGCGAGCTGGAGCGGATGTTCTAGGAAACCAAGATGCGAAGCAAGCTCGAAGAGAACATCTGGTTGGGGAAGGTGACAGAGATGTCGGCACTGAATGCGGACGAACAGCACGCCGTAATGCACACACCACAGCTTAGCGCCACGCTGGCGCTGAGCGCCGCCATGGTTGCCTACGGAGTTGCGACCGCCAGCGCCTGGCCGCTGCCGAAGCAGCGCGGAGTGATGGAAGCCGCGTGCAATGCGCCGGCGCTGCCACGTGCGAGGGGGGGTACTGCAAGGCAGACGGCGCTGATGTGGCGCTGGGCAGCGGTAGCAGCCGCGGTGCTGGCCGCTTGCGCGCTGGCGGTGCACTTCCGCCTCGGCCTGCCGGCTTCGCGCGGGCTGCTGACGCCAACGGGCATCGCCTGGGCGGCCACGGACGGCACGGTGATCGAGGGCCAGGCCAAGTTCACGGACTACTTCAGCGGCACGGCGGTCGACCCGCCGGACCACCCCATCTGGCAGCTCGACTGCGCGGTTGCGCAGTGGGCGCAGCAGGCCGGCGTGGCGGCCAGCCTGACGCTGGAGCGCTACAACCGGGACTTCGATGAACCGATGGGGGGCTACAAGGCGACGGTGCGCATCACGCTGCCTACTGCGACCGAGTCGCAAGTGGCGGAGCTGAAGGGCAAGCTGGCGGACTACCCCTGGCTCACCGACGTGAAGAGCTACAGCCAGCAGTTCTACATGAGCGAGCGCTGGCCCGAGACGCACTACCCCGGGCGCAGTTTCGTGATCAATGGCGTGGAGGCCAGCTACCCGCAGGACTTCACCAAGGACGAACTGGACAGCCTGGAGTGGATGATGAACGTGCTGCCCAGCGACCACGGCGAGCTGTACGAAGCGTTCCTGAAGATCGGCGATGGCAAGCGCTTCCCGCTGGCCGACGTGGTGCGCATCCGCCTCGGCGAGACGATCTACATCGAGGACTACGCCAAGCACTTCGACCGCAGCCAGCTCAAGCTGCCGTCGTACCTGGACACCACATCAGTCTACGTGCCGGCCTCGGAGACGAACCTGAAGTTCGACCCGCTGGAGCTGCTGACGCGCACGAGTAACAAGGACGCCACATACTCGCGGCTCAACTTGATGAACCGCACCGGCACGCGCTTCGTGGTAGATCTAATGGCTCCCGAGGACTGGCCTGATGACTCGCTGGCCGGGCGGATGCGCGGCTTCAACATGAGCGAACTGCAGGCGGAGCAGGACACGGCTGCCAAGCTGGAGGCCGCTGTCTCCGAGTGGTTCAAGGCGTACCCCGAGCTGGCGCCCGGCGGAGAGAACGAGTTTCTGCTGGAGCACAAGACGGTGAGCCGCGGCGGCATGGCCGTGCAGTGGCAGGCTACGCTGTGGCTGCGCGAGGGCAATGCCCTGCGCGGGCTGCGGCAGGCGATTTTGGGCTGCGGCGTGCAGCCGCGCGAGTGGCAGATGGCGCTCTCGCCGGAGCAGCTGACCGCTTCGACAGCAGGCACTGGGCCGCAGGTCCGGACTTTGCCCGCGGGCTGGCGGCTGGAGTACGTGTTCATCCCCTACGAGGACGAGCACGGCTTCGACGCGACCGGCGCGGTGGAACGCGCCACCCCTGCGCAGCGCGAGCGCGCTAACGCGCTGGCCGGCAAGCTGGAGAAGAAGTTCATGGAGTGGCTGGCCGCGGCCCGCGCAAAGCAGCCGGGGCTGGAGGCTGATTACCGCTATATCAGGTACAGCGAAATCGCCGTAGGCGCGTCGGTGTTTATCCAGTCGCTGGATCAGCAGCTGGTGGCGCAGCTCAAGGCCCAGCTTGCCGCTGCCGGAGCGCCCGAGCCTGAGGCTACCGAGCAGAAGAGCGGGCAGTACTTCACGAACAGCTCCACCCTCAACTTCTTCTTCTTCAGCGCTGAGCAGCTCCGTGGCCTGTCGCGCGAGGATGCGGCGGAGCATTTCAGCGCTGCGGAGCGGCAGCGGGCGCAGGACTTCAGCAAGCGCGCCGACCAGGCAGCCGCCGAGTGGCAGGCTCAGCCGGCAGAGGGCAAGGCCCAGATCGGCAGCGCCCACGTGCTGGAGTTCGGCAAGCTGCCCGTCGCCTACCAGGTGACGACAGACCAGCAGCCCGGCGCGGCGCTCGATGAACTGCGGACCTTCCTGGAATCGCGGATCGGGCTGACCGCGGACGTCGCTACGCGGGAGTTCATGAAGGAAGCCACGCCGGCGGAATTCGAGAAGTACCAGAGCAGCATTCTGCAGTATTACATCGCGCCTGACCGCGCGACATTCGGCGTGCCCGCAGCGGATGCCAGCAAGCTGCTGACTGACAGCGATCAGCAGCGCCTGCAGAAGCTGATCGAGGCGCTGCGCAGCGCGCTGGCGGCCTGGAACAAGGCCAATCCGCCGGACACCGCCGCCGGCCACTCGGAAGCGACGTTGGAAGCTGAGGATACCGGTGGCGTGCCGACGGTCGTGACGATCTACTGCAACCGCCTGAACGAAAAGACGATGCGCTCCATCGCGCAGGCGCTGCAAGCCGCAGGCGCTCCGCGATACATGTACGGCTCCGGTTACATGAATCGCGAGTCCTACGCGGCTATTCTTTCACAGCCCGTTGATAAGGTTGGCACGGGGTGGACGTACATGCTGATCCCGCAGGTGGAGTGGCTCGGCCTGGGCGCCGACGAGCTCAAAAAGCGCCTCGATCCAGAGAAGATCAAGCAGGCTGCCGAGATGGCCAGCAAGCTGCGGGAGGTCTTCAACAAGTGGCTGGCTACCCATCCCGAGTTGGGCACGACGAGTACCGACCCCTACAGGCAACGCAACAATGCGGCGGAGTTCCAGGCGCCGGACATGGATGGCATAAAGCTGCAGGCGCAGTTCACCATCTGGTGGAACGATGATGCGCAGCGGCAGCAGCTAGCGGATGAGCTGGCCGAGCTGATCACAATGGAGACCGGCCTGCCGAAGCCCGACCAGCTCAACAACCTGGGAAGGCGTGTCAGCCGCACATCTTCCGCGTCGGGCGGCGGAGCCGGCGCGGGCGGCAAAGCTGGCGGCAAGGACAGCGAGCCGGCGGGAGCAGCGCAGCAGCGCGGCACCAGCTGGGCGTACTTGCTGATCCCGCAGGTGGAGTGGATCGGCCTCAACGCTCAGGAGATGAAAGCCCGCATCGACCCGGCGAAGATCCAGCGCGCCAAGGAGCGCACAGCCAAGCTCAGGGAGCTGGTCAAGGACTGGCTGGCAGAGCACCCTGAGCTGGGCGATCCCAAGGTTGGCGGCATTCTCTCCGACACTAGCGTGGTGGAGTTCAGCGAGGTGTATCCCACGGGATCTGACTGGAATGATTCCAGCACGATGATCCCGATGCGCGCCAATTTCGCGATCTGGTGGAACGACGACGCCCAGCGCAAGCAGCTGGTGGATGAGCTGATCGCGCGCATTGCCAAGGAGACCGACCTGGCGCAGCCAGACGAAATCCGCGACTCGCTGACGCGCTAGCCCCGCTACTCCACCTGGACGCGGATCATCCAGTCGCCCTCGGCGAACACCTGGATGACGTCCTCGGGCAGGCCGGTGAAGCTGTGCCCGTGGGCCTGCTTGTCGTAGCCGACGTAGATGCCGTCCGTCGCCGTGGGGTTAAAGTCGAACAGCACGGCGAAGTCCTCGGGCACCTTGATGCCCTTCAGCGCGAACTCCCGCCAGTACAGCAGCTCGCCGCGCTGGGCGAACTCCATAAACGGCAGGCGCACGGAGTCGATGACGTTGAAGTGCGCGTCGGTGATGTACAGCGTGAACTTGCTGTCGCTCTCCGGCATGCCGTAGCGCGAGCCCTTGAGCTTCACCGCCTTGAGCGCGCCGCCACGCTCGACGTGGAAGCGCACAACATGGCTGCTGCCGGCGATGCTGCGCAGGCCGTCGTTGTTGTCGTCGTCGTAGCCCAGCCAGCCGCCGTCGTAGCTCACCGCGTCCGTGGCGCCGGGGAAGTCATTGAGTACGACGATCTCTTTGGTCGCCACCAGCTCGCCCTTGCGCACCTCCTCGGGGATCAGCGCCGAGGCCTTACCCTCAGTCAGCGCGTCGGCGCCCTTGGCGAACAGGCCCATCAGGTCCGTGCCCTTGGGCTTGCGCGAGAGCGCCGAGCGCATCGCGCGGCCCACCGTGATGTGGCGGAAGCGTTCGCCGATGGCGTAGAACGCGCAGGCGGCCTGCATCGTGGCATCCTTCTCGCTGTCACGGCACTGCTTGGCCAGGCGCGCCTTGCCTTGCCAGGAGTAATCGTGCGGCTGCGGCCAAACGCTCTGCCCGAGCTTGCTGTAGACGTAGTCCAGCACCAGGCTGCCGCAGTAGTGCGCCCAGCCCTCGCCCACGCCCTCGGGCAGGCCGGAGACCGTCTCCAGCTTGCTGTACATCGCCATGTGGCCGGCCTCGTGGCAGATGCCGTAGATGTGGAAGTAGCCGCTGTCTGGAGCCAGGTCGCGGTCGCTGGCCAGCTCGAGATAGATGTAGCTGTCGCCGTCGGTCCACAACCGCGTGGAGGGGGCGCCGGTGGTGACGCTGATCGTCACGCGCTTGGGCAGCTCGATGCCGAGGATTTCCTTGTAGCCGTCCCAGGCGCAGTCGTAGACCGCGCCCAGCGCCCTGGCGTAATCCACCAGCACGCCCTCGTACTGCACCGTGCAGTACTTACCCTTGATGCTGGCGGCGCAGCACTGCTGCGGCGCCAGCAGGCTCAGGCCGGCAGCTGCAAGGATGAGTACCAGGAGTAGCGCCCGCCGGCGCCCTGCTAGTGACGAAACGTAGTAGCCCATGCGAATCCTCCTCCCACCCGCGCGGCAGATCCGCCGCCGCCGCTGTCCACGGCCCGCGGGCTGCAGATTATGTATAGCACAGGGCGACATCTGGAGAGCTGTGACGACTGTCGAGCGGGCTGTCGACGCAAGCCAGCGTTACTTCACTGGGCTGGTCTGCTTGTTGCCCTTCTTGTACTTCTCCGAACTGCCGGCGTCGCCCTGAGATTCGTTCTCATCGGCGGGGCCGCTGACGACCGGGCTGGTGCCCTTCAGGCTGGCGCCGTAGAGCTTGTACAACGGGTTGTCCTTGGGCGGCACGGGAATGCTGCGGTAGCCCTGCTCCTTGCCGCACAGCTCGCGGGCGATGGCCGTGACGCGCGTGATGCGGTCCTTGGTGGCCGGATGGTTGGAGAGCCACGTCGTTACGTTGTCGCTGCTGCCGTAGAGCGCCTCCAGGCACTGCAGGCTGCGCAGCAGGCCGTAGGCGTCGTAGCCCGCGCCGTAGGTCAGCTCGACGCCGGCGCGGTCGGCCCACTCCTCCTGGTCGCGGTTGTACTTCAGCATCACCACGCCGCCGGCTGTCCCCAGCGCCTTGGTGATGTCCTGGTTCTGCTTGCCCAGCGCGATGCCCAGCACGCCCAGCCCCAGCGCGCCCGAGAGCATCTTCTCGTAACCCTTAGCGACGTGGCGGTCCTTGGCGTGGCCCAGCTCGTGCGCCATCACGGCGGCCAGCATGCTCTCGTCGTAGGCCATGTACTTCAGCAGACCGCTGGTGACGTAGATGTAACCGCCGGGCGTGCAGAAGGCGTTGACCTCGTCATCCTTGGTAAGGAAGAACTTGTAGTCGTACTGCTTGAGCGCGTTGGCCTTGACGAGCCGCTGGCCGATGCGCTGCACCTCGTCGTACTGCTTGCCCTTGGTGACCAGCCCCGGATCCTTGGCCAGCTCGGTGTTCATCTCCTGGGCGATGGACAGCTCCTGGCTCTTGCTCATCTTGAACAGCTTCCTGAAGCCGCCCGCGTTGGCCGCCGCCGGCAGCAGCAGCAGCACAGCCGAGAGCAGCAGTATCGTTGGGAGCACCAACCTTGAGCGCAGCGTCCCGTGTCTGTTAGTCCCGCACCTCATGTCAGCAGAGATGATACATGGAGCGGGGATGTTCATAGTATGAATGAGCCAACCGAAGAAAGCCAGCCAAACGCCCCGTCTGCGCGCGAGAGCGTAAGATAATTGCATGTCTGCAGAATTTGAATTGAGTCTCAACCCCGCCGCGCTGCAGCATTTGCTGCAGGGCACGGACGAATTTCTCGCGCCCGCTGTGGTGCTGGGCGGTCTGAGCGGCGAGCAGGCCTGCGCTGAGCTGCCGAGCCTGCCCCACAGCATCGCCGGCTTGCTGGGGCATATGGTCTTCTGGCAGGAGCGGCGCCGGGCCTGGGCGCGCGGGGAAGACGCGGGTGAATGGACCGAAGAACAGAATTTCCCCGCGACTAGCCCGGCTGAGTGGCCAGCGCTGGTTGAGCGCTTCCTGCGCGGCTTTGCGGACCTATGTGCGCTGTGCGAGGACGGCAATACCGCGCGCGAGCTGTACCGCGGGCGCAGTGTCGGTTTCATGCTGGCCAGCCAGAGCTGCCACAGCGCCTACCACCTCGGGCAGATCGTGCTGCTGCGCCGCCTCCAGGGCACCTGGCCGCCGCCGGGGCTGGAGCAGTAGGCTTCGCTCCTGCTAAGACGCCGCCGTGACGGCGGCACTACCGGCGGCGTGACGCCGCCGCTACCCCTCTTACTGCATACTGCCTACTGTCTACTGTCTGCTTCCCAGCGGGTATCATCCCTAGCGATGGAGGTTGCCGAGAAAGTCGCCGCCAAGCTCGCGCTGCTGCCCGACGGCCCGGGCGTCTACCAGATGCGCGACAAGCGCGCGCGCGTGATCTACATCGGCAAGGCGCTGAACCTGAAAAACCGTGTCTCCTCCTACTTCCAGCCGCACAGTGCCTACGACCCGCGCATCGCGCATATGGTGCGCCAGGTGCGCGACCTGGACTGGATCGTCGTGCCCAGCGAACTCGACGCGCTGATGCTGGAATCGAGCCTGGTGCGGCAGTTCCAGCCGTACTACAACACGATGCTCAAGGACGACAAGTCCTACCCCTACGTCAAGATCACGCTGAATGAGCCCTACCCGCGCGTGATGCTGACGCGCAGCTACCTCGCCGACGGCGCGAAGTACTGGGGGCCGATGACCAACGTGCACCAGGTGCGCGGCGCGGTGCGCTTCGTCGCCGGGCTGTTCACGGTGCGCACCTGCAAGCTGGAGCTGGACGGCGAGCGCTTCTTCGAGAAGCCCTGCCTGGACTACCACCTCAAGCTGTGCAGCGCGCCATGCACCAACTACATCGCGCGCGAGGAGTACGGGCGGCTGGTGCATCTGGCGGTGGACTTCTTCAACGGCCACTTCGGCCATGTGCTGGGCGAGCTGCGCCGGCGCATGCGGGACAACGCCGAACAGCAGGAGTATGAGAACGCCGCGCGCTACCGCGACCTGATCGCCGCCGTGGAGCGCAGCTTCGAGCGCACGCGCGTGATCGGCAAGCCCGGCGAGAACATGGACGTGCTCGGCGTGGCGCGCAGCAAGGACCGCGCCTGCATCATGCTGATGCCGGTGCGCGACGGGCGCCTCGTCGGCGACCGGCGCTTCATCCTCAACCACCGCCTGGAAGACGCCGCCGATAACGACGTGCTCACCGGCTTTCTGATGCTGCACTACGCCAATCCCGAGAACATCCCGCCGGAGCTGGTGCTGCCGCACGTGCCGGAGGACGCCGAGCTGCTCAGGCAGTGGATGGGCAAGCTGCGGGCGAAGGCCAGTCCAGAGTCCAGTGTCCAGAGTCCAGAGTCCGAAGAACGCGCCTCGACTTCCGAGGACCAGTTTGGCTCTAGACGCCGGACTCTCGACTCTAGACGGGTTGCCTTCACCTATCCACAGCGCGGGCAGAAGGCCGAACTGCTGGCGATCGCCCAGCGCAACGCCGAGGAGCGGCTGCACACCGAGCTGGCCGCGGACAAGGGCGACTTCGTCGTCACGCCGGGCCAGCGCGCGCTGGCCGAGCACCTCGGGCTGGCCGAATGGCCGCGGCGCGTCGAGGGCTACGACGTGGCGATGCTGCAGGGCAAGCAGGCGGCCGGGGCGCTGGTCGTGTTCATCGGCGGGCGCAAGGACAGCGCCGAGTACCGCATGTTCAACATCCGCGGCAAGGATACGCCCGACGACTTCGCCATGCTGCGCGAGACGCTCTCGCGGCGGCTGCTGCGCCTGCTGGTCGACCCGCACTGGGACCGCACCGTGGACCTGATCATGATCGACGGCGGCAAGGGGCAGCTCTCCAGCGCGAAACAGGTGTTCGACGGGCTGATCAACGACCCGCGCTTCGACGCCGGGCAGCGCATGAAGATGGAGGCGATCAAGCTCTGCAGCCTGGCCAAGCAGGAGGAGCTGATCTACCACTACGACGACACGGGCGCGGTGGTGGAGCTGCGCCTGCCGCCCACCGACCCCGGCCTGCGCCTGCTGGTCGCCGTGCGCGATGAGGCGCACCGCTTCAGCAACACGCAGCACACCAAGCTGCGCGAGAAGGCGATGCGCATCAGCGTGCTGGACACCGTGCCGGGGCTGGGCGAGTCGCGCAGCCAGGCGCTGCTGCGGCATTTTGGCAGCGTCAAGCGCCTGCGCGAGGCGGCGCTGGAGGATCTCGCCGCCGTGCCGGGCATCGGGCCTAAGCTCGCCGCGCTGATCAAGCGCTACCTGGAGCGCGACGCCGAACTGGAAGAGGGCAAATCGAAGATCCGCCGCGAGATGCAGATCAAGCGCAAGGAGCGGCAGGAGTAACACGGGAGCGCTGGCGATCCGCCGACGCCTGCTACAGCAGCAGTGGGATTGGCTTCAGCTCGCGCCGCAGCGGATCAAGGGACAACCCTATCGCTTCCAGCGTAAAAGCTCCTAGTAGTGTCTCATCCCCCTCCTCCCCAAATATGACGTCAGCGCCGCCGGTGCGTCCCGCGTACTTGAAGATGGCTACACCCTTCTCGCGTTCGATCCGTTCGCCGTTCGCCAGCCGGTATTCCTCGCGAGTAATTGGCTCAATACCTAATCCTTTAAGGATGGCCCTGGGGATGACGGAGTAGGTCAAGCCCGAATCTACTATGCACTTCACTTCAACAGTCTCAGTGGGGTTTGAGGCGTTGCCCACTTCGATAGCTAAGTGCGTGATGCCCATACAAGGCATTATAACCGCGCAATTCCGGTACTAACGCATCGCAGGCGCCCGGTCCTCTGCCATTACTCCGGCCAGAACAGCATGCGCCACTGCATTGGCTCGGGCAGGCGCGGCATGCCGATGATGTCGAGGTTGGCGTAGCTCGGGATGTTCTCGTGCATCACGTGGCACCACGCCGCGCCGCGCGTGGCCAGCATGTAGTCGATCTGGAACGCCGACAGACTGCGCCCGTAGCCGTGGCCACGGTGCTCCTCGGGCGTGAAGATCGCGCCCATGCTGCCCCCGATGTGCGTACAGCTCCAGCAGACGGCGATCTGCGCGCCGCCCGGCCCGTCGATCTCGCACACGAAGCTCGGCCCGGCGTCCAGGCACTTGCGCATGTACTCGCCGGTCTCGTCGTATTGGATGCCGCTGCGCAGCAGCTCCCACAGCTCCTGGCCCACGCCGAGGCGGCAGGGGTACTTCACGTGCTGGCTGAAGCGCGGCTCGCCGGTAGCGTAGTAGAAGAAGTGCGGCTTGTGCCGGTCGTCCTCGTTGGGGATGAAACCCGCCGCGATCGCCGCCTCGGAGAACGAGCGCGCCGTGGCGTGCACCACCAGCCGCGGGCGGCCGGGATCCTTCTCCTGCTTGTCCCACTCCTCGCGCACGGCCTGCTCCGGCCAGGATGCGTTCTGCTCGATGCGCTGGTGCAGCAGGTCATCGAGCAGCGGCGCGTAAGCCGCCGGCTCGGCGACGACGATGATGTGGCAAAGGTGGCGGAAGACGAACACGCGCGGCTGCTCAAGGTCGTCCACCCAGCAGTTGACATGTTCGACTTCCGGCGGCTTCCACAGGTGCCCGCGCAGCATCAGCCGGATGCCGTCGCCGCGCGCGCTGGCGAGCTCAACCGCCCGGGTGGAATCAATCTGATAAAGCATGCACCGCTATTTTAGAACGTGCCGCAGGGGCACAAGGTTCCGCGCAGGAATAGGGCGTGCAGGCTACACGGCCAATGGAAAGCCTGCCGTCGCAACGACGGCACTACCTCTAGTCGTCGTGGTCGCTAAGACGGCAGCGTGCCGCCGCCGGGATCGGCCAGCATCAGCTGCGTCAGGCGTTCGAGTTCAGTGGTTTGCACAAGCATCGTTCACTCCCGCCGGCGTGGCGCTAGTGGTGCGGCTGCCCCGGCGGGGGCGCCTCACCCGGCCAGTAGACGTTGCGCCAGACCACCGGCTCCTCCCAGCGCTGCGCGCCAAAGCCGCGGATCATGCTCATGCTGGCCACGTTCTTGTCGATGATGTGGCAGCAGGCCAGGCCGTCGCGCGCCAGCATGTGGTCGAGCTGGAACGCCGCCAGTGAGCGCGCATATCCGTGGCGCCTAAGCTCCGGTGGCGTGTAGATCATGCCCATCGTGCCGTTCATGTGCGTTGAGCTCCAGCACACGGGCACGCCGTCCACCTCGCAGACGAAGCTGGGGCCGTGGTCCAGGCACTGCGTGATGTAATGCCCCTCGCGGTCGTAGCCGATGCCCTGCTTGAGCAGCTCCAGCAGCTCGCGGCCATGGCCGACGCGGCACGGATGCTGTACGAGGTGGCCGAAGCGCGGCGCGCCGCTGACGTGCCACATGAAGGCGACGTGCCCGCGCAGGTCCTCCGCGTCGGGCTCGAAGCCCACGTCGAGAGCCGCGCGCCAGACGACATATGGCGAGGCGTTCACGAACATGTAGCGCCGGCCGTCGACTTGCTTCCAGTCGTGCGTCATCCGCTCGTCGGGCCAGCCGCCTTCTTGCTCCACGCGTCCGTTCAGCAGGTCATCCATCACTGCCTGGTAACGCTCGATGGCGCCGTAAATCGAGAAGTTCGCGCCGGCGTGGGCGATCAGCACCTGCGGATCGCGCGCGTCGTCGACGAGCACCACGGGCTTCCAGCCGCCCTCGCCTGAATGGCAGAAGTTGCGCGAAGTAAAGCCGCGCACCGGGTCGCCCACCAGCCTGGCGATCAGCTCCTCGCGGTCACGTGCCTGCGTCAGCATAGCTGCGCATTATACCGGCGGCCGCTGGGCGATGTTCCCGCTGCCGCCTGACGGCGGTTCGACTGCGACTCAGTCTCACGCCTCGCCAGTGCTGACACCGCTGCGCGGCGCACGGCGGTGCGAGAGCAGGCGCGCGATCAGCACGCCCCCGACGATCAGCGCCAGCACCGTGAGATACGGCAGGCTGATCGCCAGCACCGTCCAGATCGCCGCGCCGACATCCTCGAGCGTGGACAGCAGGGGGTTGGCCAGGCCCGCCGTAAAGCCGGTCGACAGCAGGCGCACTTTGGCTTTGCCGACATGCACGATACCCGCCGTGCCGCCGCCGACGATGATGCCGATGCACAGCGCGGTCAGCGGGTCCATGCCGGTGATGATGCTGCTCGCCAGCAGCGCACCCATCGCCGGTTTGAGCACCAGGCCGGCAGCATCGAGCGCGTGGTCCACGCCGGGGTACTTGTCGGCAATGATCTCCAGCATTGCCGCCAGGCCGAAGACCGCCGCCACGTCCCAGCGCCCCATCCAGTCGAACCCCGGCGCCAGCGTGATATGCCCGGAAAGGGCCAGCAGGCTGACAGCCAGCGGCGGCAGGAACGCGCGGATACCCGCACACGCCGATAGCGAAACCGCCATAAAGATTATGAAGATTGTCTGTGCCGTATCCATACGATTATCAATCCCACCCTTAATGCCTTACACCTCATACTTCAGGCACCGCATATAGTATAATGCTAGTTTGGTTTTCCGCAACGTGCTGCGCGAAAACGCGCGGCGCTTGGAGGCAAGGCATGTGGGCACGGCTCAAGCGTTTCTTCAGGTCGCTGTTCGGCGGATTGATCGAATCCATGGAGGATCCCGAGTTGATCCTCAAGCAATCGATCCGCGACATGCGTGACAAGATCCCCAAAATCAACGCCAACCTGGCGAAGATGCGCGGCGGGCTGCTGCTCTTCGAAAAGGAATACGAGGACTACAGCGACCAGGAGCGCAAGCTGACGGCGCGCGTCAAGGCCGCGCTGGAGGCGGGCGACGAGAACCTCGCCGCCGATTACGCCGTGCGCTTAAAGCAGGTGCAGACAGCCAAGCAGCGCAACTTCGAGCAGATGACGCGCGCCAAGGAAGCCTACGACAAGGCCGTGGAGTTCAAGCAGGACTACATGCGCGAGATGGACAAGAAGACCAAGGAGGCCATGCAGGCCATCCGCGAGCACGAGGCCAGCAAGTGGAAGGCTGAAGTGGCGCAGGTCTTCGAGAGCTTCGAGGTCGCCGACGTCGACAGCTCGATGGACGAGATGATGCAGAAGCTGCGCGTCAAGACGGCGATGGCCGAGGGCAAGCTGGCGATGGCCGTCGAGAGCGCCGACATGAAAGACATCGAGATGGAGAAGCGCGCCGAGAAGATAGAAGCCCAGGAACTGCTGCAGCAGCTCAAGGTGGAGTGGGGCATGACCGATACAAAGGCCGCCACGCCCACCGCCGACAAGACTGTTGGCCCGGCCGAGTCCAACGCGCAGGCTGTCCCACCGCCCGTCGAGAAGCATACCGGCGCGTAGGACCGCAGCCTGGCAGGCCGCATCTTTGGTGGAGCGGATATCTTGTCCGCCATCTTAGTAGGGGCGAAGCCATGCTTCGCCCGCCTTCGCAACGCGGCCTGGCAGGCCGCATCATCGTTGGGGCGGGACTCCGCGCCCGCCATCCTTTCAGAAAGGGACGAGCACCGTCTCGGCCCGTCTTCAGCAGCCCCAGCGCACCCGCGTTTGGCTCCATGGATGATACTCACCTATTGCGACTGAGACTCAGTCGCAATACGCATCATCAATCACCAAACAGCTTTTTCGCTCTCCCTATCTCTGTGTCCGCTGCGCGCTCTGTGGTGAAGAACCTTTTCAACTAAGGAGAACACGGAGAGCACAGAGAGCATAAAGAGCGTGGATAGCCCAGAGGAGAGACTGCGTGGAGACGGGTGCGGCGCAGCATGGCCAGGCCAGGAAGGAATAGAGCGCGCCCAGGGCGCGCCGGGTTGAAGATCATTGCCGGCATGGATGACGGCGCTCCCAGCGGGCGACCTGCGGTCGCCCGTTCCAGGATGGCGGGCACGGAGTCCCGCCCCACCGGCACGGTGGCCGCCGCTAGCGGTGAACATGCCGCTAGCCGCGCAGTCTAAGCAATCACCTTGAGCTAGCGGCTGCTAGAATCGGGCGATCTGGACACAGGGGAGGTGCAGGCTTGAAGCGCACGGACGCTGAAGCAGGCAATGGCCAGCCCAGGCGCTGGCTGCTGTTCGAGTTCGCGAAGCTGGCCTCGCTGCGCAATCTCGCCATGGCAGCGATCATCGCGCTGGGCAGCGTGCTGGTGGTGGCGCTGGTGCTGCACTTCGCCGGCCCGCGCAACCCCGCAGCAGCAGCGACGGCCAATGGCACGGGCCAGCCGCCGGCCATGACCACCGCGGAAGGCTGGAAGCTGATCCCGCCGACGAAGGAAGTGCTGGCGATGCTGCCGGAGCACTACGATGACCCCTACGGGCCGAGCGGGATGCGCGAGCTGCTGCTGATCGCCAACGGCGAGCCGCTGTACCGCAACGACTTCACCGTCGAGCAGGGCCCCGGCTGGGACCATAGAGTCTTCCTAGGCCAGGATGACAAGCGCTACCACACCTATCACTTCACCTACAAGTGTGGCCACCGCGAGGATGGCTCGCCCGACGCCTACCACGACCTGATGTACGCCGATCCCCAGGCGGTGGCTGACGACTGCGCCACGCGGCTCTGCCGCAGCTGCCAGTGGGCCCTCGATCATCCCGACTCCAAGCAGAACTCGTCCACCGGCGGGAAGGATGGAAGCGCCGCGGCACAACCGGCAAAGGGCAGCAAGTAGGTGCAGAAGCAACACCGCAGGCCGTCGAAGCTGGACACCAGTGGTGCCGACGCCGAATCGCTGCTCGCGCAACTGGAGCGCGTCGTGCCGCAGAGCCCGGAGGAGATCGCCGGCCAGCCGGCGCTGCCGCCGCAGCTGCGCCTGTCGCTGGCGCGGCTGTCCATCGCTGAGATCGTCGGGCTGGCCGTGCTGCTGGCGCTGATGTGCCTGGCGATCATCTACCTGGCGCTGCGCTTTGCCGCCCCGCCGGTAGCCAGCAGAACGCTGCCGTCGGCCACCTCGCCCGCCGCCGCCTCGCTGCTGAGCGAGAAGCTGCTGTGGAGCTTCGACAGCCGCGCGCGTAACGTCTCGGTTGCAACCTGCGCCGAGGACGGCTCGCTGTTCGTCACGCTTGACCAGCGCGAGCTGCTGGCGCTGGCCAGCGACGGCACGCAGCGCTTCCGCTTCAAGCTGGGTGGCGACGCCAAGCTGGGCCCGCCGGCAGCCTGCGGCGTCGCCGGCGCGGTAGTGGGTACTAGCGACGGCCGCGTGATCCGCGTCAACGGCTGGGGCGAAACGGACTGGACGTTCAACGCGCACAGCGAGGTCGCCGGCCAGCCGCTGGTGTTTCCAAAAATTGGAGTGGTGTACGTCAGCTGCATCGACGGCGACGTTTACTGCCTGTGGCCGACCGGCTCGCCGTACTGGCACTGCACCACCAGGTTCCGCTTCCGCAGCACCGGCCCGGCCGTAACACAGCACGGCCGGGTGTACGACGTCGCGACCGATGGCACGCTCGTGGCCATCGACAACGAGGGCAAGCTGCTGTGGAGCAAGGGCTACCACCTGGACGACGACACTCCGCTGACGGTTACGGCGGACGGCGGCGTGCTCAGCGGAGCTGGCGACGTCATCGTCAAGTGGGATCCCGACGGCCAGGAGCTGTGGCGCTTCCGCCCCTGGGTGGACATCACCGCCGCGCCGGGCGTCAGTGCCGAGGGCAATATCTACACCGGCAACATCAACGGCCAGGTCTTCGCGCTGCGGGCTGACGGCAAGCAGCTGTGGTCCGCGCAGGTGCCCGGCGCGATCACCGTGCGGCCGCTGGTCGCACCGGACGGCAGGCTGTGCGTCGCGGCGGAGAACGGCAAGCTGTATTCCTTTGACTCCGCTGGCCGCCGGCTGTACGAGCTCGATTTGCAGACACCGGCGCGCAGCCTGCTGCTCACGGCGCAGGGCACGGTGTACTACGCCGGCCAGAACGGCGTGCTCTACGCGCTGAAGGGCTAGCCCGCCAAAGTGCTCAGCAGTTCGCCCGCATGGTTGATGAAGCGCACGGTGCTCTGCCGCACCACGGGGTCGAACTGCAGCACGACCATGCTCAGCACCAGCATCCCGACGGCGATCTTCAGCGGGATGCCGACGATGAAGACGTTCATCTGCGGCATCACGCGCGCCATGATGCCCAGCGCCAGGTCCGCCAGCAGCAGGAACGCCAGCAGCGGCATGGCGATCTTCAGCGCCAGCCAGAACATGCTGTCGCAGGCGGCGGTGAGCGCCGGCAGGGTGAAGTGCTCGATAGCCCAGCTGCCTGGCGGCGCGACGTCGAAGCTCTGGTACCACAGGCCGATCAGGTCGTGGTGCAGGTTGAGGTTGAGGAACGCCAGCATCACCGCGGCGAACAGAAACTCGCTGATCAGGCTGACCTGGCTCTGGCTCTGCGGGTCGAGCACGTTGACGATGGCGAAGCCCATCTGGTAGCCCACCAGCTGGCCGGCGAACTGCACGGTCACAAAGATCAGCCCGACGATGAAACCCAGCATCATCCCCAGCGCCAGCTCGGACAGCGCGGCGGGCACGAAGCCCGCCATGCCGCTTGTCGCCAGCGCGGCGGCCTGCCCGACCGGCGCGGCGGCGTGCGGCGCCCAGGCGGTAAACGCGATGGCGGTAAGGAAGAAGGTGAGCAGCAGGCGCAGCTGCGGCGGAGCGGCCTTGGCGGACAGCAGCGGCGCGACGAAGATGAAGCCTGCCGTGCGCAACATGAACAGCAGCCAGAGCTGCGCCATGCCGACGCTGTAGCCGAGAATCTCCACCTTCGCCCCGCATGAGTATAGCCGAGAAAGAAATGCTGAGTGCTGAGTGATGAATGACCAATGTAGAGAACGCTGCTGATCCGATTAGCGCGGCCTACTCTGCGCCTGCTCCTTCATTCATCATCCAGTAATCAGCACCCGGCGCCTCCCGGCGGTGCTATCATTGCCCCCTGCGATGGCAGACGCCGCCGAAAGACTGGAGCCGCCGTTCACGCCGCTTAAAGCAGCCGTGTTCACGGTCGTCGACCTGGAGACGACCGGCGGCGCGCCGCCCGAGCACAAGATCACCGAGATCGCCGCCTACCGCATCGAGGGCCTGCAGGTCACCGAGGAGTTCACCACGCTGGTGAACCCCGAGCGCTCGATCCCGGCGTTCATCACCAGCCTGACGGGCATCAACACGGCGATGGTCATCGGCCAGCCGCCCAGCCGCGACGTGCTGCCCGGCCTGCTGAAGTTCCTCGGCGACAGCGTAGTGGTGGCGCACCACAGCCAGTTCGACCGCCGCTTCCTGGACAACGAGCTGGCGCTGGCCAAGCTCAAGCCGCTGGACAACACCGACCTCTGCACCAGCCGGCTGGCGCGGCGCATCCTGCCCTGGCTCCCAAGCAAGAGCCTCGGCAACCTCTCGGCGTTCTTCGGCATCGTCATCCCGCACCGCCACCGCGCCGCCGCCGACGCGCTGGCGACCTGCGAGCTGCTGCTGATCTTCCTCGAATACCTCGAAAGCCGCAGCCTGACCTCGCTGGAGCAGGTGCTGATGTTCCAGTACGGCGACATGGAATACGAGCGCTAGGAGCGCAGACCGCCGGTCTGCATCTTCGGAGCGCGGACTTGCAGTCCGCAGCAGGCAGTAGGCAGCAGGCAGCAAGAGGGTAGCAATGGGCTTCCAGCCCGTCGACCTTGCGGGTAGCGGCGGCCGCCGTGCCGCCGTCTTAGGTGGGGCGGGACTCCGCGCCCGCCTTCGTCGGAGCGCGGATTTGCAGTCCGCAGCTTGAGCGGGCGTGCTACTATGGATCGGGATATGGACAAGGACAACGAACTCTTCCTCGCACTGCAGGAATTCGCCAGCGATGTCTCAGCCAAGATGAGTCAACAGGCGGCTGGCGAACCGGAAGACCAACTCCGCAGCCCCTTTGAGAACCTGATGAAACGCGCCTCCAAGGCCATGGGACTGGATGTAGTCTGCACTGGGGAGACGCGAGTAGCCGGGCGCGTTGGAAGGCCTGATTTTGCGGTGCACTTCAAGAAGCTGCTCTCAGGCTACGTTGAGCTTAAAGCTCCTGGCGTCGGAGCCAGAACTGAGACATTTAAAGGGCACAACCACGAGCAATGGGATCGTTTCAAGGCGATTCCCAACATCCTGTATTCGGATGGCAACGAGTGGGCGTTGTACCGTAGCGGAGAGCGTGTCAGCGAGGTGGTAAAGCTGAGCGGCGACATCCGCAGCAAAGGCAAAAAAGCAGTCGCGCTTCCAGACGCCGAGGCGCTGGATCACCTATTGCGACTATATCTCAATTGGCAACCCATCATCCCTGTCGATAGCAAGAAAAGAATTGATCTAAGGGCTTCCGCAAAGCTGCTTGCTCCGCTATGCGGCCTGTTGCGCGACGACGTTACTGAGGCGCTGCGGCATCCTGAATCACCGCTGGTTCAACTTGCCAGCGAGTGGCGCGACTTGTTATTTCCAGAGGCTACTGACGAGCAGTTTTCCGATGCTTATGCCCAGACCGTGGCATTTGCTCTGTTGCTGGGCCGCAGCGAGGGAGCGGAACCGCTGACACTGGATAGCGCTGTGGCAGCACTGGCCGCGCAGCATAGCCTGTTGTCACGAGCTTTGCTCGTCCTCACAGATGAAGCGGTGCAGAGCGAGATGAAAGCTGCGCTCGAACTGCTGTTGCGCATCATTGGGGCAGTGCCTTCCGCTACGTTTAGCGGGCAGAAGGAGCCGTGGCTCTACTTCTACGAAGACTTCCTCGCTGTTTATGACCCCAAGCTGCGCAAGGACGCCGGAGCGTACTACACTCCCGTCGAGGTAGTGCACGCGCAGGTCAGGCTGATTGACGACCTGCTGGAGAACAGGCTGCACAAGCCGCTTGGTTTCGTCGATCCGGGCGTCATCACGCTTGATCCCGCCGCAGGCACTGGCACGTACCTGCTGGGAGTCATCGAGCACGCACTGGGGCGGATCAAGGCTGAGCAGGGCGAGGGGGCGGTCGCGGGCCAGGCCAGCGTCCTGGCGAACAACCTGTACGGCTTCGAGATCATGGTTGGCCCGTATGCCGTGACTGAGCTGCGGGTTACCCGAGCCCTGCGCGATCACGGCGCGACGCTGCCGACCGGCGGCACGCATATCTACCTGACCGACACGTTGGAAAGCCCTCACACTAAACCGGCGCATCTGCCGTTTTACCTCAAGCCCATCTCGGATCAGCACAAGAAGGCGCTTGAAGTAAAGAGTGGCGTGCCAGTCATCGTTTGTCTGGGCAATCCGCCTTATGACCGCCACGCGGCTGCCACCAGTGAGAACAAGGCGTCCACCGGCGGCTGGGTACGTTGGGGAGATGACGGCAAGGGAGCAGGCGCGATCCTGCGCAGTTTCCTTGATCCGGCGATCAAGGCGGGGCATGGCGGGGACATCAAAAACCTGTACAACCTGTACGTCTACTTCTGGCGCTGGGCGCTGTGGAAGGTGTTCGAGCACGCGACGGCCAGCGGGCCGGGCGTGGTGAGTTTCATCAGCGCATCGAGCTACATCGACGGCGACGCGTTCAGCGGGATGCGCGAGCACATGCGCCGCCAGTGCGACGAGATCTGGATTCTCGACCTCGGCGGAGAGGGGCGCGGCACGCGGAAGACGGAGAATGTGTTTAACATCCAAACACCTGTGGCCATCGCTGTCGCAGTGCGCAAGGGCAAGGCAGCACTGGACGCTCCCGCCAACGTACACTACGCCGTGATCGACGGCTCGCGAGCCGAGAAGCTAAGGCAGCTCGACAGCATCGAGAGCATGAAAAGTGTTATGTGGCAGGACTGCCCGACGGGGTGGCAAGCGCCGTTGCGGCCTGCGGGACAGGGGGTGTATTTCTATTCGCCTGACATCAATGACCTGCTCCCTTGGTCAGGCAGAGGAATCCAGTTCTCAAGAACTTGGCCGGTGGCCTGTGACACTGACATTCTCAGCAAGCGCTGGAGCACTCTACTCTTGGCAGCCTCCTCTAATCAATGCAAGCTCCTCTATGAAACAAGGGATGTTAAAGCAAAGAACTCCTACTTGAGCTTCCACTCGGAAGAGAGACTAGCCGCCATAAGCACACTGGCGAAAGACGCGCAGCCAGACTCTACTTGTAGAATTGCCTACCGGAGTTTTGATCGTCAGTTTTGCATTGGAGACCGAAGAGTTATAGACATGCCTC
>Ga0315287_10000343_pt1 | contig 40282 bp, 31 predicted proteins | sample YL17G11_0_MG_FD_205037 | JGI IMG/M metagenome (GOLD analysis project Ga0315287, IMG submission 205037) | Sediment microbial communities from Yellowstone Lake, YNP, Wyoming, USA - YL17G11_0 | ecosystem: Environmental > Aquatic > Freshwater > Lake > Sediment | place: USA: Wyoming | collected...
GTTCCACAACCGATTCTTCGACCCAAACCACCCGTAAGGAGCCCTTGGGCTTCGACGTAAAACGTGCGCACAAGAATTCGCCAGGAGGCCCTTGACTCCAGAAGCTCTTTCAGGGATGGAAAAACGGGTGTTCTGTTGACCAACACGAAAGCTACAGCCCGGCAGGGGGCGGATAACGCCTCCGAAGCCCAGAATGTTTTGCCCACCGACGCGGCTCTGCTGCCCGTGGCCGCGGGGTTGCTCTGGCGGGCGAACCGGGGCGACGATCCGGCCGCGTGGCTGGCTGTCGCACTGCCGGCCGTCTCCACGGCGGTTGGCGGCGATTACGCGGCTTTGGCCAGCGCCGTGGCGGGCCGCTGGTCGGTCGTCGCCGAGGTCGGCACTGCCCGATCGCTGCCGGTGGAACTGCTGGCCGACGTGTTGGATCGGGAGTCGGCCCGGGCGCAGTCGCACTGGGTCGCCACCCCTCTGGCGCCGCGTTCGGCCCAGGCCGAAGTGTTCGTCGTCCACCTTCCGCCGACCACGGACGTACACAAGGCCCTGGTCGCGGTCGAGCAACTCGCGCCGGTTCTGCACCAAGCGCTGGCGGCCGTGCGGCAACGGGCAAACGACCAGAACCGCCTGCGCCGCCTGGAAGCCATCCTGGAAATCGCCAACCAGTGGAACCAGACCCGCGAGCTCGAACCGTTGCTGGTGCAAATGGCCGAGGCGGCTACGCGCCTGCTCCGGGCGGATCGGGCCAGCATCTTTCTCTGGGATCGGCCCAACCACACGCTGGTGGGCCGCCCGGCACTGGGCATCCCCGGCGGAGAGCTGCGCATCCCCGACGATCGCGGCGTGGTCGGCCAGGTGATCCAGAGCGGCGAGCCGCGGCGCGTCGATGCGGCCCTCGAGCCGGACGCCATCGACCATCGCGTCGACGCGCAACTCCGCTATCAAACGCGCACGCTGTTGTGCGTGCCGTTGCATGGACGCTGCGGCGAACTGTTCGGCGCGTTCGAGTTGATCAACAAGCAACCTAGCCGGGAGCTAACAGCTCCCGGAGGTTTCACCGTGGAGGACGAAGAAGCCCTGGTCGAATTGGCGGCCCACGCAGCCGTGGCCCTGGAAAACGCCCAGGACCGCCGGCAATTGCTCTCGACCAATCGCCAGATTGCCGAGGCGGCGGCGGAGAAGGTGCGGCTGATCGGCGAAAGCCCGCCCATCGAGGCCCTCCGCTCGATCATCCGCCGCGTGGCCGACACCGATCTGGCCGTGCTGATCCTGGGCGAGAACGGCACGGGCAAGGAGGTCGTGGCCCAGTCAATCCATTACCTCAGCCACCGCCGCGACCAGCCGTTTATCGCCGTCAACTGCGCGGCCATTCCCGAAACGCTGGCCGAGAGCGAGTTGTTCGGCCACGAAAAGGGCGCGTTCACCGACGCCCGCGAGGCTCGCCAGGGCAAGTTCGAACTGGCCGCCGGCGGCACGCTGTTCCTCGACGAGATCGGCGACTTGACCTTCGGCGGGCAGGGCAAGTTGCTCCGCGTGTTGGAGGAGAAGGTGCTGGTGCGCGTGGGCGGATCGACGCCCATCCACACCGACGCCCGGCTGCTGGCCGCCACCAACCAGAACCTTGCCGAGATGGTTCGAGCCAAGAAGTTCCGCGAGGACCTGTATTTCCGCTTGAACGTGGTGACGCTCGACTTGCCCCCGCTGCGCGAGCGGGGCAACGACGTGCTGCTTCTGGCCGAAAGTTTTCTGAGCGACTTCTGCAAGCGGGCCCGCCGCAAGACGCCGCCGTTGACCGCCGCCGCCCGCAAGCGATTGCTGGAACACGCCTGGCCCGGCAATGTCCGCGAGCTGCGGAACCTGATGGAACGGCTGGCGTATCTTTCGACCGCGGAGCGGATCGAGGCGGAGGACCTGGCGTTCATTCTATCGCCGCGCGGGCAGGCGGCGTCGGCGGCCGACTACAGCCGCTCGCTGGCCGACGCGACGGCCCGATTCCAGAACGAGTACATCCGGCGTCTGATCGAGCAGTGCGGGGGGAACATGAGCCTGGCGGCCACCCGCCTCGGCCTGCACCGCTCGAACCTGTATCGCAAGATGCACCAGTTGGGGATGGATGCCCCGGAATGAGGCGGCCGGAAGATCGACTTGAAGACGGCAAGGCAGGATTGCACTGATGTTCCCATTTAACGAGCCGGTTGAGTCTTACCTGCCTCGTCCCGCGCCGCTATTCAAGCCGTCAAGGATTTTGTTGGCGAAGGGCAGCAACCGCACGGATGGCCGACGACAATTTGCCGCAAGGGTTTGCGCCGCGTATCCGAGTGCGGAAGTGATCGAGGCGTTTGGCGTGCCGCACAATCGGGTCAATCTTGGAGAAGTCGATCCGCTACGGTTGCACGATCGCGGCAAACGGACGCTTGTGCTTGGCGAGCACAACAGTGCGGTGCGTTTCAGCGACGAGGGCGGCAACGCCTGCCCGAACTATTGGCATTTCTCGCCGTATGGATTCTGTCCCTATGGTTGCCACTACTGCTACTTGGCCGGCACGCCGGGAGTTTGGTTTTCGCCCACGGTCAAGGTTTTCCTCAACCTGCCGGAAATCCTTGTTGAAGTGGATCGAATTACAACCCAACTCGATCGCCCGACGGCCTTCTACCTGGGCAAGCTTCAGGACGGTCTGGCCTTGGAACCGCTCAGCGGCTTTGCGCGAGTGATGATTCCTTTCTTCGCACGGCATCGGCATGCGCACATGATTGTTCTGACGAAGAGCGCGGATGTCGAGAACCTGCTGGACCTCGATCATGCGGGACGGACGATTCTCTCTTGGACGGTCAACGCGCCGGAGGTGGCCGGTAGTTTCGAGAGGAATACACCGGATGTGATGGATCGGATCGAGGCCATGCGGCGATGCGCCAAAGTGGGCTACCCGGTGCGAGTGGTTCTGATGCCGATCATTCCCGTGGTCGATTGGCAGGATATTTACGGGCGGTTATTAACGACGCTGCTCGAATCGGTCCCCCTGTCCCGGATCACGCTCGGTTGCATCTGCTCCTACCCGCAAGCCCAGCGCCTCATGGAGCTAAAGCTCGGCAAGGAGAATGCGGTGTCGGCGCTGCTCGATCGAGGGCCGGTCAAGTCGGACGACGGACGGCTTCGATTTAGTCGCTCCGCGCGCGAGGAGGTTTACCGGCATCTGATTGAGTGTATTCGGCGGGTCAGACCCGATCCGGAGATCGGCCTGTGTCTGGAAGATGAACCGATGTTCGCGTCACTCGACTTGCCGGAGAGCATCGGTCGATGCAATTGTGTATTATGACGAATTCGGTGCGAAGCGATTCCCGCCAAGCCTTGCAAGGAAAATCCGGCTGCGACGCTCTTGGCACACAGGGACGAGGTGATATAATCGGATTTGCAACGGCCATCGTGGGGTTTGCAGGTGTGTGAACGCAAGTCCATAATTATTAAGCACTTAGCCTCCTTAGCTCAATTGGTTAGAGCATCTGACTCTTAATCAGAGGGTTGTAGGTTCAAGTCCTACAGGGGGCACTTGGCAGCTAGGCCACGTTTCGCCACACACTGCCACCACTTGCCGCAAGCCTTGGTTCTCCAAGGCTTTGCGTGTTTCTTGGGACGGTTGGCGAGAATCGGCGGACGGTGGCTGCGCCTGTTTGCGCGCCCCAGTTTCTCCATCTTGTGCGCCTGATTTTGCGCCGCCTCCCATTGGTGGGGCCATTGCTGCCCGGTCAAAGTCCTCATCCCGCACTTGCAGATAGTGCTTGGCCGCTATCGCTTGGCTGTTGCCGAGCCAACAGACAACCACATGGATGGGGTGGCTCTCTGCCAGTTCCGTTTCCCTGGTTGACCGCAAGTTTTGGAACAGCTTGGGCCACGGCAGCAGACCCGCCTTGTGGATGATCCGCTGCAATTGGGTCCGCAGGTTGGCGTTGTCGTTTCGGTAGCGGGTAATGACGTACTCAGTTCCCGGCTCGGCTTCCTCGAATACCTGCTCCAGGTACGGCCGCAACTCGGGGAACAGCGGTATCTGCCGAGACTCACCACCCTCGTGGTGTTCGGTCTTGGGCGAGTGGATCGTGATGCGGTTCCGCGCCCAATCCACGTCGCCCCAACGCAGCGCAAGATGTTCCGATGGGCACCGCAACCCGCCGAACCTCGATAGTGCGAACAGCAGCCGCCATTGGGCATCGGGGCAAGCATCCAAGACCGATTGGGCCTCTTCGAGGGTAATGAAGTAGAACCGGCTCGCATTGGCCTTCACGCCGCACCCCTTCATATCGGCAAAGGGGTTTTCTCGAATCAGCCGCTTGCGGTGGGCAGCGCGGAAGAATTGTTTGGCTCGCCCACAATGGCGCCGCGCCGTGTTCTCACTCAGCCGCCCCATGAGGTCCAAGCGGAAATCGTCGGCGTCGCCGGGCGCGATATTGTCGAGGCGACGCTCCGCGCCGAAAAATCGCAAGAGGTTTCGCCGGGCCTGGTCGAGATTGATTCGGGTCCGGGGCTTCACGTCGGTACGTCCGGCGATGTACTGGTCGAGGAAGTCGCCCAGCGCGGTGGCTTGGGCCTCGGGCTTCGGTTCTCGGGGCGACACCAACCCCACCGCCGCCAGCTTGTCGTATAGCACGCTATCGCGGCTGCCCACCCACGCCGATGTTTCTGGATCGGGCGCATGGCCCCCGAGGGCTGCCGCTGCCAGGGCCTCCACGTGAGTTTTGATCGTCCGGGCCGTCTTGATCGGCACTCGGCCCAATCGAATTGGATGCCGTTTGCCGTCGGCGCCGACAAACAGAATCCGCCGCAAGCCTTTCTTGTCCGTGCTTATGCTCGCCATAATTCACTTCCCGCCTTTCTTTTTGCTCGGCTTGTCGGCCACGATCCGCAACCCGAGGTATTCGCCCAGCGTGTCCAAGATCGGATTCGACAGCCCGCCCTTGCCGCCCATGAATCGGCACAAAGTAGCCTGGTCGATGCCCGTGTCTTGGCTTATCTGGTATCGAGTCTTGCCGCAGGTTTCGATTGCCTGCCGCACTTGCTCAGTCAGTTTGATCGGTTTTCGTTTCATCGTCTGTTATCCTACAGCATAATTGAAAAAATGTCAAGTAGCTCTTTTTTCGATTTTCTCCACGGCCGCAAACCGTTGCACCCTCTCGCAATCTCGCCTTGCTTTTCCTCATGCCCCTGCAATGCTCTCTGGTTGCCCTTGTAGGGGCCGCGTGCTGTTGGGGTCCATAGTATCGACCCGACCGCCCGCAACGCAACGGGGCGCAATCCTGGCGGTGGGTTTCCGTCGTTGGGCCTGTTGCCGCAACCGGGCCGCCCGATCCGCCAGTTGCAGCGCCTTGTTGAGGGCATCAGCTTCACAGATACCGCAATGCCGACCGCCCAAGAGGTCGATCCATTCCTCCAAGCTCCCGCACCTCGGGCAGGCCGGGCCGGGGAGCGGTAGATCGTCGAATGGGACCACCTCGGGGGTTTCGGTATTTGTGTTACCGTTACCAGCAGCCAGCGCCGTCAGAACCACCGCCTTGTGGGTCAGCAGCCGCCGGGCGACTGCATCGGCAGATCGTGGCCCGCGGATCACCAGCCGTTCGCCGTCTGCTATGACGGTCAGACCGGCTGCCCGTCCCTCGGATAGTAGGGTCAGCCCGTCCATTCCATCACCTCATCGTCTGGCGTGTGGGTGGAGTCAGAATTGGCGGGTATTCTTGCGCCCCCCTCGGCCCCATCGCCCCCAACCCCTGTTTCTTCTGGGCGGGGTAACGGCAACCCCTGCGCCCCCGTTGCGGCCCCATCATTGCCATTTGCGCCCCCCGCGACCCCGTAGGAAGCTATATTCCCTGGTGTGAGGCGTGTGGGGTGCGTGGGGTCGCAAGTTTCCGCTTCGTTTCTGATAAGCGTGATTGCCTTCCGTTTCGCCGTCCCGCGGCCAATATGCCCCGTGGTGTCTACTTCGATGCCCATTCGCCTGAGATTGGGGGCCAGCCGCTTGATGATGCCGGCCAATGCACGTGGGCCTTTCGGCCAGCCCGGCTGGCGTCGCGTGCGCTCGTCGGCCTTTTCCTCCAGCGCGCCCAGCAGGTCCGATGCTGTCCCGGTCCAGGTGGGCGACGATTCGAACAGCCCCAGCAGCGCCCCGGCCACTGGGGAGCATTCGATTGCCAGTTCGTTCGCGCCTTGTCGGTTGCCCTGATAGGCTGCCAAGAACGCGCCATCGGCCAATCCTAGCGCCCGCTCGCCGGCCGTGGCCCAGAGTGCAAAGTCGGCCATGCGCGGCAATCGTGGTAGCTTCATCGTTGGCAGGTTGCGGAGAGCGTCTGAAACCGCCGTTAGTAGTGCCCCCAGAATGGACGGCGCGACGGAATTGAACGCTGCCCAAAACTCGGCCTCTGGCAGCCGTCGATCCTCAGGGATTGTTGGCAGCGTCAACAACACCGCACGATCAAGCAAGTCGCTCCGCGTCGCCAATTCTTCGATGCCGGTCAAAATCACCGGCCGCATGGCGTCGAAAATCACCTCCTCGCCGTCGGTGTACAGTTCGCGGGTACTGAACCCGCCCCCAGTGCTCAGCCGACAGAGCGCATCGCTCAGCCAGGCCGGCACACGCGAAAGATTGTCGAAAGCGAGTACCGCGCTGTTGCTGGCCGCAATCATCAAGTCGCGGGGTTCCTTGGGTTCCGTTCTCAGTGGCGCGCTACTGGGATCGGTCAGCGCCCGAAGCACCCGGGCTGTGGTGCTCTTGGCTGATCCTTGCTCACCGTGGAGGCATAGCACGGGGTACGGGCCACGGGGCCGCATGGCAGTCAGCAGCCAGCCTAAGAGTAGGGGCCAATCCTCATCGGTCACGTTGACAAAGGGGCGAATCTCGTTGACCGAGCCGCCGCTGATGGGCACGGGCAGGGGCAGCATCCCCTTGGCGCGACGGAATCGCACAAGTTGGTCATCGCCGACGCGCCAGCCCGCCGGCCCCACAATGACCACCCGCCATTCCTCATCGCACAAATCCACATACAGCACGCCGGCTTGCTCGGCCAGGCGGACGTGAGCCGGGTGCTCCCGACCCGGGCACGGTTGTCCGGGATACTTGGCCTTATGGTCTTCAGGCCGCGCGAACAGCGCCATTCCCTCCAACACATTCAAGGCCGACTGGATAGCCTCACTATTGGCCGCGCTCTTAAAGGCGTGGTAGTATTCCTTTGCAAGCCATTGTCGGAAAGCCTTACTGCGGATGCGATGGTGTTCCAGGTGCGATTTTCCTGTCACGGTCCCGATCATCGTGGCATAGGCAACGTCGTCGGATGTGTGCCACAATTCTCGACAACTTACCTCAGCCAAAGTGACCAGCTTGGTCGCTTGCGATTCCTCTCTTTCATCATCGCCGCCGGCCGCGTCCAACAACTCTGCCTCGATCACCTGCGCATCAATCCCAGGGCGATCCTTGGCCACCGCCGCCGCGAAGGCTTGGCGGTCTGTGGGCTGGCTCACGTCGAGCCGTGCAACGTGGAGCGTCTTGCCGCCCAGCTTCGCCGTGTATTTTGTTTTGCCGTTGCGCGTCCGACCAGGTTCGATTACCAGCGCGATTTGGTTCTTTTCATCCATGAGTTTTCACCCTCCGTTGGAAACGAACCGCCAACTTGCAGATCGGGGCCGCGTTGATCGCTGCCGACACGTCGGCACCCGTCGCGCCGTGCCGCTTCCACACCCTCATGTCCTTGATGCCAGTCGGGGGTGTGATGATCCGCACCACCGGGCAGTAGGCCACCAGCACGGCCGCCAGATTCTCGGCGCCGCGCTGCCCGGGCGCATCGCCGTCGGCCACGACGACCACGCCCGAGGGCCTCAGACGCCGGACCACTTCGACCAGCAGCTTGGCGCCGCCACTGCATGACGGCCGGCCGACCACGTTGAACCCGAGGTCCAGCAGCGCGGCCGTATCGGTGGGGCCTTCCGCAATCAGCAGCAGGCCGTGAGCGTCGATGCCCCCGGGGATGAATAAGCCCTCATGCCCGCCCTTGACGGAGAGCTTCTTGCCGCCGACCAGCCGCAGCCGGATGCCCAACAAGTTGCCGGCCGCGTTGCTCATTGAAAAAGCCCACGCCCTATGATGAGCCGACCAGCCGATGCACAGCCGCGATAGGCTCGCCACGGAAACCCCAAGGGATGCCGCCAGCTTATCTAGGGCCTCGGGCTGAACCGCTGCGCGGAAGTCTGCTGCCAGCTTGGCTAAGTCGGTTGTCTTTGCCCCGATCCGTGCGGCGCTCAGTTCGATCCGACGAACCCGTGGTGACCACGTTGGACCGTTGCGGTGGAGGATATGCAACCAGCCGGCCTCACCGCAGAACTTGGCCGATTCGATCCGCTGGCAGATTGCCGCCTCGGGATTGCTTGGCTCGCCAGTGTAGAGGCACCAATCGGGCCGCTTACACACCGGGCATGGTCGCCGCTTGCTGACCCGCTGCCAGGTTGATCTAGTCATTGGCGTGCCCTCCGTCGCAGCGCGGGCAATTTTCCTCGATCCATATAAGCAACTGTGACTTGCGATATCTCACCGTGCCGCCGATCTTGACCGGGGCCGGCGCCGCGCCAGTGCGGGAGTGCCGCCATAGCGTCCGCGCGCCGATGCCCAGCAGCCGAGCGGCTTCGGTCGTCGTCAACAACTCGGGCGTGATATTCCAAACAACCCGTGTGCGATTGTCGGGGACAGGGGCAGGGGCAGGAGGGGTCTTACTTCGCATGGGGCACCCCCCTTCCCGGTTCGGCTTGCCGACTCAGCCAGGCTTGCAGATCGGCCGTGGGGTACAGAACCGTTCGACCAGCCCTCACAAAGGGGATATGCCCGTCGTGAGTCAGTTGCCACAGTAGACGGGGAGAGATTCCAAGGGCCTTCGCCGCGTCCCGGGGCCGCAACGCCAAGGGCGATTGAACACTTTGCGTCTTCATGGTCATTTGCTCCAACGAATCGCTTGCCGCAACGTGCGGCTCGCATATCCGTTGGCGCAGCGTTCGACAGGAAGATACCGAACAGTGTGCGAATCGCAGGAAAACGCCGGCAAGAGTCGGGTTCGGCAGGGGAAAGAAAATTGCTCGGGTGTTCGGTAAACGATGCCGAATGATCGAACACCCGGCCGGCTACTCTTCGTCGTCGCGGTCGCCTTCGCCGGGCGGTTTGCCCCCGAAAAGATGATGGGGCGAGAACTCCTGATTCAGCAGCTTCAGCGCCGCCACAAGCCGCGTCGCATCCCCGCAGACAGCCCGATACTTCGTGTACCCCTGGAACTTTTTTCTGAAGAATGCTGAAGCGGTCGATTCCGACACGTCCGCCAGCCGGGCCAGTTCGTTGTTGCCGATGGGTTCCAGATTCAGACAGCCGCCGTGCTGATATTTGTGGTGCAATGTCAGCGCCCCAATGATCTTTGCCTGCGCCTCGCCTTTGACGGTGGATCGTTTCGGCTTCGTCTCGACCGCTCCGCCTGCCCGTTCCGTTCGCTTCCCCGTGGTGCCGCCATTGCCCGCCGAAGCTTGGGGTGCGCCGGCCAGAGGGCGCGCCTCTTCCGCCAGCCTGGCACGTACGCGAACCCCCAACTTATGAAAATAGCGCACGGCCTCCCGTAGTGAGCAGCGCAACCGCGTGCCGGCTTGCTGTTGCTCGGCAGACGGCTCTAGCACTCCGCCGAGTCCCCCGGCCAACAGGGCCGCCACGTCCCGCTGCAACTCACCGATCAGACCGGAGCATCTCTGCGCGTCCACGGGATTCAGACATCCCAAGGCATCATTGCCAACGGCTAGGACCTTGTTTAGCGCCCGCAGGTCAACGAGAAACTCTTTGGAGCCCCCGTCGTCGATCGCCTCACACGATTCGGCACAGACAAAGTCGTCGAGCCAGCGAGCTAAAGTTTGCAGTTGCTCCGGCGGGCCGACAAAGAGCGGCGCGCCCTGCCCGTGCGAAGCATTGGCCACGACTTCGCCTTGCTCCGGCTTGCCGGCTGGCGGGGGGGCCAGCAATGTCGCCAGAAGTTCCTTGTCCTCTTCGACGGGCCAAGCCTTCGCCAAATCGAGAGCCACCGCCAAGGCCCGCTGGCCGATGGGCAGTACCAGGCTTCCGTATTCCACGTCTGGATTCCTGCCCTCCTGAATCGCCTGGATGCACCGCCGGATTGATGCCCGCTGTCCGTCCGACAGTCCCTCTGCCGAGATGAAACCAGGCCGCAGGTTCGCGTGATACTCAAGCTCATGGGTGTCGAAATCTCGTTTGGTAAGCGTGGTGAGCTTGGCGAGCTTGGATCGGGCGTTTAGTTCGACAACGAGTTGCTCAGCAAACTCTCGGGAACGTGTCTCGTGGAACCATATCCTCGGAACCACCGGACCGCTTAGGCCGACAATCCCAGAATGCCACCAGCCGAGATACGCCCCGAGACGACAGGTTAGCGGGTCAGTTCGATCGGCACCGCGTATCCGCGGCCAATACCACTCTCGCTTTGGGATGCGTCGGCCAGCGCCGGGGACGGGACCGCCACCCATCCGGCGGCGCGACTGCCTGCGAATCCCGGCCAAGAGTTTTTGCCGTCGGCGTTTAGCCTCTTGCTTGATTCCTGCGCGTACCTCCGGCAGCCGCAGTTGCTCCCGAGCGAAGAAATTCAGGGCAGAACCAAGTTCATCGTCGGGGAGAGCGTTGAACCGCTCAAACGGAAACGGCTCGGTGAACCCTGGCCAGCATCGGAAGAAGAGAAAATACCCAGCCATGATGCCATCCTGTACCGGGCCGATCCAGGGGGCCAGGGAAGGATGGCAACCGTGGCCCCACCGGACCGTCAAGCCGGTGATCAGCCGGCCGCACCGATGGTGTCCATTGTACAATTACTCCCGCTTGCAGGGTAGTTGCCACCGGTGTTATGCTAATCGGGGGCCTCGATCCGGTCCCAATGACCATTTCGTATCGCCAGGAGTTTGATTGCCAACCGCTTGGGGCTTGGCAAGCCCAGCCGTGCCGATCGCACGGCGATGAGACAATTTGAACGACGCGCGAGCGTCCGTGCTGCTTCCCGCAAATACCGCCAACTGAGCCTTCGGGCTCTTGCACATGAAAGCAGCGTCGGGACCGCGCCCCAAGACGGGGCGTCGGGCCGATGCTGTTTCATGTGCCCCTTGGCGGGGGTTGCGGGAGCAGTTCGGTTCCGGCGCCCTTTTTTTCGTCACGTGTCTGCGAGCGCGTCGGCTCCACTGGGAAGAGGCGATTTTGAGATTGGAGGTACTCCAAGATGGGAGCGATCTCGATCGGCGATAGGCTAGATGGCAAGTACCTGGTCACTCGCGAACTCGGAAGCGGCGGGTTCGGCGAGGTGCTTCTGGCCAACGACGAGGCTATTCCCGACCGACAAGTCGCGATCAAGGTGCTTACCCGACAACTAGCGGGCGACCAGAGCAACCTCCTGTGGGAAATGCGGATGCTGGCGCAGTTCAACCATCCGCACGTGGTGGCGTTCTACCACCACTTTTCCGACGAGAACCGCCTCTATCTCGTGATGGAGTTCTGCCCTGGCGGGAGTTTGGACGATCGGGTGACGGTGCCGAGCGTCTACCCTGAACAGCAGGTGTTCGCTTGGGGACTGGACCTGTGCGATACTCTCGCTTTCGTCCACGGAAAGGGAATCGTTCACCACGACATCAAGCCCCAGAACATCCTTTTTGCAGGGGATGAGACGATCAAACTTGGGGACTTCGGCGTGGCTAACCGCAATATTGGCACCCGCCCGTATCTGCCGCCGGAAATGCTGCTCGGAGAACGTGTATCCCGGATTGACCCAAGGGTCGATGTGTACGCGCTCGGTCTGACGTTGCTCGAATCGCTCACCGGCCGTCATCCCTTTGAGAATCTCACGCCGGACGAAGCTATGCAGGCCCGCATCAAGCACGATTTCGTCCCGCCGGACCTGTCCCGCTGGGTGCAGGAAGTCCTGCTGAAGGCGACACACCCCACCCCCGAACTGCGTTTTCAGACGGCGACGGATTTTGGCGACGCGATCCGCGGTCGGCACGTGCCCTATGTATTCGATGGCCACCGCATCAAGGCGGACGCGCTGGCCAAGAAGGCCGAGGCAGCGATCGCGCGCCGGAAGTGGAAAACGGCCGAGCGTTTTGCATCCTATGCGCTGGAGTTGAGCCCCGATTGCGTCGCCGCTTTGCTGGCTGCTGGCCGTTGCCAACTGCTGATTCGCCACATTGATCGGGCCAGCGAGTATTTTTCCAAGGCGCTATCAGTCAGCCCGCGCACGCCGGTCCAGAAGGAGTTAGGGTGGATAAGCCTGGAGCAAGGCAGGCTGCCAACGTCAATCTCGCTGCTGACCGACCATTTGCAGCGAAATGCGTCTGACTACGAAGCGTATAACCTGCTCTTGAAGTGCTTCTACCTGACTGATCGCTTCGAAGCGGGAGAATCTCTTGCACGCACGCTGGTGAACGAGAAACCGCCGAATGACTGCTTCCGTAACAACCAAATCCTGTGCCGCCTATTGAACGGAGATTGTGCCCCCGCGCTGGAGAAGCTCAGTTCCTCTGAAGAGGCGAATCCTTTCGTCGTCTACAACCGCACGGTACTGACCGAGACCCCGTCGGCCTGGAAATACCCCGACCCGGCAGCGTTGAAGTCCAAATTCTTGTTCGAGGAGTACCGATTCGGGACGGCAAGCCAAGCCGGAAGAAAGAATACGCTCGCCATCTACACGCCCGATGGTGCCCGTCACGAGTGTGCGAAGCCGATTGTGACGATTGGCTCATTGAGTGTAAACGACATCATCTTGAAAAGCAGGGGCGTGAGCCGCCGGCACTGCGTCATCGTGAACTACCCTGATGATGTGTGGCTCTATGACCTCGGAAGCACTGTCGGTACGGCGATCGACGGGCAGGGCGTCGTGGGCCGAATGTTCCTTGACGGTGTTCACGAGGTGGCGGTCGGAAAGGTGTGCATCCGCGTTGCCGCGAGCAACAACCTGCTGATCTAAGATACTCGTCGCTCGACGCCCCGAACAAGACCCCGCGGTTCACGGTGGAGGCCCGAACAACTGCTCGTACTCACGGAGTACGCGCGGCTGCAACTGCCTGCCGTCGGCAAGGGCGTTGCGGATTTCCTGCCAGTAGAGGCGGGAGTTGTCGGTTGGATTGGTAAATCCTTGCGAGACACGGGCCTGATGGAACTCTGCCCGGGTCATTTGCCACGGCTGGCCGTCCTGCTTTTCTTCGGTCTCGCCTTCGGCCGCAGGCGAGGCCGCTTCACAAAAGGGGCTTTCGGTGGTGGCTTGCCGTCTGTTTCGGCAACGGGCTCCGTGGTAAACGCCCCGGGCCAGCCGCCGTGCTTGTCGATCACTTTGTCGATCTCTACCATCAGGCGGATGGTTTCGGAGAGGGCGACGACGATCTTTTGGTAGTGGGCGATGTCGTCTTTGGTGAGGGTGCGGCCTTTGCGGTCTTTGAGCCATTTCTCGCAGACCTGGTAGCCGCCGATGTGGAAGTTCCACACGTCTTCACGCACGCCCTTGAAGCCATTGGTCTGCGCCTTGTCCACCCAGACGGTGTTCTTCGACCAGGAGACTTTTTCGACCTCGGGATTCCGGCCACCGATGAACTCGGTGATGGGCTTGTCGAGCTTGTGCGATTCCAGCAGGTGCAGGGCGACAAGTTCGCCGCCGAGCCGGGCCAACGCGCGGAACATTTCTAGGTTCCCGGTCAACGGCAGGCGCGGGAAATCAATCTTCAGAAACTCCGCGTAGCGGCTCCGGTAGCCGGGACTGTGAAACACCGCATAGGCGTAGTGGAAGATGTCTTCGGGCGTGAGACCTTGTGGCAAACCGTGGTTTTGCGCCTGCGGCAAGCGGAGAGCAGAACTCAGTTGCTTCAGGAATCCGGCTGAAAGATTTGGGTGTAACTCAGTCCCAAGTTTAAGTTCGCGTTCGTCAGCGAGAATGTATAGCGGGAAGCAGTTGGAATTGTCAGCACTGGAAATAACTTCTGACACACAGATTTGCGAAGTCACCCAAACATGGTGACATTCACCCGTCCGGATCTTCCGATTCGCAATTAAAGCACGATTCGGAGTTTTTAGAAGGTTGCGCATCACCTCCGTGCGAGGACTCCCGACAATTGCGCTGTGGTAAAACATCCACCGATAATCGAACGGGCGCGCCTGATATTGCGTGATGAAATCTTTGAGTCCGACACTCCGGACTGCCCGCCGAGCAGGTTCGATTTTCCACTGCACAACATCCTTGACACCGAACCGCTCTTCGAGTTTCTCTTTCGACGTGTTCGGATTGCGAAAATACTCAATCTTCTGCTGAAGTTCTTGCGTGTCAAAATCGGTCGCGAGATCGTCTTTCAGTGTTTTGATGCAGGTGCTCGTAATTGGGAAAATATCCGCCAGCGAAGGCAAACTCGAATATTCGCCGCTCTTCTCCAGGCGCAAAAAGTATCTTTGTGGGGGAGAAGGCTTGATTTCGATGAAGTCCGAAGTCTTCCAGCTTCGCTGAACCAACGTTGCATATTTTTCCGCGCGACCACCGTGAACGTCAAACGTATAAACACGAGCGTCCGCGCCGTCGTTTAAAGCTGCTCCTAAGAAGACAGCAACGCCTTGCTGTATATCGAATACGTTTTCCTCGTGGTCTTTGATCGAATCACCAAATAGGTTGACCACGTTAATGCGGTTAAGAAGCCGCATGAGTTCTCCCCTTACTCCGCGATGAAGAGCACTGTCCATGTAGGAGTTGTTCGTTATCATCCCTAAAATGAAAGTCGCACCCGTAGCCCGGCGAAGACTCAGCGCAAAACCAAAGAACTTCACGAAGTCGTCTTGTAATGAGCGTTCCAGACTTAGTGCGCTCCGTTCGCGAATGCGCTCTCCATCCACAAACCGAAACGGCTCAATGAGAGTTGCAGCGGCGGGGGTTGGATTTGCCGTCATGTAGGAATACGGCGGATTGCCGATCACGACCGTGAAGCGTTGGTACCGTTTGATGCCGTTGACGGCCTGGGCTTCGTGGGCGAGGGCGACGGACATTTCGGCAATTTGCTTCTGCTGCATCTCGGGCATTGCAGGCTCTAGCGAGTTCGTCAGGTAGACTCGGGCCCGTTCGTCGGATTGGAACCGGTAGCCCGTCTCGGCCAGCTTCAGGCCGATTTTCATGTGGGCGATGGCGTAGGGGGCCATCATCAACTCGAAGCCATATAACCGCGGCAATAGGTGCTTGGGAACATAGGCATTCCAGAGTTCAACGATTGTCTTCTCCTTGTGACCGGCAGCCCGCCATTTGGCCGTCATCGTGGCGTGGACAACCTCGATCACTTCGACGAGAAAAGTACCCGTGCCCAGGGCGGGGTCGAGGATTTGGACGAAGGGCTCGTCGGGAGAGACGCCTTCGGGGATTTGGAAGCCGCCCTCACCCCCGGCCCCTCTCTCGGAAGGCGAGGGGAGAGATTCGCCCTCACTGCCGGCCCCTCTCCCAGAGGGCGAGGGGAGCAATTTGCCCTCACCCCCGGCATCTCTCGTAGTGGGCGAGGGGAGTCTCGCGGCCATTTCGCCCCAAGTGGTCGTATCGGCCAGGCCGTCGGGCAGGCCGAACTCCGTTTGGAGAAGTTCATGCACGCTGCGGACGATGTAGGAGACGACCGGCTTGGGCGTGTAGAACACGCCCCGCTGCATCCGCTTCTTGGCGTCGTATTCCTTGAGGAACAGTTCATAGAAGTGGATGACTGGGTCTTCTTGCGGGTTGCGGTTGCCAAAGTCGCGGAGCACCGCATCCATGTTGGCCGCGCGGAGCATTTCCACCACGTCGGCAACGCCCAGTTCGTCGAAGTCGAGCGCCTGGCCGTTTGCCTTTCGCTTGCGCCCGCCGAGGTTCAGAAAGGTTTCCATCAGTTCCCGCAGAAACGGGCTGGTGACGGGGGCCATCAGCGCAACGTCGTCGGCCGCGAGCGCGCCCGACTGCCGCGAGACGCGCGCCGAGAGCAACCCATAGGCGATTGTCTGCGCGTACATGTCGGCAAAGTCGTCCTCGTCCAGGTCGTGGATGAGCGACTCTTGAAACGCCTTCATCAGCTTGCGGAGCTTGCCGTCCGCCGATTCGACCCTGAGCGCGCTGTTGACCTTCTTGCGAATTTTGCCGGCCAATTCGGCCAATTCCATCGCCAGGTCTTTGGAGGTAACAATCACTTCGCGGTAGCGGAGCGTGAAGGCCAATGACCAACGCCGCCGCCAATGCGACACGTCGCCAGGGTCGGCGGGCCAGTGGAGCTTGTCGTGCAACTCGTTATAAACATGGTCGAGGTGCAGTCCGGTGTCGTCGCCGTCCCAACCGAGCACGCGGAGCGTGGCAAGGTTGTCGAGGTGCGGGTCTTCGGAGAAGTGCGCGAAGCTGATTTGCCGCCCGTCGCCTTCGCCGAAGGCCGAAATGAATAGCAGGTCGTGCGGGTCCCAAGCGGGGCGTTCGGCACGGCTGGCCGACGCCCGCTTCTTGAACACCAGTTGCCCCAGGATTCGGCGTAGGGCCACGACCGGCAGCCGTTTGGGTTCAAACTTGACGAAGAAGATGCCCCAGGGCTGGCCCGTCACCAACGGACGAAGCTGCTTGATGCCGTCGATCTTGGCGGCGGTCTTGGTGTCGAGGCCCAGTTCCTCAGGCTCGTAATCGAACGTGAGGTCGTCAAAGTCCTCGGTGTCGATGGGCCAATCGAGTTTGTCGCGCAGATACTTCACCAAGGAAGGGAACGACTTGATTTGCCGGAGTTCTTCGCGATGATCGCCGGGCATGGATGGCTCTCCTCCCTAGTTGAGTTCCATCCAGGCTTTGAGGATCGGCTTCACGCCGATCGGGGCCTGGACTTGTCTCAGGTATGTGTTCTTGATATGTTTTTCGATCTGGCCGCGGATTTCGGAAAGCGTCTTGCGCTCGATGGCGCAGCGCCGCGGGGTATCCGGTTGGCTGCGGATAAGACCAATGATCTCGCTAGGCTCGTCGGTTATCTTCTCTGTGGTAAGATCGAAGAGATACCATTTTGTGAAGCCCGCCTCTTCCGTCCACTTGACAGCGTCCTGCGGCGCGCCATCGCGATCCCGAGCCGCAATTGCCGGAAGGGAGTAGCAAAAGAACACGCCCCTGCCGCCGGGGGTTGGATGATGCTTGCCGCTGAAGACGCGCAACGGGAAGACGCGCAAACGCTCCGCGAGGTCGGGATTCGCCTTGAGGAGCATCTGGAGCTCTAAGTGGAGGTTCTCCGTCCTGGTCTCGGTGCCCTCGCATTGGCGTATGAAGTCACGGAGGATGGCGTAGTCGTCATCAGGTCGGAGGAGCTTGCCGTTTTCGATGCCGAACGTTTTGGAGATCCGAAGGGTCTTATGGGTCACGGTTTTGTAGAGCGTCAGCAGTTCATTCAGTTCATCGGGAGGCAAGAAGTTGTAGTACTGGATCGTGCCGCGGAGCTTGTCTTGGTCTGGATGATCCCTGATGATGGTCTGCTCGACGCGGGGGTCAAGGCGACGATCGATACGGCCGATCCGCTGCATGAGCCGCACGGGGTTCCAGTGCAGGTCGTAGTTTACGAGCCGGGTGGCATCCTGGAGGTTGAGACCTTCGGAAAGCACGTCGGTGGAAATGAGGAGACGTGTTTCCCGAAGCCCTTCAGCGGCTAGCGCGGCACTAGACGACTCGTTGTAGTACGGCGCGAAGCTCTTGATAACATCGGTGCGCAGCGCGGTGGGAGCGTCGGAATCAATCTCCACGATGCAGTCAAAGCCGGCTTTCTGGAGCTCGTCCCTGAGGTAACGGGCCGTAGCCTTAAACTCGCTGAAGATGAGCACCTTCTGACGTTGGAGAGCCACATCTTTCAGACCGCTCAGGTGACCGCGAAGAAGCTGTATCAGCGATTGAAGCTTCTTGTCTCGCTTTGGTTCAAACGTGGCCAATTCCTTGAAGAAATCGGCCAGAGTATCGAGGTCCCCCAATGTATCGGACAACAGGCCTTGAATGTCGAACAGGTTGGGATCAAGGCGATCCTCGAACGCCTGCTCGAAGAACTCAGGCTCAACGACATCCTCATCGGCCAACTCCAGGTCCGTTAGGTCCGGGAACAGTGTCCGTGGCTTGTTGGGGTCGTAACCAGTGATCTCCTTGTTGCGCCCCAGCCAACGGTCCAGACGATCTTTGCTGTGGCGATCTTCCGCATGAACTTGGTAGAAGGCGATCAGCTTCTTCATGAGCGTTTCACAACTCGCTTGGAATGCATAGACCGAGCTCTCGAAACGCTTTAAGAACCCGGTGCGGATCAGCCGCACAACCTGCTTCTGGCGGCCGATGATCATGGCCTGGTTCTGCTCGCTCAGGGTGGTCTTCTCGCCGGTGTAGAAGTCCCAAGGGTAGTACATCGCCAACGAGAACAGGGGCTTGTCCTTGTGGAATGCCTCCTCTACCATCCTCAGGAGTTTGCCGTAGGTCTGCTTGACCGAGTATGGAACCACCTTGGGAACGGACGGCTCGGGGAAGAGAACTCCGCTGTCCTCGACGGAGAGCGATTTCTTAATGAAAGCCCGACTGCGCTGGACGACCAATTCCTCAAACAAAGCGTCGTCCCGCAGGATTTTCTCTGCTTCGGCCAGATCGGTGTCGGCGTCAGAGAGGTCGGATGCTTCGGCCAGATCGGTGTCGGCGTCAGAGAGGTCGGATGCTTCGGCCAACCCGCCCAATTCTATTTCCTGTCGATGCGCAGCGCGATCAATCATTTGCTCCAGCCTGCGGATGTGGCCGGGAAAGCTGTGGATTCCCAGAGGCGCATTCTTGAAGTAGTCCGACTTCCCTTGGGAAAACAGCTCCACCATGTGCTGGAAGTCGGTCAGACGGTTGTTGACCGGTGTGGCCGTAAGGAGGTAGACCTGCTTCCCATGGCAAATATCGAACATGGCCCAGTAGCGGCTTCGGCGTTCCTCGCTCTGCTTGGCCCGAAGACCGGTGTTGCGAAAATGATGTCCCTCGTCGATGATGACAACATCCGCTTGCTCCCTCATCTGCTCCAGTTCGAGCTTCAACGTTTTGTTCTTGGCTAGCAGGTCAGTGTGGTTGTAAATGCGGAAGCTCAGAAAACCGCCGAGAAGGTCCGGCATGTACTTTCGGATCTTCGCCTCCCAGACAGTCTCCCTGGCGGTCTTCGTGACGAAGAGGACGACCCGCTTTTTCTCCCGCCTTACCAGGCGTTCGATCAGCATGAGGCCGATGTACGTCTTGCCCAGGCCCACGCCGTCGCACAGGAGGGCCCCGCCATAAGTCTGCGCCCGTTTGAGTAGGCCGTGATAGCCGTGTCGCTGATAAGAGGCCAGAACGCTGTACATCCGCGAATGATCCTGCTCCCACTCGTCGTCGGTAATCTCGTGTCCGCGAAAATACTCCTGTAGGGCCTTCGCGTAGACCTCGAAGGGCGTGTACTCTTGGGTGTGGCGCTCGATGACCTGGAGGATTTCCGCCGTCACGTCCTCGGCGTTGTCCCAGTGTTCCTCGTACCACTCCTGGAGCACGCTGACCGGCGTCCCGGCGATTTGCACGTTCAGTTCGATGTTCTCCGTGATGCCCGGCAACGTGAGGTTCGACGAGCCGACCAGGGCGAAGGAGCCGACCACCTCTTGCCGGGCGTGGGTAATGTACGTCTTGGCGTGGAACTTGTCCTTCTTGTAGACGCGACACTGAATCTTGCCCGAGCGGATCGCTTCGACAATAGCGGGCACGCCCGTGAGGAAGTCGTTCTTGAGCTTCTCGGTTTCCAGGCTTTCGTCGAGCAGTGCTTTGACCCGCGCCACCCCCTGCGCAAATGCGGCTCTTGTACGCCGCGACACCTCGTCGCCCATCAGGATGCGGATTGCATCGACCTTCTGCCACTCGTCGTTCAGCGCCAGCAGGCCGCCGATCTCAAAGTAGCCGGTGGCCACGTCGATAGCCTTGGAGAGCTGACACCAGTCGTGCAGGTATCGCTGGACCTTCCAGTCGTCGTCGCTGTTATCGACGATGAACAGTTCGCTGCCGGTCTTGCTTGTGCGTTTAGGCATGATGTTCCAGGGTGAGCAAGGACTGGCTTTCAGGCCCGAGTGAAACGGCCCTCTTGGTAGCCATCAGAACCTACCCTTCTGCCAGGCCCGGCCGGAGGCGACCGTCGGAAGGTAGGCAAGGCGGTCGCCCCCGGCCCGGTTTGGCTCGACGAGGTGCGACCCCGCCAAGCACCCGGCAACGAGCAGTCTAATTGCCCGCCTTCGCGGGGGAAAGAGGGGCCACCCGAGAAAATGCCTTGCGGGCGGGGTGAACGTGGCGGGCGGTTCTGTCAGGGCGAGGGGTGAATTGCATCCGCGCCCGGATCATCGCTAGGAGCCGGCCTTAAACGCTTGAGGCAGCGCCGGCCAAGACGCAACAACCTCCCCCTATACTCCTCGCGCGCCTGCGTCCAACGGCCTTTTCGCGTGTCGCCGAACGGAGAGGTGTATACTGTGGCCGGAATTTCGGCGGTCTCTGTAGCCATTGGTGGGGAGGGCTGATTGGCACCGGGGCCCCCGGATCGAATTCCGGGCGACGGCGACGACGTGCTGGATACAAGTAGCAATGCACGGTGGAACCACCTTTCCACCTTGCACTTAGAGCGACAGGCCGACTTGTCACTTGTAGCCAAGGTGGCGTCGGCGTCTGACGGCGATCGAGGCCTACTGGCACGGCTCGGCGTCAGATTGCCCAAACCCCCATCGCTTTTTTATGTCAGTTCAGAGGGGTATAGACGTAGGCTTGCTACGCGCGCGAGGGGCCGGGGGTTGGTTCGTTTTCCGGCCGGGAGAGGGACCCAGGGGGTTGGCCTCTCTGCCGGTGCCCTGCCCAAGAATCAATTCTGACGCGCTGGCGCCCGTCCCTGGGCGTCGCCCAGCCGCTCGAACTGGTGCGCCGTCTTGCTGCTCTCATAGGTCAAGCCGTGGCACTGCCGGCAGCCAAAGCGCCGGGCACCGCGCGGAAGATGCAACTTTCCCACCCGCCGCCAGCAAGGCATCTTGCCGTCCACAAGAATCGGGCATCGAAACCAGTACCGCAGGCCGCCGAAGTGCGGGCGCGTTGATTCAACGGTGATGGGATAATCGAGTTCCTCGGAATCGCGCCAACGATACGACAACCACAGTACCGCCCTTTGGAGAATCGGCCGAAAGCCGGGACCGGAAGGTGGGGGGCTGCCAGTCCAGGTAACTTCGACCGGTTGTACGCGATACCCGATCGACCCCACCTCCTCGCCGGTTTGGGTGTTGGTCCACGCCAGCGTTTGCGTCTTGTCCGCGTCGAACTGCCAACAGAGTATGCCTCCCCGCCAAAGGTCATTGACATCCAAGGTAAGACAGCCCTCCACCGTGGGCATACTGTCGTACCGATGGCCGCTACCACACCCTCCCATAACTGACTCCACGTTTTGCCAAAATCATTAAGACCGCCCGTTTCGCCATGCGTTGCAAGCGATTGCCGCTAATTGTCAGGGTCCGCCGCCTATACCGGTTTGGTAATTCTCTGCCGGGATTACTACTTGCCATTGCCGCCTGCTTGGGTCGATGTCTTGACCATCGCCACGATCTGCCGCCGGGTCGCCTCGGGCAGACTGGGCCATGCTTTGACCACGGCCATCAACTCGGGGTCACTCAGGGCAGAATTGCCCGAAAGCGCGCCTGATTCTGCGCCGCCTTGGTGGGCAACACCTTGTTTTCCCGACGAATTCGCGGGTTGTTCGCGTCCTACAGGGGGCACTCAGAAAAGCCTTGCGTAGCAAAGAGTTACGCAAGGCTTTTCTTATGGCTAGAAAGAGGGGAGAGGCGGCGGGGCGGGTGGCCGTGGCTCGGATCGCCGACAGCGTCGCCGGGTGCGGCATGGCCCTTACCGGTTTCTCGCAGAGTCCACTCCGTTTGGTCCGTTGTTTTTCTTCATCGCCCCCTGCGATACCCTGATGCCGACCAGAAACGCTACCAGAACGGCGATGTAGAACTGACCCATCATGGCTTCCAACCAGGATAGTGTTCGGGCAGGTGGAGACACAGGTGTAATGTCGCCGTATCCCACCGTCGTCATCGTCACAAAGCTGTAATAGATGAGGACCGGCCCCCGTGCCTCTGCCGATTTCACGGAGTCCGCCAATTCGCCCGTAGCTTGGAACGAACCGGGCTGCAAGACTTCGATGACCGAGTAGAGCGACCCCCAGGCCATGCCGAGCAGCAGGTAAGCGCAGATGGCTCCGAAGATACTGTCCAGCGAAATGCTGCCCTGTGTAAAGATCGCCCGCAGGATCATCACCGCCACGAACCCAAGGAAGAGGATTTCCACGAAATGGTCGGCAAGAGCAACGAAATCATCGCCGCTGCTGGCAAGCATGTAGGCCAGCCACCTGCCCAAAAGGGCCGGGACACCAAAGATCAGAGCCAGCCTCGTCGGCCATCGTCCCTGGCACAGCGAAAGAATGGCAGCCACCAGGACCAGCGAGCGGAGAACGTCGAAGACCGAACCTCGGATGGAAAAGCCTCTGAGCATCGGCTGGATCACCAACAGCAAGAACAACGTGACCAGCAGAACCAAGAACCGCCAGGGTCGGTATTGCTGCATCGGGGTGGAGGCCATGCCTGCTTCTTCTCCTTGGAATTCAGTCGTGGTCTGCCGAATTGTTACACGTCCAAATTCCTCGCCTCCAGGGCGTGCTTCTCGATAAACTCGCGGCGCGGCTCGACTTTGTCGCCCATGAGAATGCGGAAGAGGTCATCGGCGGCGTTGGCATCGTCCATTTTCACTTGCAGCAGCGTGCGGTGGGCCGGGTCGAGGGTCGTGTCGCGGAGTTCTTCGGCGTTCATTTCGCCCAGGCCCTTGAAGCGGGTGACTTGCAGACCCTTTTCGCCCGCCGCACGCACGGCCGCCAGCAGCCCGCGGAGGTCTTCCAGGCCGGTGGTCAGTTCGCCGCGGCGGAGCCGGTAGCGGGGCTCTTCGATGCCCGTCCGCTCTTGCGGGATCAGGCTGTCGATCTCGAAGCCCATGCCGCGCAGCTCGGCCAGTTGGTTGTTGATCGAGCGGACTTCGTGCAGTTCGACGATGTGCAGCTTGCTGCGGGGCTCGTTGTCGACGGCGCCCTCGGCCACGTCTTTGTCGGCCAGGTCTTCGTCGGCCAGGTCGAGTTCCTCGCCCGCCTCCTGCTCCTGCGCGGCGACGAACTCGTCGAGCTTCTCGCGGGTGGTGAACCAATGCTCGTCGTGGCCGAGGTACACGTGGTAGATGGGCAAGCGTCCGGTCGCCGGGTCGCGGCGGGTGGCGTGGGCGCGGAGGCTGATGCCGCGCCGCTCCAGGGCCAGCAGCGACTCTTCCAGCGCCGCCAGCGTGCGGCAAAGGCGCTCCATCGCGGCGCCCTGAATGGTCCGGCCATCGCTGGGCTCGAACGCCGCGCCGTTCAGGCCGGCTTCGAGCAGTTGGGTCTTCATCTCCTCCTCGGTCTGCACGTAGTAGACTTCCTTTTTGTGCCGCACGCGGAACAGCGGCGGCTGGGCCACATACACGTAGCCGCCTTTGACCAGGTCGTACATCTGGCGGTAGAAGAAGGTCAGCAGGAGCGTGCGGATGTGCGAGCCGTCGACGTCGGCGTCGGTCATGATGACGATTTTGCTGTAGCGGCGTTTGGCGAGGTCCATTTCGTCGCCGATGCCCGCCCCGATGGCGGAGATCATGGAGCGGACCTCCTCGTTGGCGAGCACTTTGTCTTCGCGCGACTTGTAGGCGTTGATGATTTTGCCGCGCAGCGGGAGGATGGCCTGATATTCGCGGATGCGTCCGCCCTCGGCGCTGCCGCCGGCCGAATCGCCCTCGACCAGGTACAGCTCGCACTTATCGACTTCGCGGCTGGTGCAGTCGCGGAGTTTGCCGGGCAGTCCGCCGCCGCTGAGCGCGCCTTTGCGCTCGCGCACCAATTGGCGGGCTTTGCGGGCGCTCTCGCGGGCCTCGGCCGCCAGCAGGCCCTTCTGCACGATGATCTTCGCCGTCTTTGGGTTCTCTTCGAGATACTTGGCCAGATAGTCGCCCACCGCCGAGTTGACGATGCCCTCGACCTCGCTGTTGCCCAGCTTCGTTTTGGTCTGGCCTTCGAACTGCGGCTCGGGCACGCGGAGCGAGAGGACGGCGGTGAGGCCCTCGCGGCAGTCGTCGCCGCTGGGCAGCAGGTCCTTGTACAGGCCCGACTTCTTGCCGTAGGCGTTGATGGTGCGGGTGATGGCGGCGCGGAAGCCGCTGAGGTGCGTGCCGCCTTCGGTCGTGCAGATGTTGTTGACGTACGAACGGACGTTTTCGGTGAACTCGCCGGAATACTGCAGGGCCACTTCCAGCCCGACGCCCTCGTACTGGCCGGCGACGTAGACGATTTCTTCGTGGGCCGGCTCGCTGGCGCGGTTCAGGTGCTCGACGAACTCTAGGATGCCGCGCTCGTGGCAGAACGTCTCGCCGTCGCCCGTGCGCTGGTCGCGGAAGATGATCTTCACGCCCCGGTTGAGAAAGGCAAGCTCCTGCAACCGGCCGTAGAGGATGTTGTACTGGAAGTTGGTGTTGGGAAAGATCTGCGGGTCGGCCTTGAAGGTGGTCTTGGTGCCCACCTTGTCGCTGCGGCCGATGCGGCGGACCTCTCCGGTGGGCACGCCGCGCTCGTACTCCTGCTGGTAGACGTGGCCTCCGCGGCGGACCTCGACTTCGCACCACTCGGAGAGGAAGTTCACCACGGTAACGCCCACGCCGTGCAGGCCGCCGGACGTTTGATAGGCGCCCTTCTTAAACTTGCCGCCGAACTTCAGCACGGTCATCACGCCCTGCAACGTGGAGAAGCCGAGGTCGGGATGCTGTTCGACGGGGATGCCGCGGCCGTTGTCTTCGACCGTCACCGAGCCGTCGTTGTTGATCGTGACCGAGATTTCCGTGGCGTAGCCGGCCATCGCCTCGTCGATCGAGTTGTCGACCACTTCGTAGACGAGGTGGTGCAGGCCGCGGGCCGTGGTGTCGGCAATATACATGCTCGGCCGCTCGCGGACGTGCTCCAGGTCGCTGAGGTGCTGGAGGTCCTTGGCGGTGTAGTCGGCCTCGCCTTCGGCGCGCTCGAGGCGATAGGTGTTCAGGTCGGGGGACGGCGTTGATTCTTGCGGTTGGTTCGACATAGGATTCTCGAAACTACGTTTTCTTTGCTTCCGGTTGTGGATACTGCTCCTTCCGGCTAAGCCTGAAAACGCCGGTAAGAAACGTAAAGACGGCCAAGAGACCCAGAAAATACGGGAGGAAAGATCCTTCCATCTCGAAATGCGCCCAAACGGCAAAGATGGAACAGCCAATTGCCATCAGGAGGCTCAACATGCCCCCGGTGCGGACTTGGTGTCTTGCGGCGCTCATAACTTGGGAGTTCGAGTCAAGTATGCGATTGATCATATCCACCCGATCCTCACACGAGCCCTTGCATGCAAGTCCGTTGCGAAGCTCCGAAAGACAATCACCGCACAGCGCCTTCGAGCACGCCTTGCACAGACCAATGGCGGGTCTGTCCCTGTGATTGAAGCAATTCATCGCGTCCACCTTATTCCTTTTCGCCACCTTTCGGTGGCCGTGTTTCGCGACTTCGCGGCCACCTGGCCCCACGCTTTTCGCCGCGGCCCCGTAAACGGGGCGCGAAGGAAAAAATTCCTATTGCGGTCCCTTGTCCCGCAGGCGTAAACGCCTGGGCTAGTGAAAAATCCCACACCTTGCGCTTCCTTCTATGGGCCCTTCCGGCCTCCGCTGCAAATGTTCCGACAACGAGCCTTTTCTCTAGCCCAGGCGTTTCACGCCTGGGGCGAAGAAGCCACGCCCCCCTCCTTTTTTTCTTCAGCCCCCTTCAGGGGGCGTGATGTCTGCATCGGATTGGTCTTCATCGCCTTCGGTTCTCTCCAACAAATCCGACAGTTTCCCCAACCGATGGTGCGTCTCTTGGTTGTCGATGTAACGAGACACGTTCTCCAATTCGTCCTTCCGGAGCGTCAAAACCCCGTAACCTTCTTGCCACTTCAATTTGAAATTGGGGCGGATTTCTTCATTGACGCGATGGGCCGCCGCGCCTTTCACCTGGCCGATAAACTCACTGACTTTCAGCGTTGGCGGCAGACGAGCCAGAAGATGCACGTGGTCGGGCATAGCGTTGTGGCGGATCGGCCAACCGCCGCGTTTCTTCGCCTCTTCATTGACGATCTTTAGTAGTTCGGGCCGGTAGTCGCGATGGATCAGGGCAATACGCGAATGGGTGGACCAAGCGAAGTGGTAAAACAGTTGGTGAAATGCGTGCCCCATCCGTTAGCCTCCAACGGCGCCCTTTCGGCCCCTAAAGGGGCCTAAAAGAAAAAAATTTATCATCGTCTTCCTTTCCACAGGCGTGAACGCCTGGGCTAGAGAAAAAATGCCTCCCGATCCTGTAGCGATGTCTCCCAAGCCTACGATGCCTCGATCTCCTATTCTCCCAATTCCCGTACTCCCAAACACACAAGCCCACCCTATTCGATGTTCCCCACGCGGAAGCGCAGGCATTTAATTCCTTCGTCGGGCAACAGTTCGCCGAGCGTTTTCAGCAGCGTGTGTTTCTGGAAGCCCAGTTCCTGCACCAGGGTGGAATTGGCCACGATCACTTCCAGCGCGCCGCCGCGGCGTTGGCCGACGCGGGTGTACTTGGCGGCCAGCGGCCCGGCCGCCTCGCGCCACGCCGCTTCAACGGTCTCGGCGCTTTGCACCCGCGCAAAACCCCGCCGCGCCATAAGCTCGGAAAGCACGTTGCCGATCGCTTGCGGGCCGCGGGACATCTTCACGTTTCCCTCCGTAGGGTGCGTGAAACGCACCGCTGCCTATGAGAACTGGTGCGTTTCACGCACCCTACTGCTACGATTGCTCGCGTGCCAGCGGCATGATCACGTAGGCGTAGCCGTCTTCGGTGCTGCATAGGGCGGCGCTCTCCGCATTACGCAACTCCATGGTGAACGTCTGCTCGGCTTCCAACACTTTGAGGAAATCGCTGAAATATCGCGGATCGAGCATGATCGGCACGTCGGGGCCGTCGTAGGCCACCGGCAACTCGACATGCGATTCACCGAACTCGGCCCCGTGGCCGGCCAAGATGACCTTGCCGCCGCCGAAAATAAAATCGACGCCGCGGCGCTCCTCGCTGGTGACAATCGCCGCTTGCCGAACCGCCGCGTAGAACGGGCCGACGCTCAGGTCGATCTTGATCATCCCCTCGCGGCGCGGGAAAACATCGCGCCACTTCGGGTACCGGCCCTCGACCAGACGGGAGTAGATCGTCGCCCGGCCGCTCTTGATCAGCACGTCGTTCTCGCGTGCGGCCAGTTGGATATTGTCCTCGTTGTCGGCCAACACTCGTTCGATGAGTTGCATCGCCTTGGTGGGGACGATCGTCATGTGGTCGCCCGACACGTGGCCGCCGACCGATTTGGCCGGGCCTTCTTGCCGAGCAAGCCGCCGGCCGTCGGTGGCCACGGCCGTGATGCCGCTGGCCGACATTTCCAGCAGCACGCCGCCCAGGGCATAACGGCTGCTCTCGTTGTCGGTGGCGTAGACCGTGCGGCGGACAACCTCGCGGAAGAAGCGGGCGGGCAGTTCGTGATACTTCTTTTCCTCAAAAGCCTGCACGTCCGGGAACTCGTCGGGATTTTCCGACGGCAGTTGGAACTCGCTCCGCTGGCCGCGCACCTGCGTCTTCTTCCCGTCGCTTTCCAGATCAAGCTTCTCGTCGGAGCTTTCCGCGAGAATCTTGCCGAAGCGGTCGCGGGGCAAGACGACGCTGCCGGGCGCCTCGACGTGGAAGCCGGGCACCTCGATGCGGACCCCCAACTCGAGGTCGGTGCCCATCAGGATGGCCCCCTCCTTCGTGACTTGGAGCTTGAGGTTTTGCAGGATCGGTTTCGGGCTCCGCGCCGGAGCCACGCTGGCCGCCATTTGGAAGGCGTGCAAGAGTTTGTCGCGTTCGCAAGTTGCTTTCATGGGTTGAAGCACCTTTCTTCTGATTCTATCTTTCTACAAAGTCAGTAGTATTAGTATGCCGGCCGGAAATGTCGATAGTCCTTGGCACGGCCGACTTATTGTTTTACCGCAAACGGGCTTAGGATAAAACCCTACCCCGTCAAGAGTGTGAATAAGCTGTCGTCTGGATGTCGGGTTCCTGTCAAGCGGGTATTGGTCGATCGGGGTTTCATGTTGGTCGGGCTGGCGACTGTTGGTGGATCGACGGTCGGCGGCCGGTTATCGACACTCGATAGTCACTTTTTCCACAGTTCCTTTCGCAGCCGTTCGATGGCGTCGTGTACCGCCGGGTCGCTCTCGGCCAGCGACTCGGTTTTGCGGCAACTGTGCAGCACGGTCGTATGGTCGCGGCCGCCAAAGTAACGGCCGATCTCCTCCAGGCTTTCGCAGGTGAACTGCCGGGCGAGGTACACTGCCACGCCACGGGCGGTAACCAACGCTCGCCGCCGAACCGGACTGCGCAAGTCGGATAATTTGAGGGAGAAATGCCGGGCGGTGGCCAGGGCTATCTCGTGCATGCCCGGCTGCTTCTTGCCGTGCCGATGGGCCAGATAGTGCCGTGCCGCACGAACATCGATGTTGCCTCCGCCCAAGCGGCCCGGCATATCAAGCTGCATCAGCGCGCCGGCCAGCTCGGGCGCGGTGCCGTTTAGCCCATCGGCCAAAATCCGGGCGACTGGTTCGGGCAGGTCGATTTCGCGCTGCGCGGCCAGTTGTTGCAGAATGGCCCGCCGAGTCTCCGGGCCGGGCGGGGCCAAGGGAACGGTCAGCCCGGCCGCCAACCGGCTTTGCAGCGCCGGCACAATGCCCGGCAACTCGGCCGGCGCCGCCGAAGCGGTCACCACCACCCAGCCGCCGGAGGCCACGACCGCGTCGATCGTGTGGATCAGTTCCTCCTGGGCGCTGAGCTTGCACAACTTCCGCGTGGCCAACATGCCCAGGTCCTCGAACACCAGTAGCGACGCCGTGCGATACTTGGTGCGGAACTCTTCGACGGCCTGCGTGTCGATGGCCTCGGCCAATTCGCGGGCGAAATCGACCGCCGTGGTGCTGACCACGCGCAGCCGGCGGTCGTGCGACTTCCACTCGGCCGCCAGGCCGCGGGCGAGGTGCGACTTGCCCGTGCCGCTCGGCCCGTACAACACCAGCGGGCTGTAGCAGCCGGTCGAAAACGCTGCAGGAGGCGACTCCCGTCGCCGATCAAGCCGGTCGGTCGAGCCGCCGAGCACCGCGCGGACGGCCACCTCGACCAGCCGGTTTTCCGGTCCGACAAGGAAGCAGCCGGGCGCAAGCGGCCCGCCCTGCTCGATGCCAGGTTCGAGCAGTTGCCCCGTCAGGGGGATGTCCGCGATACCGTCCACCATTTCGGCTCCGTCCCGCGAAAACCGGCCAGAAAAAAGGGGCGCAATTGCACCATTCGCTGTAAGCCGTTACATCGTGTTCTGTAGAGAGCGGAATCTCAAGCTGTCTGTGCATCCGCTGTCTTTTTGCCCTAAGTGCCTTCGTATCAACCAGTTAGTGGACAGGGGCAGGATCGCACCGCCGACACTCGGATTTTCAGTCCACAAAAAAGCATTATACCCGATTCACACCCAAGCGATACCCCCGTATTTCGCGGGAAAAACGCTATTGACTGCGAATCGACACCCGACCGAAAGGCGGGATTATCAAACGCAGAGAAGGTCACGGCAGGGCCTCTGGCCCGAAGCCGCATGACCTACCCAGAACGCAAGGGAAGCGTCGGGAGGGCCGTTTGAGCGGCCTTGGCCGCTCCATTCTACGAATAAGAGTAAGAGTGGAATCTTTACAGTCCTCTGGGATCTTCCGGGTGTTGCCCACCGTTTGTTTCCCGTCCTGTCTCGTCGTGTCTCGTGCTGGCGATTTTCACCGGCAATCAAGATGTGCTTCCGATGCCGTTGGGGAAGGGCATTATGACGCATTCTGACCCGTTCCGTCTCGCCCTGTCCTATACTGATGTTCACCTAGATTGCAACCCCCCTGGATGCCCCGGAAAGTAGAGCGGATTTCAATCCGCTTGAACGGAATAAATTCCGTTCTAAGGCGTTGTTCTTGGACGGGCCCTAGGAGAGCCGGACTCGAGCCTCTTCGGCCCAGGGGCTGTCGGGGGTTTGGGCCAGAAACGCCCGCCAGTGTTCTTCCGCCCGCTCGGGCCGGCTCATCTCGTCGAGGGTGCGGGCGAGATGGTAATGGGCGTCGGCATAGTCGGGGTGATAGGCGAGTGCCCCTTCGAAGGCGGCCACGGCCAACTCGCGTTGGCCCGTCTCGGCCAGCACGCAGCCGAGGTTCGCCCGGGCTTCCACGTAATCCTCGTCCAACTCGATGGCCATGTAGTAGCGTTCGCGCGCCCCGCCCAAATCGCCCTGCCGATAGAGCAGCTCGGCCACCTGAAAACAGATCTCGGCCTTCGGTCCGGCGGCGGCTAGGGCGGCGCGATACATCTCGGCGGCGGCGGCCAACTGGCCGTCCTCCTCCAACTCCGCGGCCAGGCGGCACATCTGCTCGCACGAAGTGGGCACGGCCTCCGTTGGGTTGGCAGTTGAACTGCCACCCCAACCGTGTGCAGCGTCTCCCTGCCAGGCGTCGAAATCAAATCGCAACTGCCCGCCCGGCTCGATCAGCCCGTCGCCCTGCCTCAGCAGAATCTGCTTGCCCTGAACGATGACCGACAACTGGGCCAGGGGCCGGGCGACGCCGGGCAGGTAACGGGCCAGGTCCTCCAGCTTCCGCTCGATCGCCTGCGGCGACATCCCCGCCGCCAACAACTCCGCCAGCCGGCGGGCCGCGGCCACTTCCTGGAAATCGAAGTACGGCAGCCGCCGCACTTCGCGGGCGGGCACGATCAATCCCCGCCGGCGCCAGCGGCGGATCACCGCCACCGGCACGCCCAACAAATCGGCCAGCATGGCCGGCGTGTACAGCCGGTGGACGTCGTGTTCCGCTTCGACCAGCCCTAGCCGCTGCCAGAACTGGGTTTCCGTGAGCACCTCCAGAACGCCCTGGTCGGCCGCAGCGCGCATCGGCTCGTCGAACCAGTCCTCCTGGCCGTGTACCTCGGGCAGCGGCAGCTCGTTCTCGCCGACGACGATCAGATGGGCCGAGGCGTCGGGCTTCTCCAGCACCGTGGCCCCATGTTGGCGGGCCAGTTGCGCCGCGTCGCGCCGGGCCATGCTGGCCAGCTTGCCCACGAACGCCACGCGACGATCGCGAAGAATCTCGGAGTTTTCACCGGCAGTCGTCATGGTGGATAAACGTAAAGTACAAGATAAACGGCTACGGCCATACTGGCTACCGTAAGCAACACACCGAATCCGCGCACCCGCCAGGGATAGATTCGGCCTTCAGCTCGTAACGACCAAATAACACGCGGGTCAATAAGTCCACCGAGGCCCAAAAATACCGGGTGAGGCGCCAGGAGAGTGAGGTAAAGATGGCCCTTTCCGTCCGACATCTTGAGATAATGATTGAACGCCAGTGCAAATACTCCAACTAGAAACATGATTAGCGGGGTGCGCCTCGTAGGAGCAGCCGGAGAATCGTTTCCGCGAACAGCTTGAGCAACTTGTCCAACAATCGTGGCCGGCGGAGGTTGTTGCATCTGACCTTCAGATAGTCCATCCATAGATGCGCAGATACGCAGGCGGCGCGTCAGATGCGCATACAACCATGCCGCCAGAAATGCAACCAACGATCCTGCGCAAAAAACCGCATGCGTGTGGGGCGCGGCGAAACCCAGGCCGCGAAATGTGTCGACTGCCCAAGTCACAACTGCCACCGCCAACACAATTATCGGACTCAGAGCAAGTGGCCAAATGAATACAGCGAGGCGGCGGTGCGGATTCCATTGCATACTCCGCGGCAACCGCTGACCGAAAACGTGAATGTAGAACTGCGACGCATTGACGTGGTACGACCGCCATAAGCCTCGCACGTCGCAACGATCCCAGGTCAACGCAAGCACTGAAGTCATCCATCCCCACAACACGATGATGTAGGTTCCTTCCTCTCCAGGTGATAAGTTCACTCCGATGCCCGGCAACGCGACAATTCCAAATAGGACGCACATGCCACTGACCACGGCAATGAGCAACCCGACTGGATTGAAAAATACCATTCGATCGTCCCCAATCCCTTGAGCGTGCCAATCGAGTATACCGACTGCCGGATTCCTATCAAAGCCCTTTGGGTACTGGTTCCGTAGTGTGTTGCTGTTTTTCCAGTGATGGCAGGCGACACCTTGCACCCCCAGACGGTTTAAGCGCTTGCGCTGGCCGATCCCGATTGTCCCGAATCGTCGGTCCAAAGCGTGGGCGGCAGACGCAGTAAGCTAGCCCTGGCGTTGTCGCTAAGAAGACTCATCGCTTCGCACTCAATGCCGTGAAGACGTTTCTTAACCAATCGCTTAACGACCTCCTCGGCACTCATGTAATCGGCAAATTTGGAATAGGTGCCAGGCGGCGCCTCGGTGTCAACGAGATATCTTGAAATGGACGACGCGGACCAGAGTGCGCGGTAATGTCTATGCAGGACTTTGTACCCGCGGGTCTTTAGAGCGTCCAGGCGCTTCTGGTGGCCGTGGCAGCATCGTCCATCTTTGTGGACAAACACCGCCTCGACGATTTGCACTGCTTTATAGAACGCTGTAACGGCAATCCACTCCGGGAACCGTTCAGCCTCATTGAGCAGGTACAGCAGTACGTCGTGGTTCTTGTTGGCCAGCGCTATATGGTCCGCTTCCGTCGCCATGACCGACGTACTGAAATGAGAATCCCGGATTGATAAACGAGCTTACCGCGTTGTCCGAGGCAAGCGGAAGTGCGATCGCATCCATTTTGATAAGACTCAGATCGGGATCGTTCGCGACTCGGTAATCCAATTCCGACACTTCATCCTCGAAATCCTCGTCGTATTGACGCGAATTGCGCACCACCACGAACGCAAGCGCTCCATCGCGATCAGTAAGATAGGCCCTGTCAACCCCACTCCTATCCTTGATCCATTCAGCGAGCAGGCGAAGAAGAAGATTGAATTGGCGCCCAAATCTATCAGCCTGATCTGCTTGCTGAAGAATATCAATTGCTTGCCGCACTCTTATGCCAAACCGATCCTGGTCGCGTGGAGTAACAACTATCATTCCTTCCTTCATTGCCCAGTCTAGCTGCACAATATCCGGGTTGGCCGACGTTGCGGTATTCACGTGAGAACCTGAAATCTGTTAGGCTGGCGTGACGCTAAACAACAGCAAGAAGGCGCGCATAACGAGTGCGCACAGACGATCCTGTTCATTAAATTATCGGCCTAGCTCCAAGATTGTCAACAACCTTATTGTGGGGCGTTGCATACGTGGATAGGTCATCCGTTCCCGTTCCCCAAGGTTGCCTATTATAAATAGTCCAGCAAACGTGTCAATAGGTGGAATTGGCCGCCATTCCAGAAGGGGCGCGGCCAGCAACACACTGCGGAACCGGTATCGTCCTTCAGGCTCGACAGCTCGCTACGTGCGCTTCTGATACACGTCACCCGGCGGCGCCGGGGTATTCAGCGGCGGCACGGCCTTCAGCGGCGTCTTTTCGGGCGTCTTCTCCGGCGCGGCCGGTTTCGTCTCGACGTCCAGCGGCTGAGGGGTGGCGGCGTCCGAGGGGAGTTCCGGCTTCACATCGGCCCCGCTCGGCTTCTTGCTCGGCACGGCAGGGGTCGGCTGCTGCGGCTTCACCACCGTGGCCTCGCCGGAGGTCGCCGGGGCACCGCTTTCAATGATCGGCTCGCCGCACGCATCCAGCGGCACGCGGCAGCACACGATCCGCGGTACGTTGCACGTGTAGGTCACCGGAATCCGCTTTTCCACGCAGTGCGGCACGCGAATCGTCCGCTGCTCGGCCACCATCTTGCACACCTGGTACGGCACCTGTTCCACGCGCTCTTCGTAGACCATCTTGCACGTGGTCACCGGCACCTTCCGCACGCACTGCTCCGTGACCATGCGGCACACCTGCACCGGCACCTTGTGCTCCACGCGCTCGACCACCGGCCGGCAAACCGTGTATGGCACCTTCCGCACGAATTCCTCCTGAACCATGCGGCAAACCTGGTACGGCACCTTGCGGCAAACTTGCTCGGGCACGTACTTGCAGACCTGCATCGGCACCTGCTGGGTAACCGTCTGCGGCACGTAGCTGGTCGTTTGCACCTGCTGCGCGACGACGTTCGGACGCCACACGCGCTGCACTTCATACTGGCCGCGGGGCGTCTGCACCCAGTACAGGCCCGGCCGCTGATACATCGACTGACCCGTCGCCGGATCAACCGCGCAGGCGGCCGGCTGCCAGGCGAGATGCGTGGCCGGCAGCGCGGGCTTCATCACCATTTGCTCGGCGTAGCAGCCCTGGTCGACGTACTGCGTCTGGCAAGTGGTCACCGGCTGCATGACCGTATGGCACTCGGTGCGGTAAGCCGTTTCGTACACCGGCTTCATCACCGTGTAGCTCTCTTCGCGTTCCGCAGTCTCCGTCACCGGGCGCGAGACGATGTAGCGCTCTTCGCGTTCCGCCGTCTCTTGCACGTAGCGCACGCGGTTGTAACTGCAATCGCGGACCTCCGTCTCATAGACCGGCCGCTGCACCGTGTAGGGTTCTTCGCGGACGCTGGTCTCGGTGACCGGCCGGGCCACCGTGTAGCGGTTCTCGCGGACCGCCGTTTCCCACACGGGCTTGTAGCTAGTTACCTGCCGCTCCTCGCACACCGTCTCGTATTCGACGCGGTAGGCGGTGAACTGCCGCTGCTCGTAGACGGTCTGATAGACGAGGCGGTAGGTTTGACCGCCCTCGCATCTCAAGCAGGCCGACGGAGGACAACAGACCTGGGCCGCGGCGGGCGCGGCCATGCCTGCTAACACTGCTAGCACGGACAACCAACGGATAGGCGCGTTCATAGCGGCTTTCACCTTTATGTGAAGTGTATGCGCAATCATAGCTCTCTAAATGAGTTTGCCAGATAATTGTCGCCGCTGCAAATGGGTAAGTCCAGCGCCGGCGCACGATTCGGTCCGAAGTCGAATCGCTCTCGGGGTTTAGCGACGCCATGAAATTTTCAAGTTTCGTTCCCCCCCAAGCCGACACCGGCGCGCCCGCAAAGTCGGCAACTAACGCAGCGGCAACCACTTGCGACCGAAGTTTGCGCAATCGTTATAAACGGACCGGGACGCAAGGGGGACAGTCCTCTGTCAACATGGTACAATCGCATCCCATGCGATACCTCGATCCGACGCTGCCCACCACTGCGGAGAACCTCGCGCTGGACGAAGCGCTGCTGGAAGAGGCGGAGGCCTCGGCAACGCCCATCGAGACACTGCGTTTTTGGGAACCGCGCGAGATGGCGGTTGTGTTGGGGCGATCTTCCCAAGTCGAGGCCGAACTGCGCGTCGAGGTCTGCCGGCAGATGCGCACTGCCATCTTGCGGCGCATCAGCGGCGGGGCCGCCGTGCTTACCGGTCCCGGCTGCCTGATGTACTCGCTGGTGCTCAGTTACGAGCGGCGTCCCGAGCTGCGCCTGGTCAGTCACGCCCACCGCTTCGTGCTGGGCACGATGGTCGAAGCGTTGGCGCCGTTGGCGCCAGGCGTGCAATGCCGCGGCGCCAGCGACCTGGCCGTCGGCGAGTTGAAGTTTTCCGGCAATAGCGCCCGCTGCCGACGCCGGCACCTGCTGTACCACGGCACGTTGCTCTACGACTTCCCGCTGACGATGATTGAACAGTGTTTGTCGATGCCGCCGCGCGTGCCCGACTACCGCGGCAACCGGACCCATGCCCTGTTCGTCGCCAACCTGCCGCTGGAGGCCGAGACCATTCGACAGGCGCTGTGCATCGCCTGGGACGCCCGCGAACCGTACGGCGATTGGCCCCAGCAACGTACCGCGCAGCTCGTCCGCGAAAAGTACAGCCGGGCGGAATGGAACGGCTGTGAGAACGCGGCGAGAGACGAGGGATAGGCGTTGGACATCTACCGTTACTGTAGCACCACCGCGCACTGTTGCCCCGCCTTCAACGCGACGCCGACCGTTCCATCGGCGTTTGGCTGGAGTTGGACGGGTTGACCGGCGATGCGGATTTCGGCCACTTTTTGGCCCTTGGGCGGGCGAAGCTTGTGGCGGCCGTCGCACTTGGCCGTAAGCAAGGCCGAGGCGCCCTTGCCGTCCTTCCAAGCGATCTCGACCTCGAGGCCGCCGCGGGCCCGCAATCCCTTTACCTGCCCGTTGGGCCACACGCCGGGCAGCGCCGGCAGCAGGGCGATCTCGCCCGCGTGGCTCTGCAACAGCATCTCGGCAATGGCCGCCGTGGCGCCGAAGTTGCCGTCGATCTGGAACGGCGGGCAGGCGTCAAAAAGATTCGGATACGTGCCGTGCGCCAGCAGGCCCTTGAAGATCCGGTAGGCGTGGTCGCCGTCTTCCAGGCGGGCCCAGGCCATGGTCTTCCATGCCCGGCTCCAACCGGTGGCGGCGTCGCCCCGGCGATTGAGTGTTTTTCTGAGGGCCTCGGCCAACTCGGGCGTGCCGCGCGGAGTAATCATCCGCCCCGGATGCAGCCCGAACATGTGCGACACGTGCCGGTGCTGCGGCTGCGGCTCGTCGTAGTCCTCGATCCACTCCTGCAAGGCGCCGGTCCGTTTGCTGATTTGCAGCGGAGGCAGCCGCTTCAGCGCCGAAACCAACTCGGCGCGGAACTCGGCGTCGAACTTCTTATCCGGCGCGTCGGCGGCCAGCACGTCGATGGCCTCGATGCAATTGATAAACAGGTCGTGGATGATCTCGATGTCCATCGTCGCGGCGTAGGTGAACTTCGACGTTTGGCCGTTGGCCATGCGGAACGCATTCTCCGGCGAGTGCGACGGCGCGGTAACCAGTTTGCCGGCGACGGGCGTTCCCTTCGGCGCCTCGACGAGGAAATCGAGGATGAACCGGGCGCCGCCCTTCATCAGCGGATACGCCCGCTTGGCCAAAAACTCCTTGTCGCGGCTGAAGAGGTAATGTTCGTAGGGGTGTTGGCAGAGCCACGCGGCGCCGACCGGCCAGATACCCTGCACGCCGTCGGCCGGCACGGTGAATCCCCATGCGTCGGTCAAGTGATGCACCACCCAGCCCCGGGCGCCGTAGTGCTTCTGGGCGGTATTGCTGCCCGAGGGAACCAGCGAATCCATCAGATCGAACAGCGGCTCGTGACACTCCGTCAGGTTGCACGCCTCGGCCGGCCAGTAGTTCATTTGCAGGTTGATGTTCGTGTGGAAGTCGGCGTTCCACGGGGCTTTGATGTGTTCGCTCCAGATGCCCTGTAGATTGGCCGGCAAGCAGCCGGGCCGCGAACTGCCCATCAGCAGGTAGCGGCCGAACTGGAAGTAGAGCGCCGCCAGACCCGGATCGTCGGCGCCCTTCTTGACCGCCTCCAGACGCTCGTCGGTGGGCAGCGCATCGTTCGCGCTGGAGCCCAAATCGAGCTTCACGCGGCGGAACATCTTCTGGTGATCGGCCAGGTGATCCTTGCGGAGGGCCTCGAAGCCCTTCTTCGCCGCCGCTTCAATCTGGCCACGGCAAACGGCCTCGGGGTCCTTGTGCCGGTACGTGGTGGCGGAGGCCAGAAGCAGCGTGACCGCGTCGGCCTTGTCGACCACCAGCCGTTTGCCGTCGATCGAGAGTGTGCCGCCTTGGGGTATGACCTTCAGTTGGGCCTGGAACTTCATGCCCTTGCCGCCGTTGGTCGCCCCGCTCAGCACCAGCACCAGCCCGCCGGGCGCGGCGGCCACGGTCTCCGATTCTTGCGGGCGGTCCATCGCGGCGGTAAACGAGATCTGGCCGGGCTTGTCGCAGGTCAATCGGGCCGCCAACACCTGATCCACGGCCGAAGAGAAGAACTCCCGCGTGAATTGGGCATCGCCGAGGCGATACTGCACTTTGACGGTCGCCGTGTCGAGATCGAGTTGCCGGCGATAGTCGGTCGGCTTCTCCGCGCCGGGCACGGTCAACCGCAGGTCGCCCAACGTCTGGTACGACTCGATGCGCGGCGGGATGCCCATCATCGTCCGACTGGCCAAAGCGGCGGCTTCGTTGTTCTTGCCCTCAAACAACAGGCGGCGCACTTCGGGCAGGGCCTCCAGGGCTTGGGGATTACAGCGGTCTTTCGGCCCGCCGGCCCAGAGCGTGTGGTCGTTGAGTTGAATGTGCTCGTCGGCCACGCCGCCAAACACCATGCCGCCGAGCCGCCCATTGCCGATCGGCAACGCCTCGACCCACTGTTTGGCGGGCTGACGATACCAGAGCATCAGCGGGCCGGGCGTTTCTTCGACGGCCCCCGCGGATGCCGTGAACCAGGCGCCGAGGGCCAATCCGAACAACACCGCAAAACGCGGAACGAGCGAGCGATGGAAGCGAGCCATGAGTTTTTCCTTGGGCAAAGAGGTCGTGCTGTCGGGATCACCCCCCCTCCAGTTTAACAACATGCCGACAACCATAAAGTGCAACTTGCACCCGAGGATTGCCACGAGTTCCTCGACGACCTCCGGCCGAAGCCCGGCAAACGGGCGGCATTGCCGAAAAAACCGTGCAATCCCTAGAGTCGGCCTGCCGATACGTGATACATGCGCCCGCTTGCGCTCTGCGCGGCCGGACTACCCAAGGATGGGGGGTGCAGGGAAGTGGGTTCGTCTTTCCAGGAGCTACATGACATGCAGATCAAGGTATATATTCCCAAGGTTATCGAGGTTCCCAGCGAATATCTGCCGGCGCTGGCCAAGCGCGCGGCCGATTGCCTGGGCGATCGGGCCCACGAAGTTTCGGCCACCCGCGGACACCTCGTACGTCAGGCGGTTTTGGATGGGCTCCTGCGGGAGCTCGACGGCCTGCTCGGCGAAGACGGGACGGTCGACTTGGTTTGCGACCCCGGCATGGAAATCCCGCTGGAGGTCGAAAACCGCACGCTCAGCTTGGCGGAACTGCTGGATGCCTTGCAGTACAAGCGGACTTGGCCGGACGTTCAACCGGCGGCCGAGGCGGCGTAGTTTTCCGGGGTTTTCCTTGGTTTTCCTGGGTTCACGGGTAAGCTTCGCTTACCCGCGCCACCCGAACTTCCGCAACCACGGCTATTCAGGGTGGTGGCGGTGGGAAGAGAGGTTGCGGCCGTCGCGGCGGGTTTGCACGAGAATGGCCGTTGCCGCGGCAAGTATTGCGAAAAACGTCAGGCCGATCAACAGATACGCGAGTTCCAGAGGCATTGCTTCACCTGCCGATGTCTTCGGCAGGACGGGCGGCCGGCCTGAAATCGTCCCGCGAGCCCCGCTGTAGCTCGCAAAGGCGTCTGCATCGCCACAGTCGGCAGACTCTCCGGCAGCATCTTGCCGCGAATTATGGACATTATCTTGCCGCCGATCGACGGTGGCACGAAATGTACATCTCGTGGCCAAAATGGTTGTTGTACTAATGTACACTATATGCTATCCTTGGCCCCTGTGCCTGCCGGAGAAGTCTGGCTGGCGGGTCTTTAGAGACACCCCTGGGGTGGGAGCGATGAAGGGCCAAACCGGCAGGCCACGGAGGTTGCAATGCCCAACGATTTTGTCAGTTGCGATGACCTTTTGGACGCTTTTGCGTTGGAGGACGAGGCCGGGGAACCGGAGCCCGAGTACGGCGACTTTTGGGGAGAACTCGACGATGATCGCGACGCCTGTGATTGATGAAATCCGTCGGATGTTGGGCCAGCGGCGTTTCTCGCAACGCAAGATCGCCCGGCAGTTGGGGGTCAGCCGCGGCACGGTCCACGCCGTTGCCCGGGGAAAGCGTCCCGACTTGACCCCGCGGCGCCAATCGGGCGACGAAGGGTTTCAGCCGCCCGCCGGTCTGTTCGTGCGTTGCCCGGGCTGCGGCGGCAGGGTGCAGATGCCTTGCCTGTTGTGCTACGTGCGGGCGCGGAGACAGACAGGGGGTGGGGGACGAGGGATTAGAGTCTTAGGCTGAGACTTCTGCGCGCCGTGCGCACATGTTTTCGTAAGGGTTCAGGGTTCAGGGTTCAGATTCCGATGCCCAATTCTGGTTCATCCGACTAAAGGATGCGCGGGGTTGAAAAGTGGCGGACATGCTGATTCTCTTTGGAGTTACGTCAACCAACCTCCAAGGGAGAAAGCAGCATGTCC